>WNGJ01007309.1_pt1 | contig 11750 bp, 9 predicted proteins | sample 5400611 | NCBI WGS metagenome assembly WNGJ01 (sample SAMN13153375, study PRJNA577476) | soil metagenome | isolation source: 40 cm soil or saprolite under Garry oak tree replicate 1 | place: USA:California | collected 2016-06-15 | reverse complement strand
CCTGGAGATGTCGGGTCAGCGGAGCGACTAGCGCGAACGAGTCAACATCAAAGTCCTCGCGAATGGAGCGCGAACTAGCAATCGGATCACGCGATCATGGGATCCGATGTTTTCACTAACGGATTGTCTGGGACCAGCAGGCGGGGCTGGAACTGAGGAGGAGGGCGTGGACGTAGTTGGCGCACGCCTTTGGGTTGGCTGGATTGTGGCTGGATCGCTTGTCGCTCGACGTGAGTCGCCCTGTCAAGCGTGACCTGATGCCTTTTTTGATAGGGTCGATCATAGAGAACTCCGGTCAGCGAATAGGTCCTTCCCTGGTCAAGGTAGAATGGCAGCCATGATGTGAAAGAAAAGCGGCCGGTCGGTGTTGTCAAGAGGCCGCACTGGCGAATGCGCGCCTTTACTTGCCGATCAGTGAGGCGGTAGACTTGTTCAACGTAAAATGCGCCATTGAAACGAACGCCTGGACGAAGCGACGCGTGGCTAGTGGCCTGCGATGGCAGGGAGGTCCCTTCAATCTCTGCAATGTAGGGTGAGGGGTGACCCTGACGCGAGATCAAGTGGATTCGGTTCCTAGCCCTGGTAACTGCAACGTAGAACAATCGTCGTTCCTCAGCCGGCCCGTTTCCAGCGTTCATCCGGACTGGTTCAAGAACATCAGAGTTCTCCATCTTCGAAGGAAAGCCGAAGATATGGTCGCTAGCGTTTGCAATGACAACAACATTTGCTTCAAGCCCCTTGGCTTTGTGTGCGGATAGTATGCGGACCCCCGACGTGCCGCGATACTGATCGGCCACGGGAATTCCAGAGCGCTGGCAACCTTTGCTTATTCCATCGATGAGGTGGTTTGTCCGGCTGAGAATCAGGATCTCGTCGGGGTCTACTCGCTTACGTTCCTCGTTGATTAGCTGAATCGCCTTGTTTATGATCGCTGAATCGTCATCAGGGACTTCGTGGATGAAGGCCTCGCCACGCTCACGGCTAGAGATGACAACCTGTTTTGGTATTTGGCCCGGGTTGTGAGCAATTAACGCTGCACCTGCCTCGACGATTGTAGCGGGGGATCTGTAGTTTGTGTCGAGCATCGTTCGTGAGGCGGGTCCGAAGTGAGATTCGAAGTTCACGACATGATCCACGTCTCCGCCTGCGAAGCCGTAGATGGCCTGCCAGTCATCACCCACGGCGAAAAGATGAGCATGGTTTGTTCGAACGAGTGCATTCACAAGGCGGGCCATGGACGCCGAGGTGTCTTGGAACTCGTCAACAAGGATATGACTAAACTTTGGGAGTGAACTCGCACCTTTCTCTACGATGTCAGCGGCCCGGTGAAGCATGTCCGAGAAATCGATTCTGCCCTCCGAGGCCAGTTCTCTCTCGTACCTCTGCAAAACGGCAAGACCAAGGTTCCCGAAATGATGAACCCGTGGAGTAGCCGATTGTAGACGCTGGAGAATCTGCTCAGTCGACATTCGGAACGAACGAGCATTCTCAATGAACCCTGCCAATTGTCTCTCGATCACGCTGCCGATGTACTTCGTATCCCCGAGGATCTTTTCTAACGCGGCTAGTGTCATGGGTCGTAATTGTACGCCGGTTGCGGTCAAGCGTGTTTCGAGTACTGCCTCCAGAGTTCCTTCTCTGCGCTCGTAATCGTAGAATTCGATGAGCTTCTTGTCAGTACGGTCGAATTCTTTTCTTTTCCACGCCATTTGCTTGCGGTAATCGGTAGAGGAAGTTGACCAATTCCCCGGGACGTTGCCCGCACGGTCTATGCCCCAATATTCGATGCAGGCTCCGGTGTCAAGGAGTGTGAAATCGGGGTGATAGGCGGAGCGACCTGCGCCGACTTGGGCCCACGAGGCCGTGGCTTCGTAATTGTAAGGAACTTGGTGGGTGAGTAGAAAGTCCGCAATGATTCGCTCGCCGATTGACCGAACTTGCTCTCCATGACGAGTTCTGTAGGTAAGGTCCACTCCGAGAGCTGGGGTCCGCTCGTCCAGATCACGATGGAAATTCAGGATCGCATTGACATACAAATTCGAAAGCCGCTGATCTCGACCTTCCCTAACATCGCGCAACGCGCTAGCGACAAGGAAGTTTGTCCACTGCTCGTCAGCAATACTAAGCGGTCCTGGCGTGGCGGCTTGGACTACGCGCTTGCCAAGAGCATGAAGAGTCGAGACAGTCACGCCCTCGATTCCCTGATCCGCGACAGGTACACTCATCCGCGTGAGGCGGTCTTCCATCTCCTCGGCAGCTTTGTTCGTGAATGTTATTGCGAGGATGTTAGTCGGAGAAACATTGCGCTCCAAGAGATAACGGATCCGAGCGATCAAGGTGCGAGTCTTGCCCGAACCGGCCGCCGCAACGACAAGATTTCGCTCATCGTCTCGAACAGTCGCCTCCCGCTGAGCCGCGTCGAGCTTCAGCTCATCGACAAGCAACTTCGAGTGCTCAGCGATTGCTCGTTCGACATACTGGTAATTGTGCCCGACAAGATTCTGACGCAACAGATTCGCAGCAATCTTAATCGACTCGAAATCCTTCCTCATGGCACCATCATGGGCTCGCCGGACACTCTTCCCGAGAATCGGCAAGGTCAACTCAGTAAGTGTCTGGATCTCTGACCTTAGAGGTCTAGCTACGCGCTCGGGGAGGTACTCTTTCGAGGACAGGTAGGGTTCGAGGGAGTTCTCGATTCTAGTGAGAACCGAAGGGACCTCTTTCAACGAGGCTCTGGCCTGCTCGATGCCGTGCTTCCGATACCATGGAAGAGCAACTAGAACCACGATAGCTAGGATCGCTGCGAGAACCAGTCCGAGGACCAACCAAATGAGGTCCATTTGTGCACTCTCGACCTAGCGTTTGAGACTCGATCCCACAGATTGAGATAACCTTTCTAGCAATTCTCCGTTCGGACCAGCTGCCGACTGAAGAAGAAACACGCTGCTGGCTACAACAATGGCGCGAAGGCGCCAAGCCCAAGCAAGAGACCCCTATCCGGAAGATCGTCATCAGGAGAAACCGGACCGAGGTGAGAGAATGACAAAAAACAAGACCCGAGAAGGACCCCTACCACCACCAGACAAAGGAGTCAACGACGCACGACCAGGACTACCCACTCCCACGGTCCGCAAGAACGTCACATGGGTCCAACCGGAACCAACGACGTCGGACATTACACTTCCGCAGCAGCTGAGCCCCGATACGACTTGGGCGAAGCCCAGCAACGCCAAGCCAAAGTTAGCAAAAGGGTCCCCAGGAGTCTCGACAACACGCGAGTAGGTTAAGGAGTAGAGCCAACTTGAATGCAGTCTCTAGAGGTAGACTGGCCGAAGAACCTCGGTTGAGGGTCCGGCCTCGATATATCTTATGGTGCACCGTCGGACCAAGTGCTCGAAGAGAGTTTCCAAACCTGCGGCGTTGCAAGATCGTTAGGCTCAACCTCACGACCCTCCGCCAGGTTGACTTCCACATGCTCTCAACATGGATTAACTCCAAACGTGCGTTCAGAGATTGAGTAATCAAGAGAATATGGAGGAAGAAATCCTTGTGAGGATGCGACCCCCAAGGACCCTGGCCCAAACAGAGGTTTCTATGGCTAGGTCCTGAGAGTTTTTTCTAGCGATTCGTGGACAATCTTGGCGAATGCTTCCAAGCCCACAGCTACAGTTTGTACTCCCAGGACTCGGCATCGGCTGAGCAGCTTCTTGTCTGGACTCACCACAACGTAGCCATTCTTCTTGGCCATATTGACAACATCGTCGTCGCTGACGCCGGGGCTGACCTTGACAGTCTTCCATCCTAAGTCTCTGAGATACTCCTCTAGCCCGAAGAGAGGTTCATCCAACAAAACGGTGGGTCTAACCGACGCACTCATGTTTCCGCTCGCGATTCGGGAGAGGCGGCCGCCAAGCCATTATCAACCTTCCTCGCGCAGTACCGAGCTGGCTTATGATCTGCGTTGAAGAAGCTCAGCAGTTTCGCCCTGGTGTCTAAGCAATAGCAGCTTGGTTTCTCAACCCTACAGATGTCACGCCAACTGAACTATTGCGGCGAGCGACTACACGCCGATCCATCACAGCTGGACCTTGCAGCGATATCCAAACAGAAAACTCGTTCCCCAAGAAAGGCGGGGCACCTTACCTATCCCTCTCCTTACTATGAGACCAGATTTGGGGCTGCATATCTTGGTGACACGCTTCAGCTCATCAAGCGGGTCCCAGATCGTTCGGTGAATCTTATCTTAACCTCGCCTCCATTTGCCTTACATCGAAAAAAGGAATACGGAAACGTCACGTCCGAAGAATATGTTCCTTGGTTTGGTAAGTTCGCGGATGAGTTTCGCCGGGTCTTATCGAATGATGGCAGTTTGGTAATTCACCTTGGTGGAGGATGGAAACGAGGAGAGCCTTCGAAGTCGCTCTACATTTACAAATTGCTTCTTTCTTTGTGCCAAGAGAAAGGGTTCCGATTGGCTCAGGATTTCTATTGGCATAACCCTGCTAAATTGCCAGTTCCAGCCGAGTGGGTAAATGTGAGGCGAATAAGAGTGAAGGATACTGTGGAGTTCATCTGGTGGCTCTCACAAGATAGTTTTCCGAAAGCCGATAATCGCAAGGTCAAGAAACCCTACAGTAAAAGCATGAGAGCCCTCCTAAATTACGGCTGCAAAACAGAGCTTCGACCATCTGGACATACTATCTCCGCAAAGTTCGGCCGAGATCATGGAGGGGCGATTCCTCCAAACATATTCAGCATATCGTATGGGGACGACGATGCAGGATCGAATCTTCTGGCGATCTCCAATACAGATTCGAATAGTCGCTACCTGAGGTTGTGCCGGGAGCTCAAGGTAAAGCCTCACCCTGCTAGGTACCCTGATGCCATTCCGGATTTCTTCATCAGGTTCTTGACAGATGACGGAGACAGAGTTCTTGACCCGTTTGGTGGAAGCAATGTTACAGGAGCAGTCTCCGAGAAACTCGGTCGAAAATGGATGTGCTTTGAGATCCGAGAAGATTACCTCAGAGGTTCAATGTTTCGATTCGGCCAGGACGAAGTCCTTTCCAAACCGAGAATGGCTTCCCCCTAACCGGGAACACTTGGATCCTGCACACATCCGACATAACACGTCCATTATTTTTGATTCGTGCGGAATGAGACCTTTGACGTAAGCCCCGTCCCATAGTTACTGGGTAGTTGGATGGGTAAAGGGTTGTAATAAACAGTCATATTTATATGTGAGTTCAGCTATTTTACTGTATTAAGAGAGATAAACATGAGAGTAATACTCGATGTCAGTCCAGACAAGTACAGCAAGATAAATCGGCTTGTCGAAGACAAGCGGTACGATAGCGTTTCCCAGTTTATCGATGCAGCAGTTGAGAATCAGCTTCACCTGGAATCTGTGAGTCCTATTGAGGGGGGCTCTGACATAGATGATTCACTTGGAACCGGCCTCAACAGCCATATGGCGCCGTCTGAACTTGGCGGCTCAGTCATAACTGCTGCATCGCCGAGTCCGGTGACGACAGTGGACGAACCGATGGCTGGTGCGGTCGGTTCTGACCACCTATGGATGATGACGAACAGATTTCTTCCAATAAAAGTGGCTCTTAGGACGATTGGATCCTACTTGTCCACCAATCCCTCTCCGAAAGGGTGGGCGAACATAACTGCGGTGTACGAAGCAGTGATGAGAGAGGCAATCAAGACTGGCAGGTTTCTAAACTCTGCCGACACACGTCGAAGCGTTGGAGACAAGCTCGCGATAGGGTTCCCATCAAGTAGAGACGAAAAATCTCAGTCACGTTTCAAATGGTTCTGCATAGGAGTGCTGAAGTCCAACGGTCGAATTGCGGGAGGCCCTGCAAAGCTTCGTTTTGTGAATATCGCACGAGACTCATCCGGTAATGTGGTGATAGGATTGACAAGAGCTGGGTTGGATTTCTCAAATTTGAGAAACCCTGTGCTCGATCTCAACGACCTCTCGACACCTACGGCACTGTCACAAGCGGAATCCGATTACTTGTGGTCTCACATAGCACGAGTTCTCCCAACGGAGCGCCGCTTGATGGTCAGTGTAATGGACTCAATTGCGAGGGGGTTGAACACTCCCAACGTCCTGACGGAACCCGTACAAACTATCTTGAACAAAGAAGATGCTGAATCTATTTCACACAGAGCTAGTTTGGTAAGTCGGCTCGCTGAGATGGGGCTTCTCGTCAGAAGGAAGAGCGGTCTCCGCGTTACATATCAGCTCACCGACCGGGGCAGAGCAGTCTTGGCCTCTCAGGCGCCACAGGCCTCGCTTGCAAGGTAGAGGAGTGGAGAAAAAATGGCTGTAGTTCAAGACACTCAGCAGGTTGAAGGACCTACCGGTGCATTTGCGAAACTTTTGCACGCAACTACCAGATCCGAAATAGAAGCGATCGTGAAGGGCCTGGAAAAAGCCTCCGACTGGAGGTTAGTAGGCGACCGCAATAACTATGCAACAGTTCACGTGGCAGCCAGTCCCGGTGCGTCCCTGATCGAGCGGGTCACTAATTCAATCGATGCCCGCCTGGACCTAACAGCAGAAACAAACCCAAAACTCACGCAAGAATGTCCTTCACCTCGGACATTCATTGAGAGGGCGTTTGGAGTAAAGGGTGGATATCTGACCTCGCTTGAGTCGAAGGCAGAACGCGAAAAACTTGTAGAGGAAGCGGGCGTTGTCATCACGCTGCAGGATAGCGACTCCAAACTCAAGCCAACTATCGACATACGGGACCACGGAATTGGAATAAGCCACGAGGAGTTCCCTAACACAATTCTCTCCCTTAATCGAGACAACAAGATCAAAAAGTGGTACTTGATGGGCCGTTTCGGGCAAGGTGGATCTGCAACTTACAGATTCTCCACATACACCGTAATTGTGTCGCGACGCCAATACCCTGATGGCACTAAGGCGGAAGACGTTGCGTTCACGATTGTCCGCCTCAAAGACGCTGAGAAAGACGAGAAGGATGGCCAATACGTTTACTTGGTCAATAAAGACGACAAACTTCCATTCGCGGTGAAAGCCGACATCTCGACTTTCCCAGAGGGCACGCTGGTTAGGCACATTGACTACGATATTGGAAAAAGAACAGCGCCTCTGATGCTAGATGTCTACAGTCTACTGGAATCTAGGCTTTTCGACCCAGTCATGCCTTTCTGGCTATCCGAACAAAGAAGTTGGGTCGAAAACAAGAACGACCGGAGACGCACGTTCGGTAGTCGAGATAGGCTAAACAAGTCGGAGCTCATCGAGCATCAGGACGAACTTGTTGCTCCAGTTGGCGTACATGGCGAATATGGAACAGTCACAGTAAGATATTGGGTCTTCAAGCTCGGAACAGAACCAAAACAGAAGCAGACTTTCATCAATCCCGACGAACCGATCTTGGTCACTTATCTTGGGCAGACTCATGCCACTCTTCCTAAGAAGATTCTAGCACATGATTGTCAGCTGCCGAACCTCTATCGTGACTTGGTGGTGCAAATAGAATGTGACAATCTGAATGATTTAGGAAGAAGGAAGATCATCAGTTCAACTCGCGAGGTGATCACCGAAGAAGGGGTAGCCGAATTCAGGAACATTCTGTCTGAGATGCTCAAGCAGGAACTTTCAGACCTGGACGAGCAACGCGAAGTCGCACTTCTGAAAGGTGGAGCCATGAAAGCGAAGGAATCACTTCGCCGCAAACTGGCCGAAATGATCAATAGACTCAAGCCTGGAACATTCGACCTGAAGGGTGGTCCAAGCAAGGGCGCAACGATCAAGAGGGTCAAACCGAAGCACAGAAAGCAATATCCGCCCCTGCCGACGAAGGATTTTCCAACTTTCATCAAGATTGGAAACACAAAGCTTCCGATTCGGTTTGGAACCGGCTGGACTACCTGGATAGGCGTCGAGTCCGATGCCCCTGACGACTTCATTGCAAAGTTCAAAACAGACATCCTTCTCGACAAAGACGGTCCAAAATACTGCAAAGTGACAAGCAGGCACACGGACTTCAAAGGAGGACGTCTGTCCTTGGGGATTACAATAAACGGTGACCATCCAATCAACACACAGTTCAAGTTCGGTCTAAGGATCTCTGCACTCAAAGGCGAGAAGAGTGTAAAATTCGACGACTGGAAGGACGCTGTGATAGTCCCTCCTTATCAGGGCGGCGGAGATAAGAAAATCCCACTAGAGGTGCCTGACATAGTTGAGGTCGATTCCAACAGTCCGATTTGGAAAGCGGAAGGTTGGACGGAAAACAACGTAGCTGAAGTCCGTGAAAAGGAAGGACACGTCACGATTTATGTCTCAATGGAGAATAGATGGCTGGTCGGAGCCCTCATCAACTCGGCATATGAGATTGCAACCAAAGAGAAAATGAAGACGAAATACCTCCTCCACATGGCCCTCTTCGCGTACTGGCAAAATGAAGGGCTCCAGAAACTGGAACAAGGAACGAACGGGTTGGAGTCTTCAGCAGTGAAACTTGATGAGCCGACCCTGGAGGTCGTTCGACAGACCTCTTTGGAATCTGGCGCTCGTTCAGTTCTCACAGCAATTACAAGTGAACGGGGTTTCGAAAAGGGAGAAGACATTGATGCCATCTGACTCTCTAAGCCGCCACCTCAAGCGGATAGAGCATGTTTTGAGGCGGTTCGACCCCAAGCTTCTGGGCTAATACCGCGTCGGTAAAGAAGCGCCCCATAGAACCCTTTACGTAATCCTCAAGAATTTCAAATGCCAGCCAATGTCTTCGGAGTGATTCTGCAGTGGCGCCTGTCACGTTGCTCCCGGCAAAGGGATCAAGAATTAAGTCTCCTTCTTTTGTTAGCAACTTGATGAAGAAATCCGGAATCCCAGCAGGATAGCGAGCGGGGTGGACAGGTAAATTGAACAATTTACAAGCCTTCATGTAGCGTCCCCCCGATTCCGTATTCGAAAACTCTAACAGGTTTGGAGGGATTGCTCCATTGTTGCGTTTGAAGAACTTATTCGAGATATATTGTCCGGACGGGCGAGTTCTACCGGGCTTATAGTAATTCGGATCGTTCAGCAATTCTTTCATGGCATCGCTGTATTCGCGCGGAACGTCGGCGTTGTTTGCCTTTGCGAATGGATTCTTGACGAGCCACCAGATTTGATCGACAGCGTCTTTCAAACGTAATCTTTTCACAGTCACCCATTCGGCGGGACCGGGCAGTTTTGCCGGGTTAAACCAGTAAAGGTCCTGGGCAAGGTGAAAGCCTACTTCTTCGCATAAAGCTATGAGCAATTTGAATTGATAGAGACTCTTGACAGGGCGTCCAGGTTTCCACGCACCTCCAATGTCAATAACGAGATGACCTTTCGGCTTGAGAACCCTTTTGAACTCCCTCGCAAAAGGAAGGAACCAGCGAACGTAGTTTCTTGTGCCTACGTTGCCGTAGCGCTTCTTCCTGGTTAGAGCAAACGGCGGAGAAGTCAATATCAGATCTACGGACCATTTTGGAAGCTGACTGATCAAGACACGAGAATCGCCGAGATACGCAGCTCCGAACTTGGTTTCGTAATAGGGCGAGAATCTATGAGGGCGACCACTAATACCTTGAGTCATTCCTATCTCCGCGCCCATCGTTTGCCAGCTCTGCTGCTCTGCTCGTCGTACAATTGTCCTTCGGTGTGATTTAACAGGCTTGTTGGACTCAATAAATTCGCGGCGAGTTTGCATAATGACCTTATCTAGTATTCCTTCTTGTCTGTAGTCATGCCAATTCCAAAGTATTTCGGAACTTTTACCGCTCGCTTCGTAAAGCTCGGTGCCGAAACAGTTGACATAAAATTGGAGAGAGATGAAGCGTCGAGACTTCTCGGTTCCCTCATCCGTGCAATAGCTTCGACGCCGGGTGGGAAAGATTCCTTCAGGATCAGTCTGAAGTGGGACGGACTTGGCATGAACAAACGTCGTGACAATCTCAGCGCCAGCATGGTTCCATAGAACCCTATCTGTCGATACAAGATCGTTTTCTTAGCCCCCTTCCCGAAACAGTTCCTTTCCTAGACTATCCAAGATTTCTTGGTACATTCGGTCCCTATTCTTGTCTGAGTAGGTGTCGTAGTATAGCTCCAAGATTCTGTATCCTCTTTTTCGCAAGATTGTTCGTAGTTCTTCATCTTTAGTCGCTTGGATCGTCTTGCGGTGGACCCGGCCATCAACGAAGACTATCAATGGTCGGGTCTCTAGTGGGAAGTAGAAGTCGGCTGTTGTTATGGGGATTTCGACTTGTGTCAAGTAGTGTATTCGGTCATGTTCTAGGTTGATTGCTAGTTCTTGTTCCATTCGTGAGGGATTGGTGTTTAGGCGTTCGCGCCAGCCGCTCCGCTGACTCGACATCTTTGACATTGAGCTGTTTCTCGGTTATTGCTCGGACACGTGGGCGAAACTGACAGGAGATTCTCGCAGAAACTAAATAATGGACTTCGAGTCTCAATGTTTCTATGCAAACGCAACAGGATTTGTTTGATGATGAAGTGGCCCGAAGCCAATACCTTGATTATGTCAAACAAAAAGCGCTGAAGACTTTTGACCTACCCATCGATTCGGATCCTGTGGAAAAATACGTGACCAAAAGAATAATCCTGCCAGACCTACAGTTGTGGTCAACACCTGATACGGCTCAAACGCGCGAGGCGTTGGCAAATGAGATTATCAGAACCTTGAAGGAACAGTTAGAGTCGAACGCGATAACGAGGCTATGCTCCCCCGGAGTCGAGCTTGTAGTTCCACCTCGGCGTGGAAAGCAGTACGTTATGTTTGCGAGCATCTGCTACTAGAAACCAACTCAACCGCCCAACTTTAATGTTTGATCAATGATAGTTGTCGCAAAAGTTGGGCCTTCTCTCCTGGCTGAATGACTTCTTCGAATCTCCTGAGGAGTATGGCATACACTCCATCACGCTGACGGGTCAACAAGTTAGGAGCAAGGGCGAGAAGATTATTGCGGATTACCTGACGTATCATGGAGTTGCGTACTATTACGAAGCTCAAGCGATGAGTAATGATTGGTTCATTTTCAAGCAGAAGATAAGCAGGCCTGACTTTTTCCTTCCGCAGTACAATCTCTTTGTCGAGTACTGGGGCTTGGTAGATTCACCCGACCCGAGAACGCGAAACGACTATGTTAGAACCATGCGCTGGAAGATGGCCCAATATCACAGAAACAACATCAGATTTCTCTCGATATATCCATCAGACATGCGCAACGTCGACTACAATTTCAGGAGGAAGTTCAGAGTGGCCATGGGGTTCGATCTTCCTGCTCCGCCGACAATAGCCGTGTGTTCAATGTGTCATCAACAAATACGGGACTGGCCCCTGCATGTCAATTGGCATGCCCAGACGACTCGATACCCGCGGCCTTAAACGAGATCTTGGATGATTCTCATTCGAGATAACGTGACAGCGTGGTCTCTAAGTCTAGATGGAATTTGATGTAACCGATATTCCTTCGGCTCTTGATCGAAAAATGATAAATGCGAAAGTTTTGCTGAGAAACTCGAGACGACAATTGTCCTTCCCATCGAAAGTTTTGAGCGAGGCATGGGTAAGGTCGATGGCGGCTTGTGAGTGCAGATTGGCTGATCATCAGCATGCTGTTCCTTGCGGGGTCTCGCTTCGTCTGCTTAGCCGTGGAGGGGAGGGTGAGGGAGGCTGGGAGGCGCACCACCTGGTCCCGGAGAG
>WNGJ01019672.1_pt1 | contig 11751 bp, 5 predicted proteins | sample 5400611 | NCBI WGS metagenome assembly WNGJ01 (sample SAMN13153375, study PRJNA577476) | soil metagenome | isolation source: 40 cm soil or saprolite under Garry oak tree replicate 1 | place: USA:California | collected 2016-06-15 | reverse complement strand
GCGCGAGCAGTCCATCGAGTGTCTCCGCTACCCACTGCTCAGCCGGCGGACCCTCCCGCTCGGGGTGCGGAAGATCGGCCCAGTGGAACGTGGGAGTGCAGACGGGCTCCCCCGTGGCCGGGGAGAGTCGCAGCTGGTGGCCGTTCGGGATGCGCTGCACCTGCTTGTACAGCGTCAGGCTGGGCGGAATCACGCCGTAGCGCAGCAGGGCGTAGACGGCCCGCTCGTCGAGGTCCACGTCCATGAAGCGCGGGAACAACCGCAGGTCGTCCGCGAACACGTAGCCGTGCGGGGTGCGCCCGTAGCAGACCTGCTGCGGGCTCGCCGGGGGGACGGTCACGCGAATCTCGGCGCGTGCGAGCGACGCCGTCAGCGTCGCCCCATTCACCTCGTCCGGCGCCACACCGTCGAACGCCACCGTGGCCGCGACCACCTGCTGCTCCGTCTCTTGCAGGCGCCCGCGACTCCCCACCGCCGGTGCGTACTCCAGCCAGCCCAGGGAGAGCGTCCGACCATCGCCGAGCCGACGCCCTTCGATATGAACCTGCAAACCCAGATAGCGGGCGTGCTGCGCTAGCGCTTCCCGCCAGCGGGGGAGGCCGGTGTCCGTTCCCACATACGCGCTGAAGAACATCGGGCCCTTCCCTGTCCTATTGAACTGCTTCGTCCGGATGGACTACCATTACAACCGCCCTTCTCTCTCAACCACCACCAGCTCTCCGTCGAGCTTCTGTGCCACGGAGAACGAGACCTGATCGCCCATGATCAGGAACCCTCGCTCTTCCAGCGCATTCTTCAGGTTCTCGATCCCTCTCGCGATCTGTTCTGCCGGGAAATAGCTTCGCAACAGCAAGTTGAAGCACAAGATCATATCGTACCGGTCTCGGATCTCGCTGAAGACGTCCATTTTCCTCACCGTCAGGTCGCCGGTCCTGACCATGGCCTCGGCATCGGGGTGAAGAACGCGGATCGGCACAGTGTTGCTACTCGCCGAATAGACGTATCTCCGCTTCAAGTACCGTGACATGAGCTCGAAGGGAAACAACCAAACGGCGGCGAGCAGGCCGTCCCCACTGCCCGACTGTCCTGGCCGATAGATGCTGAAAAAGCGGTTCTTCTGCTTGACTTGGAGCAGGTTGAATTCGTCGTCAAACACGCATTCGCGATCCATGTCATAGTGCAGCTGCCAGAACAGATCGCCCAGCACATAGGCACGAATCCCGTAGCGTTGGCTCAGCGTGGCAAAGTTGTCCAACGCGGTCATGCCAATCGAGGAAGGGATCTCGAGCACCTTGATCGCGGGCTTGTCGAGTCGACACCTGGGGTCAGCCAACACCCTCGTCAGGATACCACGCTGCCGCCTCGGGTGCGTGCTCTTCTTGACCCCGTTCTTCATTATGAGGGATTCGGTGATCTCCTCGAACTGTTGCGCTAGCTGGTGCCGTTGCTCCGGCGAACTGCCGACATGCGCCGTGTTCAGCGCGACCAGCTTCCCGGCGAAATTGCTCAGCTGATGCCTTGTGTCGTAGATTGCGATGTAATTCAGGAAATAGGGCACGCCGGTCCAATCCAGCGCCGCGTGCACGCGCTTCGAGACGCCGTCGGGGACACGGTTCCAAAGGTTCTTTACCCCTTCCAGGGCGCGGCTCGCGATCGCCACGAGTAGCGACCCAGCGGCGGCGAGTGCGGACTGGCTCCTACGACCAGGCGCTCGGCTCGGCGCTCGCGCGTCTGCAAGGGGATCGCCAGTCCCGTCCTGGGAGCCCGCAGTACGTTCTTCGGAGAAGGTGGACCGCATACCAGGTTTCTCGCGTGAGTCTCCGGACGGTTTCTCTTCGGGTCGGTCGGGTAGTGTGCAAGAGGCGTGCGCCGCAACTCCGTCGTCAACGGATTGTGGCGTTTGAAGTTATGCGAGTCGCGGTCGACGCAGTCTGGGCCGCTGTAGCACCGGTGTAACAGCTTCGCGGTTACTTGGTGGGGGAGCGGATCCGGCTCCTAGAGCGGAGCATCCTCGAGTCCGCCGGGCGACTGCCCGCTTACAGCTGGGCAGCCGCTCGAAGAACGCTCCTTACGGGACGTATTCGTACGCGCCCGTGTCATAGCTCGATCCTTGCGGCCGAGTCGCCCCATCGAAGTCTGTGGCTATTCCGGGTACGGCAACGCCGGCACCGATGGCGGGGGAGCCCGCCTGAAGATGAAAGTCGAAGCTGGAAGCGTTGACAAACTTAGGATCGGTGGCACCCAGAGTATTGTGGTCAGCCACGGTATTGGTAGCTGACTGCGTGATGACGTCCCCCGCGGTGTTACCGAAGATAATGTTATCCCGGATCGTTGTGTTGGAGGCGCCAACGTTGTAGCCCAGCCGGATCCCGGGGGCGGTGGCTCCGTTGGCGTTGTTGGCATAGATCGTGTTGTTGTAGACGCCGGTGTTGGAGGCGCTATAGTCCACAAGGATGCCGCCGCGGTTGTTCCAAATCAGGTTGTTGTAGGCGATGTTGCCATCGCCGCCGGAGATTACGGCGCCCGAACCGCCTCCGGCTGCGGCGTTGTCGTGCAGCTTGCTGTTGCGGACGATGTTATAGCTCGTATTGACGCCGCTTACGGCGTTGTCCCGGTAGATCTGGACGCCGAAGCCGCTGTTGTTATAGATGTCGCAACCCGAGACCAGGTTATGGCTGGACTGAATATAGATGCCATGGTGCAGAACGGTCGCTCCGTTGTCGTGGATCTTGATGTTGATGAATTCGTTGTAGTCAGGCGTAGGAGCCGTGGTACTCGACTCGATGAGGACGCCTTGCGAAGAGCTGGAATTCCTGATCTCCCCGCCTATGAAACGGAGATGGTGAGGATTGCCAGTACCGTACAGGTTGTTGATAAAAACGACGGGATAGGCAGCGGTCAGTCGTGAGCCGTCCAAGATCAGATCTTTGAAGATGATATAGCTGACGGGGCTGGCGATGAGCACGACGCGCGTGTTCGCTGGCTGAATGATGACTGTTTCGCCGGGATAGGCGGCGAGAGTGACAGGGCTGGTCCAGGAAGTCCCGGAAGGAACATCGTTGTCGATAGCCTCGTCATACGTTCCTGCCCGGATGTAGAGAGTGTCGCCGGGCCTGAGTACGCTGGCGCCCTTGGCGATGGTCTTGAAGGGCGCAGTAAGCGTTCCAGAGTTGGCGTCAAGGCCGGTGGTCGCCGTGTAGTAGGTGTTGTTCCTGCTTGCCGGAGGGGCCACCTCGATAGGCAAGCACGCCGCATTCAGCACGACCAGAATCCCGGCGAAGGTGCCGAGCTGATGCGTTGCGACGATGGACCGCATACGGGGTTGCTCGCGTGAGTCGAGTCAAGGGTAGGCCCCGGCGGCGCAAGAGGCGTGCGCCCACCCTTGCGCCGCAACTTCGTCGTCAACGGATTGTCGGGTTTGACGTTATACCAGTCGCGACGGGCGCACGCAGGGCCGGTGTATCAGCCCTGCTACAGCTTCGCAGCTTCAGCTGGGACAGTGACCGCGCGACAGCCGGGGGCGCCGCGACCGCTCGGTCGCCCGCCGCCCGGCAGCCGCTCGAAGAACGCTAGTTATGGGACGTATTCATACCCGCCTGCGTCGTAGCTCGATCCTTGGGGCCGAGCCACCCCATCGAAGTCTGCGGTTAGTCCGGTCACGGCGACGCCGGCACCGATGGCGGGGGAGCCCAACTGGAGATGAAAATCGAAGCTAGCGGTGTTTCTAAACTTGGGATCGATGCCACCCATGGTATTGTGGTCAGCCACGGTGTTTGTCGCCGAGTACGTCGTGATGTCCCCCGCGCTGTTGCCGAAGATGATGTTATCGCGGATCGTGGTGTTGGAAGCGCCCACGTTAGAGCCCAGCCTGATGCCGGCGACGCCGCCACCGGCGTTGTTGGCGTAGATGGTGTTGTAGTAGACACCGGTGTTGGAAGCGCTATAGTCCACTAGGATGCCGCCGCGGTTGTTCCAGATCAGGTTGTTGGAGGCGAGGTTGCCGACGCCGCCGGCCAATACGGCGCCGGATGCGACGTTGTCGTGAAGCTTGTTGCCGCTGACGGTGTTGTAGCTGGTGTTGATGCCGCTGGCGGCGTTGTCATGGTAGATCTGCACACCGAAGCCGCTGTTGTTGTAGATATCGCAGCCCGTGACCAGATTGTGGCTGGAATGCATGTAGATGCCATGGTGCAAAACGGTGGAGCCGTTATCATGAATCTTCATGTTGATGAACTCGTTGTAGTTCGGTTGCGGGTCGGTATAGCTGGCTTCGATCAAGACGCCGTCGCTGCTGGCGGCGTTCTTGATCTCGCCGTTCTGGAAGCGGATATGATGCGGGGTTCCCGAGCCGTAGAGATTGTCCAAGTAGACCACGGGGCCCGCCTGGCGGGCCGCGTCGAAGATCAGGCCGTCGAAGACGATGTAGCCGACGGAGCTGTTGATCCGCACGACCACGCTGCCCGACGCCTGGACGACGACGGTCTCGCCGGGATAGGCGGCCAGGGTGACGGGGCTGGTCCAGGAGGTCCCCGAAGGGACGCTGTTGACGAGCGACTCGACGTAGGTCCCGCCGCGGATGTAGAGCTTGTCGCCGGGCTTGAGCACGCTGGCGCCCTTGGCGATGGTCTTGAACGGTGACGTAAGCGTTCCAGCGTTGGCGTCAAGGCCGGTGGTCGCCGTGTAGTAGGTGTTGCCGATTGGCGGCGCGGTCACGGTAATAGCCGAGCTCCCGCTCTGTCCCTCGCTGGTCGCCGTGATCGTAGCCGAGCCTACCACCAGGCCCGTCACCAGTCCGCTCGCGGTTACCGTCGCAACCGCCGGGTTCGAGCTTCCCCACGTGATCGTCCGACCGGTCAGCGGGTTGCCGTTGGCATCCTTGGGCGTCGCCACGAGCTGCACGGTCTGGCCGACTTGCACGCTCACGGTGGCCGGACTCACGGACACCGAGGCTACGGGCGCGGGCGCCGGAACGGTGATCGCCGCCGTCCCGCTCTGCCCTTCACTGGTCGCCGTGATCGTGGCCGAGCCTGCCACCACGCCCGTCACCAGTCCGCTCCCGGTTACCGTCGCGACCGTCGTATTCGAGCTCCCCCATGTGATTGTCCGGCCGGTCAGCGGGTTGCCGTTCGCATCCTTGGGCGTCCCCGTGAGCTGCACCGTCTGGCCGACGCCGAGGGTCGCCGAGGGCGGGCTGACCGCCACCGACGCCACTGGGACGAATATCACCGTCACCGCCGAGGTGCCGCTCTGGCCCCCGCTCGCCGCTGTGATTGTCGCCGAGCCGGCGCCCTTCCCCGTCACGAGCCCGCTCGGGCTCACCGCCGCGACCGTAGTATTGTTGCTCGACCAGGTGACCACGCGGCCGGTCAGCGGATTGCCGGCTGAGTCCTTGGGCGTCGCGGTCAGCTGCACCGTCTGCCCGACGTTCACGCTCCCCGTCGCCGGGCTGACCGTTACCGACGCCACAGGCACGGTCGTGACCGTGACGCTCGAGGAGCCGCTCTGGGCCTCACTCCTGGCCGTAATCGTCGCCGAGCCCACCGCCACCCCGGTCACCAGCCCGTTTGCGTTCACCGTCGCGACGCCCGTGCTGCTGCTCGACCAGGTCACGATCCTCCCGGTCAGCACGGCGCCGGTCGAGTCCAAGGTCGTCGCCGTGAGCTGCACGGTCTGCGTCGGCAGCACACTGGCGGACGCGGGACTGACGCTCACTGAGGCCACGGGCGGGAGGGTCACCGCGACCGTCGCCGTATCCGATAGGTTGCTCCCCTGACCCCGGGCAATGACCTTCACCCTGCCTGTGTCCGGGCCCGCCTTGTACTTCCCGTAGTGGCGGCCGCCTTTGGTGCTCGTATCCGTGATGCTGCCGCTCGTCGCGCTCCAGCTCACCGTTGCGGCGGCTGTGTCACCAGCGCTCGTGAGGGCCACGGCCATGAAATCGGCCGTCTGGCCTGTCCGAACCGTCATGTTTTTTGGGTAGACCAATAGCTGCGCAACCGTGCCGCTTCCTGTATCGGTGAGCTGGACCGGTCTCTCGCAAGCGAACACGACTGCTGCCGCGAGCAGCGCCGGCGAGACCGCGACCACGCGGTCTTTCATCAGGGCCAGGCGGGCCGACAGCTTGTGCATGAAGGTCATAAATCCTGTTCCTCTATTCGGGTTCGCCTCACGGCGTGAAGAATTCGCTCATGTCGGGCGCGCTGGCCGCCGCGCCGGGGAACACGGTCACGCCCAGCCCTTTCAGGATCAGCCGCAGCGTGCTCGGATGCTGGTACAGCGTGGTGGATTGGTAGGCGGGCTTCGACTTCGGACTCACGGCTACCCACACGACCCGACCGCCACCGTTGGTATTGTCGCTGCCCGACTCGTCGAACACGATGATGAGCAGCCCGTCTTGCTGGAACATCGCGCTCTTGATCAGCGGGTCGACGTTGTTCTTGAGCCAGGTATCGGCGGTGCTGAGCCCGCAGTCGTGCGCATCGTTGCACAGGTTCGGGACGATGTTCGAGAACGCAGGCAGCGTCCCGCTCGCCAGGTCCGTCGCGAACTGAGTGAACGGCACGATATTGCAGGCCTGCCCGGTCGGATCGTTCGCCACGTCCGAGAGCAGTGCGAACACATTGTGCTTGCGCGCGTAGTTGCCTGTGTCACCGCCGAGGTAACAGGCGTTCGGGATACTCTCCGCATACGACTTCCATGTCTTTCCCGCCCCGACCAGACTGCGCACGATGTTTGACACGTTCTCGATCGTCGAGGAGCCATCGTTGTTCGTGAGGACCTGACCGGTGGCCAGCTCGAAATAGTTGCCGATCGACGGGTGCGTATTGGCGTAGTACTGCGTCGCCAGCCCGTACTGCTGTGCCAGGCCGTTCAGATACGGCATCGACGAGCTGCCGATGACGTTCGAGTAGTTGGTGTTCTCCTCCGTCACGATGAACACGTGGCCGAACTGCGGCGTCGCGCCGGGCGGCGTGACCGTGACCGCCGCCGTGCCGCTCTTCCCCTCGCTCGTCGCGGTGATCGTCACCGGCCCGCCCGCGACGACGCCTGTCACGAGCCCACTGCCGTTCACGCTGGCGATCGTGTTATCGCTCGACTGCCACGTGATCACCCGGCCCGTCAATGGATTGCCGTTCGCGTCCTTGGGGGTCGCGGTCAGCTGCCCCGTGCCTCCCGCGACGACGCTCGCCGTGGCGGGCGTGACCGTCACCGACGCATTGTCGCCGAGCCCGCGACCTTCGCGGTCACGAGGCCGCTGCTCGAGACCGTGGCGACGGACGTGTTGTTCGAGGACCACGTCACCGTGCGGCCGGTCAGGATGTTGCCGTTGGCGTCCTTGAGCGTCACCGTGAGCTGTTGCGTCTGGCCCGCCTGCACACTGGCCGGCGCCGGGGTCACCGTGACGGAGGCGACCAGGGCACCCGCCACCGTGATGCTCGCCGTGCCGCTCTTGCCCTCGCTCGTGGCGGTGATGGTCACCGACCCGGCCGCCACACCCGTGACCAGCCCACTGCCGTTGACCGTCGCGATGGTGTTGTCGCTCGATGACCAGCTGATCGCGCGGCCGGTCAGCGGATTGCCGTTGGCGTCCTTGGGCGTTGCGGTGAGCTGGACCGTCCCGGTGATCGCGATGTTCGCCGAGCTCGGCGCCACCGTGACCGAGGCCACCGGCGCGACAGTGACGTTGACCGTCGCCGTCCCGCTCTGGCGTTCACTCGTTGCCGTGATCGTCACCGGACCGCCGGCCCCCACGCCCGTGACGAGCCCGCCGCCGTTCACCGTGGCGATCGTGTTGTCGCTCGACGACCAGGTGACCGTCCGGCCGGTCAAGGGATTGCCGTTCGCGTCCTTGGGAGTTGCCGTGAGCTGCACCGTCTGCCCCACGGTCAGGCTCGCCGTGGCCGGGCTCACCGTCACCGATGCCACGGGCACCGTGGGAACGATCTTCGCGAGATAGCCCTGCACCACCCAACCGCTCGGGGCCGACGCAAACAGGACGTGGTAGCGGATCGCGCCGTCGCCGCCGGGCGTCGTGTTCAGCACCGGCCCGGAATCGACCACGCCCCGCGCCCCTCCCGGCTGCGTCCCGATGACGCTCGGCGGCGTTCCGGTCGCCGGGTCCGCAGGCGGTTGTGAGATGTTCCGTACCCAAGTCGCAACCGTCGTCTGCACGCTGTCGCCGATGGCGAATTGACCCGTCGGCGCAGTCACGGTTACACCCGCGGTCCCGCTCTTCCCCTCGCCCGTGGCCGTGATCGTCGCCGACCCGGCGCCTGCGGCGGTCACCAACCCGGTGGCGCTCACGGTCGCGACCGAGCTGTTGTTGGTCGACCAGGTCACCGCCCGGCCGGTCAGCACGTTGCCGTTCGCGTCCTTGAGGGTCGCGGTGAGCTGGGAGGTCTGACCGCTCTGAAGGTTGGCCGTGGCCGGGCTGATCGTCACCGTGGCGACCCCGCAAGTCACCGCGATGTTAGCGGACCCGGAGAGGTTCCCCGGCTTGCTCGTGGCGGTGAGAGTGAACTGCCCGCAGCTCGCGTTGTGGTAGTGTCCGTAGTGGCGGCCGCCCGCGGAGTTTGTGTCGACCGTACCGCTCGACGCGTTCCAGGACACGGCGATCCCCGCCGTATCGCCGCCGGCCGTGAAGCCGACGGCCATGAAGTCCTGGACTTGGTTGGGCTGCAGTGTGGCGGTGGCGGGAGAAACGACGAGTTGCGTGACGGTCGAGTTGGTTCCGGTGATGCTGATCGGCTTTTCGCAGCTCGCAACAAAAGAGAGAGCCAGCGCGAGCAGCGCGCCGCGATGGAGACGACCTTTGAGCAGGGCGAGACGGTGCGCGAGCTTGTGTCCGAACGGCATTGCACGCCTCCACGGGATTCAAACGAACGGGCCGCCAGCGTCGACCGGGTCGAGTCGCTGGCGGCCCGGCGAGCGTAGCGAAACACCGCCGTAGCCCCGTGGCTCTGCGTCCCCGCCTTTCGGCGGGTTTGCTCTGAGCAGCGTGTTGTGCGAGGCACGGGCTAGACATACCACCACCCGCACGGGGGGAGTTTACCGCGGCTGACCAAGCGAGGTCTGTGATTTAGGTCATGGTCTTGGCGGTCCGATGGTGGGTGGCGTAAGTGCGGGTCCTCTACCACACGTAGCCGAGTTACAATCGAGGACGCTGGTCGCTGCGGCTCACGAGGAACACATCGACGTCCGGGCCCTCTGGATGGGATTCACGGGCGAACCGCCGAAACCTGAACCACGCACCGCGATCTGAGCGCTGCCTTGGTTCGGAGGCTCGCATCGTGATAGGTCGACGGGCGCAATCATTGGTGCGCGGCGCGGCCTGCCGGGCGCCTTGGGCAGCCCTCCGGCGTCACGACCACGACCGTATCAGCCCTTCGGCGAAGGTGTAGACCGGACGCAACAAGTCCCTGGGCACGCCGGTAGACCGCCTCCACATCCGACGATGCCGCTGGGGGTTAGGTCGCAGACCCCTGCGCACAGCTCCTGCTGCTCCGGCGCGTAGCCTTTTCTCTCTCCCCACGCCACTGAGGCCTGATGTCACCCAGCCGCCGCAGCGTTCTTGGCTTGCGCGTCCTTCCCGCCATGGCGGCCCTGCTCGCGACTCTGCTGCTCTGGACTTGCACGGGAGACCGATCCGTCGGGCCCGGCGCCCCGCCAGTCCGCGGCATAGCGGCTTCGACCACGGCCGCGTCGGCGCAGGTGCTGGTGGGGGCGGGGGACATTGCGCGCTGCGACCGGACGTACGATGAAGCGACGGCGGCCATCCTCGACACCATTCCCGGCGCGGTGTTCACCGTCGGCGACAACGTACTGGGCAGCAGCACGGCCCCCCCCGACTTCATCGACTGCTACGACCCCTCCTGGGGGCGTCACAAGGCCCGCACCCGGCCCGCCGTCGGGCACATGGAAGGCTGGAGCCCGGGCTATGCCACCTACGTCCATTACTTCGGGGCCGCCGCGGGCGATTCAGCGAAGTTCTACTACAGCTACGACCTGGCGAACTGGCACATCGTGGTGCTCAACAGCAACCTCTCCATGGCCGTCGGCTCGACTCAGGAGCAATGGCTCAAGGCCGACCTCGCGGCCCACCCCGCCTTCTGCTCGCTCGCCATTTGGCACCTGCCGCGTTTCAGCTCCACGTCCAGCAACGGGCTCCCCGTCGTCAACGCCGCCGTGAAACCGATGTGGGACGATCTCTACGCGGCCGCGGCGACGATCGTGATCAATGCGCACTACGAAGTGTACGAGCGCTTCGCCCCGCAGCGCTCCGATGGCACGGCGGATCCCCAACTGGGCATCCGGCAATTCACCGTCGGCACGGGCGGGATCGGGAGCAATGCCTTCAACGGTGCTCCCCTGGCGAACAGCGAGGTGCACAATAGCGGCACCCCGGGGGTACTGAAGCTCACGCTCGGCTCCACCGGCTACACCTGGCAGTTCATCCCCATCGCCGGCTACAGCTTCAACGACTCGGGAAGCGGCTCTTGCCACGGGACGACCCCACCGCCCCCGTCGCCTAGCGTGAACGCCGGCCCCGATCTCACAACGCACCCCGATGACACCGTTACGCTCACGGCCTCGTTCGCGGATACCGGAGCGAACGATGCGCCCTGGAACTACGCCATCACCTGGGGCGACGGCACCTCGAGCACGGGGACCACTACGAGTTCCTCGACGCCGATTAGCGCTACGCACGTCTATTCGACGCTTGGCTTGGACAGCGTGCACGTCACGGTCACGAACAGTCAGGCTCGCTCCGGTTCGGACTCCGTCGCCGTGCAGGTGAACCCGTCAGGCGCGGTCGTCCTCGTCGGGGCCGGCGACATCGCCGATTGCACGGTGAACGCGGATTCGCTCACCGCGAACCTCCTCGACACGATCCCGGGTACGGTCTTCGCGTTGGGCGACAACGCGTACCCCAACGGGACGAGCGCCAACTACACGAACTGCTACGGCCCCACCTGGGGTCGTGACAAAGCGCGGACCCGGCCGGCACCGGGCAACCACGATTACAACACGTCCGGCGCCGCCGGCTATTTCGGCTACTTCGGCGCGGCGGCCGGCGACCCCACGAAGGGCTACTACAGCTACGACCAGGGCGATTGGCACGTCATCGCCCTGAACTCGAACATCGCGCATAACCCCGGCTCGACCCAGGAGCAATGGCTCAAGGCCGACCTCGCCGCGAGCACGAAGCGCTGCACCGTCGCCTACTGGCATCATCCGCTCTTCAGCTCCGGTTCGTTTGCCGACACCACGGAGCGGACCCCATGGCAGGACTTGTACGCCGCCGGCGCGGAGATTGTGCTCAATGGACATGAGCACAACTATCAACGCTTTGCCCCCCAAACCCCAACCGGCGTGGCCGATGCGGTCACTGGTATCCGCGAATTCATCACGGGTACGGGCGGGGGGGAAGGGCTGTTCGCCGTCGGGACGCCCCTGCCGAATACCCAGGTGCAGAACGATCAGACCGATGGAGTCCTCAAGCTGACGCTGTACGCGACCGGCTACGACTGGAAGTTCATCCCCGTGAAGGGCAAGACCTTCACGGACTCGGGCAGCGGCACCTGTCACGACGCCCCGGGCTCCAATCCACCGCCGACGGCGGCGGCAGGGGGCCCCTACTCCGGCCCCGAGGGCACGGCCGTGAGCTTCGACGGCAGCAGCTCGTCGGATCCGAGCGGCACCACGCTCACCTACGCCTGGACCTTCGGCGACGGGACCAGCGGCACGGGT
>WNGJ01007308.1_pt1 | contig 11751 bp, 10 predicted proteins | sample 5400611 | NCBI WGS metagenome assembly WNGJ01 (sample SAMN13153375, study PRJNA577476) | soil metagenome | isolation source: 40 cm soil or saprolite under Garry oak tree replicate 1 | place: USA:California | collected 2016-06-15 | reverse complement strand
TCCGCGTGAAGAGGCGCGCGACGCAGGCTTTGTGGAGCTTGGTCTTGAAGTTCCCGACCCCGAACGCTCCGAACACCATGACCCCTTCCTTCACGGCGCCCGCGTCCTGCACATCCACTCCCTCGATACCCAGCGGAGGCACCGCGTTCAGGTCGACCGCGACTCTGAGCGCCTTCTGGGCGGTCCAGGCGGGCTTGGGGACCATCTGGATCCCCGCCGCTCCCGCGTTGACCAGGATCTCGGCTCCGTCGATGATCTGCGAGAGCTGCGAAGCGTCCGCGAACGTGGCGCACCCGATCCGGACGTTGAACCGGGCGTTGACGAACTGGCGCGCTTTCTCCGCCTGCTCCGCCCGGCGGGACGAGAGCGTGACGTGCGCACCGCCCTTGGCGAGGAGCCCGGCCACGCGCTGACCCACCGGACCCGTGCCCCCGAGCACCAGCGCCTTCTTGCCCTTCACGTTACCGAGCGCCTGCTCCGTTTTCACCACGGCGGCGACCGCGGTGGTGTTCGATCCGTTCGAGTCGAGCATGATCGACACCTTGAACGGCGGAAACATCGAGTCCACGGCCAGGGCGAGCAGCTGCTCGCCCGCCGCCATGTTGGTCCCGCCGATCCAGACCGCCGTGTTGTGGAGATCTTTCGGGCCGCGCGTGAACAGGCAGCCGTGAATGAGGTCGCGGACGTCGGGCTCGGTCACGCCGCCGTAGCTCATCACCACGTCCGCGCCCGCGTCGTAGGCCACCACCTGATCGAACGCGCTCGGCAGCCGCGAGCTGTCGAGCTGCAGCAGGAGCTTGCGCATTCGCGGTTCCGGCTCCAGGGTATCGAAGCTCTAGAAAACGGTCGAGGGGCGGCTACACCACCGCCCCCCGACCCTGACATCCAGCGACCGCCGGGGCGTCAACTCTTGTCGGCCCCGCCCGCGAACGGGTGCGTGGCGGTCTTCGCGCCGCTGATCACCGCGTCGACCCTCGGCTGGTTCTTCAGGGCGCGCTCGATCGATTCCTTCGTCGCCCGGTAGTTGTAGTCGAAGATCTTCTTCTCGTTCTTCGCCTCCCAGTGGATGAACACGCCGACCAGGATGCAATAATCGTCCACCCGGTCCCGCGGGATCACGCCCGAGGAGACGCAGTCCACGACCGCGCGGGCCACCGCCGCCTGCGCCGGGCCGAACATCTGCACCGCCTGGGTCGCGTTCTTGATCGTGACCTTGTTGAAGAGGAGCGTGTCCGGCTTTGCCGGCAGGTTGGGCGCGACGACGGCGAGGAGGTGCGTGAAGCCGTCGGTGTTGGTCGACAGAGCGTGCGTGAATGCCGCTCCGGCATGGCCCTGCTTCGACCCGATGATCAGGTCGATGTGGGCGACTTCATTTCCGTCGCCTATCAGTGATTCGCCGATGAAGAAATCCGCTGGCATACCTAACCTCCCGATCCGGATGTGGTCCACGAATTCGACTGCTGGCGGTCACGAATGCGGTATTCGGAGCGGCGTGGCTTGAGGGTGCAGGACAAGCCACGCGGTCCCGCCTCTGCGGGTAGCTCTTAGCGAACCGTATCGATGCGGAGCTAACCTGCCCGCCGCCCCCCGGAGTGTCAAGCCCGCGCGGAGGCCGCCAAATGGAACTTTTCGAGGGGCTACCCCGCGTCGCCCCCGCCCCCCGCCGCGAGGCGCCACACTTCGTCCGCGAGCCACTCGAGGCGCTGCTGCGCGTAGTCCAGCTCGGCCGGTGTCATCTCCTTCGACCGCCGGGCGGTGTCGCGCGCGTGCGCGATCAGATCGTCCAGCACTTCGCGCAGCGGCCGGTTCTGGCGCCGCTCGAGCGGGGCGCGCGGGCTCATGCGGTCTGGATGCCGAGCGCGCGGTCGTCGGCCCGCTGGAACTCGTCCGCCGCCGCCCGCAGCGTGGATGCGACGCCGTGCTCGGCAACGTAGGTCTCGACGAGTCGCGAGCCAAGGTAATAACCGGAGCGTTCGGGGAGGACCTTGCCGCCCATGAGCCGCGCCGCAGGCGTGAGGCCCCCGGAGAGAAACCGCAGCCGCAGCCCGAGGCCGGTCTCGTCGAGGACGGGTGCCGCGACGCGCCGGAGGAAGGCGTCGAGCTCGCGGGTCCGGCGGTACTGGCGCCGCGTGTAGCCGAGGTACTGCCACGGCTCGAAGCCGGGCGCCGCCGCCTGCGCCGCCGCCACGGCCGCGCCCTCGTTCACGAGCAGCTCGCGCAGCGTCGCCCGACTGCCCGTGTCCCAGTAGTCGTAACGGCCGCCCAGGTCCGTTATCAGGCGCCGCAGCTCGGCGCGGCTTGTCGGCGAGGTGTAGCGGACCGCGTGCGCGACTTCGTGCGCGATCCAGAGCGGGAGCAGGTGTGGCGCGAGCCCCAACCCGGACGTCTGGGCGTTCGCCCGGCCGGTGAAATGCTCGAGACACACGAACGCGACGCCGCGGCCGTCCACCACGAGCTCGCCCGCGTTCGCGGCGCCGACGCCGACCATGAGGTAGAGATCCACCGCGCAGTCGGCCTCGAACCGCTCCAGCGCGCGACGCAGCGCGTCGTCCGCGAGCGCGATGACGTCCACGTCCTCGAGCAGGCGCTGCAGGTCGGTGCGCCCGGCCCCGAGCGCCGCGGCGATCACCTGCTCGGCGTGCGGCGACTCGGGCTCGAGCACGTAGTTGTGCCAGTAGCTCGTGAGGACCGGCTTGTGCCGCTCGAAATACTCGTGATAGGCCGCTCCACGATCGGGCGCGGCCAGAACCGCGAGGAACTCCGGCACGAGATTGACGAGCATGGAGCGGTGGGACCCAATTTGGGAAACGCGGGTCCGGGAGACAAGCGTCGGCCTGCGGCGGTGTCGCCGGGGGCGGTCAGGCCCTGTCGCGCATCTTCCTGCTCATCTCCGTCAGGAACCGCCGCTCGGCCGGCGTGAGACTCTCGATGCCCCGCGCCGAGATCTTGTCGAGCACGCGATCGATCTCGGCCTGCGCCGGGTTGCGGTCCGGCGGGCGCCGCGTCTTGATGCTCCCTTCGCCCCCGCGCGCCGCGCGCCCCGCCGCCGGATGAACCAGGACGCTCGGCTCGGAGGCGCGCCGCAGATGCCGCTCCGCCCGCGCCACGCGCAGGTCCGCGGCCTTGAGATACAGGAACCCGGCGGCGAACCCGCCCAGGTGCGCGAGGTGGGCAACCTTGTCGCTCGTGGGGATGAGGGCGAGCACGAGCGAGATCCCCACGGCGAAGGTCACCAGCCACTTCGCCGCGATCGGCTCCGGGAACGGGAACACGTAGATGGGCTGGTTGGGCCAGGCCCAGGCGAACGCGAGCATCACGCCGTACACGGCGGCCGAGGCGCCGATGACCAGCTCCACCGGCCGGAACTGCATCAGCAGGAACGACAGCGCGGCGCCGCCCAACCCACACAGCAGGTAGTACGTGAGGAACTGGCGCCCGCCCATCCGCTCCTCCACGGGGCCTCCGAACACGAACAGGGCGAGCAGATTGAAAGCCAGGTGCAGCGGCCCGGCGTGGATGAACATGTAGGTGAGGAACGTCCAGGGCCGCTCGAGCGCGAGCAGCGGGGCGAACCCGAGCGCGGTTTCAAAGCGCGGGCCGACGAAAATCGTCATCTGCAGGAGAAAGACGACGAGATTCGCGACGATCAGCCGTCGCACCCAGGGGGTCATCCCGAACATCCGCTGCGGGCCCATCAAATGTTACCCCCACGCCTGCTCCCGGAGTTCCCCGCCAGGCGGCAGATCCGCTCGCACAGCTCCGGGAACTCGACCCCCGCAGCCCGGGCGGCCTGGGGGAGGAGGCTGGTCCGCGTCATGCCGGGGAGCGTGTTCGCCTCCAGGCAAAAGATGTCTCCGTCCGGACTCAACCGGAAGTCGACTCGTGAGTAGCCGCCGAGCTTCAGTGCCCGGTGCGCCGCGAGCGCCAGCTCCTGGAGCTGGCGGGCCAGCTTGGTGTCCAGCTTCGCCGGAAAGATCTCCTCCGACATCCCCGGCGTGTACTTGCACTCGTAGTCGAACAGCTCGTGCTTGGGGACGATCTCCCCGACCGGGAGCGGCACGTCCCCCAGAACCCCCACCGTCAGCTCCCGCCCGGGGATGAACTGCTCGACCATCACCTCGCTGTCGTATTGCCGGGCGAGCTCGACGGCGGGATCGAGCCCCTTGGCGCTCCTCACGAGGGTCATGCCGACCGAAGACCCCATCCGCGAGGGCTTCACGATCGCCGGCCACCCGAGCGCCGTCGTCACGTCCTCCGGGGCGACGGGCGCCATGAACCAGGCGGGCACCGGAACCCCGGCGGCCCGGAACAACCGCTTCGAGAGGTCCTTGTCCATGGCGAGCGCGCTCGCCATGGCCCCACTCCCGGTGTACGGCGCGCCGATCACATCGAGGATCGCCTGGAGCGTCCCGCCCTCGCCTCTCCCGGCGTGGAGGCACAGCAAAAGGACATCCGCGCCCTTCACCGCGTCCAGCTTCGACAACCCGTTGGAAAGGAACTCCCGCTCCCGTGCGTCCAGCTCGGCGACCGACGGGGGCTCCCGCCCCACCGCGCCCGTCAGGAGCTGCCGCTCATCGCCCGGCGAGAGCAGCCCGGTGACCGTGTCGACGACCTCGACCTTATGCCCCCGGCCTCGGAGGGCCTCGACGATCTGGGCGGCGCCGGCGAAGGCGACCGTACGCTCCGCGGAGGCGCCGCCCGTGAGCACGGTGATCCGCATCAGTGGATCCCGGCCAGCTGATGCAGCAGATCGTAGCGGGTCACGATGCCGGCGAGCTTCCCCTCCCGGCGCACCAGGGCGGCGGGCGTCTCGCGGGAGAGCAGCGCGCTGAGCCGGTCTACCGGGACATCGGCGTCCACGACCGGGAAGGGCGGATCCATCAGGGCCTCGACCGGCTGATCGAGGAGCGAGTGGTCTTCCAGCGCTTTCGTCATCAGCACTTGCTCGAAGACGGCGCCCACGCCGTCCCCACCGTCGAGCACCGGCAGCTGCGACACGTTGTACGTGCTCATCAGGTTCAGCGCCTGGCGGACCGTGGCGCTCGGCGCCACGGAAACGAGCGGAGGCGCGGCCGTGCCGTTCTTCGCGACGAGGAGGTGCGCCACGGTCACCCGCTCGCTCTCCAGGATCTCGTTCTCCCGCAACCACTCGTCGTTGTAGACCTTCGAGAGATAGCGCTCTCCGGTGTCGCACAACACGGTCACGAGCAGCGCCTCCGGGTCGTCCACGCGGCGCGCCATCTCGAGCGCTGCGACGATGTTCACGCCGGTCGAACCGCCGCAGAACAGACCCTCCTCCCTCGCGAGTCGGCGCGTCATGAGCATCGCGTCCTTGTCGGATACGGTGACCCATTCATCGATCACGTCCCAGTGCAGCGACGTCGGGATCTTGTCGCCGCCGATCCCTTCGACCTTGTAGGGAAACCCTTCGATCTTCTGACAGGTGCTCGCGTAGTGGGTGTAGATCGAGCCCACGGGGTCGCCCGCGATCACGCGGACCTTCGGATTCCTCTCCTTGAGATAGCGGCCTGCGCCGCTCACCGTGCCGCCCGTGCCCGGCGCGCACACGAAGTGCGTCACGTGCCCCTGCGTCTGCTCCCAGATCTCCGGGCCGGTGGTGTGGTAGTGGACTTCGGGGTTCACCGGGTTGTAGTGCTGGTCGGCGAAGATGGCGTTGGGGTGCGCGGCCGCGATCGCCCGGCCCTTCATGATGTAGTTGTCGGGGTGGTCGGGCGGCACCGCGGTCGGCGTGATGATGACATCGGCGCCGAGCGCCCGCAGCAGTCGCGCCTTCTCCTGCGACATTTTGTCCGGCATCGTGAAGATGCACCGATACCCCTTCACGGCGGCGGCGAGCGCGAGCCCGACGCCCGTGTTCCCCGACGTCGCCTCGACGATGAGGCCGCCGGGCTTCAACCGCCCCTCGCGCTCCGCGGCCTCGATCATCGCGATGCCGATCCGGTCCTTCACCGACCCGCCGGGATTGAAGAACTCGGCTTTGGCGTAGATCGGAGTACGGATTCCCTGCGCCACCTTGCCCAGGCGGATCAGCGGGGTCCAGCCGATGGTCTCGAGGACGTTGTGGTACGGCCTAAGGTTTTGCGGCATTGGTGTCCGGCTTGGCGCGACTGGTATCGCGCTTCGCTCCGCTCGTGTCCGGCCTTGGCCGACTCGTGTCGCGGGCAGCCCTGCCGGTATCGACTCTCGGTAGAGTCGTGTCCGGCGGCGGGCGCCTCGTGATCTGCCGCTTGGTCCGGCTGGTATCCGGCCTTGCCTTGCCGACGATGCCTCTCCCGCCTGCCACGCCCGCCCCACCCCCGCCGCCCCCGCTCCCCACGCCGCGACGGCGGAACTCCACGGGCTGCAGGAAGGCGGTGGCCACCGGAAGGCCGTGCCGCCGCGCGGGCGCGAAGTGCAGCCGCTTCGCGCCGGCGAGCGCCGCCGAGTCGAGGGCGGCATTGCCGCTCGACTCGGCCACCTTGCTCGACTCGGCGACGAGCCGCCCCGTGGAATCCACGAACATTCGCAACACCACGTCGCCTTCGACGTTTTGGTCGTACAGTGTCGGCGGATACTGGACCGGGGAATCCGGATCGAGCGCCACCGGTGGCTCCTGATCGGGCGGCGCGCTCGCCTGCTCGGGCGGCGGTGCGGACCGGCCGCAACCGGCGAGCGCGAGCGTCGCCACGCCCAGGAGCACACTGCGCCAGGCGCTCACGACCCCTCCCCGAGCTGCTTCTTCCACGCCGCCAGCCGGTTGAGGGCTTCGAGAGGCGACAAGGTGTTCACGTCCAGTTGGTCGAGCTCGGCGATCACCGGGTGGGGGGGCGTCTGGCCGAAGAGGCCGAGTTGCGCGGCGTCGGGGGGCCGGGCGGGGGGCGGTGGCTGGTGCGCGACGTGGTGCCCGGCCTCGAGCAGCTGCAGCACCTGCCAGGCCCGCCCCACCACCGGCGCGGGCAAACCGGCGAGCCGCGCCACGTGGATGCCGTAGGAGCGGTCCGCCCCGCCCGGTTCGAGCCGGTGCAGGAACACGATCTCGTCTCCGACCTCGCGCACGGCGACGTTGCAGTTGCGCGCATGGGCGAGTTCCTCGGTGAGCTGCGTCAGCTCGTGGTAGTGCGTGGCGAAGACGGTCTTGCAGCCGATCACGTTGTGGAGATGCTCGGTCACCGCCCAGGCGATCGCCACGCCGTCGTAGGTCGAGGTCCCGCGGCCGATCTCGTCGAGCAGCACGAGGCTCCGGCCGGTCGCCCCGTGGAGGATCGCGCTCGTTTCGCTCATCTCCACCATGAAGGTGGATTGGCCGCGCGCCAGGTTGTCCGACGCGCCGACGCGGGTGAACAGCCGGTCCACCGCGCCGATCACCGCGCGCCGAGCCGGCACGAACGACCCCACCTGCGCGAGCAGCACGCACAGCCCCACCTGCCGGAGCAGCGTGGACTTTCCCGCCATGTTCGGCCCGGTCAGCAGGATGACCCGGCCGGCCTCGTCGAGCCGCACGTCGTTGGGAATGAACGCCTCGCGCGCCATCATCCGCTCGACCACAGGGTGGCGGGACCCCTCGAGCTCGATGGCGAACCCCGCGTTGACCTCGGGCCGCGCATAGCCCTCGCGGTGCGCGAGGTCGGCCAAGGCGCTCCACACGTCGAGCTGCGCCAGGGTCGTAGCGGTCAGCTGCACCCGGGCGATCACCTCGGCCACGGCGCCCCGCAGCGCGTCCAAGAGCTCGGCCTCGCGGGCCGCGATGCGCTCCTCGGCCCCGAGCACCTTCGCCTCATACTCCTTGAGCTCCGGCGTGACGTACCGCTCGGCGCCGGAGAGCGTCTGCCGCCGCTCGTAGTCGTCCGGGACTCTCGTCTTGTGCGGGTTCGTCACCTCGATGTAGTACCCGAATACTTTGTTGAATCCCACCTTGAGGGACGGGATGCCGGTGCGCTCCCGCTCGCGCGCCTGGAGGGAGGCGATGTATTGCTTGCCGCCGTCCCGCGCGTTCCGGAGCTCGTCGAGCTCGCGGTCGTAGCCGGGGCGGATCGCATCGCCTTCCGGGAGCTGCACGGGCGGCCGCTCCACGAGCGCGCGCGTGAGCTCGTCGCCCAAATCCGTCAGGAGGTCGAAGCGCTCCGCCGCGCCCTCGAGCAGCGCGCCGCGACCCCGGTGCTCCAGACCGTCGAGGGCGGCGCGGGCGTCGGGGAGCCGGAGGATGGAGTCGCGCAACGCCCCGAGGTCGCGCGGCGTCGCGCGCCCCAGCGCCGCCTTGCCCGCTAGCCGCTCCAGGTCGCGCACGCCGTCCAGGGCCTCTCGCACCCGGTCGCGCCCGCGCGCGTCGGCCACAAGCACCCCCACCGCGTCGAGCCGCGCATTGATCGCCGCGGGATCCACGAGCGGCGCGAGCAACCAGCGGCGCAGCAACCGGGCCCCCATCGGCGTCATCGTGCGGTCCAGCACCTCGAGCAGCGTCGCCCCGGACGTTCCCGCCCGGAGTGGCTCCACGAGCTCGAGGTTGCGCCGCGTCATCTCGTCGAGCGCGAGCACGTCGCCCGGGCGGAGCAGGCGCGGGCGGGCGAGATGCGGGAGACCGGCGGGCTTCAGTTCGCGCGCGTACCGGAGCAACGCGCCCGCGGCGCCCAGCGCCGGCCGATCGCCGGGCTCCACCCCAAGCCCGTCGAGCGAAGCCAGCCGGAACGCGCGCGCCAGGTCCTCGCGGGCGAGCTCGGGGTCGAACTCCCAGACCTCGCGTTCGGTCCGGGTGGCCCCATCAGGGAGCGCCGCGACGCACCCGTCCGGCGCCACGACTTCGGCCGCCTCGTAGCGCGCCAGCGCGGTCGCGAGCTCTTCGGGCGGCACGGTCTCGAGCACGAGCTCGCCGGTCGTCAGGTCGAGGGCGGCGATCCCCGCGGCGACGCCGCGGGGATCCACCGCCACCAGGAAGTTGTTGCGGTTCTTCTCGAGCCAGTCGTCCGTGAGGACGGTGCCCGGTGTGACCGTCTCCACCACCTCGCGACGCACCAGGCCCTTCGCGAGCTTCGGATCCTCGACCTGCTCGCAGATCGCCACGCGGTGCCCTTTGACAATCAGGCGCCGGACGTATTCGGTGGCGGCCTTCACGGGGACGCCGGCGAGGGGCACGTCCGCCGCGCCGCCGTTGTTGCGCGACGTGAGCGTGAGGCCAAGCTCTCGGGCGGCGAGGCGCGCATCGTCCTCGAACATCTCGTAGAAGTCGCCCATCCGGAAAAACAGGATCGTGTCGGGGTACCGCGCTTTGATCTCGCGGTATTGCTGCATGAGCGGGGTGTCGGTCTCGACCCGCGGCGTCACAACTGTTCCACCACGAACGGCTGACCGCCAAGACGCGTCTTGAGACGCCGCTGGGCCCGCTGCGCCTCCTCGCGCGTCGAATAGGGCCCCACGCGCACCTTGAATAGCCCGCTCGTATCGCGGACCACCCGCGCGTCGAACCCCATCACCTTGAGCCGCGTCAACATCTCGTCCACCTGCGCCGCGCTCTTCACGGCGAGCACCTGCACGGCATAACCCGTCGCGGTCGGTTTCGCCTGGCTGTCGGCGCTGGGTGCCGCCGGCACGGCGGTGGCGCCGGCGGTGCAGCGCGGGACGTAGAAGCTCACCTGGTTCTTGAATTCGACGTCGGCACCGCTGCCGTCCAGCGCCTCGCGAATCAGCGCACAGGCTCGGGATTCGTCCTTCAGATCGAAATACGCCCGGGCGCCCCAGAACGCGGCGCGCGCCTTCAGAGGCGAGTCGGGGTAGTCCCGCAGCAGTCGCTCCGCCGCTTGCGCCGCGGCTGCAGGGTCCCCCTGCGCGAAATAGAGCTGGGTGAGCAGGACGAGCGCCGAGTCGGCCCAGACGGACCGGCCGTACTCGACGATCACGCGCTGCAGGTTGGTGGCGGATTGGCTCGCGTCCGCGGCGATCCGGCCGGCCGTGAACAGCACACCCGGGTAGAGGGAGTCCTGGGGGGAAAGGTTCGTGAGGAGGCGTCGGATCATCGCCCGGGCCGAGTCGGGTCGGGTCTGCGCGACGCGCAGCGCGGCCGCGCGGACGGAGTCGACCTGGGCGGACAGGCGGACGGGCGGACTGGCGGACAGCAAGATGACCACTAGCGCGAGCATCCGTCCGTCCGTCCGCCAGTCCGCCCGTCCGCTCCTCATGCGGCCTCCCTTGCCGGCACTCCCCAGGCCAGCACGAGTTGCATGAGAATCCCCCGCTCGTCGGTCACCGTGCTCGATTTGAGCGCGCGATCGGCCGTGAGTGCGAGCCGCAGCGCGCCGCGCAGCTCGGCAGCGCTCCACAGGGTGGCCCACCGGGCCCAGCGAGAGGCGGTATCCTGCCAGTTCCCCACGCCCCAAGGACGCGCGGCGCGCACCGCGCTCAGGACGACGGACTCGAGGCGGGGGCTCGTGGTCCCGCGATCGAGCTCCGCACGCGCCAGAGCGGTGCCGAGGACTGCGGTGCCGAGCGCCGTCACCATGCGAACCCCGGTCATCCCCGCCTGCTCCAGCACCGGCTCGACAAGTCGCGCCGCAGCCGCCGCGCGGCGCTCGAGCGCCGCGTCCACAAAGTCCTGGAGCGTCTCCCCCTGCCGCACGCCCACGAGCGCCGCGACATCGTCCCGGGTCGCGGAGCGGCCGATTGCGAGGGCCGAGAGCTTTCCGAGCTCTTGCGCCAGCGCGCCCAGGTCGTTGCCGACCGCCGCGGCGAGTAGCTCGGCGGCATCCGGCTCGAGCCGCAGCCTCAACTGGCGCGCCTGGTGCGCCATCCACTTCAGCACGCGGGCCGGCGGCAGCGGCTCCACCGCGACCGTAGTCGCTCCGCGCGCGAGCTCCGGATCGGGCGGTGTGCCCGCTCCCTGGACCAGCACCAGCAGGGTCGTCGGGCTCGGCGCGGCGAGGTAGCGGAGCACTTCCTGACGAGCCTTGGACGTCTTCTTGAGGTCCTCGAGGCCGCGCAGCACCACCACACGCCTCGGGGCGAGCATGGGTGGCGTGTTGACCAGGCTATGGAACGCGCCGGGGTCGAGATCGGCCGCGCTGCGTCGGTCGAGGTTGAAGTCGCGCGCGGAGGGGTCTACGACGAGCTCGACGAGCGCACGGACCGCCTCGTCCTTCAGGACGTCTTCGTCGCCGTGGAAGTAGTAGACGGGATCGGGTGTCGCGCCCGGCTTGAGGCTCCGGAGCAGGGCGTCATAGGAGAGAGCCCCCATACGCGGCGGAAGTTACCGCGCACCGGGGCTCGGATAAAGGTCGGGGCAGTCCGTATCGGAGGAAGGCTCAGCGCCCGGCGGTGGCGGGCTCGACTAGCGCGGTGCCGTAGGGATTCGGGTTTCCCGCGACAACGCTCGTGCGCGGATCCTGGAACGAGACGAAGGGCACGCTCGCGTGCGCCACCGGCTTGGGGAAGGGTACCGGAGGGAGGGTGGGCGCGCGCGCCTCCTCGGGCCGGCTCACTCCCTCGAGGGCGACGAGCGCGAGCGCCGCCGCCACGAAGAGCGCCGCCGCCACCCCCGCCACCCCCGCGCGGACCGGGACCTGCGGGCTGCCCCGGCCACGGCGGCGCTCTTGCCGGAGCCGCGCCTCGAGACGGCGGCGGAAGTCCGGTGACGGCTCGATCAGCGCCACCGCCTGCAGGGCAAGCACGCCCTGCCGCAAGGCCCTGTCATACCTGCGGCAGACCGGACACCGCGCGAGATGACGCTCGAAGCGCCGCAAGTCACACGGCGCGGTGATCAGCCCGTCC
>WNGJ01029031.1_pt1 | contig 11752 bp, 14 predicted proteins | sample 5400611 | NCBI WGS metagenome assembly WNGJ01 (sample SAMN13153375, study PRJNA577476) | soil metagenome | isolation source: 40 cm soil or saprolite under Garry oak tree replicate 1 | place: USA:California | collected 2016-06-15 | reverse complement strand
GCGGGCGAGATCGCGCAAGAGGCGGAGTTCTTCTCTTTCGGGACCAACGACCTGACGCAGACCACCTTCGGCTTCTCGCGCGACGACGCCGAGCGCGCTTTCATCGTCCGCTACCTGGAGCAGAAGATCCTGCCGCGCAATCCGTTCGAGACGATCGACGAGAAAGGCGTGGGCCGATTGATGGAGATCGCGGTGAAAGAGGGCCGCAAGACCCGCAAGGGAATGGAGATTGGGATCTGCGGCGAGCACGGCGGTGACCCGGACTCCATCCACCTGTGTCACAAGCTGGGGCTGAACTACGTCTCGTGCAGCCCGTTCCGCGTCCCGGTGGCGCGCCTCGCCGCGGCGCAGGCGGCGATCGGAGAAGGGACTGGCACGAAGTAGCTCCCTGAACCTGTCGAGTTTCAGGCAGCGATTCGCCGGCGAGGTGATCGTTCCCGGCGACGCCGATTACGACCAGGCGCGCGTCGTTTGGATGGCGATCGCCGACCAACAGGCCGCGGTGATCGTCGGTCTTTTCTTGGATATGTCGGCACCGAAGCCTGGTGCCGGTTGTCCAGTAAGTATGGGTTTCGCGTTTATGGAGACCGAGCCAGTCGACGATGTGCCGGCGAACCCTCTAAGCGACGGTTCTGAATTCGCTACGTGCAGCTGAGGGCCCGTTAAATTCACTGTCTGCTAGCGGCGTTGCTGTGTGGAGTCCACAGTCCATTTCAACACCCTTCGCAGGCACCCGGCAGACCTAAGCATCGCCAGACTTCCGAACGATCTCGACTCCGTGCCTGGACGCAATTTCATCGAGGATTCCGTCGCTGGGCGGCCCAAACGGAAACGCGGCCAACTCACGGAAGTAGCTAGCCATCTCGGCGGCTGGAGTGAACCAGAACAGAATCCGTCCAGCGTTGCGGCCGACATTCATGTAGGTGTGAGGCACACCCTTTGGCACGAACACAATCGTTCCTGTCGGCGCGGTAACGAGTTCTGAGCCGAGTTCGAACCTGACGTCACCGCTGAGGACATACAACGTCTCCGCGCAATGGCGGTGGATATGCAGCGGGGGGCCTGAGCCTGCCGGTGCCGCTTGTTCGAATACTTCCAAAAGGTTTCCAGATTGCACGCCATCGACTTTCAAAAGGGTCGCGGCGCCAGCTGCGCCTCTCAGCGAATCGCCCTCAGCGGCGCGGACAACCAGGCAACCCTCAGAAGTAATCACGTTTGCCTCCCCGGAGATCGTTCCGTCTGCGTTCGAGCTTGATCTCTCAGCAATGTCACGAGGCTGATGATCGCGGCAACCGCGCAAACGATGCCGACTAGCACGAACGGAACAGCGAAACCCGAGGCGTCCGCGATCCTCGACAAAGCGACTGCGCCCACCGCGCCGCCGGCCGCCCAGGCCGCGTTCGTAGCGGCTACTGCAACCGCCTGGCTGGAAGGTTCGGCGCCGGCAGCGTCGCTGACGATTGCAGCCGTGGGCGTCCACAAACCCGACGCAGCCGAGCTGGCGAGAACCGTCGCGCTTGCCAATACGACGAGTGAGCCGATCGCAGGAAGCAAAGGCATGATCGCGGCCGCCAACGTGAACCCGACCATGACAGGCACCAGCCTGCCGACGCGATCGGCGATCCGTCCCAAGAGGATGTTCCACAAGGAAGCCAGCAAGTAGCTCGCGACAAAGATGGTGGCGATAGCGGCCGCCGTCCCTTGGCGCCGGGCAATGAGGAGCGGCGCAAGGCTGGCGAGCGTGCCATTGACTACACCGATGACCGCGATCAGGACGTTGCCGAGCGCTGCCCGTCGAACCGTGAGGAGTTGAACAAGCGCGCGAACAGGGCTCCGTCTATCACCGCCTGATTCTGCGGGGATCGGAATCATTGCCGCCATCGCGACGAGCACAAGAGCGATAGCGCTGAATACAAACGCGCGGCCAATCCATGTGGCGGCAGCTCCTATTACCGGGCCGACAACCATGCCGATCAATGCAGCTCCGACCGCTGCACCGATGACCGTCGCACGGCGGTTCTGTGACGCTTGGCTGATCAACCACGCAAGGGCGCCTGCCCAAGCAACGGCTCCGCCGATGCCCTGAACGAACCTCGCGGAGTCGAGGAGGAAAGCCGTTGAGCTCCATGCAAACGCAAGAGTGGCAAGGATCAGAAGACCGAGGCCGATGGTTGTCGTGGTGCGAACGCCTCGACGGTTGACAAGCGCGATTGCGGGAATGGCGGCGACCATGACACCCGCCGGGTAAGCGCCCACGAGAATGCCCACCTCGGTCGTTGTCATGTGTGCCTCTCTGGCGAGACCCGGTAGAAGGGGAGGCACGACCGAGTAGAAGGCTGATTCGGTCAGAAATACTCCGCTGACGAAAACGCCGAGCCTTGTCATAGGCCGATTAAGAGGCGCTCCGCTCGTCTCGGTGTCGGCCACGAGACTGCGACTTGACGAGACCGAGAATCTCGCGAGTGCGTGGCTCGCTCGGCGACTCGAACATGGTTGTAGCAGGGCCAGCTTCGATAATTCGCCCCCTGTCCATGGTGATCACACGATCGGCGCACTCGCGCGCGAATTCGAGCTCATGTGTCACGACGACCATGGTCATCCCTTCATGCGCGAGGTCCGCCATGATGTCGAGCACTTCACCAACCATCTCCCAGTCCAGCGCCGACGTGGGCTCGTCAAACAGGATCACGTCGGGCGCCATCGCCAGGGCTCGCGCAATGGCGACTCGTTGCTGCTGTCCCCCAGACAGTGTCCGCGGCCGCGCGTTGGCGAAATTCTTCAAGCCGACGCGCTCGAGCAAAATCAGCGCGCGCTCATCGGCCTGACTCTTGGGCAGGCGTAGGACCCGACGCGGGCCCAAGCTGACGTTGTCGCGAGCAGTCAAGTGAGGAAACAGCTCGAACTGCTGGAAGACCATCGAGATGTGGCTGCGATACTTCGTAAGATCGATCCGCGGCTTCGTCCTGGAAGGCCAGTCGCCGATGAGCTCTCCATGAAAGTACATCTGACCCCGAGACGGCTGAACGAGAAGGTTCAGACATCGCAGCAACGTGGTCTTCCCTGATCCACTCGGGCCGAGGATGCAAACGGTTTCGCCTTGCCGGATCGAGAAGTCGATCTCTTCCAGAACGACGCTGGCGCCAAAGCTCTTATGAAGGCCCTTGACGGCAAGCATCTCCTCGGCGGTCACTACTGGCTCAGTTCGCTTGGACCATTCGGTTGACCAGACGTCCAAGGTTGCCGACCTCGACGACAACCTCGTCGCCCGGCTTGAGCCAGGGATGATCGGCCCGGCCGTCAGCCACCCCCTCTGGCGTGCCTGTGAAGATGATGTCTCCGGCATCCAGGGTGAAGTGGCGGCTGATGAAGCTAACCAACTCTGGCACTCCGAAAACCATGTCTCCGACGACCGATGACTGGCGCACGTCGCCATTTACCGTGCACTTGATCCCCATCTGTTTGACATCGCCTGCCTCGTCACGGCTCACCAGGTACGGTCCGATCGGGGCAAAATGGTCGAGCGACTTGCCGAGGAGCCATTGGCTGCTCTGCGACTGCAGGTCGCGCGCGCTGAGATCGTTGCCATTGCAAAAACCCCAGACATGGTCGAGCGCAGCCGACTCGGCTACGTTGCGCGCTTTGCGACCCATGACTACGACCAGCTCCGCCTCGTAATCGTATTGAGTCGAAATTGGGGGGAGCGGGATGTCCTCGTTGCAAGCCGCCGGCGTGTTTGCGAGCTTGGCGAAAACAATCGGCCGTTCCGGGACTGGCAGGTTTGATTCCGCGGCGTGGCGCCGGTAGTTCAGCCCGATGCAAATTACCTTACCCGGGCTGGGAACGCAGGGCGCCAGCCGCGCATGCTGCATGTCAACCACGGCGAGGCCTGGCTTTGGTGTCGCGCCGCCGAACACGTCATCCAGTGCGATGCCCGCTTCGCGGACTTCGTCATCCTGGCGGACAGCAAGGCGAGGGCCCTTGTCCGTCGCGTAATGAAGCAGTATCAAGAGGGTCTCCTTCTGTCCTTAGCGAACATGGCCCATCACTCCGTCGGCAAATTGGCGCATCTGACCGACTAGGTGATCGATGTCGTGATAGATGAACTTCAGCTCAAACGCTTGGCACCCGGCACCCATATAGCGACTGACCTCTTCGCGGATGCCGTCGACAGTACCGACGAGCGATGTCGCCCAGGCCTGGGCGAGCAGGTCGGATTGCAGCTCCTGCAACTCGGCGTGGGCGGGCACGCCTGAATAGTGCTCGTACAGCGTGATCAGGGTCCGGGTGGCCTGCTGTCTCGCTTCGACGGTTGTATCCGCGACCAGAACTTCGATTTCCGTGGCGATCGTCATCTCGGACGGCTGCCTGTTCCGCCCTTCCAACTTAGCGTTCAGGCCGTCGATGGCCGCGGGAAGCCGGTCCGGCGGAATCGCGGAAGTGATCCAGCCTGTCGCGTAATCAGCAACCAGATCAAGTGAGGTTTCTGTTGATCCTCCTATCCAGATCCTGGGGTAAGGCTTCTGGAGCGGCTTCGGGAAAATCGTCGCAGACGGAAATTTGACGAATTCGCCGTCGAATGCCGGAGCGTCTTCAGTCCATATCTTGCGCATCGCCTCAAACGTCTCGCGTGTACGCTGGATCTTCTGCCGCCGCGGTATGCCGAGGACCTCGAAGTCCTCGTTGAGCGTGCTCTTGCCGGACCCTTGTCCGATCCCAAGCTCCAGTCGCCCATTGCTCAGCACATCGATGCAGGCCAACTGCTTTGCGGCCAATAAGGCGTTGCGGTATGGCAAAACGAGGATGGCGGTACCCAGCCGGATTCGGTTGGTTGCACCCGCTAGATAAGCGAGGTTCGTGAGTGACTCAAAGAAAATCGGCGGGTAATCCTCGCCGGCCGCCTCGACCGCTTCGCGCGATCCACACGAGAGATGGACGCGATCGAGCGTCTTGTTCCAGATGAGATAGTCGTGGACCCAAACCGAGTCATAGCCGAGGTGCTCGGCTTCTCGAGCCACCCTAAGCATTGCCGCCGGACTGGCAAGAACACCGGCACACGGGAGGCGAACACCGAATACGGGTGCGGACATCAGACTCGTGTCCGCATCTGCACTCTTCGTTCGAGAGCTCTAACCGCCCTGGTCAAGGGCACCGTGCCGATTATGTAAAGGGCCATGATCGCGACGGCCGCGGGAGCCACGTGTCCGGTCGTTTCCATATAATTCCGACCCCCATAAAGAATTTCGGGTGCGCCGACCGCAGAGGCGAGCGTCGCGGATTTCATCAAACCGACGAACGAGTTCAGCAACGGCGGGACAACAAACGGAATTGTCTGTGGAACGATGACGAACCTCGCGACTTGAAGCGGTTTCAGCCCGATGCTCAGACCCGCCTCGCGCTGCGTCGGTGGCACAGTCAGGAAGCCCGCTCGGTAGTACTCGGCAGTGAATACCGCGTCGGAGACCCCAAGCCCGACGATTGCTGCAGTCAACGCATCAAGGTTTATGCCGAGTGTGCTCAGACCAAAAAAGACGATGTACAGGACCACAAGCTGGGGCACGGCCCGAACGATTTCCACCGAGATCGACGCCGGCAGCGTAATCAGCGGCTTTCGAGTGTCACGGATGACCGCGATAACGAGCCCCAGCGCGGCGGACACAACCCAGGCGCCGATGCTGATCTCGAGTGTTACCAGGACGCCCGGAAGGATGTACGGCTCGATGCTCTGTATGTCGTCCATCGCTTAGCCCGCTCTCGCTTCGGCCTGGATGCTGAGCCGCTGAATGGTCTTCTCCTGCTCCGTCTGCAGCTGCAGACCCGGAAGGATCAGAACGACGTAGAGAAGGGCTACCAGCAAATAGATCTGGATCGGCTGAAAGGTCTCCGCGATCAGCTGATTGGCGACGAGCGTAACCTCGCTGACGGCGATGAGCGAGACGAGCGAGCTGTCCTTGACGATCGCGATCGCCATGTTCAGAGTGATCGGGATCGCCGCCGGCAGAGCCTGTGGCAGGATAACGTGCCGAACCGTCGCCAGCCATCCGAGTCCGAGGCTCGATGCGGCATCCCACTGGGGCCTGCGGATAGATTCCAAGGCTCCGCGATAAAGCTCAGCGAGATAGGCCGATTCGATCGCCGTGAGCACAGCTACTGCGGTTCCGAACGGCGTAATGCCGAGGTCGTGCAGCGTTGCGCCCAAACCGTAGTAGACCGAGATGGCCAAAGCGAGTATCGGGATGCTTCTGAAGACATCCACGTAAGCGCTCGCCAGGACTCGCAACAGTCGCCAAGGACTGCTGCTCATGAGAGCGACCAAAGCCGCGACCACCATTGACAGGACGAGCGTCAGCGCCGACAGCTCGATCGTCAAGACAAAGCCGCCAGCCAGAATCGCGAGCCATGTGGTCAGCACGTTTGCATCCGCCTTGCCGGCGCAGGGACCGTGTCTTGCAGATTAAGTCGTCAGCCGGCTTGGCCGAACGGCCGGCTGATTGCTGAGTCGGGCTCGGTCCCTAACAAAGGTTGGTGGGCACGGTCAGCTTCGGCGTTTGCTGTGGCGTTCCCGGCGGCGCTCCATCCTGGTCGACGATAGTCTTCCACTTTCCGCTTGATTCCAACTTGTCGCGCGTCGTGTCCATCGCCTTCGCAAGGTCCTTCTCGTTGCAGTTCACGATCCAGTAGGACTGGTTGGCGATAATGTCGCCGGGGATCCCAAAATCGCCGTCATTTACGGTGTGCAGCGACAACTGCGGTGACAGACTCAGCGGCGCGCTGAAGTAGTTGATGTCGGCGTCGAGATACGCCTCAACTTGACCGTTCATGAATGCGGTTTTCGCATCGGACGCGGCAGAGTAAAGCTGAAGGTTTGAGCCAAAGAACTTCTGGAAGTACGGCGTCCAAACGTAGCCTGTGACAGTGGCGACCTTGTGACCTTTGAGGCTTGAGGGCCCGCTGTACGCGAACGTCTTCTTTGTGAACACCACCAGGGCCTCGACGTCCACCGGGTACGTGTAGTAGTAGGTCTTGGCGCGATCGCCGTTGTAGTAAACGGGAGCGCCAATGTCAGCTTTACCCTGCTGAACGGCTAGGAGCGTCGACGCAAAAGTCGTCTGGAAGAGCTTGATTTGAAGGCCGTACTCAGCCGCAAAGGCCTTCGCCCATCCACCAGACAAGCCGCCAATGTCGTTTGCTCCAGGACCGACCGTAATCAGCGGCGGAGCCGACCCGTAGGTAGCAATTGTCAAGGTGCCGGCAGATATCGTCTTAAACGGCGGAGTGGACGACGTCGGCGTGGGACTCCCTCCGCAAGCGAGGGTCACCAGCATGAGCGCGGCTCCGAGTCCTGCGGTCAGAGCTGATCGAGTCATCTTCCGTGACCTCCTATGAGTCGCCGGCCATCGGTGATATTATCGATAATCGATTATCGCGACATTATAACGGAGGCCGTAACGTGTCAAGCAACCCAGCGATCTCCGGGCCGCCGGTCTTGCTGACGTCTCTTTCGCGCCGCCGGGCATCCGAGGAAGCACACGATCAGCTGCGGAGCAAGATCCTCACCGGTGAGCTCCCCCCAGGAACGCGGCTGTTTGAAGCCACCTATGCGCGCGATTTAGGGATTAGTCAGAGCACTCTGCGCGAAGCGCTGGCTCGGCTGGCTCATGAGGGCCTTGTCCTTAGCGTGCCGCGACGGGGCACCTACGTCGCGTCTCTATCGGTGGACACCGTGCATCACCTGTACGAACTCCGCGAACGTGTCGAGCCGCTGGCGATGCACCTTGCGATGCAGCGCCTCGACCAGCGCGACATCGACTACCTCGAACACCAGCTGGCGCGGCTTTCATCGAGAACCGCGGCAGAAAGGGTTGACGCTGACATGGCGTTCCATGCTCGCCTCTACGAGCTATCCGGTTTTCCTCCACTCCAAGGGCTATGGCCTCAAATGGAGACCTTCACCAGGAAGTTCCTGTCAATGTCGCGTCGCCTGATCTCCAAGGAGAAGATCCGGCAGAACCACCACGCGATTATGGAGGCGCTGGCGGCTCGCGATGTCGAAGCGCTCGACCGCGCGGTTACGGATCACATGCATCAGACGTCGGTGCTTTTGGCTGGTCGGGATGGACGGAGCAGCCGCACGCCAAAGCGCAGTTCCAAGAGGACCGAGTCATCAAGATGAGGGGTCTATGGCGCAACTGAACGTATCGCCGACGAGACGCGTCGACCGGGAAGGGCTGCTCGAGATCTCAGGATTGGCTGCGTACAACGAGCACGGGCAGGAAGTTTTTCCTGGCGATCTGCTCAAGCAGACGCGTTACGTCCTAGAGACCCTGATGCTTCCGATCCTTGAGGAGGCTGGAGTCGGATTCGAAAGCGTCGCACGCCTTTCGGTTTTTACAACTTCCATCAAAGAGTGGCCGGCGGTTTGGGACGACGTCCAGTCGACGTTTGGGTCACCACCGGCCCTGTCTGTGGTCGAAATCCCAAGACTTGTTGGCGAAATTGCGATGGTTGAGCTCGAGATCTCCGCCAGTATTCCGACGGCCAAGCCAAACGATCCTCAGGAGGTAGGCATGACATCTGGAGGCGCCAAACCCAGCGACGGAGCGGTCGCCATCTTGCCCAAATCACTGGCCGACCGCGACTGGAAACTACATGCAGCCGCGTTTGTGATGGGAAAGGGAGACCTGGTGTTTCTATCGGGTATCGGCCCCGTTGATAGCGCTGGACAAACTGTCGCGCCAGGCGATGCCGGGGCGCAAACGCGGCATGTCCTTAGCGTCATGGACACGATTCTGCGCGAAGCCGGGGGGACCATCGACGACGTTGTCCGCCTCAGGGTTTTCGCGACCGACATGAGCAATCGCCCCCAGATCAATGCCGAGCGAGTCAGGTCGTTCAAAGAACCACGCGCGGTCAGCACCTTTGTGCAGGTGAGCGGTCTCGAAGGAGACGACTGGCTTGTGGCGCTGGAAGCAACGGCCTTCATCCCCAAACACGACCATCGCGCCTAGATGTCCACGTCGCCGTCCACCTGAATAGCGGGGTCAATCGAGATGTATCGGGTCTTAGTCACCGACACGGATATGCCCTCTTTCGACATCGAAGAAGGTGTGCTCCGGCCGCTTGGCGCGGAAGTCTGGTTGGCACCGTCAAGCGACGAAAAGACGCTTCAGACGGAAGCGGCGAAGGCGGACGCGATCATGGTCGGGTACGCACCCGTGTCTGAAGCCGTGATCGCTGCCGCCGCCAAGGCGAGGTGCCGTGCGATCGTCCGCTACGGCATCGGGTACGACAACGTCGATATCTCGGCAGCGGAGCGTCACGGCATTCCGGTAGCAAATGTGCCTGACTATTGTCTCGATGAGGTCGCCGACCACACGATGGCCCTACTTCTCGTTCACGCTCGTGGCCTGGGCGAGGCGACAAGATCCGTCCGGGAAGGAGGCTGGGACATCCCGAAAGGCCAAATTCCTCGACTGCAAGGGCGGACGCTTGGCCTGGTTGGCTTCGGGCGGATCGGTCGTCGTGTAGCCGCGCGGGCTCTCCCCTTCGGCCTTCGAGTCATCGCCTTTGATCCGGTGGCTCCGATCGATGTGCCCGGTGTCGAATCAGTTCTGAGTCTGGACGAAGTCTTCGCGCAATCGGACTACGTTTCGCTTCACGTCCCGTTGACCGACAAAACTAGGCACTTGATCAATCGGCGCGCGCTGACGTCTGCTCAGCGCAAGCCACTGCTGATCAATACGGCCCGGGGAGGGCTCGTGGACCTCGATGCTGTCGTCGAAGCTCTGGAAACCGGAGTGCTCGGTGGCGTGGCCATTGATGTCTTCGAGAATGAACCGCTCGCAAGCGACCATCCTTTGAGAAATCATCCAGCGGCCGTAATCACACCTCATATGTCCTATTACTCAAACGAGTCCGAGCCGGACTTGATCCGCCGCGTGGCGGAAGAAATAGGGCGGGGACTGCGTGGCGAGCCGCTTCTCAATCCACTCACTAGGGTGCGCGTCGCCGAGCACGCCTGATCCGCTGACATGAGTTCCCGCTTTGATCTCGTCGTCACGGGTGGCCGGGTAGTCGATCCAGCCCAGCGAATCGACAATCGCCTGGACGTCGGAGTAAGCCGAGGAAGAATCGTGGAAGTGGGACCTGGCCTCGCCACTGAAGCGAATCAGCCCGGCGTCCGGATCGTCGATGCACGCGGCGCGATAGTTGTTCCGGGACTCATCGATATCCACGCGCATCTGTACACAGGGGTGTGCTCGCTTACGGTTCCTGCTGACGAGACGTCGTCGCCGACAGGGGTAACGACAGTCGTCAGCGCGGGCGACGCCGGCGCCAACACGATTGAGGGGTTTCGGCAACTAATCGTTAACGCAGCACGCACGCGAGTGCTGGCTTTCCTGCATATATCTACGATCGGCCTGGCATCGTTTCCGATCGGCGAGTCCCGCGAGCTCGGGCTGCTTGATGTGGATGCCGCCGCGGCCGCTGTCTCGCGGTTTCCCGACATGATCGTCGGTGTAAAAGTCAGGCAAGGCGGCGAAAGCGTCACCGGAACCAATGGCCTCGAGCCGCTGAGACGGGCGCTCGCGGTGGGTAAGGCTGTTGGACTGCCGGTCATGGTTCACATAACAGACTCCGACAGCCCGATTGAGGAGCTGCTAGGGATGCTTGGTGAAGGCGACATCGTGACGCATTGTTTCACCGGATCGGAACACAGCCTGCGCCAGAAAGGGCGCTTGAGCGCTGCCGCCGCGGCCGCAAGAGAGCGGGGGGTGCTCTTTGACGTTGGGCACGGCGCGGGCAGCTTCGACTTTGACGTTGCAGAGCTTGCCGGCAAGAGCGATTTTTGGCCTGACACGATAAGCACGGACCTGCACAGCATCAGCGCCGCAAAGGCGAAAAGTCTCCCTGAGGTCATGTCAAAGATGCTGAGCGTTGGAATGCCTCTCAAGGAGGTCATCTCCGCCGTCACCGATCGTGCGGCGCGAGCAATCGGCCGCGCCGACAAGCTCGGCGCGCTGCGAGTAGGCAGTGTCGCTGACATCGCCGTTCTTGACCTGGTCCATGAGCCCGTTCAGTTCACCGACACATTCGGGCACAAGCGCTCTGGGTCAGAACGCTTGACCGCTCGCCGGACCATCCGAGCCGGCGTCGTCTGGGGCGCCCCATCGCACCCAGGAATTGGAACTGCGGTGCTGGCCGAGTAGCCATGGAGGAGACCGCGGGCATCGACAGTAAGGCTCGACCTGACGGCCGCATCGGATTGATCCGTCGGATCGCTGCATGGCTGCGACGCGTTGCAGCGGCCGCTGACAATCCGGATGGCTTGATCGCGTTCTTTCGCAGTCTGCGATAGGGGCCGTCGCCATGCCTGTTGAATCCTTCGATGCTGTGGTGATCGGCGCAGGCGTAAACGGCGCGGCCACCGCCTATCACCTCGTCAGTAAAGGGTTAAGCAACGTCCTCGTCGTCGACAAGGGCGTTCTGGCGGGCGGCACAACCGGGGCGTCGAGCGCGGTCGTCCGTCAGCACTACGGGCACGAGGTGACCGCCCGGATGGCGATGGACAGTCTCAAATTCTTTCAGAACTTTGAAGAACTTACAGGCGGCAACGCCGAATTCAAGACCCGCGGCGTGGTCATCGTCGGATCCGAGGAAAAGCTGGGCACAGTTCGGGATGTGGTGCAGATGCAGCAGCGTGTCGGGATCCGTACCGGGATGGTCAAGCGGGAGGAGATCCTCGAACTGGAAC
>WNGJ01032227.1_pt1 | contig 11753 bp, 9 predicted proteins | sample 5400611 | NCBI WGS metagenome assembly WNGJ01 (sample SAMN13153375, study PRJNA577476) | soil metagenome | isolation source: 40 cm soil or saprolite under Garry oak tree replicate 1 | place: USA:California | collected 2016-06-15 | reverse complement strand
GACCGGCCGCTGTCGAAGGTGCTCCCGGACACCGAGGTCCGGTCGCTCGCGATCGGGGATCCTGCCTACGGCGAACTGGCGGTGGGCGCCGCGCGGATGTCCGGGGGAGCGATCAACGCAGTGCCTGAAGAAGAGATCGCCGAAAGCACCTCCTTCTTCGCCCAGATGACAGGCGTGCATGCCGACTCGGCCGGCGGCGTCGCGTTCGGCGCCCTCCTCGAGCTCGTCCGCAGAGGAGACATACGACCCGGGGAGCGGGTGGTTCTCGTCGTCACGGGAACCGGGCTGAAACCGTACGGCTACGACGTCGGTTACTCGCCGCAAGAAGTGACGAGCGACGTCGACGAAGTGCTCGCCGTGCTCGGCGTCAGCTAGATAGCGCAAGGTCATCTGCCCAACCGCATCCCTGCAGCTCCGGTCGACTCGCTTGGGGCCGCGCGACTCTGTCGCAGCTCCAACAGCAGCCGTCGTCACAGCGACGTCACAGTTTCGTTTCCGTGCCTGGCACCGGTACGTGTCCGGAAGAGCCTCTGCCCTCGCCACGGAGCCCGCTGGAGCGAGACGCCCTCGTCACAGCGACGTCACAGTTTCGTACCCGTGCCTGGCACCGGTACGTGTCCGGAAGAGCGTCTGCCTCCGCGACGGAGTCTCCTAGCGCGAGACGCCCTCGTCACAGCGACATCCGACAGGGGAGGCATGGCCTGCCGACACTCGAACACGCCGCTCAGCGATTCGAGTAATGATCCGATGGATCGGAGGCGCCGTGACGTGACCCGCATGCTGGCATTGCCATTCGTCCTGCTCGCGGCTCAGCCGTTCAATTCGTCGGTTCAGCCACTGCCGCCGCCGCTGCGCGCGGAGCTGAAGGATGGCTTTTGGCACGCCGGCTGCCCGGTTCCGCTGACAAGGCTGCGTCTCGTCACCGTCGCGGAGTGGGGCTTCGACGGCCGCGTCCACACCGGCCAGCTCGTCGTCAATCGCGACGTCGCCATACCGCTCACGAGGGTCTTCCGTCAGCTTTACAAGCTGCGCTTCCCGATCCGCCACATGCGCCTTTCAGACGCGTATGGCCCCAAGGCCGCCCGTCCAGCCGACGGCGACATCAGTGGTGCTTTCGAGTGCCGGCAGGCGGTGCCCTCCCCTTGCTCGGGAGGCACCGGTACTGGCGCCTGGTCGCAACACGCCTATGGCGCGGCAGTCGATCTGAACCCAATCGAAAATCCGTACGTCGGCTGTGGGCGCACTCGTAAGCGCGGAAGCCTGCCGTACCTAGACCGCTCACGGCTGCGCCGCGGAATGGTGACCCCGGCAGTCGTTCAAGCATTCCGGTCGATTAGCTGGGGCTGGGGCGGCGGCTGGACGGGCTCCACCAAGGATTACATGCACTTCTCCTCTACGGGACACTGAGCACCGCTACGACGCATGGCCGGCGCGATCGCTAGCTCGCCGACGCTAAAGCGTCGGCAGGTACGAGCCACGAGCGGCCGAAGTCGGTCATCGCTTCGAGGATGGGCACGAGGTCGCGACCCTTGTCGGTCAACTCGTACTCGACCCGCGGCGGAGATTCGGGATAGCTGTGCCGCCGCACGATCCCGGCCTTCTGCAGCGCGCGCAACCGTTCGGCAAGCGTACGGCTGCTGATGCCGGCGCACGACTGCTCGAGCTCGCGGAAACGGCAGGTTCCCGCTGCAAGGTCGTAGATCAGCAGGGCGGTCCACTTCGCTCCGATGATGTCGGCGGACGCTGCGACCGCTTCGCGCCGCGTGTCCGTGGTCATCTGCACCGCCACTGCGCGCAGTCTACCTCTGTGATCGGACCGGGAAACCCCTGAACTAGGGGATCGCAACGCCCGCATCGCTGGACTCGGCCTCGGCTTCCTCGTAGTCCGTGCCCTCTGCTTCGGCCTCGATCCGCCGAACCTCGTCCCTCGGGCGGATGAGTCGGAACTCGCTCACCGCGGCGGGCCACTCGGCCAGCAGCCGGGCGGCCCGAGCCGACCCCGTGTGCTCATTGTGGCGCTCGATCAGCGCGCGCAACTTCTCTGCCGCCGAATCGTCGAGTTGCTCCGCGACGACGAGCTGCCCGTTGAGCCGAACGTCGAGCAGTCCCGCCGCGTCATGGACGAACGCCTCGCCGCCGGTCATGCCCGCACCGATGTTCCGTCCGAACGGGCCCAGTACGACGACCGTGCCGTTCGTCATGTACTCGCAGGCGTTGCTGCCGACGCCTTCGACGACCGCGGTGGCGCCCGAGTTGCGAACGGCGAAGCGTTCGCCCGCCGAGCCGGCGAGGAACAGCTCGCCGGCGGTCGCGCCGTAGAGAACCGTGTTGCCGGCGAGACACGGTTCGCCGCTATCGTCGGCGGGAGGACGGATGATGATCCTGCCGCCGCTCAGGCTCTTGCCGACGTAGTCATTGGCCTCGCCGTCGAGAACGAACTCGACGCCCACCGGCAGGAACGCGCCGAAGCTCTGGCCTGCAGTCCCCTCGAAACGGAAGTGAATCGGCTCGTCGGACTCGAGCCGCGCGAGCGCGCCCCCGAGTCGCGCACCAACCGCGCGGTCGTCGTTGCGGATCTTGTAGAGCGGGGCCGGCGCCGACCGCTCTGCCGCAATGCGTTCGCCGAGCTCGCCGCCCGTGGCGACCGGCTTGTCCGCGCCGACGTAACCGAATGCATCACCGTGGAGAGGCTCGAGCAGGCCGTCCAGCTCGAGCAGGCCCGCACGGCCGCCTGCTTGACGCCGTCCCAGAAGATCGGTGCGACCGATCGCCTCGTCGAAGCTGCGCAGCCCGAGCGCAGCGAGATGACGGCGTACCTCTTCGGAAACGAGCAGGAGGTAGTTCTCGACCATCTCCGGCGTCGCCGCGAACTTTGCGCGCAGCTCGGGACGCTGCGTCGCGATCCCGACGGGGCAGCTGTCGACGTGACACGTCCGGACCATCAGGCATCCCTCGGCGAGGAGCAAGGCGGTGCCGAAGCTGACCTCGTCGGCACCGAGGAGCGCTGCGACGACGACGTCGCGGCCGGTCTTGATACCACCGTCCACCCGCACGCGCACGCGGCCGCGCAGACCGTTGGCGACGAGCGCACGCTGCGCATCGACGAGGCCGAGCTCCCAGGGGATGCCCGCGTTCTTGATCGACGAAAGCGGGCTCGCGCCGGTGCCGCCGTCCGCCCCGGCGATGTGGACGACGTCGGCGAGGGCCTTGACCACGCCTGCAGCCACGAGCCCGACCCCGGCCTCCGCAACCAGCTTGACCGACACGTCCGCGTGGGGATTCACCTGTTTCAGGTCGAAGATCAGCTGCGCGAGGTCCTCGATCGAATAGATGTCGTGGTGCGGCGGAGGCGAGATGAGCGCGACGCCGGGCTGGGTGTGGCGCAGCCGCGCGATCTCGGCCGTGACCTTGTGACCGGGCAACTGGCCGCCCTCGCCCGGCTTCGACCCCTGTGCGATCTTGATCTGCAGCTCGGAGGCGAAGGCCGCGTACTCGGCGGTGACGCCGAAGCGCCCCGACGCGATCTGCTTGATGCGGGAGTTGCGGTCGGTCCGGAAACGCGCCGGATCCTCGCCGCCCTCGCCGCAGTTCGAACGGGCGCCGAGGTTGTTGAACGCTCGCGCGATCGTCTCGTGCGCCTCGGCCGAGAGCGACCCGTGCGACATGCCGCCGGACGAGAAGCGGCGCACGATCGACTCGGCCGGCTCGACCTCGTCGAGCGGGACCGGTTGCGCGGCCGCCCGCAACTCGAGCAGGTCGCGCACCTCCATCGGTTCACGTCCGTTGACGAGCTCCGCGAAGTCGGCATAACGCTCCCACCCGTTCGTCCGCACCGCACTACGAAGCGCGTGCGCGGCACCCATGTCGTCGGTGCGCGCCGCTGCCTGCAACGCCTCGAGCACGTCTGGGCTCGTCTCGTGCGCCTCACCGCCCTTGCGGAACTTGAAGTAGCCGGGGTTCTCGAGGCGAGGGCGCGTCCCGGCGGCGGCGCCGGCCCGCGCGAGTGTCTCCTCTTCCAGTTGGTCGAGGCCGATCCCTCCGATCGACCAAGGCGTCCCTGGAAAGACGGCCTCGACAAGATCACCGTCGAGCCCGAGCGCCTCGAATGCCTGCGCGCCGCAGTAGCTGGCGATGTCGGAGATCCCGAGCTTCGACATCACCTTCAGGACGCCGTCCTCGATCGACTGCTTGAAGCGGGCCTGCGCTTCGGCCGGGGACGGTCGGTCGCCTCCGATTCGGTCGTCCTCGGCCAGGGCCGCGATCGTCTGCAACGCGAGCCGCGGACACACGGCCTCGGCACCGAAGCCGAGCAGGCACGCGACGTGGTGCACCTCTCTCGGCTCGTCGCTCTCGACGAGCAGCGTCGCGAGCGTGCGCAGACCGACCCGGACGAGGTGGTGGTGCACGACCGAGGCCGCGAGCAGGATCGGCACAGGCGGTCGCTCGGGCGTCGCGTCGGTATCCGAGACCAGCAGCATCCCGTGTCCCTCGCGGACCGCCGTCTCCGCGGCTTGCGCGAGGCGAGCACACGCGGCTTGGAGCCCTTCCGCAGGATCGAAGCTCGCGTCGACTCGGACGACGGCGAGGTGGTCGAGGGCGGACGGAAAGAGGAAAAAGCTCTCGAGCTCAATCCCTGCCGCGTCTTCCGGCGCTTCCACGAGCAATGGGCCACGAGCGCCGAGCAGCGTCGAGAGCGACATCACGAACCGCTCGCGGATGTGGTCGATCGCGGGATTCGTCACCTGCGCAAACCGCTGGCGGAAATAGCTGAAGAGCGGGCGAGCACGTCCGGCGAGCGGCGGCAGCGCCGTATCGTCGCCCATCGAAGATGTCGGCTCGTGACCATGGGCGGCCGACGGACGCACGATCACCGTCAGCTCCTCGCGCGTGTAACCAAAGAGGACGTGGCGCACGGCGAGCTCTTCCTCCGGCGGTGCTGCCGGCTCACCGGTCGAGCCTTCGCGCCGCCACTCTTCGAGCCAGCGCCCATATGGGCGAGCGCTCGCGAGCCGAAGCTTGATCGCATCGTCCTCCTCGAGGCCGCGCTCCGGATCGACGGCGAGCATCTCCCCCGGCCCGAGCCGCCCCCGGCGAGCGCTCGTCCCCGGCGGCACGTCGAAGACGCCCGCCTCGGAGGCGCAGCAGACGAGGTCCCCGGCGACGACGTAGCGAAGGGGACGCAGGCCGTTGCGGTCGAGGGCGGCGCCCACGACGCGGCCGTCCGTGAAGACGATGCCGGCCGGGCCGTCCCACGGCTCGACCAGCCCCGCATGAAAGCGATGGAAGTCGCGCACGTCGGGATCGAGCTCCGTGTCTCCCTGCCACGCGGGCGGGATCAGCATCGTCAGCGCGTGGCGAGCGTCGCGCCCGCCGCGCACCAGGAGCTCCAGCGCGTTGTCCAGCATCCCCAGTTGACGTTGCCGCGGATCGCGTTGATCTCGCCGTTGTGGCAGAGGAGCCGGAACGGCTGCGTCCGCTCCCACGACGGCTCGGTGTTCGTCGAGAAGCGCTGGTGGAAAACGCCGAAGGGAACCTCGAAGCTCGGGTCGCGCAGATCGGCGTAGAACGGAGCGAGCTGGTCGGCGGCGCAGAGCGCCTTGTAGACGACTGTGCGGAAGGAGAGCGAGGCGACGTAGAGGTCGTCGCGGCCGTCGAGGCGCTTGCGGGCGCGAAAGGCAGCCGTCTCGATCTCGTCGGAATCGCCGGCCGGCGGCTCGAGCAGCGCCTGGTCGATCGTCGGGGCCGAGGCCCGGGCCGATGGGCCCAGCGCGTCGAGGTCGATCGGCACGGAGCGCCACGAGCGCACCGCGATCCCCTCCGCGCGGCAGGCCTCCTCGAGCGCGCGCCTTCCAGCCGAACCGCGGAGGAAGACCATGGCGATGCCGAGACCGGGCTCCGGCAACAGCGCGCCAGGCAGAGGCAGGAGCAGGCCGGCGCCGTCTCCCGAGCGGTGATCCGCCGCCACAGCTCCCCGGTGGCGGACACGCCTCAGTGCCTCGAGGAGGGAGTCGAGCACCGCCCGCGACGGGCCACCGGAGAGCCGGGCGACGAAACCGATGCCACACGCATCGCGCTCGCCGACCAAGGGAACAAACGTGGAGAAACGCGCCAACTGCACACCTTTACGGTCGAAAGAACGAAGCCCGCCCGGTGGATCTGAGCTAGCCGGCGAGGGCGGGAAGGCGAAGCCGCCGGCTAGCGAACGCGCTTGCGCGCGTTGCCGCTAAAGAGTGAAATCCGGCGAACGTTCGCGCGAGCCATGAGGACAGCATAGAGAGAAGGGTCGGACGGATCAACGTAGAACTGGCTTGGATGCCGAAATCTGTACCGTCTAAAGCGACTTGACAGGGTAAAGTTCTTCCGCGAGACTGCCGACAAGGATGAGGATGAACACGATTTCCCGCTCGCTGCAGACCCGGACCATTCGGTCCCGGTCGATCGTGCTCATCCTTTCGATTCTCCCCCTCTAGGGGGGAAGCGACTCACGCGCCGTAGGGCGCATACACCCACCGTTGACGCCACCGGTACGCCCTCAGCGTGCCCCGACAGGAGGTTGTAGTGAGTTCGCGCAGGATCCAAATCTTCGACACGACCCTTAGAGACGGCGAGCAATCGCCGGGCATCGCCCTGCGGCCGGAAGAGAAGGCAGAGGTCGCAGAGCAGCTCGAGCGGCTCGGCGTCGACGTGATCGAAGCCGGCTTCGCGGCCGCCTCTCCCGGCGACTTCGAAGGCGTCCGCGCGGTCGCCGCAGTCGCCCACCGCGCAACGGTTGCAACACTCTGCCGCACCCGGCGTGAGGACATCGACTCGGGCGCCGATGCGCTTCGGGACGCACGACGGTCACGCATCCACATCTTCCTCGCGACGAGCCCGATCCACATGGAGAAGAAGTTGCGGCTCACCCCCGACGAGGTCGTCACACAAGCTGCCTGGGCGGTCGCGTACGCGCGCGCCGGCGCCGACGAGATCGAGTTCTCTTGCGAGGACGCGACGCGTTCCGACCCGTCGTTCGTCGCACGCGTCTGCCGCGAGGTGATCGCCGCCGGAGCGGACGTGGTGAATCTTCCCGATACGGTCGGCTTCGCGCTCCCGAACGAGTACGCCGGATTCTTCGACGAGGTCAGGCGTCTCTGTCCCGAGCTCGAGAGCGTCACGCTCTCGGCACACTGCCACGACGACCTCGGACTCGCAGTGGCGAATTCCCTCGCTGCGATCGAGGCAGGAATCGGGCAGGTCGAGTGCACGGTGAACGGGATCGGCGAACGTGCCGGCAACGCTGCGCTCGAGGAGATCGTCATGGCCCTGCGCGTGCGCCATGACCAGCTCGGCGTCGACACCGGCGTCGACCCGGCCGAGATCGGCGCTTCTTCAGCGCTCGTCGGGAGGCTGACCGGGTACGACGTCCCGCCGAACAAGGCCATCGTCGGCGCGAACGCCTTCGCACACGAAGCCGGCATCCATCAGGACGGCCTGCTGAAGGACAAGACGACCTACCAGATCATCGAGCCGAAGGAGCTCGGCCTCGCGATGACCCTCCCACTCGGAAAGCACTCCGGCCGGCACGCGTTTGCCCGCGCCTGCGCCGAGGCGGGGCTGAAGCTCGACGAGGAGCTGCTGACTCGAGCGTTCATGCGGTTCAAGGCACTTGCCGATACTGGCCAACATGTGTCACTCGACGCATTGTTCGTGGAGGTGACCGCGGCGTGAACCACCGCGCATACACGGTCGTCTGCCTGGCCCGCCACGGGATCGGCCCAGAAGTGATGGCCGAAGCGAGCCGCGCTCTCACCGCGGTGTCACTCCAGCACGGGTTTCACGTCGACGAGCGACACGTCCCGTTCGGAGCCGATGCATTGACGCGCTTCGGGCGCTCGTTCCCGCTCTCGTCGCGAAGCGCGCTGCTCGGAGCCGACGCGGTGCTCGTGGCCGCAAGGAGCGACGCCGCGTTGACGACGCTCGAGGCCGATCTGGATCTCCGCGCCTCGATCTCCCGCGTTCGGTTCGAAGGGCGCGCCGAGCTCTCGATCCTCGCGCCGCTCGGTAGAGACGCTTGGGAGTGGACACTGGAACGCGCCTTCTCGCTCGCGTGCGAGAGCCGGGCCCGCGTCACGCTCGTCGGAGTCGACGAAAGCTGGGAAGACGAAGCCCGGCGACTCGAGCAGCGCCATGACGGGCTGGAGATCGAGCGGCTCACACCGCGAGACGCCGTCCGTGGGCTCATCTTCAATCCGGAACGCTTCGACGTCGTCGTCTGTGCGCCCGAGCTCGCCCGCACTGCGGTCGAGGTCGCAGCAAGCCTCGCCGCCGGACGGACAGTCGCCTGGGGACGCCTCGCTCCGACCGCACCGAGCATCTTCGGGCCCGCGCACGGTGTCGCCGACTCGCTCGCGGGCCAGGGAGTCGCGGACCCGAGCTCGATGCTGCTCGCCGCCGCCCTCATGCTGGCCGAAGGACTCGGCGAGCGGAGCGGCGCAGCGACACTCTCCGGCGCCGTCGGCCTCGCCGGTGGCGACGATGCCCGCCGTCCGTCCACCCGCGGCCACGCCGACCTCGTGCTCTCGCAGCTGCCGGTAACTGCGGCCAACGCCGAGTTCTACCGGGAGGCAGCGTGCGGATGAACGGTGCCGATGCCCTGCTTCGCTCGCTGGAGGCCGAAGGCGTCGAGGTCGTCTTCGGAATTCCCGGCGGCGCGATCCTTCCGACCTACGACGCGTTCGCCCGTGGGACGACGATTCGCCACGTCCTCGCCCGGCACGAGCAGGGCGCCGGTCACATGGCGCAGGGCTACGCGCGCGCCTCCGGCCGCGTCGGCGTCGCGATCGCGACATCGGGGCCGGGCGCGACCAATCTCGTCACTCCGATCGCAGATGCCTGGATGGATTCGACACCCCTCGTCTGCATCACAGGCCAGGTGCGTTCACACCTGATCGGGACGGACGCTTTCCAGGAGTGCGACATCACGGGGATCACGATCCCGATCGTCAAGCACTCGTGGCTCGTGAAAGACGTCAAGGAGCTTCCGCACGTGATCAAAGCGGCGTTCCACATCGCCCGCACCGGCCGTTGCGGGCCCGTGCTGGTCGACATCCCCCGCGACGTCCAGGAGGCCGAGTTCGATTTCGAGTATCCCGACGCGGTCGACCTTCCCGGCTGGCGGCCGCCGCGCAGGGGTCATCCACGCCAGATCCGCGAGGCCGCGACCCGCATCGCAGCCGCCGAGCGTCCCGTGCTCTACGTGGGCGGCGGTGTGCTCAACGCCGACGCGTGTCCCGAGCTCCTCGAGCTCGCCGAGCGTGGGCGGCTGCCCGTCGTGACGACGCTGATGGCGAAGAGCGGCTTCCCGGAGACACACGAGCTGCACTTCGGCTGGCCCGGGATGCACGGGCCCAAGTGGTCGAACTGGGCGCTCAACAAGTGCGACGTGCTCGTCGCTGTCGGCGCGCGCTTCGACGACCGGGTCACCGGCAAGCTCGCCTCGTTCGCTCCGGGCGCGACGGTCGTCCATCTCGACATCGATTCCGCGGAGATCGACAAGCTCCGCCACGCGGACGTACCCGTCGTCGGCCCGCTGAAGAGCGTGCTGGCGGACCTGGGCGGCGACCTGCAGGAGCTCAGTCGCCCGGACGCGACGGAGCCGTGGCTCGCTCAGTTGCGCCGCTGGCGCGAGGAGGCCCCCCTTCGCTACGGCGAGGGCGGCGCCCAGATGAAGCCACAGCCCGTGCTCGAGACGCTGCAGCGCCTCACGGCCGGCCGCGACGACATCGTCTGGACAACCGGGGTCGGGCAGCACCAGATGTGGGCGATGCAGTACCTCCTCTGTGACCGTCCACGCACGTTCATCACCTCGGGCGGCCTCGGCACGATGGGTTACGGGATTCCTGCCGCGATCGGCGCGAAGGCCGCACGGCCGGACGCAACCGTGATCTGCGTCGACGGCGACGGTTGCTTCCAGATGACGCAGCAGGAGCTGGCTACGTCCGTTCTCGAGGGACTGCCGATCGTCGTCGTCCTGATCAACAACGGCCACCTCGGGATGGTCCGGCAGTGGCAGGACATGTTCTTCGAGGAGCGGTTCTCGCAGATCGAGCTCACGCACCATCTCCCGGACTACGCCGCGCTCGCGGAGGCCTACGGTGGCCGCGGGTTCGTCGTCGACCAGGAGGAGGATCTCGAGGAGACGCTCGCCGAGGCGATCGCGTGCGGCCGCACCGCGGTGGTCGACTGCCGTGTCGACGCACACGAGCACTGCTTCCCGATCATTCCTGCAGGCGCCGCGGCACTCGACCTCGTCGAGTACCCGGGCGAGCGAGAATCCGACTCGGTGTCCACATGAAGCACACGCTGGCAGTTCTCGTCGAGAACAAGCCGGGCGTCTTGGCCCGAATCTCGAACATGTTCGCGCGACGCGGCTTCAACATCGAGAGCCTCGCCGTCGGGACGACCGAAAGGCCGGAGATCTCCCGCGTCACGCTGAGAGTCGATTGCGACGACACCTCACTGGCCCAGATCGAGAAGCAGATGCACAAGCTCGTGAACGTGCTCCGGATCACCGAGCTCACCCCGGGCGACTCGATCGAACGGGAGCTCGCCCTCATCAAGGTGACCGCGCCACGGAGCTGATGGCGCTCGGCGAGGTCTTCCAGGCGCGCGTCGCCGACCTCGGCCCGGACTCGATCGTCTTCGAGCTCGCGGGCGCGCCCGAGGAGATCGACTCGTTCGAGGAACTTCTCCGGCCCCACGGCGTCAAGGAGCTCGTCCGCACTGGACGTGTCGGTCTCAGTCGAGCATCCTCCAAATCCACAATCAGGCGCCGCCAGCTCGTGCTGCGCTGACACGAAGGGAGTTTCCGTTGGCAACCATCCACCGCGAAGGAAACGTCGACCTGCTCACCGGCAAGGTCGCCGTGATCGGCTACGGCAGCCAGGGTCACGCACACGCCCTCAACCTGCGTGACTCCGGCATCGAGGTGGAGGTCGGCCTGCGCCCCGGCAGCCCTTCAGGCGACGCCGCCGAGGAAGGCGGCCTGACCGTCAACACGGTCGGCGACGCGACAAAGGGAGCGCAGGTCGTCGCGATCCTCGTGCCGGACCACGTGCAGAAGGGTGTGTACGAGCAGGAGATCGAGCCTAACCTCGAGCCCGACGCCGCGCTGCTCTTCGCCCACGGGTTGAATGTCCACTTCGGCCGCATCGTGCCGGCCGCAGGCCACGACGCCGTGATGGTGGCGCCGAAGGCTCCCGGGCACCGCGTGCGTGAGCTCTACGAATCGGGCGCCGGAACACCAGGGCTCGTCGCCGTCCATCAGAACGCAAGCGGGCAGGCGCTCGAGCTCGCGCTCGCGTACGGCACCGCGATCGGCTGCGGGCGCGTGGGTCTCCTCGAGACGACGTTCGCCGAGGAGACCGAGAGCGACCTCTTCGGCGAGCAGGCGGTGCTCTGCGGCGGCGCCACGGCGCTGATCAAGGCCGGCTTCGAGACGCTCGTCGAGGCGGGCTACCAGCCTGAGATCGCCTACTACGAATGCCTGAACGAGCTGAAGCTGATCGTCGACCTGATCTACGAAGGCGGCTTCGAGTACATGCGCTATTCCATCTCCGACGTCGCCGAGTACGGCGACCTCACGCGCGGCCCTCGCGTCGTGGACGAACACGTCAAGGAGACGATGCGCACCATCCTGGACGAGATCCGCAGCGGCGCGTTCGCACGCGAGCTCTTCGCCGACGACGAGGCGGGGCGACCTCGCTTCGAGGAGC
>WNGJ01023884.1_pt1 | contig 11753 bp, 8 predicted proteins | sample 5400611 | NCBI WGS metagenome assembly WNGJ01 (sample SAMN13153375, study PRJNA577476) | soil metagenome | isolation source: 40 cm soil or saprolite under Garry oak tree replicate 1 | place: USA:California | collected 2016-06-15 | reverse complement strand
TCGCTCGCTCAGCACGCGACGACTCTCTCACCATCCCGCACGCACCCGCAAAAATTCGGTCCCCCGCTCCACTTCGGTCCCTTGGTCCGGAAGTCAGGCCAACTCGGCTGCGCGCCTGTATACCCCATGTACCCGCGTTCTAATCATCAATCCAAGAAAAGCATGACGCCACACCCGGCTTCTTCGCCGAGTGGATCTCCCCGGCGGCGCGGCGGTGAGGCGGCGCCGTGGCTTCCCCCTTGACGTGTGACCGGCATCATTAGCCCCGCAGTCCCCCTCTGCGGAAACGAGGCTCGATGCCGTTCGCCGACTTCGACCGAAATAAGCCCTCAAAGCCGTGGGGCTCGGGGCAGCAGGTCCGCTGTCTATCCCATTTCCGACCCACGAACGCCGCGAAAGCCGAAAACCTCAACGAACACGCGCGATTCGTCGGGCATGCGCGGGACTCAAAAACCGTTTCGGGGGCTTTTCCTCTGACGAGGGTTCGGATCCGTCGCCCTCCGCTCGCCCTCCGCTCCCCCTCCGCTGCTGTGAGGTGTCGGGAAGGTCGTCCGCAAATTCGACGAGATCGCAAACCGCCGATCTAGACCCGCACTAGCATGACCGCCGTGCTCGACGCCAGGTTCCTAGTCGACTCGAGCTCGCTGGAGCAGCTCTCCCCCGAGTGGGACGCGCTTGCTGTGTCAAGCGCGCAGCCACTCACGGCGCCGGGATGGGTGCTGCCGTGGTGGCGACATATCGCGCCCAAGAACGCGCTTCTGCGAGTGATCGAAATCCGGGACGGCACTGAAGTAGTCGGTCTCGCACCGTTCTTTGCCGTGCGCTCGAGGCTCCGCGGCCGAGTCGACTATCGGCTGCTGGGCATCGAGCTCGGAACTCCGCTAGCGCTACTCTCGCTACCGGGATGTGAGCGGCAGGTAGCGGAAGCGACCGGTCGCGCGCTCAGCCAGGCAGACCCGCGCCCGGACCTGATTGCGCTTCAGGGCACGCGGCTCGCATCGCGCTGGCACGCTGCCATGAGCGATGGGTGGCCCGGTCCCAGCAGGCCAATCTCCCTCGTGTATAGGACTATGCCCTATCAAACAGTGCGGCTGCAAGGTGCATCACTGGAGGCTTGGCTCGCAGGCCGCAGTAGCAAGTTTCGCTCGAAGATGCGTCGTCTGAGGATGCTCTACGACGTCGGTCGCACATTGATCGCAGACCAGCGCTTTCGCCTTTGGGTGATGGAGATCGACGGAGAGCCGATCGGGGCGGACATTTACCTGTGCGGCGGCGGGGCGGTGACGGGCATCGCCGGCGGCTGGGACGAGCGTTGGAAACGCTTGAGCCCACCGCTGCTGGCAACCATGCGCACGATCGAAGACTCGATCAATCGGGGGGAGCTGCGACTGGACATGGGACCCGGAGACGAATCACACAAGACCCGGTTCGCGAACCACAACAGCCTGATTGCGTGGGGCGTGTTGATGACGCCCGGCAGGCGCCTGGCGCAAACCCTTGCAGTGACCGCGCCTATGCTCGCGAACAGCGCGGGTCGTGACCTTGTAAAGCGTGTCCTAGAGCCCGAGCAGGTGGATACGCTCCGCGAGCTCCGGCGCCGAGTGCGCCGGTAAATCGCCTGTTCCAGGCTGCTCCCGAACGTCGGTCAGCCGCCACCATAGGCGCCCTTCGTGGCGGGCGGCGCTCGCGCTGATCTCTACAGGGGCCGAGCACCCGGAGGCGTGACGACCGAACGAGAGTCAGAGTCATCTTCCTGATGTTTACCGCGAGGAGACCAAGACCGTGACCGAGGCCGTCGAAGGTTCGCGCTTTGCCTTCGAGGCGTTCCCCGAGCATTGGCAGATCGCGTTGCGCGCGATCGAGCGCCTCGCTGCCGACCAGCGCGTACTCGGCCTATACCTGGCGGGTCGTTCGCGGACGCGAGCCCTGATCGCTGGTCTGACATCGACCTCTACACATCATCGTCGCGGATGCCGCGGTCGACGGGTGATTGCGAGCCAGGGGCGGCCTCCCGGCGAAGTCGGCGACATAGCGGCCTCCTTCCCGGCGACTCACCTCGGCGACCCCATCAGATCATCGCCTTCTGCCGAGCGAGCGAGCCGATCCACGTCGATTACCAGTACCGAGCGCTCGGCGCGCTGACCCCGCGGCACCGGGACCGCACGGTAACCATCCTGCTCGACCGCACCGGAGAGCTCCAGCGCTGGCGGGAGGCCTGCGGGAGAGAGTGTCCGGCGGGCGTCAGGCGCCGCCATCCACGCCAAGCTCATCCGCCAGCGCCTCTAGCGCCGAGATCGCCGACTGGATCAGCCGAATCGGGCTCGACGCCAAGCTCGGCGGCGCCACGCGTGATGTCCTCACGGTTGAGCGCGGCGGCGAAGCTCGGCTGCTTGAGTTCTTGCGCACCGACTTGGCGCTCATGCAATGTGGATCCCGCTCGGGGCGCACGTAGACGCAGGCGAGGACAAAGCCGCGCAGCTCATCGACCGCCGCCCGCGCGCGCTCCAGCTCGCAGGCTGCAGAGGCCCCAAAGCTCCTCGTCGCCGCCGCGCTCGCGGGCCTGGGCGCGCATCGCGGCCTCTACCGCCAGGCAGTGGCGGCGCAGCGAGTCCGAGTGCACCCACTCCCGCAGCAGCGCGAGCGCGTGATCGCGCGAGAGCTGGCCTTGGCTGGGAACGGAATCCACCGTCTCACGGACTTTATCCATCGAGATCGCGAGCTTCCCGGCTCGCTGGCCTACGTTTTCCTGGCGCGCAGGAATTCCTCGCCTTCGAAGCCCATGAACTTCAGTCGAGCCCTGACGGCGCCCGGTCCTTGTGCGCTTTGCAGGCTGCCCGACGTGGCTCCGAATTCGAGGTTCGCGGGAGCCGAGCCTTGGGCGGTGCCGTTTTCGAGTTCTGGCTTCAGCGGGCCGTGGAATTCCACGTTGCCTTCGCCGCCCACGCAGATCGCGCGCAGGGAGATGCCTTCGATCCTGTCGCGGAAGGTGCCCGTTTCTTCGATCAGCACCGAGGACCACGCCAGTTTTTCCGGGATCACCTGCAACAGCCCTTTGGCGGCTTCGCAGGTCGGCGCTTGGCAGTCATAGGAGGTGACCGCGACGAAGCTGCCTTTGCCGGCGCCGCCGCCGAGCGGGTTGGCGACCTCGCCGCCCGCCAGCGTCTGGCAGGTGAACGCGCCGGTGCTCGTGCTTTCGAGCGTGAGGTGGCCCCACGAGATGATCGGCAGCCCGTTTTCAAGACCGGTCTGCGCAAGCCGTACGTTCTGCTCATACCAGTGCGGCCCCAGCACGAGCGTCGTCGTGAACGTCGCATCTGAGCCGAGGCTCGTGCCGCCCAGCGCGCTGGTCGCGACGATGCGGAAGTGGTAGGTCGCTCCTTCGGCGAGGCTTTCAAGCCCCGCCGAGACCGCCACCGGGCTCGTCCCCGACCCGGGCGATTGCGCGCACGGCGCGCTTGTGCCGTAGGAGGTGCTCGGGCCGTATTCGAAGTGGCAGTCACTGACTTCCGAGCCGTTGGGGTTGACGCTCGCGTTCAGCGTGGCCGAGGTTTGCGTGACCGACGTCGCCGCGCCGGTCACCACCGTCGGCGGCGGCTGTGCCAGCGTCGTGAAGCTTTGGTCGGCACCTGTGCTCGTGCCGCCCGCGTTGGTCGCCGAGATCCTGAAGTGGTAGGCAGTGTTTGGGCTCAGGCCCGCGATCGCCGCGGACACCGCGACCGCGCTCGTGCCCGAGCCCGGCGAGGGCGTGCACGGAGCGCTTGACCCGTAGGAGGTAGTCGCGCCGTATTCGAAGTGGCAGTCGCTAACTTCCACGCCGTTGGGGTTGACCGCCGCGTTCAGGGTCGCTCCGGTCTTGGTCACCGACGACGCCGGTTCGGTCACGACGGTCGGCGCGGCCGGCCCACTGAAGCCGATTACGCGGCCTTCCCGGTTTCCGACGTAGATGTGGCCGTTGCTGGCTACGGGGCGGGAGAACTTGCTCGCGAAGCCCACCTTTTCCTGCCACAGCAGTTCCGCGCTCGCCGGACTATACGCGCGCAGTTCGGCTTCGGCGTTTTCGCACGCGAACCGGGGGCACCATGTGATCCACAGGACGGCGCTGCCCGTCGTCGTCCCGTTGGAGGTGACGATCGGCGAACCGGACCCGAACGCCATCGCTTCGGCGCTCGTCGGCCCCACCGAGAGTACGGGTTTGCCGGCATTTTCCCCGTACTTGAAGACGTGCAGATGACCCGTCGAGGGCACGCCGACCGAGGGGACATCGACGTAGCCCCCTTCGCCCGGCCATACAGCGGCTGCGCCCCACACTCCGTCTCGAGAAGGCGGACGCAGTTCCTGCACAACGTTGTTGCGTTCTTTTTCGCGACCCCCAAGTCCGTCGCGGTTGAGGAGGTAAACAGCGCCTTCCTTGCTCTCCTGCACCATCAGGTGGGGAACCGTCGGGCTCGCGAAATAGGTTGAGGGAAGCGCGACCGGCGCCGAGGAGCCTAGGTCGAGGTCTTCTTCGTCGAGGAACTTGCTGTTGAACGGGGAGAAGTAGTCGCTCGTCGCCAGTTCGCCGCTCGGTTGCACTTCGGCGCGCACCACCGACTCGCCGAGCCTTCCTTCGGGCTCCGGGCGCTGCTTGCCGGAGCCTTCCGGTGCGTCCCATGACGGGACTTCAAAGTCGGTGTTCCCCGTGCTCAAGAGGATCTGTCCAGGACCATCGGATACCAGCCCGCCACCCGACTGCCAGATCGACGCGCCGTAGGGGGAGGTCTCCCATTTCGTCACGACTGCTCCGGAAGCGGCCGACACGCCAACGATCCAGCCCTCCCAGTCAGGTATGTCGCAGTGGCTCCCGAATCCCGCATAGACGACGCCGTTCATCATCAGCAGTCCTGGGCGCTGCATCTCCTGGAGCGGTTCGAACGTCCGTTGCGGCTGGATGCTCCCGAGATTCTGCGCCCCACCGCTGATTTTGACCGGGAAGCTCGCAAGCTCTTTGCCGTCGCTGAGTTCGATCGCATGCATGTACCAGCCGATTTCGCCGGAGGTCCCGGAGACATAGCGGTTGGAAACGAAGTACGCGACGTTTCGTGTCGTGTCGATCACCGGCGTCCCCGTGATCCCCACCCGAGGTGTCAGATCCGCGCATTTGATAGTCGATCCAGCTCCCTGTCAACGGGTCCAGACCGTAGGCCCAGTTCTCCTCGGTCACCACCAGAAGAGTCCCAAACGCCACGAGCGGCTGCGCGTAGATCTGACCTTCGAGCCTGACGCTGAACGCCCGCTTGAAGCGTTCCTTGGTCAGCTGCCCGGGCGCGAGCGAGGGCTCATCCGGATACCAGCCGGTGCGCAGATTGTCCGCCTGCCCCGTCACTTCGCCCGCCCACGCCGAGCTACCAGCAGCCACAGCGAACATCGCAACGACAGCCACGCCCGGCCCCCACCGGACCATATGCCGCCAGGGGATTACCGACACATCCCTCCTCTTTCATCCCTGAACCCCGAGCGTAAGCTACCAGATCAGAAGCGACGGGGGCAGGGCACCGAGGGCGCTGATTGACGCCGAAGAAACGCGCTGATTTGGCGCTGCAGAGCCGTAGAAGTGCAGACGGTGGCATCACCAGGGGCGAAACCGAGCCCTAGCCCGAACTTCCCCCTGCCGGTGAGCCGAAATCGACCGTGCTGACTGGCTCTGTGGCCTCCGCGGGGTGGATGGATCGTGACTACGCGGTGAGGGCGTAGCTGTCGACCAGCTCGCGAGCGCGCGCCTGGATCGGCGTCGGCTTGGTGAGCTGGTCGAAGGTCGCACCAGTGCTGTGCAGGTGGATCGTGTTGCGCGTCTGGCTCCGCAGCTCGGCGAGCAGGGTCGTGAACGAGTGACAGGGCTGGCCCTCGGCGGTGCGCTTGCTCTGTGCCTTGCGCTTGGCGGCGAGCGAGGGAGATGCCTTGGCGACGGGGTCGCCGGCGGATGGGGGCTCCTCATCGTCGAACAGCAGCGGCTTCCAGGCCCGACGTAGGTGCCAGGCCAGGTAGTAGGCGAGCATGCACAAGAACACGTGCGCGCGGACGCGGTGCTCGAGATGGTGGTGGATGGGGCGCAGCTCGAGCGGTCCCTTGAGCGTGCGAAAGGCGCGCTCGACCTGCCCCAGCTGCTTGTAGGAGCGCACGATCTCGCGGGCCTGCAGCTCCTCCTCGGGCACGCTCGTGCGCAGCACATAGATGCCGTCGAGCGCGGCCTCGGCCGCGATCTGCTCGCGCTTTCGCTGAAAGTCAAAGCTCGCGTCTGTGATCTGCACGTGGAAGTGCTTCTTGACCTTCCAGCGGTTCCACAGCGCGCCGGCGGCCAGGCCGATCTGCGCCGCGCCGCAAAGCGTGCCTGAGTCCACGCGGGCCTTGATCTCGCCCAGCGCGCGCTCGGTCGCTCCCAGAAGGTCGGAGCGCTTGCGCGCACGCTCGGCGGCGACGAGCGGGTTGCGGCAGACGATCAGCCGCTCTGAGGGATAGTCATCCGCGGCGATCTCGGCGAGGTTGTGCTGATCGAACAGCGACAGCTGCAGGTCTCCGTCCTTGACGAGCTTCGCCACCTGCGGCGCCTTCAGCGCCGTGATCCAGGAGGCGCCCTGCGCCTCCCGCAACAGCTCGAGGTTGGCCTTGGTGACCATGCCGCGGTCGGAGACCACGATCACGCGGGAGAGTGAAAAGCGCTCGCTGAGCTTCTCGATCTGCGCCGGCAGCGTCTTGTCGTCGTGCAGCGAGCCCTCAAACACCTCCACCGCGACCGGGCAGCCCTCGGCATTGCACATCAGCCCGTAGACGATCTGCAGCGTGCCGCGCTTGCCATCGCGCGAGTAGCCCAGCTGCCCAAGCGGGCAGGCGCGCCCCTCCAGGTAGGAGGAGGAGACGTCGTAGAGCACGAGCGTGCCCGCGCGCAGGTGCCGGCGCGCCAGGCGCCCCTCGATCCGCTCCTGGCGCTGACGCAGCCAGTCCATCGCCACATAAAGCTCGTCCTCGTCGGCATCGCCGAGATGAAGCTCCGCGCCGAGCGTCGAGGCCCCCAAGAGCCTCGCGGTCGCGAGCTTCGACGCCGGCTCGATCACCCGTTGGCAGATCAGCGCCAGCGCCAGGTCGCGCTCCCTTGAGGGCGAGCGGTCGAGCAGGCGCGCCAGCTCAAGCCGGCGGGCCATCGCGAGGACCGCCTGCACATGGCCCGCCGGCAGCGAGCGCTGCACCTGAAGCTCCTCGCCAGCAGCCAGAAAGCTCTCGCCGCGCAGGGCGCGGCGGATCAGCTCGATCACCTCGTCGGGCAGGTGCGAGAGGTTGGCGACCGTCTCCTTCTTCACCCGCCCGCCCTCGCGAAACGAGCGGCGTAGCAGATGCGCGACGTACTCTCGCTGCGCACCCTGGCGCCTTGTCGTAACCACGTGGAATGGGCCGGCTGGGCGTGGTCTGCGTCCCATGCAGGAATACTCCCACACGACTCGGACAGCAACTACTGACCACACCATCCAGCCTGAAAGAAGCCGCGATCCCAGCAGCCACCGGGGTCACCGCCAATCAGGCGGTCGTTATTGCGGGGAAGTTGGGCCTAGATCGGCGTCCGCAGAGCCGAATTCTGCCCCGTGTGGGTCATCGTGGCGAACGTTGTGCGTACGCGGATTGAGGCACGGGCGCGAGAGCTCGTTCTCGAGCCTGCTACGCGACTCGGGGTCGGAGTTCGGACCACTCCTCGTAGCTGTCCAATGTGAGCACGAACGCATCTAGGCCAGCTAGGCCGAGGAGCCCAAAAGCCCACGGCCATGGCTCGCAGAAGTACACAGTCGGAATCCAGGTGTGGCTGTGAGGAGCCTGACCAAAGCTGGACCGTCATCGCCACGCCCGCGGTTCGCAGACCACCAACCGCGATCTCTTGCGCCAACGACCTGTCGAGTTCGATTCCAGCGAGTCATCCCGCTCGGCGTCGCTGACGCGGGTGCGGCGGCGGGTGCCCGCACGCCGCGCCGGGGCCAATTAGGAAAAGATGCCCCTCGGATGGACCGCGACTACGAGCTGCAGACGCATCGCGCTGAGGATCGGCACTGGTGGTATCGCGGGCGCCGCCAGGTGCTGGAGCGGGTGATCGCCGGGCTGCAGCTGCCGAGCCAGGCGCGGATCCTGGACGCCGGCTGCGGCAGCGGGCGAAACATGGTCGAGCTCGCCCGCCGCGGGTCGGTGAGCGGAGTCGAGCTCTCGGACACGAGCGCGGGCCTCGCCCGCGCCCGGGGTGCCGGAGAGGTGATCTCCGGCTCGGTGCTGCAGATGCCGTTCGCGAGCGCCAGCTTCGACCTGGCGGTGTGCCTGGACGTGCTCGAGCACCTCGAGGACGACCTCGCCGCGCTGCGGGAGCTGCGCCGCGTGGTGGCGCCCGGCGGGTCGCTGCTCGTGACCGTACCCGCCTACCAATGGCTGTGGAGCGGCCACGACGAGGTCAATCACCACCATCGCCGCTACACCCGCCGCTCGCTCCAGCGCGTCGCCGAGCGGGCAGGCTGGCAGCAGGTGCGCAGCACGCACTTCAACTCGCTGCTGCTGCCCGTCGCGATGCTGTTGCGGATACTCGATCGCTTCAGCCGCAAGACCACCGAGTCAAGCCTTGACCTGTGGGTGCCGCCACAGCCCTTGAACTGGCTGCTCGAGCGACCCCTCTCGCTGGAGGCGAGCCTGATCGGCCGCGGCGGGCGCATTCCGGCGGGACTCTCGCTGCTGGCCGTTTTCCGCTGAAGCATCCCCGGCCCGGCGCGCCCGTGCAGCCGGGAGGGATGGCCGGACGGCGCGGCCGTGCTCGCGCTCACACGTCGCCGTCGACAGCCGGGACCGGCGTGTGCGTGCGGAACGTCCACGCCCGGTTGACGAGGAACGTCGTGATGGTCACCACGGCCGTGGCGAACGCCTGCGCCAGCAGCTTGTCCACGCGGGCGTCGTGCACGAACACGTACAGCAGGCCCTCGTTTATACCCAGCCCGCAGCCCTGCACGATCGTCCACCGCACGGGCGTCAGCGCGTCGCCGACGTGCCCGCGGAAGGTCCAGCGGCGATTGAGCAGAAACCCGTTCACGGCACCGGCGCCGAAGCCGATCGCGGAGGCCGCCAGGTACCAGACGCCGAATACCTTCAGCAACAGCGTGTATACCGCGAACGTGAGCAGCGTGTTGGACACCCCCACGATCCCGAACTTGACGAACTGGACTAGCAGCGGCGCGCCCAGCCGGCGCGCCAGGGCCTGTACGCTGGGGGACCGCGGGTCGGCATCGCGGGGCTCGGAAGACATCCACACACAGGATGAACGATAAATTCATCCCCGGCTTAGGACGCTAGTGAACTATCACGCGCGGGTAGCAAACACCACACAGGCTCTTCCAAGGCGCAACGTGTCCGACAGATCACTCCGAGCACCCAAGCTGCTGAGCGTCGTGGCCCCCGTATACGACGAGGAGCAGCTCGTGGAGGAATTCGTCGCCCGCGCCTGCGCGGCGGCGGCTGACTACGAGTTTGAGCTCGTGATCGTCGACGATGGCAGCTCCGACTCGACGCCCGCGCTGCTCGACCGCATCGCCGCTGCCGACCCGCGCGTGCGCGTGATCCACCTGTCGCGCAACTTCGGCCATCAGGCCGCGCTCACCGCCGGCCTGGAGCACGCGCGCGGCGACGTCGTGGCGATGCTCGACGCCGACCTGCAGGACCCGCCGGAGCTGATCGGAGAGATGGTCGCCCGCTGGAGCCAGGGCGCCGAGGTGGTGTATGCGGTTCGCAAGCAGCGCGCCGGCGAGACCGCGTTCAAGCTGGCAACGGCCTCGTGGTTCTACAGGCTGTTCAACAAGCTCGCGCAGGTGGACCTGGAGCCCAACTCGGGCGACTTCCGCCTGCTCGATCGGCGCGCGCTGGACGCGCTGCTGTCGATGACCGAGCGCTCGCGCTTTCTGCGCGGGATGACCGTGTGGGTCGGCTTCGACCAGACCGCCATCTCCTACGAGCGCGAGGCCCGCCACGCGGGCGAGACCAAGTACACGGTGCGCAAGATGCTGCGCTTCTCGCTCGATGCGATCGCCTCCTTCTCGCACCTTCCGTTGCAGCTGGCGACCTATGCCGGCATGCTCTCGGCAGGGATCGCATTCATCGCGATCCCGGTCGTGATCGGCCTGCGCATCTTTGACTCCTACCTCCCCGGGTTCAGCTCGATCACGATCGCGATCCTGCTGCTCGGTGGGATCCAGCTGATCGCCCTGGGCGTGATCGGCGAGTACGTGGGGCGCATCTACGACGAGGTCAAGCACCGGCCCCTGTACATAGTGCGCGAGGAGCGCAACGCGCCGCCCTCCGGCACCGCCGAGTCCCGCGCGCTTCGCGGCACGCGCGCCGGCCTGCCCGCCAGGACGCCCGAGCGCGTCGGTTAGCTCGCGCGACCGCGCCAGCGGCGGCGCGCACGTGTTCTCATCCGTAGATGAGGCTCGTGCACCCGGTCAGGCACGGCGCCCGCGCGCGGGCGGTGATGCTGCTCGCATCGGCCTTCACGCTGGCCACGGGCGCGAGCGCTCGCGCCGACGCCTGCCCGGGCTCCGGCGCGCGCTCCTGTCCATATGTCGCGGTGCAAAGCATCGGCCAGCGCGCCGAGGGCGTGCTGCGCTTCCCCGAGGCGGTGACGCTCGATCCGCAGGGGGACGTCTTCGTGGCCGACCAGCTCAGCTACGTGGTGCAGAAGTTCTCCCCGGACGGCGCGTTTGAGACCGAGTGGGGCTCCTACGGCGGCGGCCACGGCCAGTTCGGGCCGATCGGCGGCCTCGCCGCGGACGCTGCCGGAGACGTGTACGTGGTCGACTCGAGCCACAATCGGATCGAGAAGTTCGACCCCAGCGGCAGCTTCATCACCTCCTGGGGCCACGGCGGCAGCGCGCCCGGCCAGTTTCGCTTCTTCTCATCCCAGAACCCCACGCAGCCGCCCGGTGGAGGAATCGCGGTGGCCGGCGGCTACGTGTACGTGGCCGACTCGGGCAACGATCGCATCGAGCGCTTCAACCTCGAAGGCGGAGAACCGCTCGCGTGGGGCACGAGGGGCACGGGGCCGGGGCAGTTCTCCTATCCCCGCGGCGTGGCGGCAAACTCGAGCGAGGTCCTCGTGGCCGACGACGACAACCACCGGATCGAGAAATTCGACACCAGCGGGGCCTTCGAGGCCTCCGCCGGCTCACAGGGGACAGGCCCGGGCAAGTTCGGCTTCCCTTACGGCGTCGCGCTCGATGGCGCAGGCAACGCCTATGTGGCCGATGACATCAATCACAGGATCGTCAAGCTGGGCGGCGAACTCGCCTTCCAGCGGGCGTGGGGCGGCCTCGGCTCAGGCCCCGGCCAGCTCGCGTTCCCGCGGGCGCTGGCCGCCGATCGCGCGGGCGACACGTACGTGGCCGACACCGCCAACGGCCGCATCCAGGTGTTTGACCCGGAAGGCAACTTCCTGCGCGCGTTCGGCGCTTCCGGGCGAGCGCTGGGGGCGATGACTGCACCGCGGGACTCGCCACCGACCCGGCCGGCGGCCTGCTCGTGTCCGACACCGCGGCCAACCGGCTGGAGCTGTTCTCGCCCGGGAGCGATGCCTTTGCGGCCGCGTGGAACGGCGTGGCCGCACCGCGCCGAGGGTTCCGCGCTCCAGCGGGCATCGCCGTGGATCCACGAGGGCCGGTGTACGTGGCCGACCAGGGCGACGAGCGCATCCTGCGCGTGTGGGGCGATGGCACCTT
>WNGJ01027301.1_pt1 | contig 11754 bp, 8 predicted proteins | sample 5400611 | NCBI WGS metagenome assembly WNGJ01 (sample SAMN13153375, study PRJNA577476) | soil metagenome | isolation source: 40 cm soil or saprolite under Garry oak tree replicate 1 | place: USA:California | collected 2016-06-15 | reverse complement strand
GCCGTCTCGCGTCCATCGAGCGTGAACACCCGACCGTCCCGCGCGCTGTAGATGACCATGAACCCACCGCCGCCCAGACCGCAGGAGAAAGGCTCGACGACTCCAAGCGCGGCCGCTGCGGCGACAGCGGCGTCGACTGCGTTGCCGCCTCGGCGAAGGATGTCGATGGCCACGCTGGTTGCGATCGGATCGACGCTCGTGGCCGCGCCGCCGGTGCCGATGACGGTCGCTTCCTTCACGGGGGTCGGCCGGGCTGCGAGCGCCGGCTGACCTGCAAGCAAGGTGGTCGATAGGATCGCAACGAGCGCAAACGCCGAACGCGTCATCAAACTGCGCACTTTCATCTCCCCCAAGCCAGGCTTGCGACGCCGAGTTTGCGTCGCCAGATCGAGCCTAAGGCTGCCGAGAGCGGCTGTCAAACGGCCGCACTTCAGACGCGGCATGGTTGCCGGCGCGCGATGGGCGACTGGGAGGCGCCGGTGCCGGCTCCGGCGGTTATGGAGTCAGGAGGAGGCCGGCGAGTGCCGGCTCCCGTGGCACTGTAGGCGAATTAAGACGCAAGCGCGAAGGGCGCAAGCGCACTACGGGAATCCCATGGGAGAGGTTACAGCCGCTCACGGATGTGCCTACGTGCCTCGTCTGTGACACGGCCCCGAATACGAATGCCAAGGCGGCTTTAGTGAGGATGTAATCCGGCGGCGCGGACGTAAGCTCCGAGCGCATGGGTTGGCGTCCGTACGCTGGCGAATCGACAAGAGACGGGCGCCGCATCGTTGGAGGCGGTTCGTTTCTTGCGGCCGTCGCGCCGACACTCGCCATGATCGGGCTTGCCTGGGCTTTGCCCGCCTGCTGCTGCGGCGGTGGAGGCGGCTATCAAATTGTGCCGGGGCCGCCCGGCATTATAAGCGGCCGTCTGCTGCTTTCTGGCAGCCCGCAGGCCGCCGCGGTGTACGCAATCAGTTTGAACAACCTATCGGATGTCGTCGACCCCATTGCTTATGCGATGACGCGTGTGCAGCCGCCCGCCTTGACGTATTCGCTCCCCGTTCCTCCGGGCTTCTATTACGTCATCGCTCGGTTTGACTCCGAGCCCAACAGCTTTGGCGGGTACACAAGCTACGTCCAGGACCCGCAGCACAACAAGGGAAATGCAGGCCTGGCGATGGTTGCCGTGAGCGCCGAGCAGCACGTCGGGGCCATCGACATGGGGGACTGGGGATCTCGGGACAGCGGAGTGCGTGGCTGGTGGCTCGACGTGAATGGATTGCCGCTGATCGACCCATCGCAGCCGTCACCTGGCCGCAACGGAATCCCCGATCGTCAACTGCCCTCAGGTATGAACTCCACCCTGTCCCGCACCTACATCGACACAGGATTTGGCGTTCACTTCTTGCTGCCGACTGGGTGGCGGGAAATCAAAGCCCCAGGGCTCGCGCCGAACAGTGCTTTTTTCGCCAATGAATCCGTGGTATCGCCGATCAGTCTCGATGACATGGGTGTATGGCTTTCGGTCCTGTACGGCGGTTCCTCGTGTCCGTATCCGGACGTGCGGTTTGTGGTCGCAACGACCGTTGTCACAGTTCAAGGGGTGCTCGAACCCTTCAGTTTCGAGGATCCGCCATCGCAAGTCGGAGCACAGCCATTTGGTGGCTACGCCTTGTTAGGAGCCGAGGTACCAGCGCCGGGAAAGCAGTGCCTCCAGCTCATCTTCAAGGGAGCCACCAGGGCTGCGTTGGAATCGAATCTGCCCACCATCGCCAGCTTTCTAAGCGTCGTGAACTTCCAGGGCTAAAGGGGCAGATCAGGACTGCACAAAGCGCGGCCGGATCGTATTCGAAAATGGTCGGGGAGGCGGGATTTGAACCCGCGACCACTAGTCCCCCAGACTAGTGCGCTACCAAGCTGCGCTACTCCCCGAGACTGGTAATCGTACTTGTCCCCTGAGAGCTAGCCGCGACCGGCGTAGGCGACCAGGCCTCTGTGTGTCGACACGAATCCAGCCTCGCGCAAAAGCGCGTTGAGCGGTGAGTCTGAGACCGGCACCCCATCGACGCGCTGCACCTCGACCCGGCCTGCCAGCACCGCCATCCCGATCAGCGCACGCAGGTGCTCTGCCGAAACCTCGCCATTCGTGAGCAGCGAGCGGCCGCCCCGCTCGAGGTACAGCTTCAGCTCACCGCGCTCCAGCACGCAGTACGCGCCTGCGGTCCTCCCCATACGCCCGTCAGACCGCGGCCAGGGCAAAAGCGAGCCGAACGCGTTGGCTGGGTCGGTCGCGGCCAGCGCCACCACCGATCCGCCGGAATCCCTGTGCGCACGCAGCCGATCCACCGCGCCCGGCAAAGCGAACTGCGAGCCGCCCAGCCCCTCGATGAAGTATCCACGGCGGATGCGCCCGGACTCTTCCATCGCTCGCAGAACGGGATACAGCGCGGCAAACCCGCCGGGCCAGCTCTCGGCGACCACACCTTCGCGGGTCAGCACGCCGTACCGCTGGAGCAGGACGCCGGCTTCAGAGTGAAGGCGCTCGGTCGGTGCCGCTCCGGACCCGACGAGGTCCGCCACCAGCGACCAGCGTCCGGAGGCTCGAGGCTGCGTCAGCCGCGGCAACCGTGGGCCGCGGGCCGGCCTGCGCGCAAGGGGCCCGAGAAGCCGGAGCGGCGCGAACGTGTCGTTGGTGACCTCGCCGGACCAGACCAGATCCCAGAGGGCATCGAGGACCACTTCCTCATCACCGCCGCCCGCGGCGTTGTAGAGGTCGCGGAAAAAGCTTGCTCCGCGCGACTCGAGGTGCTCCCTCAGCCGGCGATGGACCTCGTCGTCGGTGGCTTCTGTGGCTTCCGGGACCAGACGCGGAGCATCGCCGCGCAGATAAAGCGCGACCTTCCCGTCGCTTGCGCCAAGCGAACCGCGACCAACCCACACCACCTCCCCCATCGAGATCAGCTCGTCCAACAGGCGCGGGCTGTACCCGCCGACGCGGGAGGCGATGACATCGCGCTCGATCACGCTGGCCGGGAGCGAGGCGCCCTGCAGCTGGAACACCACCTCGAGCAGCCTGTCGACTCCAGTCGCCTTGGCGCCGATTCCATGCCACGCGGGCAGAAAGCGCGCCAGCGCTTCCGGCGCGACCGATTCGACCTCATGCCGGAGCGCCGCCAGCGACCTGCGCCGCAAGACCTTCAAGACTTCCGGGTGGCAGTACTCGCGGCCCTCGGTAGCTCGACGAAACTCGCCGGCGAGAACCTCTCCATGGGCGGCCAGGCGATTCAGCGCCGCTTCGACCTTGGGAGATGGCACGGCCCACCGCGCGGCCGGATCAGCCGTGACGAACGGGACGTGTACGCGGGCCCATCGGCGCAGCAGGGATTCGAGCGGTTCGGGGCCGGGAATCAGGAAGATCTCGGGAAGCCCGACTGGAAGACTGGCTCCGATGGCCTCGCGATACCGGCCTGCATCCTCCGCGGCGATCCAGCGCGATTCACCCGCCATGCGGACAGTGACGGCGCGGCGTTCTCGCTCCAGGCCGCGCAGCCATTCCTCCGAGATGCCGCGGGCAAGTGCCTCGTCCGTGGTGAGGTCACCTAAACGGACGAGAAGATCGTGCGCCTCGTCTTGATCGCGAGGGAAGCGCTCCGAGAGCAGTCCCTGCAGCTCGAGCTCGACGGCGGCAATGGCCTCGGGGTCGAGCAGCTCACGAAGGTCTTCGCTGCCGAGGAGCTCGGCCAGCAGCTCGCGATCCAGCGTGAGCGCCTGCGCGCGCCGCTCGGCCAGAGGCGCGTCGCCGGCGTACATGAACTCCGCGACGTACGAGAACAAAAGAGACGACGCAAATGGCGACGCACGCTCTGTATCTACTGCAACCACCCGGATCTCGCGCGATCGGATGGAGCGCAGCAAATTCAGCAACGCCGGCATGTCGAAGTGATCGGTCATCACCTCGCGCCAGGTCTCGGCGAGAATCGGAAAGTCTGGATACTGGCCGGCGACCTGCAGCAGCCCGGCGCTGCGCATTCGCTGCTGCCAGAGTGGTGTGCGCAGTCCGGGCCGGCGCCGCGGCAGCAGCAGTGAGCGCGCGGCGTTTTCGCGGAAGCGCGCCGCGAACAGCGCCGAAGCCGGCAGCTGAGCGGCAATCAGCGGCTCCACCTCCTCGGGTTCGAGCATCAGCTCATCGAGCGAAGGCGGCGCCTCGACTTCGGGAAGGTGCATCGCGATTCCGTCGTCGGTCCAAAGAGCGCGCGCGTCGACCCCGAGCTTTTCCTGCAACCGTGCTTCCAGCGCAAGGGCGAGCGGAGCGTGCACCCGACCACCAAACGGTGTGTGGATGCAGACCCTCCAATCCCCCACCTCGTCGCGAAACCTCTCGACGACGATCGTGCGGTCGTCCGGCACGGCTCCAGTCGCGGCCGCCTGGTCATCCAGATACGCGAGCAGGTTCTTGATTGCGAGATCGTCGAATCCGGCCCGCTCGCGCAAGCGCTTGGCGGCGGCTTCCGGTTCGCTGGCGCGTAGCTCGCGCACCATCTTGCCGAGCGCGGCGCCCAGCTCAACGGGCCGGCTCGGAGAATCGGCCTTCCAGAAAGCGATCTTGCCCGGCTCGCCTGGGGCGGGGATGACCAGCACCTGGGATGGCGTGATCTCCATGATCCGCCACGTGGATGCGCCGAGGACGAAGTTCTCGCCGACCCGGGTCTCGTAAACCATCTCTTCGTCGAGCTCGCCGACGCGGCGGCCGTTTTCGACCAGGTTCACCGTGTAGAGACCCCGATCAGGAATGGTCCCCGGATTGGTGACCGCGAGCCGTTGTGCGCCGGCTCGGCCGCGCAGCTTGCCCGTCACGCGATCCCACACAATCCTCGGCCGCAGCTCGGCGAAGTCGTCGGAGGGATACCGGCCGCTCAACATGTCGAGCACCGACTCGAAAGCTCGCGGCCCGAGGTCGCTGTACGGGTACGCGCGCCGGACCACGCGACCGAGGTCTTCGACGCTCCACTCGTCCATCGCACACATGGCGACCACCTGCTGAGCGAGGACGTCGAGAGGCTTGCGCGGCACCACGGTGGTTTCGATGCGGCCTTCGAGCATGCCTTCGACTACGGCCGCGGACTCGAGCAGGTCGCCGCGAAACTTCGGGATGACAACACCGCGGGAGATCTCGCCTACCGAGTGACCAGCACGGCCGACGCGCTGGATCCCGGCGGCGACGCTGGGTGGCGCCTCGACCTGCAGCACGAGGTCGACCGCGCCCATGTCGATACCGAGCTCGAGGGTCGAGGTCGCGACGAGGCCTTTGACCGTGCCCGCCTTGAGCTGATCCTCGATGAGCATGCGCTGCTCCCGGGCGATCGACCCATGATGGGCCCGCACCAGCTCCTCGCCCGCGAGCTCGTTGACTCGCGCGGCGATGCGTTCGGCCAGGCGCCGCGAGTTGACGAAGACGATCGTCGAGCGATGCTCGCGGATCATCTGCAGCAGCCGCGGGTAGATCGCGGGCCAGATGCTGTTCTGGATCTGACCGGTTTCGCTGTCCTCAACCGACATTCGCGCCATGTCCTCGACCGGGACCTCGACGCGAACATCCATGGTCTTCAGCCGCCCCGCATCGACAATGGCCACCTCGCGCTCAGTGCCACCAAGGAATCGGGCGACCTCTTCGAGCGGACGTTGAGTGGCCGAGAGACCAATCCTCTGCGGCTCGACCTTGGTCAGCTCAGTCAGCCTTTCGAGGCTCAAAGCCAGGTGACTGCCTCGCTTGGTTGCGGCGACCGAGTGGATCTCGTCGACGATGAGCCATCGGACCGACGAAAGGATCTTTCGCGCGTTGCTCGTCAGAAGGAGGTAGAGCGACTCGGGGGTGGTGATCAGGATGTCGGGCGGGTGGCGCTCCATCGACCGGCGTGCGTCGGCGGGCGTGTCACCGGTGCGGATGGCGACTGAGATTTCGGGTGGTGTCCCGCCTGACGCCTCGATGTGGTGGCGGAGCCCGACGAGCGGTGAGCGGAGGTTGCGATCGACGTCGTGGGCGAGCGCTTTGAGGGGGGATACATAAAGGACGCGACAGCGTTGGAGGTTGCGATCGACGTCGTGGGCGAGCGCTTTGAGGGGGGATACATAAAGGACGCGACAGCGTTCCCCCTCCACGGGAATGGGCTCGCTGGTCAGCCGGTCGAGGCACCAGAGAAAGGCGGCGAGCGTCTTGCCGCTGCCCGTCGGGGCGGCCATGAGGACATGGCGGCCCGAGGCGACCTCATGCCACCCGCGTTCCTGGACCTGGGTCGGGTCGTCGAAGGACGAGCGGAACCAGTCGCGAGTGGCCGGCGAAAAGAGATCGAGAGAGCTCCCCACTTCCTAAATTTTGACTGGTCTCGGAGCCGCGTACAAGTGTTCGTTTTGGGGGATCCGGTTTTTGCCGCTTTTGCCGGCACCCGCGGGTTTCCCAACGTTTCGAAACCAGCGAATGCCGGCGCGCGCGGGGAACCGTGGCCGCGGGCCGCCAGCCAGAACAATCGGCACCGAGCAGTCCCCTGGCCGGGCCCTCCCTCGCCGGCACACCGCGGTCGACTGTAGAACTCGAAAAACGCGAGGGCAACCCAGGCTGTTAAGAGGGATCGCTCAGATCGTCGGCGATGGCCACCCTGGGACGAGCTGCGACAGGCCCGCTGACAGCACGGTCAGCTTGTTCGTCAGCAGCAGCAGCCCCATGACCAGCAACACTGCGGCGGAGGCAAGGTCGATCGCGCGCCGGTGGCGGTTCACCTGCCGAACGAGCGGCTTCGCACTCTCGAGCGCGAAGGCCAGCGCAACGAATGGAAGGCCGAGGCCGAGACAGTAGGCGATCATCAGCCCGAGCCCCTGAGCAGTCGTGCCCGCGTTGACTGCGGAGCTGAGCACCGCGCTCAACGTGACGCCGATGCAAGGGGTCCACCCGCTGGCAAAGCCCATCCCGAGCAGAAAGCCGCCGGCGACGCCGCCACCCGGCGGGGCTTGCGTGACCGGGCGGTACTCGCTCCAGAGGAAAGGGATGCGGATCAGCCCGGCGACCTGGAGCGCCATCACGATCACGAGCACGCCGGCCACGATCGGCACGTACGTCCGGATCGGCTGCACGATGAGCGAGAAGACATAGAAGAAGAGGATGAAGATCAGTGAGAGCCCGGCGACAAAGGCGAGACCCGCGGCGGCGACGGGCAGCGATGGTCCGGTCCGGGTCGCGACAGCCGCGCCGTTGGAGACCACCACAGGCTGGGCCGCTCGCGCTCCGAGGTAGGCGAGATATGCGGGGACCAGCGGCAGCACGCACGGAGAGATGAACGAGACCAGGCCGGCGAGGAAGGCGATCGGAGGGCTGATGCCATCCAGGCTCGGCATTGACTAGCGCCCCTGGAGTGGCGCTCCGGCGACCTCGACTATCGCGTCCACGACCAGCGGCCATACACGCCTCGGAAGGTCGTGGCCCATGCCCTCGAACTCGATCAACCGCGCGCCGGGAACGGCCTCCGCCACCAGGCGTGCGTTCTCCACCGGCACCAGCACGTCGTCCACGCCGTGGATGACAAGCGCGGGCACCTTCACCTCTCTCAAGCGTTCGAGGCGACTCCGCGCGGCGAGGATGGCCAGGAGCTGACGGCCAACGCCCGGAGGGTAGTACGAGCGGTCCACGGACCGCGTCGCTCGCGCCCGCTCGTGCGCTTCGTCGAAGGGATCGCCGGAGCCGAGCAGGACTCGCCGGAATGACATCGCCTGTTCGATCCGCTCCTCGCGTGAGTCGGGCGGGCTGACCATCAAGATCGCGGCACCCTCAGGCTTCGGAGCGACCATATCGGTCCCTCCGGGTCCCGACATGATCGATGTCAACGACAGCACGCGCTCCGGATGGTTGATCGCGACCAGCTGCGCGATGAAACCTCCCATCGAAGCGCCAACGATGTGCGCCGCGCGGATGTCGAGCGAGTCGAGCAGCTCCGCCGCGTCGACGGCCATTTCCTCGAGCTCGTATGCCGCATTGGGCTCACCGCTGAACGCAGAGGCCATGTCGGGCGGCCCTAAGTCCTCCATCCAGGTCGACAGCCCCACGTCGCGGTTGTCGAACCGGATGACGTGGAATCCGCGATCCGCGAGCTGCTTGCAGAATTCGTCCTCCCAGGTGGTCATCTGCGCGCCCAATCCCATGATGAGGAGCAGCGGTTCTGCTTTGGGATCGCCAAAGGTTTCGTACTCGAGCACGATTCCATTGGCCCTGGCTCGCGGCACGGACCCATCGTAGCGACCTACGCTTACGAACCGTGACCAGGTCGCTGCCCGCTCGTTCCGAAGTCGACAAACGCTTCACCTGGGACGGCGAGAGCGTTTTTCCAGACGAGGCGGGCTGGGAGCAGGCGGTCGAGACCATCGCCAAATTGCTGCCCGACCTGGCAGAGTTCAAAGGTCATCTGGGCGACTCGCCGGAAGCGCTTGCCGACTGGTTCGACGCCAGTGAGCGGGCGCACAGGCTCATGGGCAAGGTGCTGGTCTACAGCACGATGTCGTACTCGGTCGACACCGGCAACCAGGCCTCACTAGGACGCTCGGACCGCGCACGCTCGGTCGCTGCGCAGCTCGGCGCGGCAACCGCTTTTGCGCTTCCGGAGATGATTGCGCTCGGCCTTTCGCAGCTGCGTGAGTGGGCCAAGACCTCGTCCAGGCTGGCGCACCTCGGCCACTATTTCGACCGCATCGAAAAGCTCGCACGGCATATTCGGAGCGCGGAGGTGGAGGAGGTCTTGACACAGGCGTCAGACCCGCTCGCGACGGCGCTCACAGTGCACGCCGTGCTCGCGAACTCCGACCTCCGATTCGGGCCGGCGACCGCCACAAACGGCGAGCAGCACGAGGTTGCGCAGGGAACGATCGCCGCCCTCCTCACGAGTCCCGACCGCGAGCTGCGACGAACTGCTTTCGAAAACTACGCTGACGCCCACCTGGCGGCCCAGCACGCGATGGCGACCAGCCTGGTCGGCGGCATCAAGCGGGACATCTTCTACGCCCGGGCGCGCGGGTTCTCGTCATCTCTGGCCGCCGCGCTCGAGCCCAGCCACGTGCCGCCGGACGTTTATCACAATGTCATTCGAACGTTTCGCGAGAACGTGGGCACGTGGCAACGGTACTGGCGGATCCGGCGCAAGGCGCTGAACGTCGACGTGCTCAAGCCGTACGACACCCGCGCCCAGCTTGGCCGCTCGACGCTGAAGGTGTCTTACGAGCAGGCGGTGGACTGGATCTCAGAAGGCGTCAAGCCGCTAGGCGACGAATACGTGCGGGTCATGAGGCGCGGCGCACTTCAGGATCGCTGGGTCGACGTCTATCCGAATCGGGGGAAGCGCATGGGCGCGTTCTCAACGGGCGTGCCGGACACGTTCCCTTTCATCTTCATGAGCTACAACGACGACATCTATTCGATGAGCACGCTCGCGCATGAGCTGGGTCATTCGATGCATTCGTACTACGCGCGCAGGACGCAACCCTTTATCTATTCGAACTACGGTCTCTTTCAAGCCGAGGTCGCGTCGAACATGCACCAGGCCCTTGTCAGGCGCCACTTGCTCGCCACCCAAACCGACCCCGCTCTCCAGATCGCGGTGATCGAAGAGGCGATGTCCAACTTCTACCGCTACTTCTTCATCATGCCGTCGCTCGCGCGCCTGGAGCTGGAGATGCACGAGCAGGTCGAGCGTGGCGGCGCCATCACCGCCGACTACCTCAACAAATTGATGGCCGACCTGATGATGGAGGTCTACGGATCAGAGGTCGAGGTGACTGATCGCGACCGCGAGCGCATCGGATCGACCTGGGCGCAATTTCACACCCATCTGTACAGCAACTTCTACGTCTACCAGTACGCGACGGGCATCGCTGGCGCGGACCATCTTGTCGAGCGTGTTGCCGCCCGCGACTCCAAAGCCGTGGAGTCTTACCTCGCGTTCTTGAAGAGTGCAGGCTCGATGTACCCGCTGGAGGGATTGCGCATGGCGGGCGTCGACATGACCTCGCCAGAACCAGTGGAGGCGGCCTTCGCAACACTGGCGCGAATGGTCAGCCGCCTGGAGGAGCTGACCGCCGCGCGTGCCAGTTGAGACCCGCGGCTCCTGGCACCGGCGGCGAATCCTAGACAAGGCGGAGCAGGGCGGCGGTGGCGGCGGCGGCGGCGACCACGACCAGGAACGGGGCGCGCAGCAATACAGCGACGATTGCAACCCCCAGGGCCGCCGCCCTCACATCCAGCACCAGGTGGTGCCCGCTCGCGAAAGTCTGCGTGGCGACCAGCGCGGCCAGCAGCGCGACCGGGACCAGAGGGACAGTTCGCTGAACCCGAGGGTCCGCCAGGACTCCGGCTGGGAGCGAAAGCCCGGCCAGCTTCAGCGCGTAACAGGCAGCGCACCCGACCAGCACGCCGGCCCAGATCAAGCTCGTGTTCTCAGCACGCCGTACACCGCGACGATGACGGCGACGATCAGCAGCGGGATTCCCGCCGGCACGAACGGAAGGCACACGAGCGCCACCACCGCAGCGGCCAGGGCGATCGCCATCGGCTCGCGCGCGCGCAGCCGCGGCGCGAGCAGTGCGAGGAAGGCGGCGGGAGGCGCCGCATCGAGCCCGAGCACCTTCGGGTCGGGTACCAGGTGCGTGGCCAGCGCTCCGATCAGCGTCCCCAGGTTCCAGAAACTAAACAGCGCCACGCTGGTAGCCCAGAAGGCGAACCTGCTTTCCGCGGGCGATTCGCGCGCGATCGCCATCGCCGTCGTTTCGTCGATCACGAAATGCGCGGCCAGCAAGCGCTTCAATCCACTCCGGTCCAGGATCGACGAGAGTCGAAAACCGTACAGCGCATTGCGTGAGCCGAGCAGCGCCGCCGTCGCCGCTCCTGCCCACACGCTGCCGCCGGCACCCACGATGCCGACGAGCGCGAACTGCGACGCGCCCGTGAACATCAGCACCGACAGAGCGGAGGTCTGCAGCAGCGAAAGGCCGGCCGTGGTCGAGATCGCACCGAACGAGATGGCATACGCGCCACTGGCGATCGCGATCCCAATGGCGTCCCGAATTGCGCCCCTGCGTGCCCGATCCACCCGCAGAAGTTAACCTGCGGGTGGCTCTGGTCTAGGGCTTGACCTCGATCGCGGCGCCTGACGGTGACACGACCCACCACAGCGCACCGAAACCGTTGATGGCTTGTCCGGTCACGTCACCTGGCGCCTTGTCCTTGATGAAGTAGTAGAGCGGATGGCCAGCGTAGGTCACCTCGACCTTTCCATCGGTGCGGGTAGTAGTCCCCAAGAGGGAGGCTTGCACGCCGGTCCCGGCCTGCGGCGCGCCGTCGGTGAGGACCGGGGGCCAGATCGCCGCGCAGCTCGTGTAGCACGTGGACTCCTTTGTCGTGTCAGCCACGAAGAGGTAGACGGTCATGCCTTTCTCGTCGACCAGGATCGAGCCAAGCTTGGCGTTGGTCGCCACGGCGATCTTTTCTCCGCTCGCGGCTGGGCTGGGAGATGGGCTCGCGGTTGAGGTGGATGGGCTACTGCCGCCGCAGGCCGCGGCAAGCAGAACCGTAGCGACGGCGAAGAGTCTTGATTTCATGCACCGGGATACCGAGGCGGGTTACGGGCGCGCCTACTCCGGTGTCACGTACGCGGCGCTCAGGCCGCCGTCGACGAGAAATGTGGTGCCGTTCACGTAGCTCGATTCATCGCTCGCGAGAAACAATGCGGCGTTGGCGATCTC
>WNGJ01007300.1_pt1 | contig 11755 bp, 11 predicted proteins | sample 5400611 | NCBI WGS metagenome assembly WNGJ01 (sample SAMN13153375, study PRJNA577476) | soil metagenome | isolation source: 40 cm soil or saprolite under Garry oak tree replicate 1 | place: USA:California | collected 2016-06-15 | reverse complement strand
GATTGGCACACGCGGGTGCCGACGTCATCGCCACCGGTCGTAGGCTTGAGCAGGTAAAGGCAATCGCTGCCGAAATCGAAGCTGCCGGCTGTCGCAGTTTGTCCATGACAGTTGATGTTAGCGATAGGGCTTCCTTGGAACGACTGCTCTCTGCCGCACTGGACTCATTTGGAAAAGTAGACATCCTGGTGAACTGCGCCGGACGCATAAAACGAGCGCCTACGATCGACTCGTCTGAAAGTGACTGGGAAGAAATTCTGGATATAAACCTGATGGGTGTGCTCCGCGCCTGCCAGATATTCGGGCGCCACATGCTACAAAAAGGATATGGACGAGTCCTCAACATCACGTCGCTCAATGCATTCGTGGCGCTGCATGAAGTCGCGGCCTACGCGGCCAGTAAAGCGGCAGTTCAATCGCTGACGAGATCGTTAGCAGTTGAGTGGGCAGGTCGTGGAGTTTGCGTCAATGCGATTGCGCCCGGCGTATTTGCAACCGCACTAAATTCAGAGCTATTGCAAGGCACTGACCGAGGGCAGGAATTGCTGATGCGCACACCGATGAAGAGGTTTGGTACCGCGGAAGAGGTGGTAGGAGCGGCGATTCTTCTTGCTTCAGATGCGGCCAGCTTTATGACTGGTTCCGTATTGATTGTCGATGGCGGTTTCTTGGCGAGCGGCGTTAATCAGTGATTTGCAGTTTCTTGAACAGTGCGCACACTGGCGCGTGGCAAGTTGGACGAGAAGATTGGCCATTGCCGCGGTCTTGACAGAGATACTGAAGGATTCTTGTGGTCGAGAGCAAACTTAAAGGACTAACCGCGCTAGTCACCGGTGCAAGTAGTGGAATAGGTGCGGAAACGGCATTTCGACTTGGAGCCAACGGTGCGTATACGCTTATTCATTACCATGAAAACTTGCAGGGCGCGACAGAAGTTCTTGAGAAGATTCGCCAAGTCCGTGGGGATGGGGAACTCATCTCCAGAGATTTGAGTAACAGTTCAGGCATTGCGCAATTCACTGGTTCATTCGCAAGCTTGCAAAGGCCAATTGACATTTTGGTGAATAACGCTGTTCTCTGATACAGAGAAAGCCGTTTCTGGAGATTACTGAACAACTGTGGTCAGAAGCCTTCACGTTGAATGTCAAGCGCATTCCTTACGACAAAGGCTCTCCTTCCGTCGATGGTGCAGCGCGGACGTGGTTGTGTGGTGAACATTACGTCAGTAGCGGCCCGCTTTGGCGGTGGCATTGGGGCAATTGCGTACTCCTCAGCAAAAGCAACGCTATCGACAATGACGAAAGGACTCGCTCGAGAATTTGGACCAAAAGGTATTCGCATAAATGCAGTTTCACCTGGAACATCGATACGAATTACCACTAGAAGTTTTCTGCACGGGAGTCTCTCGATGCGGTCGTGGCTGCGACGCCTTACAGCGCCTTGGGACAGCAAATGATATTGCCGATGTGATTGTTTTTCTTTGTTCGGATGGTGCTCGTTTCATTCAGGGCCAAGTAATTGAGGTGAACGGGCGATTTCTAATGGTGTGAGTGCGCGATGCCCCCACTGAGCAGTCCCGAAGAATGTGAACAAAGTAGGCATGCGAGGGATTTCAATCTGAGTACTTGGTCTGGAGCCTAATGAGTGTGTCCATGCTGCTGCGTCGACTAGGTTGGATAGCGTTGTTGGCTCTCGTTTGCCGGTCAGGATTCGGGCAAGATCAAGGACTGGTGGCCTACTGGCCGTTCGATGAAGCGAAGGGTACGGCCACCGTTGAGAGCAGCAAGCAGACGGAAGACGTGATCCAAGGGAATTTTTCGTTGGTGAGCGGCGTCCGTGGCAAGGGGATCAAGTTCGATGGATTCACGACCCGCATTACACGCAAATCAGATCTGCCGGAGATCCACGAGGCTGTGACATTCGAGGCCTGGATCGCACCCCAAGCGTACCCTTGGAATTGGAATGCCATCGTCGAGCAGGAGAAGCGCTATTTTTTTGGACTGGACGCCACTGGGCACATCGGTCTGCGGGTTTTCGTTGATGATCAATGGCGGGAGTGCTTTTCGGCGGTGCAAGTTCCGTTCATGCAGTGGTCGCATATCGCCGGCACTTTCGATCCCCAAAACGGCCTTAGCCTCTACATCAACGGCCAGGAAGGCGGGCGTCTCAATATTGCCGGTCATCTCGGTCAAGGTGAAGTAGACCCTAGTAATGGTCAACCCACCGCAGGCAAATTTCAGATCGGCCGCAACCTGGAAGAAGTTCCGGCCGCCGCATCGTTGAAGATTCCGGCGTCGTATTCGTTTGACGGAATCATCGATGAGCTGAAGATCTACGGCCGCGCTCTCGATGCCGGCGAGATCAGGACAGCGTACGAATCGGTGCGTCCCGCGTCCCCACCTGAACTTACCCCACGCAAGCTTCCCGTAATCCCGGTCGGAGACAAGCGATTTGGCGCTTTTTATACGCGTCTGAAGTTCTATCCTGAGTGGGACCAGCTGTGGCGAATCGACGAGTATCCGGACCTGGTCGTCACCTTCGACGACCAATCGTACAAGATGGTGTTCTGGCACGGGACTACATACAACATGAATCTGGTCACGGAGAACGGCCGCTGGATCGGAGACCAAGGCGCGGAGGGAGCAAGAGGTGAGTTTGGATGTGAGGAGCATATGTCCGACAAGCAGGCCCGCTATGCTCACGTTCGCCTGCTCGAAAATAGCGCTGCGCGCGTTGTCGTTCACTGGCGGTATGCCTTGACGGATGTCAAGTACAACATCGGGGAGGAGGATCCGATCACCGGTTGGGGAGCTTGGGCGGACGAGTACTACACCATCTATCCCGATGGTCTGGCGGTTCGTCATTTTCTCGTACATGGCCGGCAGAGGGGATACAGCATTACAGAACCTGCGACGTTGAACAATCCTGGCGAAAGAGCGGAAGACAACGTCTCGATCGACGCGGCGACTCTGGCCAATATGGATGGCGAGACGCGGACCTTTAGCTGGGAAACATGGCCCTCCGATGGAGGCATAGGCGCCGAATTCCAACATCCGGTGTCCAATGCCAATATTGCGATCGTTAACACCAAATCGGATTTCAAGCCCGTCTATATCTATCCGCCTCCCACTCGCATTATCCCCTACGGTGGAGGCGTCGGCGAGACTCGCCCGTATCTGTCGAAGTTTCCGATCTGGAACCACTGGCCTGTTGCGCAAATTCCATCGGATGGCCGACCCGCACTTGCTCTGGATCGGGTGTCAAGTTCGGCGATTCTCTCTCCTGAACCACCAGAGACGAAGCGACCCAGAGACGGCATTGTGGAGGGCAGATTTGTTATGGGCCTCACGAACCAGCCGATATCTGTGATTCTTCCCTTCGCCCGCGCCTGGTTGCAGCCACCTGACTTGAAAATGTCTGGGAAGGATTTCGCCAGCGACGGTTATGACCGCGATGACCGGGCTTACCACCTTCGCCGGCTGTCGCAAGGAAACACGAAACTGGAGTTCAATATTCAGGCCGGCGAGAAATCGCCGGTAGTGAACCCGGCATTCGTCATCGATGGATGGGGCAGAGAAGGCGCAGCGCTGCGATTGAACGGCAAGCTTGTTACAGAAGGCAAAGACTTTCGCGTCGGCCACATTGACCGGTTAGAAGGCTCCAGTCTTGTGGTCTGGATTCGGGCGCAGCTCACTGCAGCCTCACAGTTTTCGCTAACACCACAGTCGGGATCAAACTGAATTCGCAAAGCCCGAGGATTACGAAACGTCGGCCGGTCCTTCGAGGAACCTTACAATCCGCAATAGACCCCAGTTACCGGGAGACTAAGAACATGAGCTACACACGACGAGATCTCTTAACGACCGGTTTGGCCGCTTCTGCCGGGGTTAATCCAGCCCCAGCTGGAAGATAAGGCTCGCCGTAAACTTCGCCGACTCGCGCAGCGGCTCCTCAACATCGACCACGAACTCGATCACCTAACCCCAAAATGAGTGCACATTGGCCAGTCAATGCGACAAGTCTGGCAGGTTGCGACAAATGTGGCGTTAGCAAGCATATTGGCTATTACGGCCTGAACGGCAAGAAGGAAGGTTTGGAAGTACACGACCTGCGTCGCAGCGCGGCCAAGGCCATGCGGCTGGCGGGCGTGGCCGAAAGCACGGTGATGAAAATTGGCGGTTGGAAAACGGCCAGTATGTTTCGCCGCTATGCCATTGACAGCCACAAGGACCAACAACAGGCTGTTGAACTGCTGGAGGCGGCCCGTGCCCGACAGGCTGCACAGGGCCAGCCCAGCGGTTTAGCCCCTACTACGGCCCCTATTGCATCACAAACGACGGTTGGCGAGCCAAAGCTGGCCAGCGCCAAGGTGCAGTAATGTGCAGTGTTTACGCGGGTAAATTGGTGCCGGGAGGGGGAATCGAACCCCCACAGTCCTTTCGGACCTGCGGATTTTAAGTCCGCTGCGTCTGCCAATTTCGCCATCCCGGCGTCGCAGAATAATTTATCTCGATTCGGAGCTTTGATTGCAGCCGAATGGGACATCGCTCACCACCGGCCGCACTGCCAGTTTTCGGCGGCCGTCTGATCGTTTTCAGTATTGCATAGCTACTGAACAGCTGCTAGCTGGGCTCGAGACCTAAGATGGGTGTGGCGGCGTCGCCCACTCGATGGTCTTGGCGCTAACGCTGCACTCTTACCCCAGCTGCGCGGGCGTGGCAGCAAAGCTAACTTCAAACTCTCCAGGGTTTCTGGGAAGAGAGAATTGACGGAAGGAAGATGAATCGACCGATCAGGCATCAAATCCGTAACGGCCCAACCGATTCTTGATTGAGATGCCTCAGATCCCCGCGAGTCTTGCAAAATCGTCGTCGCTAGGTATTGCGGAAATCAGTGTGCTGCGGCCGCACTAGAGGATACCGCCGCGAGAAGGGAAATCTTCCCTGAGACGGACTGCGTCCAGGCAGCCATCCCCTCACCGTCCGATCGACCGTCTTTATCAAAGTACAGGGCTTCTTCGTACAACACATCTGTGCCGGAGTAGAGTTGTCGCTCACAACAAGAACAGGGTGCGCAGATCGGCATCTAAACGTCAGGACCGAGACTCCAACCAATGCACAGATTGCCGCGCTCTACTTTCCCACCACCAATACCTCGAACTGGCCCGACTCAGCCGTAGACAGAAATAGCTGATGCGTTTTCGGATCAAGCGCCATGGTCTTCGCTCGCGGCAAAGTCTTCACCGTCTCGACCACGGAGTACTTGTCCGGGCCATCCTGGTGAATCGCAGTCACGGTCCCCTCACCGTTGGAGTTGAAGATCAGCTTGCTCTCGGGATCGAAGGCAGTGGCGTCCACATGATCGCCGATGGGAAGAGTTGTAATTACCTGCCCCGTATCCGCATTCATTACTGCCATCACTTTGCTGCGGCAGCCGACGAATAGACGGCGATTCTCGCGATCCATTGCTAAGCTGGCGGGCTTGGCACAGGGGGCCGCAGGCCAACGTTGCTCAACGGTCAGCTTACGCGAATCGATCTTGAGCACCAGGCCCTCATCTTCCAAATTGTTGAAGACATAACCTTTGCCATCAGCGACCGCAAATTCTGGGCCACCGCCTAGGTCCACCGTGCCAGCAACTTTGCCGGTGGCTGCATCGATCGCCGTCGCGCTGTCGCTCCCTCCGTTGAAGGCAAACACTCGCGACGTGGCTGGATCGAAAATGATGGCATCCGGCTTCTTGCCGGTCGTCACGTCCGCGATCCGCTTCAGCGTCTTCAGGTCAAAAATCGTGACCGTTGAGGATTGGCCGTTGCTCACGAACCCGCGACCGAGTGCGGGCGCGATCGCGATCCCATGCACCCCCGGAGTATTGGGGATGTTGCCTACCACAGTTCCGGAGTCTACATCCAGCACTTCGACCTGAGTGCCATGCGAAACGTACAAGCGGCGAGCGGCCTCGTCAACCGCAAGATAATCCCAACTTCCCTGGCCGGGGATGGGGATCTTCTTCGTGATCTGATAATCCGCGGCCGAAGCCATTGTGACCAGGAACGCGAACAGAACAATGCTTGATGCTTTCTTCAAAGGACGCCTCCTGAATGTTTGCTTACTTCGCAATTCGATCTGCGCATGTATCGGCGGAAAGTTTCAAATTCGTGTAACTGACAATTGTGGCCCGAACCCGACACTTTGTCACATTTCGCTTTTCGGGCTCGAGCTTTGAGTCTATGCCAGGGAATCTGAAGTTTCCCGAATCTCTGCGCGGCGTGCCGATGCGTTTACACTCCCGTATCTGGCGATCTTTGCGCTGGCCCAACTCGTATTTGGCGCTGGGATTTGTCAGGCATCAAACCTTTGAAACCGACATCGAATTGGTGGCAAATCAGAAGTCCACAATCAAGACTGAACTTGTGAAGATCAGCGCCAGCGAGGAAGCTTCTCAACGCGAATGATTTGTAGGCTGCAAGATTGCTTAACCGCGCTCGCAGGAGTTCAACACTTCGCATGGGTTTGATGGAATTGCCGTTTTAAGCATGCGTGGTCGCGCTCTTGGGCGGTTCAGCGCGGCGCTGCTTGCGCAATTCCTCTCGAAAGGACTCGGTGGACAACCCGGCTTGGCTGTGGAAGAGCTCCAACAATGGATCTTCGGTTTCGCCGCTGGAAGCTTGTTCCGGGGCACTTGCCGGACTCTCGGTTTCCAGGCCTTCGGGTTCAACTAACAATTCCGGTAACAAGTCTCGATTGTCGTTAAGGACATCAAGAAATTTTTCCAGCGCTCTCCGATGCTCGGGAGTGGCTTGCGTGAACTCCACGCCCATGCCCGTATCTGGATGCATCACTCTGACTATCCCTTCGGCCCTCAGCTCTGCGTGAGCCGCTCGCATCGAAAGCGTGACTCGTGCCGATACAGGAAAAGGCGAGGAGATCTCCAAGTAGCAGCCGCCTAAGCTCAGATCGCTGAGTCGGCACTGTTCGGGCGGGTCATCCTTTTCTGCGTCGGAGGCATTGCGGCTGATCCAGCTGCATAATTGATGCGAGGTTTCCGGCGTCATTTCCATGAATCGAAGTCCGGCTTGCGCCCCAGTTCCCTCCCATGCGAATTCCGCGACGAGTTCCAAACTGGTTTCGCAGGCAGGCAGCGAAAATGCTAGGTTCCAGCGCCCAGCAGGCCGTCTCCCGCGGGGAAACTTGATAGCCATCCCGCCCTCGCTCAGATCCAAGGTGGAGACTTTCAAGTCCACCCCAGTAGTGGGGTTCGACAACGTGACGGGAATCAGGATGGGAATTCTGGAGTTGCGCCTGCGCTCTCGTTTCATCAAAGCTCGCGCCGCGCGGAAGCTCGACTTGGCCCGTTCGGTTGAAACCGGCTTGTAGAGTACGAAGTGAGCGCCGATATCGAATGCCGACCGCAGACCCACCACCGGCTCCACAATGGCTACAGCCACAGCACGCTTGTTGCAAGGGGCCCTGCGGGCGCTAAGCAATACTTCGGCCGAACGTGGGCCTGCACAGTCCACGATGATCGCCTCGAACCGGTCTCGAGTTAACTTTCGCAGGGCGCTGTCAGCGTTGGTGCAGAGCTCGACGCCGATCTCCAGGTCACCCAGAGTCCGGCGCAACACTCGCACAATTTTTTCGTCAGAACACAGCACCAGCGCCTTCAAACTCATGGCACAGCCTTAATCCTTGCCCGCGAAGTGCGGATAACTGCCTTGCCCGGATCGAGACGAACTCCAGCCTGCAGAACTACCAGGGACCGCAGGCTCCAGTTCGAACTTTATGGCTATGCGGAGACCGGGTCAATGTCACACGGAGACAACTCTGTTACTCCCGTAACCACTGACTCCCAGCGTGGTCATCAGTTCGTGCGGCCCCCACCACCGAGCGTTGCGGTGTTCTGGCGTGTGCGATCTAGATTGCAAGTTAAATCGGACCGGGCATTCTAGGCTTAAGGAAAGGGGGTTTTTTCGGCGAGCTTGGTCCCGGTGAGCAATTAAAGCTAGCAAACACAAGGACTTGCGCAAGCTTCCTCGAAGCTGCGAGGCCACATTGCGGATTTGACTTTGAGTGAATTGCAGGATATTATTTTGAGTCTCCGATTAGCTTTAGGGTCGCCGGGGGACGTCTAGGAGTACCTAGCTGTCCAACGCGAGGTTGTGTTCAAGTGCATCCGGAACGCCGTGCGGGGAATCTTATTGAGGTAAGGCAATACCGGTAAAGGTATTTATCCCTCGATTTGGAAAGGTAATTTTTTCATGGCTAAGCGACGCGGAAACCCTAACTGGGGCAAACCCGAGCCGATCGGTCCGATTGTCCCCACGATTACCGAATTTGAACAGGTCGTGCGCGAATACAAGCTCTCCCCCGATCAGTATCTGCGTTCTACACGTCTGCGAGAGTGGGCACGCCGCAACAAGAATTCGAAGTATATCCCCGAACCTCTGCTTGAGGCTTGGGGCTTTGAGATCGAATCAACGCTGTAACGCGGATGTAACAGGAGCTTTCGAGGGTCGCTGAAAAGCGACCCTTTTGCTTTTGGGACTCGAGAAGGAGAACTAGCCCAGAAGTGTCTTGAAGAATGGTTTGAAGAGATTCGTGTCAGCTCGTGCCTTCGGGCATGCTGGAAGTGCTGCGGAATGAACTCACGCCTCTCGACCACGTCACCCGCGCTGGACGTCTCGGACCATCAGCCGACCAGTCTGGCACATCGTTCGCCAGTTATATTCATAAGCCGTTCCACAATGCAGGCAGATCTGATAGTGACGACCACTTACGTCGATGCGCGGCCTGGCAAATCGATGCGAGCGGCCCCGTCTCAGACAACGTTTCAAAAAAATCAGTGCATCACCGATTCATTGCGAACTCTCCAGTGATCGAGCCAACGAGAGAAAAAGGGCTTAGACCGGCTGTCCAGCAAACTCTGAAGCGTGGACAAAAGAATGTTAGGTGGTTGGGATTTGGACAAGAAGGTATCCACCGCCTTCAGCTTGTTCTGGGGCAGCGGTCCATAAGCCGATAACAGCATGATTGGGACGTGCGCCTTAACCCGCTTCATCTTCACCGCAACCACGTCCCCATTCATACCCGGCATCTGGTAGTCGAGGACCACCGCATCCACCGAGTGCGACCGGAACAGCTTCAGGCCCTCGTCCCCGCCAGTCGCTTCGAGAACTTCATAACCATTTTCTTCGAGCAGCATCTTGCGGCCGATGAGTCCATTTCGATGGTCGTCAATGCAAAGGATTGTTGCTTTCAGCCCAAACATCGTTGTTCACAGTCCAATTCGGCCAGAACGGTCTGTGTCAGCGGTGGGCTTCCCGGTTGGAAACTACCCGTCGCTGATCACTGAAGTGGCAGGCAACTCGATTCTGCCGACATCACCCACGGCTTTCAAATTACGAATGGACACCCCCATCAACAGTTACCGGCTAAATGCGCCGCGCGGGTCGGTTGAGAGCCTTAAACCGGGCAGCAAAAGCGGCGAGATGGAGCGGTCCAGGGCCAGCAAGCTCGCGAACTGAAGGCCTCGACTGGCGCGATATGAATGCAATACACCACGCCCTTCTATCGCAGCCTCTCGAGGCCCTGAACCCTCCGGTTATTCAAAACTACATCCCTCCACCAAATGATTGACGGCGTCTGGTAGCATTCACCCCAACAATTCAGCCTCAGGCTTTTCCCGCGTCTCCCTGCAGGGTTTCCCCCCAAAAAGATCGAGGGTTGTGCCCTTTCAGGCCGTAGTGTGTCCGGACTTGACCCGCGCATCAGCAGCGGAGTCCACATGAGACAGTCGTTTACAATCAGCATGATAGCTCGCATTTTCATCACGCTTGGGTGCGGAGGAGGAGCAGCAGGAGGGGGGACTGCCCGGTTCTGGTGCAAGTCCTTTTTCCGGCTCCGTCTCAACCGCCTTCACCGCCGGGATCAGCCATATCGACGGCAAATACAGGTTCACCCAGAACAACTATTTACTTGAGGGTGCACAGAAAATCAGCGCCCTCGCCGGACCGGGTGCAAGGTATTGCGCAATCGCAGGACCGGCCGAATGCCGAAGAAAACGAGTTCTATCAGCTCACGGGGTATCTCTATTCGCGTTTCTCGGGGTTCGGGAAAAACGTTTGTTTTGAAGAATTGGGAGACGGACGGATTCGCCGCTTTCCTGGGAAGTACGGCCGGCGATATTCCCCAAAATGTGGCGGGAGATCTGATTGCGTGGCTCTCAGCTCCCCAGCGCGGGGTGACTCGCGCCCGCAATGAGGCTCACGACTCGAGCGCGCTCGTGCTAAATGGCGCGGAGGTGAATCGTGTCCTCGATTACGCTCAGAACGGGCTGAGGCGCGTGATCAACGCGGTCGTGCCGCGGGCAATGCGGACATGCTCACTTGTTCGTCCTACGATGCGATGGTATACGGTTCCGACGCGCAATCGGTGCAACAGAGCCTCACACAGGCTTTGCAGACAATCGAAGAATTAGCGCCCGATCCGCAGGGACTGGGCAACCGCCGGATCCTGATCTCGCAATACGGTCTGTTCGAGAACGAGCAACCCGGTGATACATGGCGCGCCGACGCTGTTCTCAGCACCGCCGAAAATGCCGGTCTCTATGGGGCTTTCTTCTGGAACCTGAACGACAATGCGTGCAAGCGGAACGGACACTACGCACCCGTTGCCCATTCGCAAATGTTAAGGTCGTCGTGACAATCGGCGCGGAAGGAAACCCACAACACCCAACAGATGCGCAGTGCCGCGGGCTTTGGATCATTCGTCCGGATGGAACTACCAGCTCGGCGCTCGATGTGATCAAGAAATATTGGTAGCGCCTCGGGGGCATGACGGTGGCCCGGGCGATCGCGTCCATTCTACTCACGACGGTGCCCCGTCCGAGCTTTTTGCGTGGGCGGGGGGTTTTCCCCGGCTGGACGCGTTCGTACCGCGGGGACCAGGATAGCCTGCCACGAAGCCGACGCTCCTCCATGGGACCAGATCCACACGACCGTGTGGCTGAGATGCTGTGATTTTGGGCATCGCTTCGAGCGCTGCGATGAAACGCGCAAGAGCAAGGAGCAATTTTAAGCCGCTGAGGCAGAGCAACTGGTTGCGGTTAACCTCATAAACCGCTTTTGCTACAATCGCCTCAAATGAGTCCTCACCCTCCATTTACAGATGTTCGGACCGCCATCGAGGAAATCCGCAACGGCCGCATGATTGTGGTCGTGGACGACGAGGATCGCGAGAACGAAGGCGACCTCACTCTGGCCGCGGAGAAAGTCACTCCCGAAGCCATCAACTTCATGGCCAAGTGCGGACGTGGACTGGTTTGCCTCGCGATGACCGAAGAACGTCTCGATCATCTCCGCATTGGGCCCATGAGTAGCGAAAATACTTCGCAGTATGGAACCGCCTTCTGCGAGGCAATTGACGCCCGCGCGGGCGTCACTACCGGCATCTCAGCTTACGACCGCGCCCGTACGATTCAGGTAGCGATCGATCCCGCAACTCAGCCCGCCGACTTGGCCCGTCCTGGCCATGTCTTCCCGTTAAGGGCACGTAAAGGCGGCGTACTGGTGCGAGCAGGACAAACAGAGGCCGCAGTAGATCTCTCCCGTCTGGCGGGACTGATTCCGGCAGGCATCATCTGCGAAATCATGAAAGACGATGGGACCATGGCCCGTGTGGCCGATCTCATCGAATTTTGCCGCCAGCACGACCTGAAGATCTTAACCGTGGCCGAACTGATCCGTTACCGCATGGCG
>WNGJ01007299.1_pt1 | contig 11755 bp, 10 predicted proteins | sample 5400611 | NCBI WGS metagenome assembly WNGJ01 (sample SAMN13153375, study PRJNA577476) | soil metagenome | isolation source: 40 cm soil or saprolite under Garry oak tree replicate 1 | place: USA:California | collected 2016-06-15 | reverse complement strand
AAAACCGCGACGATCCATGTCGCTCTCCTTGTCGGTCAGAGTCACTGCACGACCACGGTACCGGTCATGCGCGGATGGAGCGCGCAGTGGTACGTGTACCGACCGGCGGTGGTGAACTGGGATGAGAAGGTCTCGTCGTAGTCGAGGCCCGGCGACGCGAAGACCCCGGTCGCCGTCACGGTATGAGGCTCTTCGTCCTCGTTGACCCACGTGACGGTGGCGCCCACCGGCACCGTGAGCGTCGTCGGGCCGTACGCGAAGTGCTTGATCTCCACGCGCGGTGCCGTCGGCGCCGCTGCGGTGAGCGTGACGAGGGCCAGCGCGGCCAGGCCAAGAGTGTTCACGATCTTCATCGCATCCTCCTCGCCCATGCCAACGGTCGGCGCGCCCGACCGTTCCCAGGGAACGAAGTGGCCGGTGGCGCGTTAGCATCGACGGAGTACCATGGCAAAGCATGGCGACGGAGCGGGCGGGCGACGTTCGGCAGGTCGGGCGCGAGGCGCTCGCCTACGCCGACACGCTCCACAATCTCGCCCACTATCTCGCCGGCAACGACCCGGACGCCCAGGACCTCGTGCAGGAGACGTACGCGCGGGCGCTACGGTCGCTCCACCAGTTCACGCCGGGGACCAACCTCAAGGCGTGGCTGTGCCGCATCCTGCGCAACACGTTCGTGAGCGAGTACCGCCGGCGGCGGGGCAGCCCGGTGGTGGGCGGCCTCGACACCGTCGATCCCGTCCACGACGTGGCGGATCACGAGATCGACGCGCTCAGGAAAGTCATGGCCGACGAGCTCCAGACGGCGCTGATGAGCCTCGGCGAGGATGCGCGGACGGTGATCCTGCTCGATCTGGAAGGCCTCACGGAGGTGGAGGTGGCCGAGGTGATGGGGTGTGCGGTCGGCACGGTGAAGTCGCGACTCTCACGGGCGCGGGCCTCGTTGCGCCGCCTCATCGGCGACGCGGCCCGCTAGCGCGATGACCTGCGCCGACGCTCGCGATCTCGTCCTCGCGCACGCGCGAGGAGCGCTTCCACCCGGTGACGACGCCGCCGTGCGCGAGCACCTCGCCTCGTGTGCCGCGTGCGCGCGCGTGGACCACGTCGACCGCATGCTGAGCGAGGTCCTCGAGCAGCGGCTGCCCCAGCATCCCGCCTCGCTCGCGCTCAAGCGGCGGCTGGCGGCGGAATGGCCGGCGCCCCCGCGCGCGCGCACGTCCTTCAAACGCTTCGTGATGCCGGCCCTGGCTGCGGCCGCCGTCGTGCTCGCGCTGACGCCCCAGCTCTACCACCGACTCGTCGTCGTTCCCGGAGACCGGAACGCGCTCGTCACCGAGGCCGTGAATGACCACGTGCGCGTGCTGCTCAGCCAGCGGCCGATGGACGTCGAGAGCAGCGACGTCCACCAGGTCAAGCCGTGGTTCGCCGGTCGCCTCGATTTCGCGCCCGCGGTGGCGTTCGACGGCGACGCGGAGTTCCCGCTGCGGGGCGGCGCCGTCGGCTATTTCCTCGACCGGCGGGCCGCGGTGTTCCTCTACAGTCGCCGCCTGCACACCATCTCGCTCTTCGTCGTTCGGGCCGACGGACTCGACTGGCCGGAGCGCCGCCTGGAGATGTCGTCGCGCGGCTTTCGGGTGATCCTGTGGCGGGCGGGCGAGCTCGGCTACGCCCTCGTGTCCGACGTCGACATGGGCGAGCTCAGGACGCTCGTCGCGAAGGTGAGGGGCGAGCCGGCCTGACGCTCAGCGTGACAACCGCCGGCCGATCCGCTTCTCCACCACGTGGGTGACGGCGGAGAAGTCTTCCTTGGCCCAGCCCGAGTCGACCGCTTCGTCGTAGCTCCGCTTGGTCTCTTCGAGCAACGGCGTCGGCACTCCGGCGCTCCGGGCCAGGTTCAACGCGAGCTTCACGTCCTTGTGCATCAGCTCCGCCATGAACGTCGGCGTGAAGTCGCCGTCGAGCATGCGCTTGACGCGGCGCTCGAAGTACGTGCCGTACGCCATGCCGCCGCCGTTGCGCACGACCTCGTAGAAGACGTAGGGATCCACGCCGGCCTGCACGACGACGGCGAGCGCCTCGGCCACCGCCACCGCCGTGACGGCGCCCAGGCCGTTGTGGACGAGCTTGACCCGGTTGCCCGTGCCCGACGGCCCCACGTACATGTGCCGCGTGCCCATGATGGCGAGGTACGGGGCGATCGTCGCCAGCGTCGCCTCGTCGCCGCCCACGATGAAGAAGATCTCGCCGGACACCGCCTGGGGCTGCGACCCGAGCATCGGCGTGTCCATGTGGGTGATGCCCTGCCCCGCCAGCGCCCGGTTGAGGTCGACGGTGACCTCGGGGCTGACGGTGGAGCAGTCGCAGGTGACGAGGCCACGCGCGCCGCCGGCGGCCACGCCGTGGGCGCCCAGATAGGCGGAGCGCACGATCTCGTCGTTCGGCAAGCAGGTGAACAGCGCTTTCGTGCCGGCGGCCACGTCGGCTGCCGAGCGCGCCACCGTGACGCCGGGCCGGCCCGCGAAGGGCTTCGTGGCGTTCGGATTGGCGTCGTGGACCACGACGCTGACGCCGGCCTTGACGAGGTTCTGCGCCATGGGGCCGCCCATGGTGCCGAGTCCGATGAATCCCACGCTGTCGCTCATGGGGAGCGATGTAGCACGGTCGATCGGCGGGATCAATCGTCAGCCGGGCGGGGTCCCACGGTGCCAGAGGACTCTTCCGTGACGATCACCTCGACGAGGTGCTCCCTCGATCTTCTTCGGTCGGCTTGGCGGCGCTCGAACGCTACGGATCCGCGAGTCGTGCGCCGCTCGCCATAGCGCCTGTCCACAATGATCTGGATGTTTTTTTGTCCCTCAAAGGCCCTTCGCAGGGTCTCTTGGAGGTAGGCATGGGCTTGGTTGATGATGATGTACATCGTCCCGTGGCCCTGGCCGGGCCCGGGGTTTCCGCGAAGGATGCTCACGAGGATTCCGGGAAGGAGTTCCATCAGTTATGTCCTGAGTCCACGCGTCGTGACCCCTCATGGCTGTCCGGTGAGGTAGCCGTCTCGTTCCCAGTGACACGCCATCTTCGCGTTTCATGTCGTTATGGGTTGCCGGGCTCAAGCGGCTGTCGTTTTGTTCGATCACGGGAGCTGGGGCGGGCCCCGAGGATGGCCGTCTTAGACAAATGGCCCTCTTGGAGGACGGGTTTCAACGCGGTAAGGGCCTGAATCACGATGGCGCTGTTGCGACGGCGTTTCAACTTGGCCTGTGCGTCGGGACGGCCGACGGAGTAGTACTCAAAGCCGAGCGCCTTCATCTGCACGGGATCAAGCAGGTTGCGGCCATCGAGCACCAGCGGTCGGGCCATCACGTCGCGGATACGCTTCCAATCCATCCGCCGAAACTCCTCCCATTCGGTGGTGATCAGCAGCGCATCTGCGTTTTTCGCTACTTCGTATGGATCCCGGACGTATTCGACGTCAGGCAGAATCGCGCGGGCTTTTTCCATCGCCTGTGGATCGGAGGCGCGCACCTGCACACCCTCGGCCGCCAGCTGCCTGATTACTTCGATGGCGGGCGCCAGGCGAACGTCGTCGGTATTGGGCTTGAAGGCGAGGCCGAGCACCCCGACCTGCTTGTCCTTGACCACCCACAGCGCGCGCCTCACCTCGTCGAGGAACAGCCCGACGCGCCGGCGGTTGACCCGTTCTGCCTCCTTCAACAGGCCGAAGTCCACGCCGACGCTCTCCGCTAACCGGACGAACGCCTGGACATCTTTCGGCAGGCAAAAACCGCCGAAGCCCAGGCCGGCGCGGAGGAACTGCGGTCCAATGCGCGGGTCCAGACCCATCGCACTGGTCACCTCCTCGACGTCGGCACCCAGCCGCTCGCAGAGGTCTGCGAGGACATTGGCGTAGGAAATTTTCAGGGCCAAAAAGGAATTCGAAGCGTGCTTGATCAGCTCCGAGCTGGTCATCGAGGTCACCAGCATGTGTGGGGCTGGAGCCGGTGGGCAGGCCGCCGTGTGCACGGGGCAGTGACGCGAGCCCTCGAGGATGGGCCGGTAAATCTCGCGGAGTTGCTTTTCGGAGCCCTCGTCTTCCACGCCGACGACGATGCGGTCCGGGTGCATGAAGTCTTCGACCGCGGTGCCCTCGCGGAGAAACTCGGGGTTGGAAGCCACCCGTAACGTCAGGCCATTCTTGCGGCCGTAGACCGCCAGCGCCCGCTTCAACTGCAGTCCAGTTTGGGCCGGCACGGTACTTTTCTCGATCACGAGTTTTGGCGTGCGCGCTTCGGTGGCGATGATTCGCGCGACGTTGTCGATCGCGGAGAGATCGGCTTCGCCGGTTTGCCGAGGCGGCGTGCCCACGCAGATGAAGATGTTGTCGCCCGCGCGGACCGCTTCGCCCGCAGAGCGCGTGAAGGCGAGACGTCCAGCACTTCGGGCGGTAGCCAGGACCGTGTCGAGATGTGGCTCATAAATCGGCGCCCGGCCCGCCTCGAGCGTGGCGATACGGGCGGGGTCATTGTCCGTGCACATCACGTCGTGGCCTATTTCGGCGAGGCACCCGCCCGTCACCAACCCTACATACCCACAACCGATTATCGAAATTCGCATGCGTTCCTTGCTTTCACGGCACCCGTTCGCCGTTCCCTTCCGAGGGAATCCCCAGGTTGGCTGAGACGAGAAGACTCTCCGCGTCGGTCGACATTTGGAGACGATAGAGCTGTGCGTATCTGCCATTACGCGCCAAAAGCTCGAGGTGACTGCCCTCTTCAACGATCCGACCCCGATCGAGAACAACCACACGGTCAGCGAGGCGCACGGTCGTCAGGCGATGGGCGATGATCACCGTGGTGTGTCCGGCAGTGGCGCGCTCGAGGGCTTCCATCACGGTTTGCTCGGCCGCCGCATCGAGGCCGGTCGTCGGCTCGTCAAGAATCAAGATGGGCGCGTCCCGCAAAATCGCCCGCGCGATGGCGATCCGCTGTTTCTGTCCGCCGGAGAGTGTTGTGCCTCGCTCCGCCACGAGCGTCTCGTAGCGGTCTGGGAGTCGCTGAATAAACTCGTCCGCGTTGGCCGTGACGGCCGCGGCGGCGATCTCTTCGTCGCCGACACCCGGGCGCCCGAATGCGATGTTTTCGCGGATCGTGCCGCTGAACAGCAGCTGGTCCTGCAAGACGAGGCTGATGTGCTCGCGCAGCGACCGTAGCGAATAATTCCGGATGTCTTCGCCATCGATACGGACCTCACCGTGGGTCGGGTCGTAGAAGCGAGGGATCAGACTCACCAGGGTGCTCTTCCCGGCACCGGTGGCTCCGACGATGGCCACCTTTTCCCCCGGTGCGATCGCGAGGTCGATTTGCGACAGCACCGTTCGACCGGCCTCGTATTCGAACGATACGTCCCGGAAGGCGATCTCGCCCTTCAATCCCTGGACGGTTTGCGCCCCTTCTCGGTCCGTCACGTCGCTCCGCACGCTCATGACCTCGGCAATCCGCTCCGCTCCGACACTGGCCTTGGTGAACAAATAGGAGGAGCGCGCCAGACCCTTCATCGGGTTGTAGAGGTTTGTGATGTAGGCAAAAAAGAGGACGACGTCCCCGGTCGTGAGCTCGCCCGTCTGCACGCGCGTGGCCCCGTACCACATCACGATTGTCAGGCCTACCGCAGCCAAGAAGTCTATCAGCGGCACCACGCGAGCCTGATGCCGCACAATGTCCAGATACGCCTGATGGTGACTTTCACTTCGGGCCTGGAAGCGCTCGTTTTGTTGCTCTTCTTGCGCCAGCCCTTGCACGATCCGGATGGATGCAAGCGTCTCCTGCGCCAGTGAAGCAAGCAGGCCGGTGCTGGCACGGGCCTGGCGGGAAGCAACCTTGATGCGGCTCTTGTAACAAAACACCCAAAACAGCAGGGGTGCGACCGAGAGAGAAATGAGGGCAAACTGCCAGTTGAGCCAGAACATCAAGACGAGCATTCCCATGAGCAAGCAGGCGTTGGTGGCGAAAACGGGGATGCCGTTGGCGATCATCTCCTGGATCGCTTGGGTATCCGAAGTCAGTCGCGTAATCAGGTCACCCGTCCGCTGCTGATCGTGAAACCGCAGCGAAAGGCGCTGCATATGCGCAAAGAGATCCCGGCGAATCGCGAAAACGAAGTGTTGTGCGATATCGCCCATCGCGCGGGTAAAGTAGTAGAGCAAGAAGCCCGTCACGACTGCAATCAGCAACGTCGCGGCGCACGCCCCGTAGAGAATCTCCATTCGGCTGAACGGGGCGTTATCCAGCCAGCCGTGCAGGAAAGGCACACGGCTCGGCTTATCGGAGAGGACGCAATCAATGACGACCTTCAGAGGCCAAGGACGAAATACGTTAAGAAAGGCGTCCAGCGCCATCGCCAACGCCGCCGCGCTCAGCGGCCTCCAAAAGGGACGGAGCAGTGGCAAAAAGTGCCGAACCAGGTCCGTGGTGGTCTTCTCGCTATGCCGGGGACGCCAAGGCATTAACCCCATGCTCCTTTCCGACAACGCTGACGCCGTCGCTCGCGGCGGGTACGGTGGCGGTTGTGAGACCAGTCGAGAAACCCAAGGAAGGACGGCGTCGCGGGTAAACCGAGCGTCAGCTCAAGATCGTTCATCACCGCCTGGGCGCGGCGGATCACCTGCTTGGTAAGGGCCGCCCAGTCGCGGTCGAACAGGGGCACGCGACGGGCTATTTTGACCAACTGCACCGCCTCGTAGAGACGGGCGCGGAGCAGGCGCTCCTGCGGCGCCCTCGGAGCGTACCCGGCAAGGAAGTGCTCTTGCACCTGCTCCAGCCCTTCCCGGTCGTAGGCGGTGAACCACAACTGCAGGTCAGCCAGGAACCTCCCGACGTCGTACGCCGGGTCGGCCAAACGGCAACCGTCGAAATCGATCAGCGTGGACCCGCCAGGGCCGGCCCAGATGTGTTCGGATTTGAAGTCCCCGTGGGTGAAGGTGGGCGGCTCCTGAGAGAGCCGCTCGTGCAGTTCTCCTGCGCGGGCGAGGAGCCCCTCGATTGCCGGGCCCACTGACGGTAGCAGCGCCGGAATGTGACCGCTGGCTTCGGCGGCCTTCCGGACCTCCGCCTCGAAGTCATGGAGCTTGAGCGGGCCGGCGACTGCCGGCGGCAGGTGATGCAAGGCGTGGAGAGCCGCCCCGGCGCGCTCCAAACACTCTGCCACGCCGGCCCCGGGGCGGTGCAGGCGTTCGGAGAGCGGCGCGCCGACTACGCGCGGATAGAGAACAACCGCGTCCTCGGCCACATACGCGAGCGGCCGCCCAGCAGTGACGCCCTCTCCGTGCTCTGCGAGCCAGTCGGCCGCGCGCCCCGCCACACGGAAGGCGCGCGCTCCGTCCTCGCCAGTGTAGAGCTTGGCGAAGACCGTGCCCCCTTTCGTCGCGTCCAGGGGGTCATAGCGCAGTACGTGGCGCCCGCCGGGGTGATAGCGGATAGCGGTGACGGTGTACCGGCCGGGCCGGGCCTGATCCGGTGTTCCATCACTCGCCGCGTAGGCGCCCGCGAGCATATCGTGCACGTGCCGCGGATCCGATAGGCGCACGAGCTGCGGGAAACGCGCGTCCAGCGGCGAGACCTGAAGATGCATGCTCCACTCAGGCAAATCCGCCGTGAGCTGCCGGAACGGTGCCGCCACGCCCTGGCGAAGCGCCTCGGCTTGGATCCCAGATAGATCAGCCGTCCCGTGATGCTGATGTCCGTCTCCATCCAATCTCCAGGTGACTGCGATGGCGCGAGGGCGATATCCATCGGTGCCCCCGACGTGGACGAGCGCGTCATAGTAGGCCGTCAGCTTGTGGCTGGGTTTCAATTTCGCGCGCCGGAGGCGACACGGCCCCAACATGGCCGGAGCGGACAGCAGCGCCGTCAGTTGATCCCGCAATGCCCTGCGCGGCGGCGCGAAACGCAGCAACCACTGGATCGCTTCCAGCTTGGCACGCCCCGAGAGCCCGTCGGCGAACTTCAAGGTCGATCGCTTCTCCTCACCCAGAAATGGCGGCGGGCTGTTTTCGATTTACCAGTGACCGAGTCAGATCGAGGACACTCTGGAGATTGTTCATCACGGCCTGAGCGCGGCCAATGAGCCGCTCGATTCGGTACGCCGCGTGGTGCTCGAACAGGCGTGCGCGAAGAACGGTCATTTGGACCAACTGGACCGCCTCGTAGAGACGGGCACGGAGCAGGCGCTCCGTCGGTGCGCCGGGAGCGTACCCGGCAAGGAACCGTTCCTGCGCCTGCTCCAGCCCCTGTTGGTTGTAGACGAAGAACCACGACTGCAGATCGGCCAGGAACTTCCCGATGTCGTAGGCCGGATCGGCTAAGGCGCAGCGGTCGAAGTCGATGAGCGTCAGCCGCCCAGGAGCGACCAACAAGTGTTCGCATTTGAAGTCCCGGTGCGTGAAGGTCGGTGGCTCCTGGGGTAGCCTCTCGCGCACTGCTTGCGCGCGGTCGAGGAGCGCCCCGATCGCGGCGCCGATCGTGGGCAGAAGCGCGGGGACGTGAGCACTGTCCCGCGCGACCTCCCGAATCTCCGCGGCAAAGTCGTGGACGGGCAGTGGGCCGGCCACCGCCTGGGGCAGGCTGTGCAAGGCGTGGAGAGCCGCCCCGGCGCGCTCCAAGCACCGTGCCACGCCCGGGCCGGGCCGCCGCAGGTAGTCGCACAGCGGGGCGCCGACCACACGCGGGTAGAGGACAACCGCGTCCTCGGCCACATACGCGAGCGGCCGCACAGACGTCATGCCCTCTCGGTGATCGTCCAGCCATTCGGCAACTTGTGTTGCCACGCGGTGGACTCGCTCGCCCTTTTCGCTAGGGTAGAGCTTGGCGAATACAGTCCCGCGCTCTGGCGTTTCCAGGGGATCGTAGCGAAGCACGTGGCGCTTGGCAGGGCGGTAGCGAACCAGCGTGACGGCGTAGTGGCTGGCCGGAAGTTGATCTCGGGCGACCTCACTTGCCGCGCAGGCGCCTGCGATCGCGTCGCGCGCGTAGCACGGATCGGACCAGCGCACGAGCTGAGGGAAGCGCGCGTCGAGCGGCGCGACCTGGAGATGCATGCTCCACTCGGGCAAATCCGCCGTCAGTTGCCGGAATGGTGCCGCCACGCCGTGTCGGACCGCCTCCGCCTGGATCTCGACGAGATCAGCCGACCCGTGATGCCGATTGTCGTCTCCATCCGGTCTCAAGGTCACTGCGACAGGGCGGGCACCATATCCCTTGGTGCCCTCGATGGAGACGAGAGCGTCGTAGTAGGCGGTGAGCGTGCAGCCGGGCCCGAGCCTCGCGTACCGCAATTGGCAGGGCCCCAGCATGGCCGGGGCGGCCAGCAGTGAACTCAGCTTGCGCCGCAACGCCCTGCGCGGCGCCCCGCTGCGCAGCATCCACTGGATGCCTTCCAGCTTGGCGCGCCCCGACAGCGCGTCGGCGAGATTCAAGGTCAACGTCCTCCTTCAATGTGCCTCTTGGTTCAGGATACGAAGGCCTTCGTCCAGCATCGTCTCGGCCCTCTTGCGCCATCCGGAAATCTGCTTATCAAGATCACGTTTCGCACGCTCGAGGCAGATCGCTGCTTTCTGAAACGCCACGCGGGTCGTAACAGGCGAGCGGCCGGTGGTGACATATGTCTTCAGAAATACGTCGGCGACCCCATCGAGGGCGTGGAGGGAACCGAAGTGTTCCAACCCCATCCGCTTGAAACCGATGAGCATCCTTGCCACGTCGTAGCTGGGGTCTGCCACATTATGAGTGTCCCAATCGATCGTCACGGTGCGGCCCTCAGCCAAGAGGACCTGACCACTCGTATACATGCCATGGCCAGCACACATGTCGATGCGGTCGAGCCTCGGTGCGATGGCGTTCAATTCGTCGAAAAGCCGGCTCGCTTTGTCGGCAAATGGCCAGCCAAGATCGGCAAGGCACCGCCGGTGTCCTTCCAAGGAAATCAGATGATCGTTCAGGCGAAAGACCCGCCCGGAACGGGGTGCGATCGCGTGAAATCGGGCCAGCCACCGCGCGCACCGCTCAGCGGCTCGGACGCGATCGGATTCATTCGGATTCAGAATTAACGCTGTCGCTCGAGTGCCAGGAACTTTTTCGTAAACCAGGAGGCGCAATGGCGCGAGAAACGCTACTGGTCGAGGAATCGCGAACTCGTCTTCCGAGCCAAATCCGGCTCGCCTGATTTCCTCCATCGCGCGATAGACATCTGACCGGTCCTCGGCGTAGACCTTGCCGATCAGCGAATAGCAGCCTCTCGTAGTCCCCAACCTGATTTCAAACGTGCAGCACCCCTTCCCGGGCTCGTGCTTGAGAACTTGCAGTCGAACGTTTCGAATTGTTCCCCACTCCGAAGGCAAGACCTCAGGAAGGTATTCCCCCAGCATGACGGCGTCGAAGGCTTTCTCGAGGGTCGGGATGCCTGGGTCGCTCACCAAGCAGGACGTTGAAGAGTCGACTTCGATCGCGGCCAAGTGCTGACCAACGTCTCCGACGGTTGGCCTCGGCTCAGGCTGGACGTGCATACGTTCCTTTACGCACAGCGTCCACGACGTCACGCGCGACCTGCACGAGGCGGTCGACGGCCTCCATGAGGCGGTCGGCGGCGTGTCGTGCTCCGTCCATCGGAACCGCGTCGCCCCCTGCCGGGTAATCGTTCCTCTCCAGGTCCGCGATCAAGCGCTCCGCGAGCGTTTCGGGAGCAAGGTCGTTCGGATCGAGCATGTCGACGAGATGCCTCGCGGCAAAGAGCTCGGCTCGCATCCTTTGTTCCGCACTGGGTCCGCTGCGCGGGACGACCAGCGCCTTCTTCTTCAGAAAGAGCACCTCCGACAACGTGTTGTACCCCGCCATGCACACCACGAGGTCGGCGGCAGCGATCTGGCTGAGACTGTCATCGACGTGGGAGACGAGCCGCACAGGAAGCCCTCGCGCCTCGGCCTCCAGCTCTCGTCGGATCTCGGGCGGCGCGTTCACTCCGACGGCCATCAGCGTTTCGAAGACAGCGCGGGGACCGAGCAGGCGAACGGCTCGGAGGTACGTCCGCATGAGCGAGTCCCCGTCGCCGCCTCCTCCCGCTGAGACGAAGACGTATCGGCGTTTCCGAGACTTGACACTCGTGCGGACCTCTTCCGCCCGTCTGACGGGGCCTTGTTTGACCACGTAGCCGCAGTAGTGGGTGCCATGCGGGAGCGCAGGGAGACGATACGTGCCGCCGGTATCGAAGATCTCTTTGCTGCCATAGATCAGGAGGCGACCGTAGTAACGGTCGAGGGCTTCGTAGGCGCCCTCACTCTCCCAGACCCGCTTGATGACGTCTTCGGCATCCAGGATGTCCCGGATGCCGAGCACCACCAAGCACTCAGGAACCGCTCGCTTGAGCGCCTCGAGCGCCGGGATCAATTCGCGCTGGGCACCCCCCGGCATGTGATCCACCAGGAGAACGTCGGGTCGGAAATTCAGGAGCCCGCTGCGCAACAGATCGGCGCGGAATCGAATGAGCTCTCGGTCGTCGACCCGGAGTCGCGTCGCTTCCCAGCAACCCGCGCTGACCTTGCGGATCGACGGAAGCTTGACGACGTCCATCCCGTTGGGAAGCTCGAAGAATGGAGCCACCGGCGAATCGGCGAAGAGGAGAACATTGCTGTCCGTGTCGGCTCCGAGAAACGCTCCGCCGATGAGGGTGGTCCGTCGCAAATGGCCCAACCCCAGGCTGTCCTGAGAGTAGATGGCCA
>WNGJ01022798.1_pt1 | contig 11757 bp, 8 predicted proteins | sample 5400611 | NCBI WGS metagenome assembly WNGJ01 (sample SAMN13153375, study PRJNA577476) | soil metagenome | isolation source: 40 cm soil or saprolite under Garry oak tree replicate 1 | place: USA:California | collected 2016-06-15 | reverse complement strand
GTCTGCGATTGTTGCCGATGATCCTCGGTGTGCTTCTCACTTCTATCACCAGTGGGCAGCTCATCAGTCGCTGGGGTCGCTACAAAGCCTTTCCGATTGTGGGCACGGCGCTGATGACGCTGGGCATGTTCCTGCTTTCGCGAATGAATGAGCAAACGAGCGTGCTCGTGTCCTCGCTGTTTATGTTGGTATTGGGACTGGGTTTGGGCCTGGTGATGCAGGTGCTGGTAATTGCCGTCCAGAACGCCGTGGATTACCGCAATCTTGGCGCTGCGACCTCTGGAGTGACGTTCTTCCGTTCCATTGGTGGCTCGTTCGGCACGGCGATCTTTGGTGCCATCTTCTCCAACCAACTTGCATCACACCTCTCTTCCCTGTCTTCCTCACTGCCGTCCGGTTTCACTCTCAGCACTGCGGAGAGTGTGGCGGCGATCCAGCATTTGCCAGCAGCCGTGCGTGCTGTGGTGGTGCATGCCTATGTGCAATCGCTTTCGACCGTCTTCCTGGTGGCGGTACCCGTTATAGCTGTGGCATTCATATTGTCCTGGCTGCTGCCTGAAGTACGACTTCGCACGACGACCCAGGCGACCGATGTAGGACATACCTTCGCCATGCCAACGGCACGCTCGTCGCAGGAGGAGATCGAGCGGGCACTCCACGTGCTGGCGAGCCGTGACAGCCTGTTCCTAATTTACCGTCGTCTCGCCGCCCGCGCTGGTGTGACTCTCGATCCGCTCTCCTGCTGGCTCCTGTTCCGTCTCCAGGACCAAACTCCGCTTTCCCAGGAGAGCCTGGCACAGCGATTCCACGTGCCAGCCGACAGGCTGACTCCTTCCATCGAGTCGCTTCTGCAGAAGAAGCTGGTCACCTTGACCGCACAGGCAGATGGTCAGGCAGGTGATCAACTCCAACTCACAGCTGCCGGGCAGCAGACCCTCGATAGATTAACCACTGCCTCCCATGACAGTCTTGCCGAACTGCTTGACGGCTGGTCGCCCGAACAGGAAGCGGAGCTTGCCACGCTGCTTCGTCGGGTGGCAGCGGACCTGTTCAGTGAACAGAGCAGTAAAGAGTTAGTCAGCGCATCTGCTTGATCTGCATATCTATTTTGTCGGCTGGAGAAGATTCGCTACCACAGCCGTCCACCCGGTCTGATGGCTGGCGCCTACACCGCGCCCGCTATCACCGTGGAAGTACTCGTGGAATGGAATGTAATCGCGCCAGTGCGCATCGTGCTGAAAGGTCGAACTGGCGCCAAAGACCGCCCGGAGACCCTGCTCGTCACGCAAAAAGATGTGTGTGAGACGCCGCGAGAGTTCCTCCGCCACCTGCCCTAACGTCAGTTTCGTACCGGAGCCGGTCGGATATTCTACCAGGAAATCATCGCCATAGAATTGATGGTATTTCTGGAGCGCTTCGACCAGCAGGAAATTGATGGGAAACCAGATCGGCCCGCGCCAGTTGGAATTTCCCCCGAAGGCTCCGGTGGTTGATTCGCCCGGCTCGTAATTCACAGAAAAGTTCCCATACCTTGTATTAAGCTCATAGGGATGTGCCGCGTGATACTTGCTGATCGAGCGAATACCGTAGTCGCTCAGGAATTCCTGGGGGTCCAGCATGCGTTTGAGGAGAACTTTCAGATCAGCGCCGCGCACGAGGGCCAGCAGAGAGTAGTCTTTTCTCTGGTCTTTCTGGCCATCCTGCCATCGCGCGATCAGGTGTGGGACATAGGGACGGTTTTCCGCAAACCAGCGCATGCGCTCATCGAGAAAGTTTACCACCAGGCTTGTTTCAGCCGTTTCTACTGCCAGCAGGGGAATGAGCCCGACCAGGGAACGTACTTTCAGCGGAAGCTTCTGGCCATCGGGTAAACTCAACTTATCGTAGAAAAAGCCGTCTTCGTTATTCCAGAGTCCCAGGTCACTCTGTCCCTCACCGTAGATGGCATCTGCGATGTAGAGGAAGTGGTCAAACAACTTGGTCGCCATGTCTTCATAGACCGGGTCTGTGTGGGCCAGTTCCAGGGCCATCGCCAGCATGCTCACAGCAAACATCCCCATCCAGGCAGTGCCGTCAGATTGTTCGAGCACGATTCCATCGGGCAAGGTAGTATTGCGATCGAAGACGCCGATATTGTCCAGTCCCAGGAATCCGCCTTCAAAAATGTTATTCTCCTCCTGGTCTTTGCGATTGACCCACCAGGTGAAGTTGAGCATCAATTTCTGGAAGACGCGCTCCAGGAAGAAGGTATCGCCTTTTCCCGTGCGCTCCTTCTCCTGCTTGTAGATATGCCACGTGGCCCAGGCATGCACGGGCGGATTGACATCGCCGAAGGCCCATTCGTAGGCGGGTAACTGGCCGTTGGGATGCATGTACCACTCGTGGAGCAGCAGGAGCAGTTGTTCCTTCGCGAAGGCGCTATCGACCAGGGCCATCGCCACGCAGTGAAACGCCAGGTCCCACGCGGCGTACCAGGGATACTCCCAGGTGTCGGGCATGATGATAATATCGTTGTTGCTCAGATGCCGCCAGCCCCGGTTGCGGCTGCGCTGGGGAGGTGGCAGCGGGCCGGCAGGGTCGCCACGCAGCCATTTATCCACATCGTAGGAGTAGAACTGCTTGCTCCAGAGCAGGCCGGCCAGCGCCTGTCGCTGCACAGCCAGCGCATCCTCTGTCTGGGTCGTACTCACCGACCGGTAAAACTCGTCGGCCTCCTCAACGCGCGCGGTGAAGACCTCAGCTGCGTCGTCAAAAGGCGCACCTGGTCGATTGGCGGACAGGCGCAGTAGGATAGTCTGTGTGGCGCCCGGCGCAATGACGAGGCGATAGTGAGCCGACACTTTAGTGCCAACGCCCCGCGGGTTGACTTTGCCCTCAGCTCCGTTGACCACCGTCTCATGGATACCGTCTTTGACGAAGGGCGCACGGCTCTGGATGCCCCACAGTCGCTCGGCGTTAGATTCGTTCTCGGTAAAGAGCAGGTCGGGCGCTCCCTCACAGGCCAGCCAGTAGTCACCCAGCTCGTGATGCTGGGCATGCACGAGGCGAACGTCCAGTGCTTCACCCGCCGGCCCCGCTTCAGCCTCGGCGGTCAGCACAGGTCGGCGATCATCATAGCCCCAGGCCCAGGTGTTGCGGAACCAGAGCGTGGGGAGCAGGTGCAGCGCCGCCGCCTCCGGCCCGCGGTTAGTGGCGCTCACGCGGATCAGTACGTCGAGCGGGTCGACCTTGGCGTATTCCACGCTGACATCGAAGTAGCGGTCCTCCGTAAAGATGCCCGTATCTATCAGTTCGTATTCGGGTTCCTGACGGCTCCGATTGCGATTGGTAGCGACAAGATCGGTATAGGGGAAAGCGCGCTGTGGGTATTTGTAGAGCGCCTTCATGTATGAATGGGTCGGGGTGTTGTCGAGAAAGAAGTAGTATTCCTTCACATCTTCCCCGTGGTTGCCCTCAGAGTTCGTCAGTCCGAAGAGCCGTTCCTTCAGAATAGGGTCGGCTTCGTTCCACAGGGCCAGGGCAAAACAGAGCTGCTGCTGATCGTCGCTAATCCCCAACAAGCCGTCTTCGCCCCACCGGTATGTGTGCGAACGGGCCTGGTCATGCGGGAGGAAATCCCAGGCTGTCCCGCCGGGCGAATAATCCTCGCGCACAGTCCCCCATTGCCGTTCGCTGAGGTAGGGTCCCCAGCGATACCACGCTTGCCCGTTCTCATGCGCTTCCTGGAGTCGATGTTGTTCTGTATCTGACATTATGTTCGTCCTCATGCAAGAGTATAATAGAATGCTCTCAGCATAGTGGGAGAGCGTGAAGAAAAGCGTGGGGAGCTCCATAAAACTTTATACTGCACCGCGTTTTGTGCAGGTATGATTCGCTTTCATCGCATCCGGTTCTTCCAGATGACATAGGTCGGCCATGACATGTTCCTCTTCTTTATCTGCACAGCGAGCGCTACTCTGCATAGTGAGCGACAATCTCCATAGTATCCATGCTCGGATCAAGCTGCTTCGTAATGCCATCGAGCAGTCCGAGGGCACGCCCGACCAGCAGCAAATCGGTGGGAATAGTGCCGGCACTCTTGCCGATCTGCATGCCGACCTCTACCGCATCAACGTCCCCCGCCGTCTCATCAGATCCGCCTGACCGCAAAGCGGTAGACGCGCTAGCGTCGGCAATCCTGCCCGGGGGGCAGGCAGGAGAGCCTGGGAGGCTCTCACACAAGCGGTGTGGATTGATGCCGTCACGAGCGCAATTCGCTCTTCAACACTTTGCCCGTGGCCGTCATGGGCAACTCCGTACGGAACTCGATGAGACGTGGATACTTGTAGTCGGCCATATTCTGTTTCGACCAGGCCACCAGTTCGACTTCTGTGATGGTCGCACCATCCTTGACAATAACGAACGCTTTGACCTCTTCCCCATGACGATCGTGCGACACACCGATGACGGCTGCCAGGCTCACTGCCGGATGCGTCATGAGCACCTCTTCGATCTCGCGTGGGTAGACGTTGAAGCCGCCGCGAATAATCATATCCTTCACTCGATCGACGATGTAGAGATAGCCATCTTCGTCGCGCCGCCCAATATCGCCGGTATGGAACCAGCCATGGCGCATCGCTTCGGCGGTCGCGTCGGGGCGCTTGTAATAGCCCTTCATTACGTTGTGCCCCCGGATAGCGATCTCCCCCACTTCGCCGGTACCCACGTCCTGGTCGTCCGCATCGACCAGGCGAACCTCGACGCCCCATACGGGAAAACCGATCGAGCCGGGCCTGGCTTCGCGGTCCAGACGATTGAAAACGGCGATAGGGCTGGTTTCGGAGAGGCCATACCCCTCCAGGATTTTGACGTTGAACTTCTCGTTAAAGGTCCTCATCACCTCCACCGGCATGGCCGCTCCTCCCGAGATAGTAACGCGCAGGTTGCGGGCGATTTTCTGTAAGTCGTATTTGTCGGCCCCTGGGTAGTTGAGCATAGCCCAGTACATCGTCGGCACGCCCGCGAAAATGCTGATGTTCTCTTCATCCATCAGGTGCAAAGCAGCATCGGGACTAAAGCGTGGCAGCAACACCAGGGTGGCCCTGTTGTAGATGCCCGCGTTCATCTGTACGGTCTGTCCAAAGGAGTGGAACAGCGGCAAGGTGATCAGATGCACATCGTGGTCGGCTCTGGGGTATATGGTATCGGAGAGGCGGGCGTTGAGGAGCATATTCAGGTGGGTCAGTTCTGCCCCTTTGGGCTTGCCCGTCGTCCCACTGGTATAGAGAATGACGGCGGTATCATCAGGACTCGTCGCAACCGCTTCGAAGGTCGTTGGCTGGTCGCGCATCAGCATGCCGAGTGTTGTTGCCCCTGGGATGGAGGATGGGGCGTCGGGCTCGTCGGGCTCGTCGGGCTCATTGGTCATCAGGAAGAAGTGCTGGCAGCTTTCGACCTCCTGGAACGCGGTATAGCCCAGCTGACCGATGGGAAGATCAGGCGTGCCTTCCTGGCAGAAATAGGCCTTCGCGTCTCCATCGGTCAGGTGATAGACGATTTCACGCGTCTTGAGCAGGATATTCAGCGGCATGACCGCCGCACCGGCTTTGAGGATGCCATAGTATGCGATTACGAAGGATGGCACGTCCTGGCAACTGAGGGCAACCGTATCTCCTTTCTGGATGCCTGCCTGGATCAGCCCATGAGCTACCTGGTTGGTGGCCGCGTTCAACTGTGCATACGACATTCTCGTTTCCCCGCAGACAATGGCGGTGCGCTCGGGCACTTCCCGCGCGCTGTCTTCGAGGAGGATGGCAAGGTTTAACATGTGTGCTCTCCTTTTCTTTCTGTATCCACTTTGTATAGAAACAATGCTATGCGAAGTTTCCCTTACCTATCGGCAAGATCTTTCGTCCAGCGCCCCATCCATTCGGTTTGCGCGTTGATAATTGCCTGTCCGCTTACCCGAACAGTGTGGAGCAGGCGCTCATCAGCCTGGGAACCGACTTCAAGGAGCGGCCCGAGCTGCTGGACGAGTTGGAACCAGCCCTGCCAGAGGTGCTGTTGGGTCTCTGTCCAACGCAAGAGCAGCACCTGGGCCTGTTGCACGTTCTTGCGCAGCTCAGTCGGACTTCCTGATGTGACCTGGACGCGCCCGGTCCAATCACGAAGCCACCTGTCCTGGGCATCCAATGTCTCTTGCACCGTCGATTGCCAGGCCTTCACAGTTTCGCTCCAGACCATTTTGCGCGATGGTTGCTCGGTCCCCTGTAAAAGGTCCAGCCAACCTACGAGCATCTTCTGCTGTGCGTCGGCCCAGGTTGTCATCAGGGTTTCTTCCGGGCTCTTTTCACTCATTGACTTGATCTCCTTTGTCGTTCAGTCAGTGTGTCGTGTGCTAGAGCTAGTATAGTTGACGAGCGTTGAAAAAAGCGTTTAGCGAACTGGCCCAGGAGAGAGACAAGCGTTTATTTTGACATATTTGTCTGTATGGAGAAGAAAGCCGTCCATTTCATATGAAACTCGCGCCGATTTCATATAAGCAAAAGTTTTATGGTTCTTCCCACGCTTTTCTTCACGCTCTCCCGCTAAACTTGAAGTGTACCACTGTAGTGCGCACGGCTGTAAGACATCTGAACTGGCAGGATTAGGGGTGACCGAGATCCTTACCTGGCTGACGCAGGTCGTCTAGCGAATCTGAATATTCACACAGGTTGATCCTGAAAGGAGAAAACTATACCATGAGCACAAGCACCATCACCACAAGGGATGGCACCACGATCTTTTACAAGGACTGGGGCGCGGGCCAGCCCGTTGTCTTTAGCCACGGCTGGCCCCTCAATGCCGACGCCTGGGACGACCAGCTGGTCTTCGTGGCCTCCCAGGGCTTTCGCGCCATCGCGCATGACCGGCGCGGCGGTGGGCGCTCCAGCCAGCCCTGGGACGGCAACGACATGGACCACTACGCCGACGACCTGGCAGCGCTCATCGAGACGCTCGATCTGCATGATGCCGTGCTGGTCGGCCACTCCACAGGCGGCGGCGAGGTGGCCCGCTACATCGGCCGCCACGGCACCGCACGCCTCGCCAGGGCCGTGCTGGTCGGCGCGGTGCCCCCGCTGATGCTCAAGACGGCGGCCAATCCCGGTGGCCTGCCCATTGAGGCGTTCGATCAAATCCGTGCCGGCGTCACCACGGATCGCTCGCAGTACTACAAGGATCTCAGCGCCCCCTTCTACGGCGCTAACCGGCCGGGTGCCAAGGTGTCGCAAGGCATTCGGGACATGTTCTGGCTGTGGTCGATGCAAGTCGGTCTCAAAGGCGCACTCGACTGCATCAAGGCCTTCTCCGAGACAGACATGACGGAAGACCTCAAGAAGTTCGACATTCCAACCCTGATCATCCACGGTGACGACGACCAGATCGTGCCGATCGGCGACTCGGCCCTGCTCTCCTCGAAGATTGTCAAGGGTGCCACCCTGAAGGTTTATCCGGGCGCGCCCCACGGCCTCATGAGCACCCACAAGGAGCAGTTCAACGCCGACCTGCTGTCCTTCCTGAGGTCCTAGACCTGCTAGCGCCGTTGCAAGGTTCTCCAAGGACCCTTTCCCCTGGTTCGGGGTAGTAGCTTGCTTGCGGACCGGGGGAATCCGGGGACTCCGTCCTCCTCGTCTGAAGGCATTGGAATGGACATAGCTGGCATGTCCCTGGCTGCCAGAGCAGTCGCAGGCATCTCCATAAAGGGGCGCATCATGCGGAGGCAAACCTCCGTAGCGCCTCTACCGATGGGACGAAGTAATAAGCTCCGCTGACAGCCGTCGTATACCTGGTCAAGGCATCACGAATGCCATCCTCAGCTCCCGCCATACGAGCGAGCATGCGCGCCAGGCGCTGCTGATCGCAGCTGAAGCCGATAAACATCGTCCCATGCTCGGTGGCCGTGCCGAAAGGGGTATTGCGGCGGAAGATATGTTGTTCTACCCCATTCTCTTCGATCACCGTGCGAGAGACATGGGATTGGGTGCCGCGTACCTCCTCGTCTAGCTCTGTACTCGTGTCTTTGGTTCGTCCGATGACCTTCTCTTGCTCCTCAACCGGAAGCGCATCGAAAGCGGCGGCATCGTGCATCCATTTCTGCACCAGGACCACGCTCCCACCCGCACCTGGAGACCCATCGGGAATCAATGCCACCTCGGGCGCCTCGGAGAGAGGGGGATTCTCGGTCCCGTCGATGAAGCCGGTTAAGTCCCGGCTCTCCTTGTAGGTCCACCCGGCTACTTCATCAGTGAGGCGTGCAACCGGCGCGAGCGCCTGTATCGCTTCTCGCGTGACATCGAAGACTTTATGGTAGGCATGGCCCGCCACCCACAACCACAGGTCATGCTGGGTAGCGGGCATCGTGTACCCATCGACGCCACGCACCTCCTGCTCGAAGTCCGTTACCCCTGCTGCCATCTCCTCGGGCGCAACATGCGCCCACAGTGACGGCCTGAAGCCGACCACCAGGTTCACGCCTCCGGTCGTCATGCGTGGTTCCTCCACGCTGGCAATCAATTGAACCAGCGTGAATTGGCCGCTACGCTCATGCAAATCGAACTCCAGATAGGAGTGCGAGCCTGTCCCCAGGGCGAAGATCCCACTTTGTGCTACATGCATCGTCCTTCCTCCTGTGAATGAAAGCATTATACACTACCCTGAGCAGTATTTCTTCTTGCTCATCCGTAATGTTATACCACCGAAACGTAAGATCTGGCGATCCTCTGGCGAGCGTGTGCTAGGCCGGCTCCGCGTCGGTAGTGTGCACGTGCTCCAGGGTCGTAAGCGCGTCCATGAAAGACGCGCCTGCGGGCATCCCCGGCCGCCGCGTAGACCACCTGGCGGATCTTGTCGGCGGCAAAGTAGTAGGAAACCTCTTCCCTCCCCTCTCGCCAGTGGCTGGACTCACGCAGCAGGAGACTCTGCAGAGATTCATCCAGGGCGACGAGTCCATCCTGCGGTGCAAACTGGGCGACCTGGCAGAGTTCCTCAAAGGTGAAGTCATGGCCGAGGACCGCCCCTGCTACCAGGAGGTCACGTGCAGGGGACGAAAGTCGGGCGAGGCGGCGCTGGATCATCTCGCGCACATCCGAGGGAAGCATGCCGTTCGGTGGAGTGGCTTCGAGGATCGAGGGCTGCGGCTCAAATACCCAGCCTCTTCCTTCGATCAAGCGGGGCAGCAGGACGCCTTGTTCGAGCAGTTCCTGAAGCAGTGCCCGCAGATAGAACGGCTGCCCGTTGGTTTCTGAGAACAACCACACACCAAAACGCTCAGGGCAGATGCCGCTTCCGGTGGCGTGGACGTGCTGGGATGAAGGCTGAAAGTTAGCATGTTCTCCCTGGCACGATAGTTGTGCTGCGTCTGCATGTGCGAGTTCGAGAACGATCTGGAGGGTGTCCAATGAGGAGAGGGTCATGAGGCGGCTTACTTCCGCCCCTCTTCCAACAAAGGGGACGTTGAGTAAAGGTCGCTCGGTCGTCGTGGATCTACCAGCCCCGCTGTGCGCATCGCGATGAGGAGAACCGTTGCGCAAGGTAAAATCCTGGAGGAAGCTACCGCGGTAGAATACTGCGGCGCTTTGAAGATAAGCATTCCCTAATTGCCAGCCACCTGCTGATGAGCATACTTTTCCTGAGTGAGTGACGAGCTGGCTCTTTTTCACGCATCTTCTCACGCTTTTCTTCACGTTCTCCGATTAGACTATGAGCGTACTCGAGCACTGCATAGCAGAGTGGACTCCGTTCCATGTGTGATCACGTGGTCAAGCGTTCTCCAGTACATGGGGCAAGCTGGTGCAGTGAAATGTCCTTGTCCACGAGTACGATTTTCAAAATAGAAAAGCTCCTGATCATCATATTTGCAGAAGACCTTTGAGCATGTTTTCGTAGATTCGGTGATTGTTCAAGCAGTGAAAGAAGACACGTATGGATGCTCACAAGCAATCGCAAATAACACGTGACACGCTGGCTCCGTCGGGGTTCACCCAGCAAGTTGGGGCAGTTCTCAGATTTGTGCAACAACAAGTCGGCGGGGAGGTCATCGTCGGTGTCGCCATCACCAATGTCGTCCTCTGGGTGCTGTTGCGACCACCGGGTGTCCCAGGGATCATGTATCTGGGTGAGATCTTCGCCACAACGGCGATCGTCCTGTTGTCGTGCTCCCTTGTGCTCGCGACCCGGGCGCCCTTGCTGGAGCGCTTCTTCGGGGGGCTGGATCGCATGTACCTGTGGCACCGCTGGAGCGCCGTGGCGGGTGTTGTGCTGCTTCCACTTCACGATGCCCTGGTCACCAGCGCGCCCGATCCGAACCTGAACGAGCTTGGCAGTGTGCTTGGGCAGGTGGCACTGATCGGGTTAGTGGTGCTGTTGCTGTGGGCGCTCGCTCCGAGACTGTCCGCGGTCATGCGCCGACTCCCCACGAATGTTCAACGCTGGTTCATGCAGTACCAACGCTGGTTCACGCTGCACCGGCTGACTGGTCTCTTCGTCGTGACCGGGCTGGTCCACGGTGCTCTGGTGGACCCCGTCCTGCGGCGCTCGACGATCCTGCTGGGGTGGTATGCTGCGGTGGCGGTAGTCGGGACCGCGGCATACGTGTACCGGGAGCTGTTTCTGCGCTTCTTCTCGCGGCGGTGGCAGTACGACTATACGGTGAAGGCGATCAATCGGCTGGACCCCAGAGCACTCGAGGTCGTGCTTGCTCCCACGGCCCGACCCCTGCAGTTTGTAGCGGGGCAGTTCGTTTTCGTGCACTTCGGGGGGAGCGCCGAGTGGGAACGGCACCCCTTCAGCGTCAGCAGTGCCCCGCAGGAACGCGATCTTCGCCTCTCGATCGAGGCGCTGGGTGATTATACCCAGCACCTCTCGGACACCCTCCAACCGGGGGCACCGGCCATCGTGAGCATTGCGTTTGGTCTGTTCGATTACCGTCAAGGAACCCTTGAGCAGGTGTGGATCGCTGGCGGCATCGGGATCACTCCGTTTCGGAGCTGGATACGTGCGTTCCCCACAGAGCAACAGATGGAGTTCGACATCGACCTGTACTACACGGTGCGTACCGAAGACGAGGCGCTGTTCCTCGACGAGATCAGGGCGGCGGCCACACAGCACCCCTCCTTCCGACCACACATCATCTACTCCCAGCGCGACGGGTCCCTCACCATGGAACACATCGTCGAGACCAGCGGTGGTGGGACGATCGTCGCCAAGGATGTCTACATGTGCGGTCCCAGTGGGATGGTGGAGAGTTTCCAGCACTCACTGCACAAACTCGGTGTGCCACCCATGCACATCCACTTTGAGCAGTTCACCTTCCGTTAGAGCGCTTAAGCTTTTGTTTTAACCATTCGGAGCCGAAAGGCCTATCAGGCGTTTGATGTAATAGAAAGGAACTTATTCTTATGCAATCGCAGGTGATCGTTCCCCTGGATGGATCAGCTTCCGCAGAAGCTATTCTGCCTCATGCCCTCCTGTTTGCACAACGAGGGCGGAGCATCCTGACCTTGCTCCAAATAGTTACACCATCCGGCTTGCCCGGGGTCAGGGATCGGATGATTCCTGATAATTGGTCTGAGGGCGAGGAGATATGGGGGCAGGACTATCTGGCATCTATGGTCAGGCGTCTCCAGTCAAGTGGCGTCACGGTACAAACGCGGCACCCGGAAGCGTCCCTGGCCGGGCAAGCCATTGTCTCGTATACCAAACACCAACCGCAGACGCAATTGATTGCGCTCACGACGCATG
>WNGJ01013034.1_pt1 | contig 11757 bp, 12 predicted proteins | sample 5400611 | NCBI WGS metagenome assembly WNGJ01 (sample SAMN13153375, study PRJNA577476) | soil metagenome | isolation source: 40 cm soil or saprolite under Garry oak tree replicate 1 | place: USA:California | collected 2016-06-15 | reverse complement strand
CTATTGAAGTGCGACGCCTGCCGACAGCATCGACGCTGCCAATACGAAACGGGGACTTCGGCACGCCCCCGTGACAGCTCGCGGACTAACTCGATGTCCGTCCATTCAGCGTACAACGTCGGCCGGGTTGTCGGAAGGGTACAGGACGGCAAAGTGGACCAGGCCCTCGCCGTTTCAGTCTCTCGCTGAAAATAACGGGGGGTGAGTCTCTGCGGTGCGAGGGCTGGCGCCACGCCCAGGGCAGCTTGGGTAACGATGTATGCGCGACGGCAACGTCCGTTCATGGCACTTTTCTGACCTAACCGGTCGAGCCGACGATGTCCGTTCGTTGGGGCAAAGCGGACCCTGCGGCTGTGCGGGCGCACTTCTGAAAATGACCCAGGTTGTGTAAAAACGCGGACGCTCACTGGCGGGACAAAGATAGATATCGTCCGCGCTGACATAGACGAAGTCCTGCTTGCCAAAGCGCCCTTCCGACTTTGAGTTGGAGGTCATCGGCCTTGACGGCGTGACCGAGATGCGCGCCTCTTAGCTCGGCATCACGAACATGAGCCGCAGGCGGACCACCGCTGGCATGCCCCGCAAACGGTGCGGCGCTAACCCTCATGCGGAAACCGGAACAGAAGGGGTAAAATCCCCCAGGGTCCACACCCGAGGAGCAACAACATGACCCCACACATCCCCGAGGAATTTTCCACCAGGTTGATCGACTGGAGTCCCATCGTGATCATGGGCAACACGATGCCGCCCCGAGATCCTGATGAAGACGAAGAGGAAGAAGAAGAAGAAGAGGCCGATGAACCGCCGGTCGTGCGCGAGCCGGACGAAGACTAGAGCATGATGCTTTAGGATTGGGCATAACCTGAGTTTCGGAAATTGTTGGCGCATTCGGTGGGCGTAAATGCTCGGAGGATTTCGCCGATTGTTTCGGCCGAGCGCGGCTGCCTTGCGCAACAAGTGCTGGAGCTTGGCGAAGACCTGTCGATCGGGTTCAGGTCCGGCGGGTGAACGGATGTCGCAGTCGCGACAGTTGATGTCTGCTTTTGGCACAAATGCGACGTGCCATCCCGTCCAACGCATATCCGCTGATGGACCCTTTGAAGCGTTTGCAGGATTGGTACATTTCTCAATGCGATGGCGACTGGGAGCACACGTATGGCATCTCGATTGCGACACGCGCATTCGACTCAATGTTGGCCGCAGCGGCAATTCTCATAGTCGACGGGATCGTGGCTATTGAAGATCGTCACCGCATGGCCGTGGGTTGCCTTGAGCGTCCGCAATCGCTCCTGATTGGCTATTCGCGCACCGCGGTCCATGTCGGCCTTGCGTTGAAAGAAACCCAAAACCAGCGGCATCCGGACCTTCGGCTGCAACTGGCCGTGGAAGAAATAGCTGTCGCCGGCATGCAACAGCCATTTATCCTTGCCGCGCACAGCGATGCCGCAATGACCGGGCGTGTGACCGGGCAGCGGAATCATCAGGATGTCAGGCTCGCGATCGCCCAGCGCGCGCACCCCCTTGAAGCCGAACCAGTCCTCGCCGCCCTCGCCGTAGAACTTCCAGTCCGGCCCATGCTTCCATTGATCTCTGACATAACGGCCTTTTGGTGCGGCGATCTTCTGCGCAACCGCCATGTCGTGCTCCGTGCGGTGGACGTGCACCTTCGCCTTGGGGAAATCCGGAATGCCACCGGCATGATCGCGGTCGAGATGCGTCATCAGGAGATGCCGCACATCGTCAGGCGAATAACCCAGCGCCTTGACTTGCCGGACTGCCGTCTCACTCGGATCCAGCCGGGGCGTTGTTTGCCGCACCCATCTGCGCCCTAGCCGCTCCGGCTGCGCGATATCATCGAGCCCGATGCCGGTATCCACCAGCGCAAGGCCGTCGCCGGTCTCGACCAGCAAGCAGTGACACACCATCCGCGCCCGCTGGAAGACGCCGCCGGTGCCGTTCACCAACCGCCGCCCGATCGGACACATGGTGCCGGTATTGAGATGATGGATGCGCATGACAAGCCCTTTCCTAAACCGGTGCTGGCTTGCCATCTCGTTGGCCATAGGTAAAATATTGATTTCTGATATAATCGATAGGATAGACCTATGGATATCCGGGAGCTTCGATATTTCGCCGCCGTCTTCAGGGAGCGCAACCTGACAGCGGCGGCCCGGCGCTGCTTCATCTCGCAACCCTCGATCTCGGCGGCCATTACCAACCTCGAAGCCGAACTCGGGACGACGCTGTTCATCCGGCACAAGAAGGGCGTCGCCCCGACGGCATCGGCCGAGCAGTTTCATTCGGTTGCCCGTCGCATCATCGATGACGCGGACGCTGCGCGAAATCTGTTTCGAAAACCGTCAGAACGGCAAGCCTTGACGCTCGGGCTGATGCGAACCCTCGACATGCCCCGCACGATCGCGCTGCTGAAGCCGCTGACCGCCGCTTCCGATGTCGCCCTGCGCCTGGTGGGCGCAAACGAAGCCGCGGATGCGCGGATCATTTCGAAGAGCATGATCGATGCCGACGAGCACTTCGTTCCGCTCTGGGTCGATCGCTATGTCGCAGCATTACCGCCCGCGCATCCCCTCACCTTGAAGGACCGGCTTCGCACGTCGGATTTCGCCGGCGTGGCGATGATCGATCGCTGCCACTGCGAGCAAAGCGAGTTCTTTGCCCGTACCGCGCAGCCAAGGGAACCCGTCGCGATTGCCGAATCGGAGGATTGGGCCATGGCCCTCGTCGCCGCCGGCGTCGGCGTTGCGATCGTTCCGGAGGGCGTGGCGCGCGCCCATCCGGATGTGGTCGTGCGCGAGATCGAGGTTGAGGTGAAACGTCATGTAGGACTTGCCTACAGCGCGGCCCGGCCTCCGTCGGACGCGCTGAAAAATTTCATCGCGAAACTCAGGAAGCAGCGGCCGGGCGCAAGTCGCGCCAAGCACGTCGCCAAAATCAGGCGATAGAAAAATCAGGCGACAGACTTGGCCAAATTCAGCCGCGCGCGCTTAACGCATGCCCGATCACCGGCTGCGTCGCGACCGGCGGGTTCGCGGTTTGGGCTGCGAGTTCGCCGATCAGCCGATCGGCGTCGGAGGCGATGTTATCCGGCGCGTGGATCACCAGCCGCTCCAGCGCCCAGCGGTAAGACGAGATCCTGCGCTCCAGGCATTGCTGCACCCATTGCACGATCATGGTGTTCTCTTCCATGCGGGCGACGGCATCGGCGCGCTCGACAGGCGTGAGTTCCGAGATCAGCTTGAGACTGGCGTTGCGTTTCCTGTCGAGGTCGATCACGCGCACCGCGGTGGCGAAAAACGGCTCGAACCGCGTGATGTCGTCGCGAACGTCTTCCATCAGTTGCGCATAGCGCGAGGTGTGCGAGCGGTGCGGCTCGTCGATCAAAATGCGGCCATAGGCGGTGCGGTCGAACACCACTTTCTGCCGCCATGGCGAGGGAAGCGCCGTGTAATCGCCGAACACGCTCTTCCAGGCCGGCCGCGAATGCGGCGGCTCGATCAGGGGATACGCGAGATCGCGAAGCATCCGTTCATTGTCGGTGAGCTGGAATTGCGATGCGCGCAGGCCGATGCTTGCCGTGGCCTCGGCGCCGAGCCAGCGGTGCATGTCGTCGTTGCGAAAATCCTGGCGGGTGCGGCCGAAATCGCCGCCACTGCAGCCGCCGAGGACGATGGCGATCAGAAGCAGCGCCAGGCCAGGTGAGCGCCACCGGATCCGCAGTCTGGTCCGGATCGGGAAACACGTCTCCGGCATGATATAATGTCCGATGTCAGGTGCGCCGACGGCGACGGCGGCCCGGGGCCGTACCTTCTTCCGGTCCGCTGCCACCGCTGGTCTTGTCGGGCTCGCGTTCGATCCGGACGACGGGGAGGATCAGGATGACCCCCATGCCTTCGCGTGGGGCGCCATCCATGGTTGGGCCCGGCCGCCGCGAGGCCGCATCCGCCGGAAATTCAATGATGGTGCCCATCTCTAACTCTCTTTGGTTGTCGCTCTGGCGCGATCGGGCCGGCGACAGGCCGTCATTAAGAACAGGACGTGGTTAACGGCATCTTAACGCGCCGGCGCGGCTTCCGATTAGATCGACCGCCCCGTCCGGCGGCTCGTTGTGGCACAATCGAACCGGCGAAACTGTGAAAAGCTTCACAGTTTGTTTTCCTTAACGGACTGTTAAAGCAACGCCGCTAGGATGGCGCGAGTATTACTCAGTCGCGTACCTCTGACATGACCACACCCCTGCTATTTCCCGGTTTCGACGGGTTGATGACGCTCTCGCGCCGCGAGGGCGTCGATATCAAGCCTACTTTGCTGCGCGTGCTGACCGATCTCTACGTTCAGGCCAACGCGCATAGCGCCGACGAAGAGCGGCAGTTTGTCGAGCTGACTTCCCGCCTGATCGACGAGGTCGATGACGCCACGCGGGCCGCCGTTCGGGCGCGGCTTGCGATCTATCCGGGGACGCCGGTCGAAGTCCTGAACAGGTTGGGGCTGCGGCGCTCGAGTCCTGATGGGAACGCTCCTCTCGCCCGCGAGATTCCACCGCCCTCGGCGGCGCCGCCGGTCGAACCACCGAGCGCGGCGCAATTGCGCCTGTCGTCGTCGAACCTGTCGATGCAGCCGAACGATGCCGCCGAGATCAGCGACATGTTCTTCCGCGCCAACGCCAGCGAGCGCGCCTTGATCCTGCACAATTTCCTGGAGACGCCCTTAAAGGCTTCGGCGCGAATTCCAGCCCCGCGCGCCGCACGCGCCATCGAAACGCTGGAGATGGCAGCCTTCGCCGCCGACATAGAGAACTTCACGCTGGAGCTCGGCGAGGCCTTGATCCTGCCGGCGCGGATCACCGCGCAGGTGGTCAACGATCCCGGCGGCGAGCCGCTGGCCTGCGCCGTCAAGGCGCTGGATATGCCGAGTCCGGTTTTCCAGCGAGTGCTGCTGTTTCTCAATCCCGAATACGGTTGTTCCGTGAACTACGTCTACCGGGTGTCGCGGCAATACGATCATCTGCACGAGCGATCGGCCCTCATCATGCTGGCGGCGTGGCGCGGCTCGACCATGGCGGTCGCCCGCGCCAGGTATCGGCCCGGACTCTATGACGATGAGCGCCAGCGCGCGCGACAGGCGCCGGCGCAGACCCGCCCGGCGGTGCAATTGCCCGGCGCGGGCGGCGCGATGCGCACCGGTTCGAAGGGGTAGCGCGTAGCCGGACTCGATCCGGAGGTGGATGCCGGTTTTGCTTCCGATGCACTTTTCCATCGATAAAATGGCGAACAGCAAATAGCCGATCCGGGAGCAGAGAGCTGGTCGCCAGCAGCAGCCCGCCTGGGTCAAAATTGTGATCTGTCCTGGTCGATTGGTGCTATTCTTCACGCAGCGATCGATAGGAGCGCCTCATGTATAAAAAGGTTCTTCTCGCCTATGACGGCTCAATCGACGGACGGCGGGCGTTGCGGGAGGGAGCCAAACTCGCGCAGCTCTGCAGCGCCGAGGTTTTCCTGCTGGCTGTTGTAGAGATATCTTCCATTATGGCCCCTGAGGCCGGGCTTGCGGTTCCGATCGACGAGCAAACCGCAAATTACAAAGCCATTCTTGCCGAAGGCGTGGAGCGTCTTGAGGCGTTGGGCTTTTCTCCTACCTCACGGTTGGAAATTGGAGATGCCGGCAAAACAATTGCAGGGGTCGCCGAAGAAATCGGAGCACACCTTGTCGTCGTTGGTCACCGCCCGCAAGGACCGCTGGCACGATGGTGGTTCGGCTCTGTCGGCAGCTACCTGGTCAAGCGTCTTCGCTGCAGCGTCCTGGTTGCCCAGACGGAGATCAGCGACGATGAATTCGAGCAGCTAAAGCCGCCGAGCGAAAAGCCTGCCTCAGGTCAAGCCGACGCCGCGTCGATATCATGAGGCGTGTAAGTTACCGTTACGCCGGGACGATGACTTGCCGACATGATACCATTCCTTGCGGTGTCCTTTTCTCGCACACCGATACCGGACATTTCCCGTAGCCGCCCGAACGTCGACAGCGCTCGAGAGCTCGGCGTACGACCGATTGCACGAGCGATCCGCGCTCATCATGCTGGCGGCGTGGCTCGACCATGGCGGTCACCCGCGCCAGGCACCGGCCGTGGCTCTACGACGACGAGCGCCAGCGCGCCCGCGCGGCGCCGGCCTAAACCCGCTCAGCGGCGCAACTGCCAGGCGCCGGCGGCGTGATGCGCACGGGTTCGAACGGTTCGCGCGTATCTGGGAAGAGCATGCCCTCGGGCTCAGTCCGGGCGGTCCCGGCCTACTCGATCAAATCACTGGTGCCGCGGGACGGGACGGCGCGTTACTCTGGAAGTCCTGCTTTGCGAAGGCCGTCGATATAAATCTGAGCTAGCCATCGGCCGGCAGTCCATTCAGAAATACGAAAACTGGGTTCGAGTTCGAGCAGACCGGCCGCTGCCTCCCTCGCTTCTGCTTCGCGTCCTAGATGAACCAGGGCAATTGCAAGGCAACGATATGCCACAGGGTAAAGCGGGTTCTGGCGGACGGCCTTCTTGGCTGCCGCGACTGCCTCATCGAAATGACCAAGACCGATGAATGCAGCGCTCATTCCTGTAAACGCTGAAAAAAGTAACGGGTCAAATGGGCTTAGTCGAATAACGCGCTCAAAGCTCCGGATTGCCTCTTCGGGCTGCCCCGCTATTACGTAAGTAAAACCTCGCTGTTCCCATGCGCGGAATGAATTCGGGTTTAAGGCGACCGCGCGGTCCACCATCTCCCTTGCAGTATCGAAATCGCCAGAGAAGAGAGCCGTTTGGCAGCCAAGCGTGCTCAATGCAACATGGTCGTTCCCGTCGATACTGAGTGCCAACCGGAGAAGCCGCAATCCTTCTGCAATTTCCGACTTCGGATCGGCCGCCCATCCCTGAAGTATATTTCGGAAGTGGCAATCCGCTAAAAGCGTCGCGGCAAAACCGTACCGAGGGTCAATCTCCAATGCGCGAGAGGCAAGCCGAAGGGCCTCGGCCGATCCGCCCCGGGTCCATGACGAGAGGTGCTGTATTGCTCGAAGACAAAGGTCGTGAGCGCTGAGATTGTTCGGCCGACGCACAGCCAAGTCGATTTCGGTTTGAAGCAATTTTGGACGAATGGCAGAGACGACACTCTCGATCATCCGATCCTGTAGAGCAAAGATATCGCTCAGGTCACCTTCAAATCGATCGGCCCAAAGGTGCATCCCGGTCGTGGCATCAATCAATTGGCCGATGATGCAGACTTTTCCGGCTGCCTTGCGCACACTGCCTTCAAGCACGTAGCGGACGCCGAGTTCGCGCCCAACCTGCTTGATATCGACGACTTTGCCTTTGTAAGCAAAACTCGAATTGCGCGCGATCACGACTAGAGATTTGAACCGCGATAACGCTGTGGTGATTTCGTCCACCATGCCATAAACGAAGTAATCCTGATCGGGATCACCGCTCATGTTCTGGAACGGCAGGATCGCTATCGACGGGCCGTCCGGCATCAGGTAGAGGAGTGCAGCGTGACCGCTGGATGGATATGCCGAGACTACTACTAGAGAGGAGATGCTGTTTTTCCGAATACGCCAGACGCGCATCGGTTCAGCAATATTCTTGAGAGTTTGAGGGCCCATATCCTCTAAGGTGGTCTCAACCTTGCCCCGAACTTGCCGGTGAGCATCGTCGGAAATGCAAATCCCACCCGGCTCTGCGATCCCTTCGAGACGCACTGCAATATTGACCCCGTCACCATAGATGTCATTTTCGTCGATGATAATATCACCGACGTGAATGCCGATGCGAAATTCGATCCGTTTGTCCTGCGGCACATCGGTATTTCGTTCTGACACGCTGCGTTGGATTTCATCGGCACATCGTACGGCATCGACCACGCTGGCGAACTCGACGAGAGCGCCGTCCCCAGTGTTCTTGACGATGCGCCCGCGATGATCAGTGATTTTGGGATCAAAAATCGTCTTTCTAAGAGCTTTCAGTCGCGCCAGCGCGCCTTCTTCGTCGATCCCTATCAAGCGGCAAGAGCCCGCGACGTCCGCCGCCACAATAGCCGCCAGTCGCCGCTCTACGTGCTCGCTGCTCAAGGTACACCCCCGGCTCGGGGAAATTGAATGTTCATATAGCACAGTTGTGGGTCGATGTCCGGCTATGCCCACCTTACAAATGGATCAATCTTGTCAAATTGACAGTGCGTCGACCTCTTCCGGTCTTCCCCAACAAGCAGACAATTTCCGAGCCGGTTGGTCCCTCTCGAACGATCGAACGTCCGTAACCCAAACCCACAAACGCCTCACGCCGGCCGCTGCACCACGGCTGCGTTGGATAAATTGGCGGCCTTGCCGCGCTGGTAGGCCGCTCTCTGCTTGATGCGTTCGAGATACGGATAGGCGTTGTCGCAAATGCCGACGTCGTAGGCGATGGCCCATTCCAGGCATGTGGTGAGCAGGATATCGGCGCTGGTGAAGCGGTCGCCCATCAGATAGGTCCTGTTATCGGCGAGCGCGGTTTCGACATGACGCAGCTGCCGGCGGAAATATTCGCCGGCCCGCTCGACCACATCAGGCGCGACGCCGTAGATATGACCCAGGGCGTCGGCCCTGTGGCGGCGCATCACATACAGACTGGTCGAATCCAGTTCGGTGACGATGAAGAACGACCATTCGAGCCAGGCGGCATATTCGCGCTGTGGCTCCGGGATCAGCGATCTTGCCGCGCTGGCATAGGTACGCGAGAGATAGGCGACGATCGCGGCACTTTCGCCGATGCAGAAATCCCCGTCCTGCAGCAACGGGATCTTTTGACGGGGATTGAGGGGCGCGAACGGTGCGGCTGGTGCCAACTCCCCACAGGTCAGTCTCGGTGCGACGGACATGCTACCATTTCTCCACAAACGGCCGCAGGTCCAGTTCGTGCGTCCAGCCGTCCCTCTCCTGGTGATGCGCGAACCAGTAGGCTACGGCGATGGATCTGGTTTTGGTCAGGCTGTCGGGCGGGATGTCTTTGACCTCGATGCCCGCTTGCGGCCTTCATGCGCTGATGGATCGCAGCGCTGTCGACGCCGGCGTCGACCAACAGATGCACGACATGGATATTCTTCGGTCCGAGCTCCCGCGCCATCTGGGCCAGCGCGCGCAGACCGAACTTCGCCGATGAGAATGCGGAAAACCCGCTGCTGCCGCGAACGCTGGCGGTGGCGCCGGTGAACAGAATGGTGCCATGGCCGCGCTTGAGCATGTAACAGGCCGCCTCCCGCCCCACCAGAAAACCGGCGAAGCAAGCCAATTCCCACGCCTTGAGGAACAATGTTCCGGTCGTCTCCAACAGAGGCTTCCTGACGTTGGAGCCGGCGTTGAAAAGGCAGACCTCGATGGGGCCGATGGTGTCCTCGATGCGGGCAAACAGGTTCTGCACGTCGGCCTCCTGGCGGGCATCGACGCTGAAGGCGTGGACTTCGCACCCCTTCGCGCGCAACTCCTCGATCAGGCCATCGGACTTGGCGGCGTCACGCCTGGCAACGCAAGCCTTGTAGCCGCCGACGGCAAAGCGCCGCGCCACGGCCGCGTCGATCGCATCTCCGGCGCCAACCAGCAACGCTACTCCGTTCCGTTGCGACACTTAAATCTCCCTTCAACGCCGGCGATCAGGAGGCGATTCTCACCATCTTGTCCGCGATCATCTGGTCGATATCGGCGTCGCCGTACCCGAGTTCACGAAGAACCTCGCGCGAGTGCTCGCCGACGCGCGGGGCCGGGCCACCGATCGCGGTTTCATTGCGCGTGAAGCGTGCGGCCGGTTTCGGCTGCCGCACCCGCCCGACCGTCGGCTGATCGAGTTCGGCGATCAGGCCACGCGCGACGACCTGCTCGTTGCCGATGATTTCACCGCGGCGCAGGATCGGCGCGCACGGCACGTCCGCCGCATCGAGGCGTTCCAGCCATTCCGCGGTCGAGCGCTGCGCGATGTATTCGGCCATCTTGTGGATGCGCGCGGTTGCGTTGACCGAACGCGCCGTCGTCGTTGCAAACCGTGCGTCCTTTACCAGTTCCGGATCGCCCGAGGCTTTGCAGAAACCCTGCCACTCGGAATCCGATAGCGTCCCCGCCGTGATGTAGCCATCGGTGGTCTTGAACACGAGGTCCGGCCGGTCGTTGGGACCGGTGGCGGTGGGCTCGGCTCCGACCACGGTGTATTGCGTCATACCCTCCGGCCACAGGTATGAGATCATGACATCCAGCATCGCGACCTGGATGTGATCGCCCTGCCCGGTCTTTTCGCGGGCGTAGAGCGCCGACGACAGCGCCTGCGCGGTGAAAATTGCCGTGGTCTTGTCGGCGACAATGGTCCGGATCATTTGTGGGCGGTTTGTCACCGGCTGCGACTGGATATCGGCAAAACCCGACAGGCCCTGAATGATCGGATCGTAGACCCGTTTTTTGACGTACGGCCCGGTGTCGCCGACCCCGCTGATGGAAACATAGATCAGGCGCGGATCGCGCGCGCGCAGTTCGTCAGCCCCCAGCCCAAGCCGCTCCATCGCGCCCGGCCGGAAATTCTGCACCAGCACATCCGTGCGCGCGACCAGCCGGCCCAGCACCTCGCGGCCGGCATCGCTCTTCATGTCGATTGAAAGCGAGCGCTTGCCGCGGTTCGACGAAATGAACAGCGCGGAGAATTCGCCGGCCTTGTCGATGGAAACCCCGCTGCGGCGCACGCTGTCGCCGCCGATCGGCTCGATCTTGAGCACGTCGGCGCCCTGATCGGCGAGAAACATGGTCGCGAACGGGCCGGACACGACCGCGGTGAAATCCAGTACGCGCACGCCCGTGAGTGGACCCGACATCAAAACCTCCCTGATCGACTTCGCGGTTGATTGCCGCTTGTTTCGTCGATGTTGTCAATCGCGCAGGTCCTGGGCGCGTGCATGAGTCCACATCCTGGTCTGTGCAGAATTGCCTGGACTTATCCGCGGTAGAGCACGCGTTAGCCTATCAAAGGAAGTCACGCCCTCGCCAGCTCGAGAAAATGCCGCCCTGCCCGGTCCTCGGTCTCGACGATCCAGGCATCCGGATCGAACCGGATTTCCTTGACCAGCCGCTCCTCCACCGACGCTTCCGGCACCGGCTCTCGCGATACCGGCGCAAAGATGCGCTCGATCGGCCGGCTGTCGTCATAGACCGTCTGCGGCGCCGGCGTGTACAGCATGGCGTTGCCGTCGAGCAGCGCGACCTTGACGAACACCGCGCCGGCTTCCTCCGCGCCGCGCTTTCGCACGGCGCCGAATATCCCTTCGGTCTGGCAGCGGCGCAGATAGGCCGCCACCCATATGCTGGATTTCAATCGCATGGGGGTTGACGATAGGCCAGCGCCAAAGCCGAAGCCAGAGCGCGAAATCAGAAACTTTCAATCTTATTCGGATAGAAGGCCAAAGACATTTCCTTGCAATCTAGCGCGTAGGATGGGTTGAGCGAAGCGATACCCATCAATTGCATTTGATGGAGATGATGGGTTTCGCTTCGCTCAACCCATCCTACGTCCTTGCTGATTTGCCCGTCGGGCAGTTTGTTGGCGGGGGTGTCTATACCCCTTTGCAAAAATATTTCGCTTCACCCGTCGGGCAAATCATCTCTACAAGTTTGCGCCATCCCATCCCACAAGAGGGGCGTATCATGATCGTCACGAAACGCGGGGTGGAATGCGGTGGACGCGGCAGCGTTTTGCGCGCG
>WNGJ01036836.1_pt1 | contig 11758 bp, 9 predicted proteins | sample 5400611 | NCBI WGS metagenome assembly WNGJ01 (sample SAMN13153375, study PRJNA577476) | soil metagenome | isolation source: 40 cm soil or saprolite under Garry oak tree replicate 1 | place: USA:California | collected 2016-06-15 | reverse complement strand
GTGCCGATCTGGTTGACCTTGATCAGCGCCGCGTTCGCCACGCCCCGGCTGATGGCATCGGTGATGATCGCGGGGTTGGTGACGAAGATGTCGTCACCGACCAACTGGACTCGCTCACCGAGCCGTGCGGTCAGCGCCGCCCAGCCGTCCCAGTCGTCTTCGGCGAGCCCGTCTTCGATCAGCCACACCGGGAACCGCTGCGTGATCTGGGCGTAGCGCTCGATCATGTCCTCGCTGGCCAGTTTCTGCCCGGCGACGTGGTAACGGCCATCGCCGTCGCGGAACTCGCTGGCAGCGGGGTCCAGGGCGATTGCGACACCGTCGCGCCCGGCCACGTATCCGGCGTCACCGATCGCGGTCACCAGCAGGGCCAGGACGTCTTCGGGTTCGGCGAGCTGCGGGGCGAAGCCGCCTTCGTCGCCCAGCCCGGTCGCATGGCCTTTGCTGGCCAGCAGCGCCCGCAGGGCCGCGTAGACCTCGGCCCCGGCCCGTACCGCTTCGGGCAGCGACGGCGCTCCCAGCGGCGCGATCATGAACTCCTGGAAGTCCAGCGGGTTGGGCGCGTGCACCCCGCCGTTGACCACGTTGAAGTGCGGCACCGGCAGCCGCGGTATCACCCCGGATGGGGTGAGCCAGTCCCACAGTTCGCGGCCCTGCGCGCGGGCCAGGGCGCGGGCGCAGGCCATCGACACCCCGACGATCGCGTTGGCGCCCAGCCGTGCCTTGTCCGAGGTGCCGTCCAGGCCGGTCATGGCAGCGTCGATCTCGGCCAAACTGGTCCAGTCCCGGCCGCGCAGCAGGTCCGCGATCTCACCGCGGACCGCGCCAACCGCGCCGAGCACCCCCAAGCCCCGGTAACGGCCGCTGTCACCGTCGCGCCGCTCCACCGCTTCCTTGCTGCCGGTCGACGCTCCCGACGGAACGCCAGCCACCCCCACGGTCCCGTCCGCGAGCGTGACCGTCACCTGCAGGGTGGGGCGGCCACGGGAATCCAGGATCTCCAGCGCCCCCACATCGGCGATCGTGTAAGGCCCAGCGCTCATTGCCCGTTCCTCCCAAGTCTCATCTGCTCGGACACATCTTCATCGCCCGGGGTGCCCGCCGGCAGGGGCGGAAGTCACCGCTGATGGCCTGCGCGCGGGCCAGCAGGGTTGTGGTCTGCTTCCGCGCCGCGTTCTGGAAGCCGGCGCCGGGCGGGCCTATCATGACACCGTGGCACACGCCGCCTGGTGATGGATCCCACCGGGGCCGGGTCCTGCTGGGACCCGGCCGCACCCGCCACCTGGCCGATGGGTCCTGCTCCGTGACCTGGGCAGCGGAGGGGCGGGATGACCCAGGAATATCTTATCGGCGAGCTGTCGGTGCGGCTGGAGCGGTTGCAGGCCACCGCCGCCCCGAACACCTGCGGTGGCCTGGCGCGCCTGCGAGATGAGGTCGAGACGGGCACACCCGGCGGCCTGGTGCCGGCGACGGCCCATGCCCTGACCCTGGCCGATGATCTGTGCTGGCAGTCGTTGTCGGAAGGCGACACGGGGGCGTTCGCGCGGCAGGCCCTCGCCTGCGCTGACCTGCGGCTGTTCGGCATCTGCGCTCACCTGCTCACCGACGATTAGGGACTCAAAGTCACCGGCCTGGGCTACGCCGGAGTTCCGCCGCAGACGCCGCCATCGAGGAACACGGCGGCGCGCTGCCAGGCGGTGGCCTCACGGCCCTTGGGTTCGTGACGGTGTGCCCAGGTTCCCTTGCGGAACGCTGCGGCCAGCTCGGCGGCCAGGGCATCGGCTCGCCGGGCCGCCAGCGCCGCCGCTGCCCGTGCGGCCGGTGAACCCGCCGGCCGAAGGGCCAGCACGTGGCGGACGCACAGCATGCCAGGCCAATCTGCGGCACCCGGTCCGGCAGGCATGTCCGCCAGGTCCCGCAGCTCGCGCTGGGCGGCGGCCTCACAGGCCTGGCACACCGGGCACTCGCCAGCCAGCCGGCGCCGCCATCCAGGGACCAGCGGCTTACTGCGGGCTGCGGCGGCCAGGCGGGCGGCCTGCTGCCTGGCCTGCGACGTGAGCAGGCCTGCGGAGTCATCCGGTGCCGTGAGTGCGGCGTCGCGCAGATGGCGCGGGCACAGGCACGCGCTCGCCCATGCCAGGCTGCCGGCCAGGTCCAGGGGCGTGAGCTGGTCGCGTTCCTGGCAGGCGGCCGCTGCGCAGACCCGGCACGCCGCGGCAGATGGCGCGTGCCCCGGCGGCGGGAGCCGGGCGCGCAGCCGGGCGCGCACGGCCGCGTCGTGGTCCGGGCCGCCCGCCAGGACCGCGAGCGGCCGGGGAGAACCGTGCAGGCTGTCGATCGTGACCTGTACCAGCCAGGCCGCGGCATGGCGCTGCCGCCGCACCAGCGCGGCAGCATGGGCATGCGGAACGCACAGACCGCCCACATCGCGGCACCGCGCTTGAACTCCCGGCTCCTCCAGCCCTTCGAGCAGGGTGCCCAGCGCTCGTGTAGCAGCTGCCTGATCGTGGGCGCATCCCGGGCACGCCGCTGGCCGGTGGGTCCGCCCGGCCAGCCGCGCCCAGTGACACGCCCAGGCGGGTGATCATGACCGAGTCCGCGTGGGCTTCCAGGGCGAACCACACCAGGTAGCGATCGGCGGCTTCGGCGGCGTACCGGCACACCGGGCAGCCTCGCTCCGTCAGCAGGTCGGCCGCGCTGGACAGCGTGAGGACCGACGGTGCGCGCGGCAGCGGGCTCGCGGCAGGCATGAACCGCCCCTCTCAACTGCGGCCAGCCACTATGGGCCGATCGTGGTGACATCCGGCCCGAGCATGGCCAGCAGTGCGCTGCACGGCCAGGTCGCCCGTCTTCGTTCGGTCTCGTCGATCGTTTCGGAAAAGCTGGCGAGGCGGTCGTCGGGCTGCCCGCGCCAGCGGGGGCAGCCGTCGGACAGGGGGCAGTCACTGGCACGCGGCTTGCCGTGCGGGGCGCATCGTGGCCTGGCTCCCGACCGGAACGCGTGCAGTGCCCGCCACAGCAGCAGAACCTGGTCCTCGGTCACCTGGGGCATGTGTTCTCCCTGGTCCAGTGCCGGTGAAACCAGGGACCGTCAGCGGCCTGTGCCGCGCTCGGGGCGAGCCCCATCGCCGTCACCCAGTCTGGCACGCTTGCCGACGGCGGGTGCCGGGATCACAATGCGGTCCAAGGGCGAGAGGAAGGCGCCGATGATGGCCACTCCCACCAGCAATCATGACCGCAGCTCCGCGGCGTCCCGCCCGTTCCACCGGGTCCTGGTGGCCTGGGACGGCTCCCCGGACTCGGTGGCGGCCCTGAAAATGGCGGCGGCCGTCACTGGTGCCGAGCACGACCAGGTCGTCGCGTACGCGGTGCTGCCCGCCCCGCCCCATGTGGAAGCCTGGCGTGACGACGCGGACGAGCTGCCCGGGCCGGCCCGCCAGGTGTTCGAAGCGTTCGAAACCACCAGGGACGCCATTGCCGCGACCCGGCCGGTGCAGATCACGCTGCATACCTGCGAGGACCGCCGTATCGCCGAGTCGATCTGCGGCTACGCCAGCGAGCATGCCTTCGACCTGCTTGTGATCGGGCGGCACGGAAACGGCGGGGTCGTGCATCCCAAGCTCGGGCACATCGCGCAGGTGGCCGCGCGGGAAAGCAAGGTGCCGGTTCTGCTGGTCGGCGGCCGGTAGGAATCTTTCCACGCTGCGCCGGCGTGCCGGACGTAGCGCCGGCCTATCGGCAACGCCTGTCATTGTGCTGCACCGTGCCTCGGTAGCATGTCTTCGCCGGATGAGGCTCCCGGCAGGGCTCCCGCCCTGAACCGCCACCGCGGCTAATGGCCTCTGTTTCGCGAAGGATTGACCGATGGGTGGCGGGCTGTGGCTGGTCAGCGTGTGGGTGTGCGGCGCCGGATCGGGCAGGCGTCCCCGGCGCTGAAGTTCGTGCTGCTTGTCGGCGTGATGAGCTTCTTCGCCGACTTCACCTACGAGGGGTCACGGTCGATCATCGGCCCCTTCCTGGGGGCACTGGGCGCCGGGGCGCTCGCGATCGCCGTCATCGCAGGCGTGGGTGAGTTCCTGGGCTACGGGCTGCGGCTGGTGTCCGGGCGAGGAGCCGACCGGACCGGGCGGTACTGGCCCATCACGATCGGCGGGTACGTGCTGCAGATGTCGGTGGTGCCGCTGCTGGCCCTGGCGGGAAGCTGGCAGGTCGCGGCGCTGCTGATCATCTTGGAGCGGGTCGGGAAAGCCACCAGGAACCCGCCCCGCGACGCGATGCTCTCCCACGCGGCCAAGGACATGGGGTACGGCTGGGGTTTCGGGGTGCATGAGGCGCTCGACCAGTTCGGCGCCATGTTCGGCCCGCTGCTGGTCGCGCTGGTGCTGGCCCTCACCCACCACGATTACACGGTCGCGTTCGCCTCCCTCGCGGTCCCGGCCGCGGTCACCCTCACGCTGGTCGTGGTGGCCCGCGTCTTCTACCCGCGCCCGCAAGATCTTTCCGCCGGGCCAGCGCAGGTGACCACCTCCGGGCTGCCACGGGTGTTCTGGCTCTACCTGGCCGGCGCCGCGCTGGTGGCGGCGGGTTTCGCGGACTTCCCCGTGATCGCCTACCATTTCGCCCACGCGGGAACGGTGCCGGCGCCGCTGGTGCCGGTGTTTTACGCGGTGGCGATGGCGGTCAGCGGCACCGGCTCGCTGGTGTTCGGGAAGCTGTTCGACCGGGCCGGGATCGGCATCCTCATCCCGCTGACTGTGATCGCGGCGGTGTACGCGCCGCTGGCGTTCCTCGGCGGGTTCTGGGCCAGCCTGGTGGGCGTATCCCTGTGGGGGCTGGGCATGGGGGTGCACGAATCGATCATCCCCGCGGCCGTGGCGCCGATGGTGTCCCCCGGCCGCCGCGCCTCCGCGTACGGGCTGTTCACCGGCGCCTACGGCACCGCCTGGATGGCCGGCAGCATCGCGATCGGCGCGCTGTTCAGCGTCTCTCTCGGGGCGGTGGTCGCCTTCGCGGTGGCCGTGCAGCTCGCCGCGATTCCGTTGATCATGCTGGTCCGTAGGCACGCGGCACAGCCGTCTCCCGAGCGTGGGTAACGGCGAGCTGAGCGAACAGATGAACGGGCTGGCCGAATACCAGACCCGCCGCCTACGCGCCAACCACCGGTGCCTTGCTGCGAGCCTGCCACCGGCCGGTTGTGATCGGAGGCGGCTTGGTGTCGCCACCGCCGGAGAAAAGGGGAACGCCCGCCGGGATGGCGGAGGGCGATCCCCGCCCGGCGCATGAAGCCAGCCACGGTTTGCGCTGGCTGGCCGGTGAGAAGCTCGATGTGATTGAGCCCGGCCCCGCAGCGCCAGTACAGGTCTTCGGCAAGCTGCTTGGTCAACGGCACTGGTATTGGGAAGCGCTGCCAGATAGAGCCGCCCGCCGGTGCCCGCGGAATCTGGTGCTCGGCCAGGACCGTGCTCACCAAGGGATCGGAGTACAGGGCATTGACCAGCTCGATCTCGGCGGGTCCAGCCTGCGGTACTGTACCGCCGGTCCGGACGGGAAGCCCGTAGTCGTGAGCACTGCGCAAGACCGTCTTAAGGGAGGTGCCGAGCTTGCGGCCGACGTCCTGCGCCGATAGCCCATCGCGGCTGTAAAGATCCCAGAGCGCATCGACTGAGAGCGCCCGCCGGTCCTGGCGCTCCCAGCCGCCGCGGGTCCGGGTCTGGATGCCGTGGCGGCGCAGGCGGTCGCGAACGGTCGTGGCCGGGATTCCCAGCAGCGCGCCGATCTGGGTGATGGTGAGATGCTGGTGAACGTACAGCTCAGTGAGGATCTCAGGGAGGTTGGCTGGGTCGGCTCGGCGGCGATCTGGCCGCTTCCCGCCCGTGCCGCGTGGCCGTAGCGGTACGCCCGCCCTCCGCAACTGGCGGGTGACTTTTGCCTGTCCAGCCCTGTGAGTTCCGCGATGTGGTAGGTGGACAGCTCTTCACACAGATACAGGTGCGCCAGCCGGGAAAGAACCGGATCCGTCAGCGGAGCGGAACGCTCACCGATGCATTGGCATGCATTGGCCGGTGGTGCCGCCTGGGGAGGGTGAACGGCGCCCATGGTTAATACGCGGCGCTCGGGCAGCGACATACGGCACCTGCCTCAGATCGGGTAGGGACCGTTGGCGATGTCCGCAGTGGGCGAGCCCCTCCGCCGTATGCGCCTTCCACGATACAGCCGACCGCTTGTCAGGCGCAGGCCCCACGTCAGCCGGGCGTGGCTCCCGCCATGAGGGTCGCGCTTGCCGCAAGCACCTGCGACGGTGACAAGGGCGGTGGCGATGAGGCTCGCCACTACCGCGTCAACGCCGCTGATGGCCTCCACGGCTGTCATTGAGGTGCCGCAGAGCTCACGGAACGAGTGGCGCCGGTCAGCCGGCGATCAGGATGGAGTAGCCGAGGCGGCGGGTGGCCCTTTCGGCCTTCGTCCCGGTAAGCCGCCCCCAAAGATGGGGATGGCGAGAGCGCCCGATCACCACAAGGTCTGCTTGATGGCCGCTGGGCTGCCTTCAGCCATCGGTGGCACGCGCGCAGCCCGCGTTCGTGCTCTTCCAGGACCTCGCTCGCGTCGGCGCCATCCCAGCACGGGGGGTGCTCTTCCATGGCGACCGCGATCAGCCGGGCACCTTCCACCTGGGCGAGGCAGACCGCCTCCGCCAGTGCCCGGCGAGCCGAAGGAGAGTCGTCATAGGCGATCAAGATCCGGGTTAACACTGCTGATCCTCAGCACCGCGGGTAAGCGAAGCGTACATCCGCCCCCGGGCGCTGTCACCGATCCGCTGCGCGTGATCGTTTGGTGCTCGGCGCGCTGGCACGATACGGTGAACCCGACTACGCGATGAGGCTCGCGTATTGCTGAGTCCTCCGAGGGCCCGGCTGATGGCCTCTACCTGATGGCGGCCCGGCATGCACATGCCGGATTGAGCAGGCGGAGGCTGGATTGCCTTACCTCATCCAGGTGCTGCAAAGCCTGGTCGTCCTGACAGTGGCCCCTCTGTACGCAGGCGTGATCACGCGCGCCGAGGCGATCGTCGGCTCCAAACGAGGGCCCAGTGTTCTCCAGCCTTACCGGGACCTGGCCAAGCTGCTGCGCAAGGGTAGCGCGTTCAGCGATCAGGCGTCCTGGGTGCTGCGCGGCGCCCCGTTCGTGGCGTTCGCCTGCTACCTGACCGTGTCGGTGATCGTCCCGGTGATCACCAACGACCCGCTGCCGCTGGCGTTCCTGGCCGACCTGATCGGCGGCGCGTTCGTCCTGGCCCTGGCCAGCTTCGCGATCTCGCTGGCGGCTCTGGACACCGCCAGCCCCTACGGTGGTCTTGGGGCGAGCCGGGCAAGCTGGATCGGCAGCATGGCCGAGCCCGCGCTGATCCTGGTCTTCTTCACCGTGGGCGTGGTGTCCGCCTCCGACAACCCCTACCTGATGAACCACGCGATCGCGCACTCACCGTTCGCGCTGGTGCTGCCGACTCACCTGCTCGGGCTGGTGGCGTTCTTCATGATCGTCCTGGTGGAGAACGGCCGGATCCCGATCGAGAACCCCGGCGTGAGCACGGAGATCTCCATGATCGAAGAGGGCCGGGTGCTGGAGTACTCCGGCCGGGAGTACGCGCTGGTCAAGTGGGGGAGCTGGATGAAGCTTTTCCTGCTGTCATCGATCTTCATGAACGTGTTCGTGATCCCGTGGGGCCTGGGCACCTCCACGGCCCTGCCCAGCGCACTGCTGGCCATCGTGATCCTGCTGGGGAAGCTGGCGCTGTGCGGGATGGCCATCGTCCTGATCGACACCTCGTTCGCCAAGCTGCGCTTCTTCCGGATCGCCGAGTTCCTCGGCGCGTCGTTCCTGCTGGCCCTGGTCGGCGTCGCCACCTCCTACGTGATCGGGGTGTGAGGCCGTGGAGAAACTCGCCGCCACCAGCGCCGCCGGGGTGCTGCTGGACCTGTCCGGTGTGCTGATTTTGCTGCTGGCGTTCGCGTGCCTGGGCTCCAAACTGTTCAACCGGTACGTGGCCTACTACGGCGCCCAGTCGGTGGTGCTGTCGTTCGCCGCCGGGGTAGCCGCGTGGACGTTCCACAGCGTGGAACTGTGGATCCTGGCCGCTCTCACCTTCGCGATCAAGGGCATCGGGATACCGCTGGCCACCCGCCGCCTGCTGCTGCGCCGCCTGGCGCTGGCCCGCGACACCGCCATCTCCACCGGGCTGTCCACCTCGCTGATCGCCGGCGGGGCGCTGACCGCGTTCGCCTACCTGGTCACCCGCCCCCAGCTACTGCCCCATGGCGTGGTCGCCGCCGCGGTGGTGCCGCTGTCCACCGCGGTGATCCTGCTCGGCGCGCTGGCCATGGTGGTGCGGCGCCACACTGTGGCGCAGCTCATCGGCTGGCTGATCGTGGAGAACGGCGTGTTCCTCGGCGCGATCACGCTGGTGGCCACGTTCCCGTTCATCGTCGAGGCCGGGATCTTCCTCGACATCGCGGCAGGAGTGCTGATCATGCTCGTGTTCGTGTCCGGGATCACCCGCGAGCTGGCGGAAGCCAGCGCCGCCGAACTGCGGGGACTGCGCGGATGACGGCGCTGGCGATCCTCATCGTCGCAGGCCCGCTCGCCGCGCCAGCCGCGGCGGCGCTGCGTGCACGCGCCCGCGTAGCCGGGCCGCCCTGGTGGCCGGGGCGCTTGTCTCGCTGGCGGCAGCCATCGCGCTGCTGGCGGCGCAGGTGCACCACCCCCCGCTGAGCGGGTGGGCCGGGTTCTTGTATGTGGACACACTCAGCGGGTTCTTCCTGCTCACCGTCGCCGGGGTCACCACACTGGCGGCGGCCGGGTCCGTCGGGTACCTGTCGGCCGAGGAGGACTCCGGCAGGTTCACCGCGTTCCAGGTCCGGCTGTACTTCAGCTTCTTCGGCCTGTTCGCCTCGCTGATGCTCGCCTCGCTGGAAACCGGCAACCTGGGCCTGTTGTTCGTCCTGGTGGAAGCCAGCACGCTGGCCAGCGCGGCGCTGGTCGGGCTGGAAGGCAAGGCGCGGTCGCTGGAGGCCGCCTGGAAGTACGTGATCATCAGCTCGCTCGGTGTCACGATCGCGCTGGCAGGCACCTTGTTCTTGTTCTACGCCGGCAGCGCCCTGCACCTGACGTCGAACCAGCGGCTGACCTGGCCGTACCTGTTCGCGCACGCGGCGGCGCTGTCGCCGACGCCGCTGCGGCTGGCGTTCTTGCTGGCGGTGGTGGGTTACGGCACCAAGGTCGGCCTGGCGCCGATGCATACCTGGCTGCCGGACGCCCACGCCGAAGCGCCGTCCCCGGCCAGCGCCATGCTGTCGGCCGCGCTGCTCAACACGGGCATGTACGCGATCATCCGGTTCCTGGCGATCGCTCATGCCCGGCTGGGCTCCACCTACCCGCGGGCGGTCCTGCTGTCGTTCGGCTTCCTCTCCATCGTGATCGGCGTGCTGTTCATGGTCCGGCGGGGGAACTTCAAGCGGCTGTTCGCCTACTCCTCGGTGGAGCACATGGGGATCATCGCGGTGGCGCTGGGGTTCGGCGGGGTGCTGGGGTTCTACGGGGCGCTGCTGCACACCCTCAACCACGCGATCGCCAAGGCGGTGCTGTTCCTCGGCAGTGGCGAGGTGGCGCTGCGGTACCAGACCCGGGAAGCCGCGGGGGTGCGTGGCCTGCTCACTGCCGTTCCGGTCACCGGTGGCGTGTTGCTGCTGGGCTCGCTGGCGGTCCTCGGCTCGCCCCCGTTCGGGCTGTTTCTGTCCGAACTGACGATCATCCGGGCCGGGTTCAGCTCCGCCAGCCCGGTGCTGCCGCTGCTGCTGCTGGCCCTGCTGGCGGTAGCGTTCATCGCATTCGCCCGGACCACCGCGGGCATGGCCACCGGCGAGGCCCCCGCACCCCCAGCCGCCTACCACGGGCGGGCAGCCCGCTGGAGCGCGGCGATCCCCCTGGTGGCCGGGCTGGTGACGCTCCTTGTGCTGGGCCTGTGGATCCCCGCCGGGCTGAACACCGCGATCATGCATTCCCTGGCGGTGATCTGAATGACCGCGGTCCAGCCGTCCGCGCCCACCACCGTGACCGGGCTGCTCGGCCTGCTCGGCGATGCGGAGTTCCGCGACGACGGAAACGTGATCACGGTCGAGGTTCCGCCCAGCCGGCTCGAAGCCGCCGTGCATCACCTGGCCGCATGCGGCGCCCGGCTGGCGGACCTGTTCGCCGCCGACGGAGACCGGGTGACGTTGCGGCTGGTGTGGGCGCTGGATACCGAACGGCAATACCTCATCACCGAGTCCCCAGTGGCCGGTGGCGAGTACCCGGCGCTGTCGGACATCGCCCCGGCGGCGTTCTACGAGGAATGCGAGATCTACGAACAGTTCGGGATCAGGCCTGCCACCGGCAAGCCGCTCAACCGGGTCGCCCTGCCGCCCCACGCGGGACCGGGTTTCCCCCGGCTGGGGCATCAGCCGCCGGCCGAACCGGCCGAGGTCCACGCGCCGCACACGGTCGGCGGGCATGCGTTCGAGTTCCCGTTCGGCCCGGTCCGCCAGGCCGGCATGGAGTCGCTGTATTACGGGCTGGTCACCAGCGGCGAAGAAGTCGTCGACCTGTACCTGTTCACCTGGCACAAGCACCGCGGGCTGGAATGGCGGCTGCGGGGCCGCGCTCCCGCCGAGGCGCTATTCCACGTCGAGCGCACCGAGGGCCTGAGCGCGGTCGCGGTGAGCTGGGCGTTCGCCGCCGCCGTGGAGGCCGCCACCGGGGTGGACCCACGGCCCGGGGCTGGGCGGGCCCGCGGGGTGGCGCTAGAACTGGAGCGGCTCTACAACCACGCCGCCGCGACCGCCGCCCTGTGCCAGTCCACCGGCCTGTCCGTCGGCCAGTCCGCCGCCGAGATCGCGCTCGAACAGTTTCTCCGGATCAACGCCGCCGTCTTCGGGCACAGGTACCTGTTCGGCGTCATGGACGTCGGCGGGGTGCGCCGGGCACCCGACGCTGAGGTGCTGCGGAAGGGCCTGCCCGGCGCCTACGGTGAGCTGCGCCGCGCTGCCGACGCGCTGCTGTCCACCAACTCTTTTCTGGACCGGCTGGAAGCCACCGGCATCATCACCGAAGAGCAGGCCCGCCGCCTCGGGCTGGTCGGCCCGGTCGCCCGCGCCGCCGGGACTTCGATCGACACCCGCGCGGACCAGCCCGCGGCGCCGTACTTCGAGCACCGGCCCGCGGTCGCGGTCCGTCGCAGCGGCGACGTTCTGGGCCGCTTTCAGGTGATGCTGGAAGAGGCAGCCGAGTCGGTGCGGCTCATCGGCGAGCTTCTCGATGCCGGTACCGAGGCGCACACGCTGGCGATACCAGCCACCAGCGGAACCGGGCTTGGCTGGGCGGAGTCCCCGCGCGGCGAAGCGCTGGCCTGGGTCGCCCTCGACCAGGAGGGACGGATCACCCGGGCCCGGCTGCGCCCCGCATCGGTACGCAACTGGCGCGGCTTCGACGACGCCTGCCGGTCGCAGAACGTGTTCACCGACATTCCGATCATCGAGGCCAGCTTCTGGCTGACCGTGGCCGGCACAGCACGCTAGGGGAGGTGAGCGCCAATGCCGTCGTGGTTCGTGCGTGGCCTGCGCCGCGGGGTGGTGACCAGCCGGTACCCGGCCCATCCCGACCCGTCAGCCCGCGACCTGCCGGTCCCGCCCGCGTTCCTCCCCCAGCACCTGGACCGGGCCACCGCCGA
>WNGJ01023614.1_pt1 | contig 11758 bp, 8 predicted proteins | sample 5400611 | NCBI WGS metagenome assembly WNGJ01 (sample SAMN13153375, study PRJNA577476) | soil metagenome | isolation source: 40 cm soil or saprolite under Garry oak tree replicate 1 | place: USA:California | collected 2016-06-15 | reverse complement strand
GCCGGGCTGGTGCCGTCATTATCGACCATTTGACGCCACCGATGACCCGGGCGGAGCTGCATGACGATCTGGCGCGGCTGGAAACACTGGTCGACGAATATGCGCTTGCCGCCGACCTCGATCCGAAGCGCGCCGGCGTGATCGCCGAAGATATCCTGTCGCTGGCGCGGGCGCAGCAGCTCGACGCCGACATCGGCGTTGCAAAGGACACGCCGACCCACGAAGCCCTGCGCGCGCTCGATGCGCATCTGTGCGATCTCAAGGAAATGCAGATCCGGGACGGGCTGCACATCCTGGGCCGGGTTCCCGCCCGCGCGCAATGCGACGATCTCCTGGTATCGATCGCGCGGCTGCCGCGCTCGGAGAGCAGGTCGGAGGACGCCTCGCTGCAGCGCGCATTGGCACGCGATCTCGGGCTCGGCACTTTCGATCCGCTGACCCGCGATCTCGCCGATGAATTTTCCGGGCCGCGTCCCGATGTTCTCGCCGGCATCGGCACGGCCGCATGGCGCACGTCTGGCGATACGGTCGAACGCATCGAGACGCTTGCGCGCCAACTGGTGTCCGGCGAGCGGGCCTGCGATACCGGATGGACGAATACGGCGGCTGTGCTGGACTGGATCGCGACCAGCCTGCGTCCGGCGATCGAGGCTTGCGGGGCGGCCGAGATGAACGCGCTGCTGCGTGGGCTTGACGGGCGGTTCATTCGTCCCGGTCCGTCCGGCGCGCCGACGCGGGGACGGCCCGACGTGCTGCCGACGGGACGGAATTTCTTCGCGGTTGACGTTCGCGCGGTACCGACGCCGTCGGCATGGCGGATCGGGCGGCTGGCCGCGGAGCGGCTGGTGGAAGCTTACTGGCAGGAGGCCGGCGAATGGCCGCGCGCGATCGCGTTGTCGGCCTGGGGCACCTCGAACATGCGCACCGGCGGCGACGACGTAGCGCAGGTATTGGCGTTGATCGGGGCGCGGCCGCTGTGGGAAGAAAGTTCCGGCCGCGTGACGGGATTTGCTATCACCCCGCTTTCCGAATTGAAGCGGCCGCGCGTCGATGTCACCCTTCGCGTCTCCGGATTGTTCCGCGACGCGTTCCCGACCCAGATGGATATCGTCGCCAGCGCGATCAGCGCCATTGCCTTGCTGGATGAGCCGGATGGCGCCAATCCGATTGCCGCGAACGTTCGCGCCAGCCGGCAAGCGCTGGAAGCCCGCGGCATGGACCGCGAGCGGGCACAACGGCAGGCCGGCTACCGGGTGTTCGGCTCGAAACCCGGCGCCTATGGCGCGGGATTGCAGGCGCTGATCGACGAGGGCGGCTGGGACGAGCGGGCCGATATCGCCGGCGTCTATCTCGACTGGAGCGGCTATGCCTATGGCAGTGGCGTGGAGGGCGAGGTCGCGCGCGACGCGTTTGCTGGCCGCCTCGCGGATATCGATCTTGTTGCCCAGACCCAGGACAACCGCGAACATGATATTCTCGACTCCGACGATTATTATCAGTTCATCGGCGGTCTCGCGGCGACGGTGCAGACGCTGCGGGGCAGGGCTCCGCGCATCGCGCATATCGATACCTCGCGGCCCGAGGCGCCGCTGTCGCGATCGCTTTCGCAGGAGATCTCCCGCGTGGTGCGGGGGCGCGCTGCCAATCCGAAATGGATCGCCGGCGTGATGCGCCACGGCTACAAGGGCGCGTTCGAAATCGCGGCTACGGTCGATTATCTGTTCGGCTTCGCGGCGAGCACCGATGCAGTATCGAACCATCATTTCGATCAATTGTTCGCCGCCTATCTGCAAGACGAACGCGTGCGAAATTTCATGGCAGAGGCCAATGGCGCGGCGCTTGGCGAGACCGCCGCGCGCTTTGCCGAAGCGATCCGGCGCGGGCTCTGGACCCCGCGCTCCAACCGCGCGGCCGATCTGATCGCCGAATTGCTGTCGACAACGCCGAAGGAAACCGCATGACCCAAATTCCCGTCGGAACCGACGAGGCCGAAAACATCAGGCATCGGGAGAAGGCGCGCAAGCACAAGGCGGCGCGTGACAAGATCATGGCTTCCAAGACCGGCGAAAAAGGTCTCCTGATCGTCCATACCGGCACCGGCAAGGGTAAGACCTCCGCGGCCCTTGGCATGGTGTTTCGCCATATCGGCCATGGCTATCCCGTCGGCATCGTGCAGTTCACCAAGTCGCCGTCCTGGGACACCGGCGAAGCGCGGGTGCTGGCGAAATTTCCCGATCTGGTGACACTGCACATCATGGGCGAGGGCTTTACCTGGGAAACGCAGGACCGCGAACGCGATATCGCGGCGGCGACGAAAGGCTGGGAGCGCGCCAAGGAGTTGATCCGCGACGATCGCCACCGCATGGTCCTGCTGGATGAGCTCAACATCGTGCTGCGCTACGACTATCTGCCGATCGAAGCGGTGTTGCGTTTTCTGCGCGACGAAAAGCCCGCCGACAAGCACGTGGTCGTCACCGGCCGCAACGCTCATCCGTCGCTGATCGAGTTGGCCGACCTCGTCACCGAAATGACCTTGATCAAGCATCCGTTCCGGGCCGGCGTGAAGGGCCAGAAGGGTATCGAATTCTGATGGCGCGGCCCACGCCTGCGATGATGATCCAGGCCACCGGCTCCAATGCCGGCAAGTCCACCATGGTTGCGGGCTTGTGCCGTGCCCTGGTCCGGCGCGGCTTGAAGGTGGCGCCATTCAAGTCGCAGAACATGTCGAACAATGCGGCGGTCGCGATCGAGGGCGGCGAGATCGGCCGGGCGCAGGCGGTGCAGGCCCGCGCGGCAAGGATGCCGCCCAGCATCCATATGAATCCGGTGCTGCTGAAGCCGGAGACCGATACCGGTGCGCAGGTCATCGTGCAGGGCAAGCGCTGGGGCACTTTGCGGGCAAAGAATTATCCGGAGCGGAAGGCGACGTTATTGCCGGCGGTGCTGGATAGTTTCGCGCATCTCGCGCGGGGGGCGGATATCGTTCTGGTCGAGGGCGCCGGCAGCCCGGCGGAAACCAATCTGCGCGCCGGCGACATCGCCAATATGGGATTTGCCGCGGCGGCCGATGTCCCCGTGGTGATGCTTGGCGACATCGATCGCGGCGGCGTCATCGCCAGCCTTGCGGGCACGCACCTCGTCCTGGAGCCAAGCGAGCGGGCGCGTATCCATGGCTTCATCGTCAACAAGTTTCGCGGCGATGCCAGCCTGTTCGATCAGGGCTTGGCCGAGGTGACGCGGCTCACGGGATGGCCGTCGCTCGGCGTGGTGCCGTGGCTGCCGCAGGCGGCGTGGCTGCCGGCCGAGGATGCCGTCGATCTCGACCGCGCGCATCAATCCTCGTCGGAACGCGTGATCGCGGTGCCGGCTCTCGCGCGTATCGCAAATTTCGACGACCTCGATCCGCTCGGCATGGAGCCTGAGGTGAAGCTTGTCTTCGTCCGGCCGGGCCAGCCGATTCCCGCCAACGCCGATGTCGTCATTCTCCCCGGCAGCAAGTCCACCATCGGCGATCTCGCCTTCCTGCGCGCGCAAGGCTGGGACATCGACATCCTGGCGCATGTCCGCCGCGGCGGCCATGTCCTCGGTCTATGCGGCGGCTACCAGATGCTCGGCAAAACCATTGCCGATCCCGACGGCGTCGAGGGCCACGCTACGACGGTCGAAGGTCTGGGCCTGCTCGATATCGCGACAATCATGAGCGCGGACAAATCCACTACGCTCGTGACCGGCACGCATTGCGCAACCGGGGCGGCGATCCAGGGTTACGAAATTCATCTCGGCCACAGCGAAGGCGCCGATTGTGTCCGGCCCGTGGTCACGGTCGACGGCCGTGCCGACGGCGCCAGCTCCGGCGATGGCCGGGTGCAGGGCACTTATGTCCACGGGCTTTTCGGCGGCGACGCTTTTCGTAAAGCCTGGCTTGCCAATCTCGGCATCGCATCGGCACTGGCCTATGAGGCTCGGATCGAGTCCGCGCTTGACGCGCTGGCCGACCACCTCGAAGCACATCTCGACGTCGAACAGTTCCTGAAGATTGCGCGGAGCCGTCAAACCACCAGCGCAAGCGCGGCGTAAGCTGCCGCCTCGAACAGGCATGCCGCGGCATAAAGGTCCAGCGCGCGGCCGATATCGTCGGGCCGCGCGTCCTTGCGGCCCTCGCCGTTGAGGAAGGGATCGTCGACCATGCGTTCGCCGTAGCGCCGCGGACCGGCCAGCGCCAACCCTAGGGCTGCGGCCATCGCGCCCTCCGGCCAGCCCGCATTGGGCGAGCGATGCATTGGCGCGTCGCGATACATGACCTGAAGCGATGTCTTGATGGTACCGTTCGCGATCGGCGAAGCGGTCGCGAGCAGCAGTCCCGACAGCCGGGCCGGAAGATAATTGACCAGATCGTCCAGCCGCGCGGCGGCCCATCCGAAGGATTCGTAGCGGGCGCTGCGATGGCCGATCATGGAGTCGGCGGTGTTGATCGCCTTGTAGACGATCAGACCGGGCAATCCCAACAGCGCCAGCCAGAATGCCGGCGCCACCACGCCATCGGAGAAATTCTCGGCGCAGGATTCGATCGCCGCGCGGCAAACGCCGGCCTCGTCAAGTCGATCAGGGTCGCGGCCGACGATCATCGCAACTGCCTCGCGCGCGCCAGCGAGGCCTTCTTCAGCGAAGGCCGAGCGAACGCCGGCGACGTGCTGATAGAGGCTCCGCTGCGCGATCAGCACCGATGCGAGCAATCCCAATACCAGGTTCCCGAGCATGGTTCGCGGCAACGCCGTCTCAACGAGCCAGCCGGTCAATCCGGCCACGGCGACAACCAGCACGGTCGCTCCGATGCCCGCTATCTTGCGCTGTTGCTGCGACCAGCTCTCGCGATTGAGTGTGCGGTCGAGCAGTCCAATCAGGTGTCCAAGCCATACCACCGGATGCGGCAACCGCCGCCACAGCCAGTCCGGATCGCCGATCAGGGCGTCGAACGCCAGTGCCGCAACGACAACGAAGAGCGCATCGCCCCGGATCAACACGTCACCGGTCCAGGCGCTCGAGTTCGGCGGCAAGCCGATCGAGCGCCGCCGACTGCATCGGCCCACCGCACGTCGTGAGTTTTTCCGGAATCACGATACGCTTATGCAGCATGAACGCGCTGCCTTCGTCCTCGGCAAAATTGCCGCCTTCGGACACAAGCAGGAAGTCGGGTCTCAGGCTTACGATGGCCTCCAGCGAAGCAAACCCGCCGAGCTTGTTGCCGAGTTCGCCGGCGGCGTTGCCGAGGCCGGCGGCCGCCAGCAGGGAGGTGGTCAGGCTGTCGCCGCCGGAAACCCAACCGCGCCGCGACAGCGCCAACACGCGGTAAGGCTTGCGCGATGCCCCCTCCCGTGTGCGCTGGATCGCGGCATCCAGCCGGGCGATTTCCGCAGCGGCGCGATCCGGATGCTGCAGAAGATCGCCCATCAGGCGAATTTGTTTTTTAACGTCGTCCAGGGAGCGCGTCACATCGAACTCGATGACCCGCAAGCCCTTTTCCTTGAGCAACTCCCGCGTGGCGCGCTTGGTGTAGCGGCCAGCGACGACGATATCCGGCTTCAGCACCAGCACGTCTTCGGCTTCGCCTGACAAACGCGGGAACTGGCGGGCCTTCTCGGCATCCCAGGAGCGTTCGGCATCGCGGGCGTAGGGGCTCAATCCAAGAATTTGAGCGGGGTCGGCCAGCGTCATCAGCAATTGGTCGGTGCAAAGGTTGATGGAGGCCACCCGTGGCAGGTCGGCGGCCTTGGCCGGGTTGTGCAAGCCCATTCCGCCGATCATCACGATCGCGGCGAGCACGCGCCAAATCCGCTCGCGCTTTGGCGCGGTTGATGGCATGTAGCGCGGATGAAGCATGGCGGGGACCTCACCGAAGCAATGGCGCGTCATGGCGGCACGCCCGACAGTTGGCTCGACCTTTCGACCGGGATCAACCCCTGGCCCTGGCCGGTTCCGGAAAATTTGCCGGGAGACGCATGGCGGCGCCTGCCATCGCGTGCCGGCGGCGATGCGTTGATTGCCGCCGCGAGAGCGGCCTACGGCGTGCCGGATGGGGCCGATGTGGTTGCAATCGCCGGAACGCAAATGGCGATCCAATGGCTGCCCTATCTTGCGGTGTCCGGTCCGGTTGCGATCGTCGGGCCGACCTACGGTGAGCATGCCCTTGCCTGGCAAAACGCTGGCCATGAGGTGATCCCGATCGACGATCTCGACGGTTTTCCTGAAAACGCCGCTCATGCCGTCATCGTCAATCCCAATAACCCCGATGGCCGTATCGTCGAATCGGCGGCGCTGGCGCAGCTGGCCGCACGCCTGAGAGATCGCGGCGGCTGGCTTGTCGTCGACGAGGCCTTTGCCGATGTCGACCCGGCCATCGGCGCGGCGCCGCTGTCCGTGGATTGGCCGGTGGTGGTGCTGCGCTCGTTCGGAAAATTCTATGGCCTGGCCGGTGTTCGTCTTGGCTTTGCGATCGGTCGGCCCGATATCGCCCGGCGCCTGACTAGCGCCATCGGGCCCTGGCCGTGCTCCGGTCCCGCGCTGCATATCGGGACACTCGCCTTGAAGGATCGGGCGTGGGCCGATCGGATGCGCGGCGAATTGCTGGGCGAGGCCGGCAGGCTTGACGCCATTCTCGAGAAAGCCGCCTTTGGGATTGCCGGAGGCACGTCGCTGTTTCGGCTCGCGCGACATCCCGATGCGCTGCAGCGGCACACAGCTTTGGCGCGGCGGCATATCTGGTGCCGCAGTTTTGAATGGGCCGGCGACCTCTTGCGGTTCGGGCTGCCGCCCGACGAGGCTGGCCTCGCAAGGCTGGCGGCGGCGCTCGCTTCGGGCGATTGACCGGGCCATTCTCAAACGCCCGCCCAGGGGAGGATCACGGCCTCGTTCCGGTAATCGGCACGATAGGCGCTGATGCGAAACACCTCCGCCATGACCGTCTCCGAAAGTGCCTGTGCAGGCTTTCCCTGCGCAACCAGGCGGCTATCCGACAACACAAGGACGCTGTCGGCGAAGCGCGCGGCGAGCCCGAGGTCGTGCGTCACCACGATCACCAGCAAGCCGCGATCCGCTGCGTCGCGCAGGTTTTTCATGACGTCAAGCTGGTGGCGTGGATCCAGCGATGCGGTCGGCTCGTCCGCCAGCACAATCGGGGCCTCGACGGCCAGTACGCGTGCGAGCGCGACGCGGCTGCGTTCGCCGCCGGACAGTTCGGTGACGCGCCGCCTTGCGAAGGAAACCACGTCGGTTGCCTGCATCGCGCGCTTGACGGCGTCCGCGTCGCCCAGCGACAGCCGCGCCGGATCGGTCGTGCCATGCGGATAGCGCCCGAGTGCGACGACGTCTTGCACCTCCAGCGGCCAGTGCACGACGTGGCCCTGCGGCAGATAGCCGAAGCGCCTGGCGCGCTCGCGCAGCGACAATGACGACAATGCGTCGCCGTCGACATGAATCGCGCCGCTCGAAGGTATCAGCCCGGCTAGCGCGCGGAGCAGGGTGGTTTTGCCGGCGCCGTTCGGTCCGACCAGCGCGACAAGTTGCCCGCGCGGCAATGAAAGCCGCACATTGTTCAGGATGACGCGGCCAGAAAGCGCCACGCCGAGATTTTCCACGGTAAGCATGGCCTGATCGTTCATGCGACGCTTCCGCCCAGCGCACGGCGCTCGCGTACGATCAAATACAGGAAGAACGGAACGCCGATGATCGAGGTCAGAACCCCGACCTTGATATTGGTCGTGGAGGGAATGATCCGCACCGCGATATCGGCCGCCAGCAGCAGCGCCGCGCCGGCAAGTGCGCTCGGCACCAATAACCGCGCCGGATCGTGGCCGACCAGCGGCCGCATCAGATGCGGAGCGACCAGGCCGATGAACCCGATGGTGCCGGAGACGGCGACGGCGCCGCCGACGCCGAGCGCCACGCCTGCGATCACGGATAGCCTGAGCCGGCCGACATCGACGCCGAGGCTCTGCGCAGTCTCCTCGCCAAGGCTGAGCGCGCGGAATGCGCTGCGCCGGCTCATCAGGATCGCGGCGCCCGCGAGCATGAAGGGCAACGACAGCAAGACGTGGCGGAAGCTGCGGTCCTCCAGCGACCCCAGCAGCCAGAACGCAATTTCCAGCGCGGCGAATGGATTGGCTGATAGGTTCATCACCAGCGCCGTGGCGGCCCCGGCCAGGCTGGAAATGGCGAGGCCGGCCAATATCAGCAGCAGCAGGCCGGCGTTGCGGCCGGCGATGCCGAGCAGCACGAATACCGACAGGAACGCCATTGCTATTCCAGCGACCGGCAACGCCCAGGATCGCACATCGGCCCAGCCCAGCGCGATCATCAGCACCGCACCGAGGGCGGCCGATTGCGGCGCCCCGAACAGCGATGGCGAGGCGAGGGGATTGCGCAGCAAGCCCTGCAGCGCCGCGCCGGAGAGGCCGAGAATCGCGCCGATCGCCAGCCCCAGGATGGCGCGTGGCAATCTTATCTCCCGCACGATGATTTGTTGCGCGTCGCTGCCGCCGCCGAACAGGGCGTCGAGCACGGTGAACGGCGACAGTTTGACCGGGCCGGTGCCGAGCGAGAGGAGAGCCAGCAAAGCCACCAGGACCGCGAGCGAAATCGTGACCAGCATTTGACGTCGTAGCGATGTCGCCGAACTTACCATGTCGCGTTAAATCCGACATAGGCGGCGGGGCCGGTGGTGCCGTAGTTCAGCACCTCCTGATAATGTTCGTTCAGGAGGTTCTCGCCGCGCGCAAAAACCTTCCAGGTCTTGTCGATCTTGTACTCGGTGTAGAGATCGACGCGGACATAGGGATCGAGCGGGCTGGTTTCGTTGGCGCCGCTGAAACGCTTCGACACCGCGAGCACGCGCGGTTCGATCAGCCATTGCGACGTCGGCGTGATGCTGAGTGCAAACCGCGCCAGATTTTCCGGCCTGCGCGCCAAGGTGAGGTTGGTCGTCAGATCCTTGGCGCGCAGAAAGGTGTAAGCCACGTTGAATTTCAGGAAGCCCGGCACGATGTCGATATTCGATCCCACTTCCAATCCCTCCGTGGCGGCACGTGTGACGTTGATGTAGTGGCCGTTTGGATGGGCGGGATCGACGATGAAGTCGATGAGGTTGTTGAATTTGTTCGAAAATCCCGTCAGCGAGACCACCACACGGCCGTTGAACAGCGACTGATCGACACCGGCGTCATAGCCGATACTTTCCTCCGGGTTCAGCGCGGAATTGCCGAAGGTCGGCGCATAGAGCTGGAATAATGTCGGCGCCTTGGCACCGGTGCCGGCGCTGGCATGGAATTTGGTGCCAGTCTCGGAGATCGCATAGGCCGCCGTCGTCCGCCATGTCTCGAACCGCGCCACACCCACCACATCGTCGACGCGTCCGCCCATGCTGAGATTCAATCGTTCGCCGATCGGCAATTGCCACAGCGCGAACACTGAATTGGTATCCTGTGCTTTCGCAAGCTGCGGCGTGGTCGGGCCGGGGATTGGCAGCAATTTTGTCGTGTTGGTGTCCGCCGTTTCGTGTTGCGTCCTGGAACCGAAGATCAGCGATCCAAGCGGCCCGACCTTCAGGTTACCCTGATATTCCGCGCCGGCGCTGTTGCCAATGAAATCGGATAGGATCGACGTTGTGTTCTGCGGCAGCTTGTTGGTCTTGTAGGTCACGTCGTCGAACGAACGGTCGATATGGGTATCGAACGCATGGAAGCTGTGCGTCAGTATTCCGCCGAAGGTGTCGAAGGTGGCGCGGCCCCAGACTTGCTCCAGCAACCGTGTGGCGCTTGAGGGGGTATCCGGAAATGCGCCGCTGGCCTGATCGTAGGCCGACCGGGTGAATGACGACAGCACACCGGATTCCAGCCGCACGCCTTCGCCCGCGTCGTAGCTGACCCGCGCCGAGCCGCCGACGCGGTCGAAGCCGTCGCGCTCGAGCGGACCGAATTTGGCTTCGAGCGCTGGAATGCGATAACCGAAGCGCGAGAAGCCGTTGCTGTGCTGGCCGCCGCCGGTGAAGGCGTACGACCACGGCCCGGATGAGCCGGTCAGCGATCCGTTGGTGACCGCGGTTCCATAGCTTCCGCCCTCGGTCCGGACGTTGAATTGTGCCGGGCCGGATCCGGTCTTGGTGATGATGTTGACAACGCCGGTCATGGCATCCGATCCGTACAGCGCGCTCTGCGGGCCCTTCAGCACCTCGATGCGTTCGATCGCGGATGGCGCGAACATCGCGAAATCGAAATCGCCGCTGGCGGCGGTCGGATCGTTGATCCGGATGCCATCGATCATCACCAGGGTCTGGCCGGTGTTGCCGCCACGCAGCCGGATATTGGTGGTCCCCCCCGGACCTCCGGTCTCGGTGATATCAAGACCGGGAACGGTGCGCAGTGCATCGACCAGCGATCCCGGGTTGGTTGTGGCGAGTGTTTCGCTGTTGACCACGCTGATGGAGCTTCCGGTCCGGCTGATCGGTTCGGGCTTTCTGTCGGCTGTAATCACGGTTTCGACAGGTTGCCCGGGCGGCGATCCCGGATTGCTCGCGGCCGACGGCGTGGCGGTGCCGGCTTCCCTGCGAATTTGTCTCGGAGGTCGAGGTGGGGGATCGGAAGTGATCACCACCTCTGGGAGCGGTTGTGGAGCTGATTGTGCGATCGCGCCGTCATGGCAACAAGACAATGTAGCAATCGCTGCCAAACCGGCAGCGCAATTCCGGAAACCCATAGCACCCCTTCCGTCGACCCACCGTCGAACGAGTTGATACAGGTCAGCGGCCGGTCTCCTGGCTCGCGGTCGTCTCCCGATCCGCCTTCCCGGACAAGTCCAGTGGCTTAGTTGGATCGCGAATGGCCGCTTACAGTTGCGGGGGCAGCTGCGGCATTGGGAAGAGACTTCCCGCACCGCATTCCCGTTTCACCCTCTTGCGAAGGCACCGATGACAAAAACAAAAGAGCACACTGCGGCAGAAAGTTCAAATCCCGTAAATTGGCGCCATAAGCGACCCGGTTTGACCCCGTTGCGGCGGGCGTGCCAGCAATCGCATTCTTGCTCCGAATCCGGAGTGGAAGAGTCTCGAAATCGACAATTTCGCTGTAGGGTTTCCGCCCGGATGGCATTTTCTGTCGCTTCCGGCCGGCTCCCGCATAGGGCAAGCATGTGTCATAATCCGTCAGTGCTTCACACTTTGTTGGTGCATTTCGCGCGCACGCGCTTGATCTGTTTTCAACAGGCAAGTTTTTCGATGCGATCGACCGGACGGTCAAATGACTGACGCGTTCGGTGCAAGGCAGCTTCTGGCGAACACGGTTTGTCGGCGATGATTCCAGTAGTCGGTACGCCGGGTCTCATTATCGCGGCGCCACGCTCGGGTGCCGGGAAAACAACGGTGACGCTCGGGCTGTTGCGGGCGCTGCGACGTCAAGCCTGCGCGGTGCAGCCCTTCAAGTGCGGTCCGGATTATATCGATCCGGCCTTTCATGAGGTGGCTGCGGGCCGGCCGAGTTTCAATCTGGACTCCTGGGCGATGGGAGAGGAGCTGATAAGGACGCTCGCGACCGACGTGTCGGCAGGTGCAGACATTTCCATTGCCGAAGGCGTGATGGGACTGTTCGACGGTGCCGCGGTGCGGGGCCAGTCCGGATCTGGCGCAACCGCCGACCTGGCCGCTCTTCTCGGGTGGCCGGTGGTGCTTGTGCTCGATGTCACCGGTCAGGCCGAGACGGCCGCGGCCGTGGCACTC
>WNGJ01007297.1_pt1 | contig 11758 bp, 7 predicted proteins | sample 5400611 | NCBI WGS metagenome assembly WNGJ01 (sample SAMN13153375, study PRJNA577476) | soil metagenome | isolation source: 40 cm soil or saprolite under Garry oak tree replicate 1 | place: USA:California | collected 2016-06-15 | reverse complement strand
CCAACAGACGCCATCGTGATGCGGTAGCACTTTCGATTCGCGCCGCGACATCAGATTCAATAGGAGAACAATGGCAGCTCCCAGAATTATCGTCGTAGGCGGCGGCCTCGCAGGTCTTTCCGCAGCAATAAAGATCGCAGAGATGGGCGGTACGGTCGATCTTTTCTCGATAGTACCGGTGAAGCGTTCGCACTCGGTCTGCGCTCAGGGCGGCATCAATGCTGCGAAGAATTTGAAAGGCGAAGGCGATTCCACCTGGCAGCATTTTGACGACACCATCTACGGCGGCGATTTTCTTGCCAACCAACCGCCGGTAAATGAGATGTGCGATGCCGCTCCGGGCATCATCGACCTGCTCGACCGGATGGGCGTTCCCTTCAACCGCACGCCCGAAGGTTTACTCGATTTTCGCCGCTTTGGGGGGACGCTCTACAACCGTACGGCATTCTCCGGCGCCACCACCGGCCAGCAACTTCTGTATGCGCTGGACGAACAGGTCCGCCGTTACGAGTCCGAAGGCAAGGTGAAGAAGTACGAGCACTGGGAGTTTCTCTCCGCCGTGCTCGACGGAAACCACGTCTGTCGCGGTATTTGCGCCATGGACCTGCGCTCCATGGAGGTCCGCACCTTCCCCTCCGACGCGATCATCGTCGCCACCGGCGGCATTGGAGCGATCTTCGGGAAGTCGACGAACTCCGTGGTCTGCACCGGGTCGGCGCAGTCGGCTCTGTATCAGCAGGGCTGCTATTACGCCAACGGCGAGTTCATTCAGGTTCATCCGACTTCGATCCCCGGCGAGGACAAACTTCGATTGATGTCTGAATCAGCGCGTGGCGAGGGCGGACGCGTCTGGGTCCCGAAAAAGCCGGGTGACAAGCGCGATCCCAAAAGCATCCCGGCAACTGAGCGCTGGTATTTCCTCGAAGAGTGGTATCCAAAGTACGGGAATCTGGTGCCGCGCGACGTAGCTACTCGCGCCATCTTCAAGGTCGTGTACGAGCACCATCTCGGCATTGATGGCAAGCCGATGGTCTACCTTGACCTGACCCACATCGACCGCAAGATTCTGGATCGCAAACTGGAAGGCATTCTCGAAATTTATGAAAAGTTTGTGGGCGACGATCCGCGCGACACGCCCATGAAGATTTTTCCCGGGATGCATTACACCATGGGCGGGTTGTGGGTGGACTTCCAGCAGGCCACGAACATTCCTGGGATTTACGCTGCGGGCGAGTGTGAATATCAGTATCACGGTGCGAACCGTTTGGGTGCGAATTCGCTTGTGTCTTGCATTTTCGGCGGAGGTGTGGCGGGACCAAACGCGGTGAAGTATGCACGCGGTTTGCAGGCGCTTCCGGACGGCAACGGCGGCTTCCGGGCGGAGCGCAAGAAGCAGGAGGAAAACAACGCTTTGCTGATGAAGAATGATGGTACGGAGAATCCGTTCAGGCTTTGGCGCGAACTCGGCGAGCTGATGACGAAAGACTGTACTGTCATCCGGTACAACAAGAATTTGCAGCAGACCGACGCTAAGTTGATGGAAATGCTCGAGCGCTTCCGTAACGTCAATTTGAGCGACCGCACGCAGTGGGCGAACACCAGTGTGGTTTTCACGCGCCAGCTTTATAACATGCTGCAGTTGTCGCGGGTCGTGGCTCAGGGAGCGCGGATGCGCGATGAATCGCGGGGCGCGCACTACAAGCCAGAGTTTCCTGAGCGAGATGACAAGAATTTCCTCAAGACTACGAAAGCGTACTTCGCGCCAGATGCGGATGAGCCGAAATTCGAGTTCGAGCCGGTGGATACGTCGCTGATTCCGCCACGGCCGAGGAAGTACGATGCGGCAAAGTGAATCTAAGCTGGTTTGTCATCCTGAGCGAAGCGCGGGATCTATGCAATTTGCCCGCGCCAGTGGAGTACATAGGTTGTTCGCTCCGCTCAGAATGACGGTTTGACTAATGACAAGCTTTTGGGCAAAGGGCTGAAGGCTACGAGTTAAAATGGCTGAACATAAGTCCGTCGTCATCACAATCAAGCGCCAGGACACTCCCACTTCCGCTTCCTATTGGGAAGAGTTCGAACTGGCCTGGCATCCGGGCATGAACGTGATCTCCTCCCTCATGGAGATCGCCACTAACCCCGTCACCCGCGAGGGCAAGCCGACAACGCCCATTACCTACGACTCCAATTGTCTCGAAGAGGTCTGCGGCTCGTGCGCCATGCTCATCAATGGACGCGCCCGCATGGCCTGCTCGGCCCTGATCGATAATCTCCAGCAGCCTGTCAGAGTGGAGCCTTTCAAAAAGTTTCCCGTGGTCCGCGATCTTGCCGTGGACCGCAATGTGCTCTTTGAGAATCTGAAAGCGGTTAAAGCGTGGGTGCCGATTGACGGCTCCTACGATCTTGGCCCCGGCCCGCGTCTGACCCAGCAAGATCAGGAAGTGGCTTACCCCCTCTCCCGCTGCATCTCGTGCTGCTGCTGTATGGAGGCTTGTCCGCAATTCAATGAAGATACGGGATTCGTGGGCGCGGCTACTATCGCGCAAGTCCGGCTTTTCAACACCCATCCCACCGGCCAATCCCTTAAGCGTGAGCGCCTGGCGGCGTTGATGGGCGACGGCGGCATCCAAGAATGCGGCTACGCTCAGAACTGCGTCGAGGTCTGCCCCAAGGATATTCCCCTCACCCGCTCCATCTCTGAAGTTGGTGGCGAGGTCATGAAGCAAGCCATCAGTGACCTTTTCCGACGCTGATTTTTGTCACTTCGCTACAACGCGCCACACTGTTCTGGATCTAACCCTCGCCAAGTTGTTGCTGGCGTCGCACATGAGCCGCCTGCAACCCGACGGACGAAGTGGCCTCCTACGTGCCATAGAACAATTGCGTGCGGTTCGAGACTGGCTGAGTAACCAGCGGTAACCAAGATTTGGTGCCGGTCTTTGGTAACGTCGGTGGCTGCGACATCTCATTTGACAGATCACAGTCGTAGCGTAGAATCACCGCCAGTTGTGTGTAGGCCGTACGGGAAAGATGTGAGCCACTTCGTGAAGCGAAAAATACAGCGCGAATTCCTCCTGCTTCCCCTACTGGCCTGCCTGTGCATCCCGCTCCTGGGCGTGACCACCACGGCGATCTCCCGGCCTTTGCGTCACAAGCGCCGTTTTCATTTTCTTTCCTGGTTACACTGGCGCCCGATGTTCAGGCCTTCGCACGAATCTCTGATCCTGCAAAACGCGGAAATTGATCGCCTTGAACTGCCTCGCATTCAAGATGACGACGAATTGGAAGCTCTGAAGGCAAGCCAGGCGCTTCTGCCCATTCGAGCCAGCGAATCGTTGCGCTTTGACCCCCGTCTCGATCCTTCGCGCCGCTTTTCCCGCCCGTGGACGCGTGATTTTACCGAAGACCTAGGCCAGGCGTACTACCATCGCTTCCACCAGCAGATTCAGGTGAATTCAGCGGTCCGCACGGTGAAGGTTCAGAAAAAACTTCGGCGCCACAATCGGAACGCCGCTCCGTGCGACGGCGACACGGCTTCCTCACATCTAGCCGGCGTAACTGTCGACCTGCAGCGCCGTGGAATGAGCAAGGAACAGATTCGCTGGATGGAACACTACCTCTTCTACATGAAGGCCATTGGTCTGGTGGAACCCGAAGAAGAGCGCCATCAGTGGGTCTTCCACATCATGGTTTCGGGTCGGTATGCAGAATGGCGCCTGACGCAAGACCTGGTTCCGATGGAGCAACCTGATGCTCCGGTCACGGCTTTAAGCCTCAATAAGTAGCCTTCAGGTCTCCGAACAAACCCTGTAAACTTTGTTCTCACCCATGATCATTCTTCTCGCCGGACTTCCGGGGAGCGGCAAGTCCACGCTCGCCCGTGAACTTACCAGCCGCACTGACGGGCGCGTGTTAAGCAAAGACGAGATTCGCCATGCGCTGTTTCTACCGCAGGAGATCGAATACTCATCGCGCCAGGACGACTTCTGCGTTCGAGTCATGCTGGAAACCGCGGCCTATTCGTTGCGGCAAGACTCGTCGCGCATGATCTTTCTCGACGGCCGCCCATTCTCCCGCCGTTATCAAATCGAAAATGTGCTTACTGCGGCGAACCAGTTGCATCAGCCGTGGCGCATTCTTGAGTGTGTGTGCTCGGAGGAAACTGCAAAACAGCGTCTGGAGACAGAGTCCGCCTCCAGTGTGCACCGCGCCGGCAATCGCGATTACAAGCTTTACCTCGAGCTAAGGGCCCGTTTCGAAGCGATCACTATGCCGAAAACGGTGATCGACACCGATCAGCCCCTTGAAGTCTGCGTGCGCCAAGCTCTGGCCGCTTTGCGTGCTTTGCGTTGATTAGGATCAGGCTTACTGAGCGAATGGTTCCGTGTAGAATCAGTGGCTTGCCATGAGGATCTCGCAAGGAGACAAATCCCCGCAAGTAGACAAATCTATGATTGCTTTCAGGCTTATCTTTCTTCTTCTTTCAGTGCTGGCTGCGGCGGCATTCGCCGTAGGCCAAGATCACACCGCTAAGTCTCCCGCGCCGTCAGATTCCGCAACCATCACCCCGCACGCCCGGGCCATCCACGACTCCGCCATCGTCGTGGACACCCACGCCGACACCCCGCAACGCTTTCTCGATGAGAACTTCGACATCGGCTCAACCGATCCTCATGACGTCGGGCATATCAGTCTCGATAAAGCTCGCCGCGGTAACCTGGGTGCCGAATTTTTTTCCATCTGGGTTGAGCCAGAAACCAATCAGGGCCATTTCGCGCAGCACACTTTCGACCTGATCGATTCCGTCTATGAGCAGGCGGCCCGGCATCCCGAGCGCATGATGATGGCTTTCTCAGTCGCCGATATTGAACGTGCCCACCAACAGCACAAACTCGCGGCGCTTATGGGCATCGAGGGCGGGCATTCCATTGAGAACGATATCCGCTTGCTGCGCGACTATTATCGTCTCGGCGTGCGCTACATGACGCTCTCCTGGTCCAACACCAACGAATGGGCCGACTCTTCCGGCGATATCAACGACCCGAAAGTTCAGCATCACAACGGCTTGACCGACTTCGGCAAGCAAGTCGTGTTAGAGATGAACCGCCTTGGCATGTTGGTGGATATCTCGCACGTCGCGGACAAGACTTTCTGGGACACGATTGCCACCACCAAAGCGCCGGTCATGGCCTCGCACTCCTCCGCCCGCGCGCTCACCAATCATCCCCGCAACATGACCGACGATATGCTCCGCGCCGTTGCCAAAAACGGCGGTGTCGTGCAGGTGAATTTCTATTCAGGCTTCGTCGATGACAATTTCCGCGCAGCGATGGAGGCACAAGCCAAGGACCAAGCTGCCGCTGTGCAGAAATACGTTGATCAGCTAAAAGCAGAAGGCAAACCGGTCAACTACGTTGAAATTAACCGCATCGAACGAGAGTGGATGGCCAAGATTCCCCGTCCGCCGCTCAAAGCTCTGATCGACCACATCGATCACATTGCTAAAGTCGCTGGTATAGACCATGTGGGCCTGGGCTCTGACTTTGACGGCGTTAGCGGCGCCACTCCTCAGGGGATTGACTCTGCCGCCGACCTACCCAACATCACCGCAGCGCTGCTCGACCGCGGCTATAGCGCGGCCGACATCAAAAAGATTCTCGGAGCCAACACTCTTCGTGTTTTTCGTGAGGTGGAAAAAGTGAGCCACGAGATGCACGCCGCGCAGCGGAATACAAAGAATGCAGCCCAATGATCCGCGTGCTGAACGCCCCAAGTCATCGGCTCGGGTGTTCGACAATGGTTGACGGCTCAGCGATGTCCGAGGTCGAGTGCTTCGTGCACCACCTCCGCAACCCTTGGCGGAGGCCATGCGGCACGCGCGCTGTCGTACAATGCGAAGTTGCCATTTCCACTCATCACAAGCACTCATTTGAAGGAGATCTCATGCCTAAGACACTCGCACATCTGACCTTGCTTTCCCTCTATTCGCTCGGCGCCTGGGCTCAGGCAGCCTCAACCCAGAAGACGCCCACCGCCAAGCCCGCGGCGGGATCCAAAATGGCCGTTCACCATGCTGCAGCTGGACAAACCACCGCGGTCATCGACACCACCGTTGGCAAAATGACTTGTACACTGTTTCCCGACAAAGCACCGATCGGGGTGGCCAACTTCATTGGCTTGGCCACCGGCACCAAGGATTGGAAGAATCCGGTCAGCCATGTTACCAAGCACGGAACGCCGCTCTACGATGGCACCATCTTTCACCGTGTGATTCCTAATTTCATGATTCAGGGTGGCGATCCTGCCGGCAACGGAACGGGTGATCCGGGTTACAAGTTCAAGAATGAAGTCTCGTCCGACCTGCTGTTCGATAAGCCGGGACGCATGGCTTATGCGAACTCCGGCCCCGATACCAACGGATCACAATTTTTCATCACGGAAGTAGCGGTGCCGCATCTGAACGGTAATTACACTATCTTTGGACAGTGCGATGAAGCGACGGTGACGTTGGTGAAGCAGATTGCCCGCATGGCTCGCGACCCCGGCGATGATAAGCCTTTCCGTCCAGTGAAGATCACTCATGTCAGCATCGTCCGTGGCGGTGCCGCTGCTGCTGCCAAGACCGGAGGGAGTGTGAAAAAGCCAGCGAATGCCACCACGAAGACGCCCGCTAACCCGAAATAGCCAGGATGTTCCGACAAGCAGAGTTGCCACCTTACAGCCCAGATATTTTCGACAACTGATTACATTTCGAAAGGATTTCTATGACTCGCCAGCCCGGACTCTATGCCATCTTTGAAACAAGCGAGGGAAACATTACATGCCGCTTGTTCGAAAAAGATGCGCCCAAGACTGTCGCCAACTTCACCGAACTTGCCGAAGGCAAGCGTGAGTGGACGCATCCCGCCACCCGAAAGAAGAGCAAAGGCCGACTCTATGACGGGACGATTTTGCACCGCGTTATCCCCGACTTCATGATTCAAGGTGGGGATCCCCAGGGAACAGGCATGGGCGGACCCGGCTACCAGTTCGAGGACGAAACCAAGGGGTCGCCGCACAAGTTCGATAAGCCCGGCAAACTTGCCATGGCCAATGCCGGCCCGAATACCAACGGCTCGCAGTTTTTCATCACCGTGGGAGCCACGGACTGGCTAACAGGCAAGCATACGATATTCGGTGAAGTCGTGGAGGGGCAAGATGTAGTGAACAAAATCACTGCGGTCCCACGCAATCGCCAAGACCGGCCGGCGAAGGACGTAGTGGTAAAGAAGGTGACGATCGAACGATCTTGATCCCGAGAGCTTGCCAACATTCTGGAATTCTGGACCTCTCCTTCAGCACGACCTGAGTGCCCAATGCCCTACCCACGATCAGCGCAGGAACGGTTTTAGACCTGCCGAAGCTTGACTCAAGGGTGGTAGCCCCCATAAGCGCTTCTATGAGAAGGTCATAAAAAGTCAAGGCCGACGTGGCGGCCGTCCTTAATTATTTTTTTCCGAGCTGCATAAACCTCCGGTGGGTGACTTGGGGAGCTGTCAAGGCCGCCGAAAGGGGGCGTTCATCTTGACCCTTGACAGCTCCCCAAGTCACTTACAATCGAGCTCGGAACGAAGCGAAACGCAGTTCAGTTGAGCTTCGTTCCTTAGTGGGGGGGTCCTGAAAGTCTTGGAGCACTTGGCGCCAGAAGTCTTTAGCTTCGTTCGACAGGTATTTCGGCGGTTTTTGTTGAGTATTCATGGGCATTTTTTTGGTGAACTGGGTACGCTTTCACACACGAAAAGGCGACAAACGGTGACAGCATGGTGCAGAAATGTTTGAGCAACCCTCCCATAGCGTTTGCGATAAAGTTTTGGCCCGGCGGAGGGGCTGCCCCACTCACCTCCGACCTTCAGAGCGTACGGCCCCCAAATGATTGAAACGCGGCAGAGGTGTCTCCGAACTCGCCCCATTTGGGCCCATTAGGCAGCCGAGTGTGCCGAGACGAAATCATTTGAGCAATTTGGCCATCTGGAGCTTGGGTCAGAGCGAATTCAGGAAGGCCACCAGTGCCGCCTTTTCCTGGTCCGTGAGGCCAATCCCGAATCGGTTGTTGTAGAAGGTCACCGCATCCATCAGCGAAGCAACTGAACCGTTATGGAAGTATGGCGCACGGCCGGCCAGCCCGCGGAGAATAGGCCCCTTTGTCTTTCCAATATCCTTACACTTCCCGCTGACCAGTGCCCGGCCAGGATCAGTGGTATGGAAAACGGTCTGGCCCTGAAAATCAGGAGTAGGACAGGTCAACACGAATACCGGCAGATCGGCTACGTCTAGCGGAGCGGCGATTTTGTCGGTGTCGCCTTCTGTGATTCCGATATTCAGTGGCGCGGAGACGGAATGATTGCCCACATTGAGCGAATCGTGGCAGGTCGTGCAGGTCCCCTGAAATTGTGGACCCAATACTGGTTTGCCTGTTGTCGGGTCGACCAGATCGTTTAATCCCGCTACACCGCTAATTGTGATCGCTTTGTTGTTAAATATCTCAGCGCCCTGGGCTATCAGCCGCCTCTGCTGAATATATTTGGACGTACCCTGGTTCAGATTGAGCCAGGGCTGGTACAAAGTGAACACCTGGGGAGTGAAGGCAGCTCCAGTGGGATTTCCCCCCAGCGGGTCATTAATGCCGAGGAAGAAGTTTTGAGCGGAAAGGTTAATCGCTCCGCCCAGAGCTTTCATTCCGTCCAATGGCCCGGCTAAATTGTCTTTCGATTGGGCGACAAACAGCCCTTGTTGGAAAGAGACAATTTGCTGCAATTGGGCGTCGGTGGGCGATGCTGAAGCTTGGGCATGACCTAAAGTGGCGTCTCGAGCTTGGGAAATCAAATCATCGTTGATGCTGCGCCCAGGAGCGTTTTCCCGTCCGTCCCACATCACAGTACTCAAAAATATCACGCTGGCAGAAGGCAATGGCCGGCGATAGACGGACACGATGGTATTCCCAGCTGTGTCGGCAGTGAGTGCACAGCCGTAAGGATCTTTTTCCACCGACAAGGAATATTCCGCACTGAGAGGCAGTTTCATTCCGATGCGGATAAGACCCTTCGACAGCAGCAGGCTGGAAGCTTGTTGGCGTGCTGCCAGCGTTGATTGGTCTGACGTTTGACAGTTGGTACCATCAAATGCATTGAAAACCGGGTCCCGTCCGGCTGTAGCGTTGAAGCGGGCCTGCAGCGATGCCGGACTGATTGTCCATGCATTTTCTGGACGATGGCAGCTGTTGCAGGTTCGGCCGTTCGTCCCAAGACTCTGAAAAAACGGATTCGTCTGGTCAATGAAACCGTTGGTGGTATAGGTCGCAAGCTGCCCGGTGGAATCGGGCAGGACTAAGGGGTTCGGAACGGAAAACCCGTTGGATTGAGCGTGCAGAGCTGATCCTAAACAGAGGAGGCCCACTGCAGACAGCACCGTAATTCTGGCGAGCGGGATGATGGCTCGTCGACACGTGGCAAGACCCCATCGGTAGGGAGAGTTTACCCAAGAACTTAAAGCCTCAAGCGGTATTTCGTGGTTTTGCATGGAAATTCTCCTTGCCACCATGATCATCAGCTCCGCGCGGTGGCGGACGAACCTTGGACGGCATTCGTCGGATCCTCTTAAGTTTCCCTCAGATCATGGAACTCTACTCGTTGACATTCCTTGTGAAACCTTGAAGAGCCTCAGCCGTTGCAAACTGTGGCCGATCCAGACATGCCGCGCATAATGCTCCAGCATGGATTTTTTGACAATGGCGAACGCCTGAAGAGCGTCTTAATTATTGTGAACTCGCAACCGATTGAAAACATTTGGTTTGTTGCTGATTTGCAGAGCAGATGTAAAATTGCTTCCACTTGTTTTGGGTGCTCTAACGTGGCGTCGGAACCGAGAATCGCGGAATCCATCAGATTTGGAGAAAACTTCGAGCTGGACTTGCGCGCCTACGCACTGCGCCGCTCTGGTCGTCCTCTCAAGCTGGAGCGTCTCCCTATGGAGCTGCTCATCCTACTGGTCGAGCAGCGAGGCCAGCTCGTTACGCGTGAGGAAATCATTGGCAGGATTTGGGGCAAGGATGTCTTCCTCGATACCGACAACAGCATCAACGCTGCCATCCGCAAGATTCGCCAGGTTCTCAAGGACGACCCCGAGAGACCGCACTTTCTACAAACAGTTACGGGTCGCGGATACCGTTTTATAGCGCCGGTAGAAGTAAATGAGCGGATGGCTGCCCAAGGAATGGTTCCCCCGCAAACCGCTGCCGCCGAACAGCTGATTGGCAAGAGAGTCTCTCATTACAGGGTCCTCCAAGTATTGGGCGGCGGAGGTATGGGAGTGGTGTACAAGGCAGAGGATCTGAAGCTTGGTCGCCGCGTCGCCATCAAGTTCTTACCGGGCGAGCTGGCGAGTGATTCGATGGCTTTCGAACGTCTGCAGCGCGAAGCGCGCGCGGCTTCCTCCTTGGATCATCCCAACATCTGCACCATTCACGAACTCGGCGAGCACGAAGGCCAACTGTTCATCGTGATGCAGCTGCTCGAAGGGCGAACGTTGCGCGAATGGATCGAAACCGCGGCCAGCGAAAGCACGCATTCACGTCTCGCCAAATTAATTGAATTCGCAATCCAAATCGCCGAGGGGTTAGAAGCCGCGCATCAGAAAGGAATTATTCACCGCGATATTAAGCCGGCCAACATCTTTATTACGAGCCGAGAACAAGTGAAGATTCTTGACTTCGGGGTGGCGAAGTTCGTGGATGCTGGGGAAAGCTCTGACGTACCTGGCTCTGAGAGTGGTGGCGCCGGACGTTCCATACCGGAAAGACAAGCCCTCACATTCCCCGACTCAAACCTCACGAGAACCGGGGTTTCAATGGGAACTCCATCGTACTTGTCGCCGGAGCAGGTGCGCCGCGAGAAACTCGACGTGCGCACAGATATTTTCTCCTTTGGTCTGGTGCTGTATGAGATGGCAACCGGCCGCCAAACCTTTCCCGGAAAGACAGTGACTGAGATCCGCGATGCGGTGCTCCACCGGTCCGCAGTCCCGGCCCGGCAGTTAAACCCCGAGCTGCCGTCAGAGCTGGAGCCTATCGTGAGCAAAGCGCTTGAAAAGGCCCGGGAACAGCGATACCAGTCCGCTAGAGAAATCGAAAGAGATCTCGAACGTTTGCGCCGAAAGCACGAGCAGCCGGCCACCAGCGGCTTTCAGATTTTGCGCCGGAGTATTCTGGCAGTTATTGCGTGGACGTTCGTCTTGCCACTGGCAGCGGCGGCCGTCGCGCTAGCGATTGGTGCAAGCCTCTGGTTCCAGAAGACGGAGTATTTCTGGCGAAACCCAATCGCTGACGCGCGATTTCAGACAGTCACGGATTTCGATGGAATGGAGCAGGCCGCTGCCGTGTCACGGGACGGTCATTTTGTGGCCTTCTTATCCGACCGGGACGGACAGATGGACGTCTGGGTTACGCAGGTCGGTTCGGGTCAGTTCCACAATTTGACCCGGGGAAGCGCGCAGGAGCTCGTCAATCCATCCGTCCGCGCGTTGGGATTCTCGCCGGATGGCTCTTTCGTCACGTTTTGGCTTCGTGGGCAAGGCAGCTCGAGCGGTGACATCAGCATCTGGGCCGTGCCAACGCTCGGTGGACAGCCGAGGCCATACCTTGAAGGGGTGGCCGAGCTCGACTGGTCGCGTGACGGCTCCCGACTCGCGTACCACACGCCCGTACCCGGAGACCCGCTGTTCGTCT
>WNGJ01007293.1_pt1 | contig 11761 bp, 9 predicted proteins | sample 5400611 | NCBI WGS metagenome assembly WNGJ01 (sample SAMN13153375, study PRJNA577476) | soil metagenome | isolation source: 40 cm soil or saprolite under Garry oak tree replicate 1 | place: USA:California | collected 2016-06-15 | reverse complement strand
GCGGCACCGGCGGCACCGGCGGCACCGGCGGCACCGGCGGCACCGGCGGCACCGGCGGCACCGGCGGCACCGGCGGCACCGGCGGCACCGGCGGCACCGGCGGCAGGCTGACATCCGGCGTGAGGGGCGCCGGTCCACTTGTCCGCAGTTGGCATTGGACCGGGCACCGTGACGCCGCCTACGGTCATCGCATGCGTATCCGGATTATCGATGCCTTCACCGACCGGCCGTTCGGCGGCAACCCGGCCGCCGTCTGCCTGCTCGACGCCGCGGCCTGGCCGGAAGAAACCTGGATGCAGCAGGTCGCCGCGGAAATGAGTCTCGCCGAGACCGCGTTCGCCCACCCACTGCCGGGCAACCCTGATGCCGACTGGTCGCTGCGCTGGTTCACCCCCTTGGTCGAGGTCAGCCTGTGCGGCCACGCGACGCTCGCCACCGCCCACGCCCTGCACACCGACCGCGGCGGACCGGGCACTGTCCGTTTCGCCAGCCGCAGCGGTGTCCTGATCACCCACACGCGCGACGATGACGTCATCACCCTGGACTTTCCAGCCGCGCCGCCCGTCAAGACGCCCGCACCCAGCGGCCTGGCTGCGGCCCTCGGCAGCGAGCCGTGCGCCGTGTACGGCACAGGGAAACTCGGCGACCTGCTGGCGGTCCTGCCCGACGAGGCGGCCGTCCGCGCGCTGGAACCCGACCTCGCCGCCGTGGCCCGACTGACGGACAAGGACGGCTACCGCGGCGTCATCGCGACAGCGCCCGCTTCGGGCGCCAACGGCTACGACTTCGTCTCCCGGTTCTTCGCGCCTGCCCAGGGGGTACCAGAGGACTCGGTCACCGGAAGCGCCCACACGGCTCTCGCGCCCTACTGGTCGGACCGCCTCGGCCGCGACACGCTGACCGGCCTGCAGGCCTCCGCGCGCACCGGCCTGGTCCGCACCGCCGTGCAGGGTGACCGCGTCTTGCTCACCGGCGGTGCCGTGACCGTGGTTGATGGCACCCTGCAGGGTGCGGCCGCAGTGGTCACCGCGCCGCCTGTTTGACAGGGACGTGACGCCTGCCGCACCGCCGGCAGCCACCGGGTGACGGCTCGCCCGGTACCGGCCACCGGCTCACTTGTTACCGCTCTCACCCGCTCACCCCGAACCGCTCACCCGGTCCACCCGGTCGGGCGCCGTGGCGAATTCCAGGATCACCGACAGGCCGCCACCCGGTGTCTCCTCCAGCGTCGCCGTGCCGCCATTGGCGCTGACCAGGCGGTACACGATCGCCAGCCCGAGGCCGGTGCCGCCCGGGCTTGCCGTGGTGAACCTGCCGAATGCGCGGGCACGGTCTGCCGGGTCCATGCCGGGCCCGTCGTCGGCGACCACTATCTGTACGGCCGGGGCCGCGCTCTCCCAGCCGTCCGGGCCCCTGCCGCGTGGCGCCTGTGCCGGTCCCTGCGCTCCTGGGTCATCCGGCGTCACCTCGGCCGACACGGTGACATGATCGCCGGGGCTGGTCGCGTCGAGAGCGTTGGCGATCAGGTTGTCCAGGATCTGCTCGAGCTGGCCCTCACCGATGGCGGCAGTCACCGCCGCGGTCACGTCGGCCTCGAGCGACACCCCGCGGTCGTCGGCGACGGGCTGCCAGGCGGCGACACGCTCCCCGACCACCTCTCGGACGTGGACAGGCACCGGCCGCGGCACAGTGTGTTCGGCCCTGGCGACCGCCAGCAGCCCGTCGACGAGCCGCGCGAGCCGCGCGAACTCATCGAGCGCACCGGCGAGTTCGGCTGCCGTCGCCGGGTCCGCATCCTGGGCGAGCAGGTCGAACCGCAGCCGCAGCGCGGCGAGCGGTGTGCGCAACTGGTGCGACACGTCGGCGACCACGGCGCGGTGCCCGTGCACCAGCGTCTCCAGCCGCGCGGCCATGGTGTTGAAGGTGGTGGCGAGGCGGCGCAGCTCCGGCGGGCCCGCACCCGTCGCGGCCCTGGCGGCCAGGTCGCCGCCGCCCAGCCGCCTGGCCGACGCATCCAGTTCGGCGAGCGGCTTGCTCACCCAGCGGGCGAGCGCGAACGCAAGCACGGCTGATGCCGCGATGGCCGCCACCGCGATGAGCGCGAGTGTGACCCACAGCTCGCGGACCCTGCCGTCCAGCGGCGCGAGCGGGCGCGCGAGGCTGACCGTGCCGACGACCTTCGCACCCTCCTGCACCGGCACGACGACGCTGACGTATCCGCGTGCCACGTCGGTCTCGAGCTGCCGCCCGCCGACAGCCTCGTCCACCAGACCGGCCGGGATATTGCCCGGGGTGCCCACCGACGTGACGATCCGGGCCCTGGCGTCCAGGATGACCAGCGTGTCGCCGTCGCGGAGAGCCATGGCGAGCACGCGTGCCATTTCCGGGCTCGGCTTGTTGTCCGCAAGCCCTTCCTCGGCCACCGCCGCCGCGGACCGGGCGACGGCCCGGGCGTCGTCGACATACGAGCTGAGCTCATGCCCCGCCGCCTTGAATCCGAGCGGGATCACTGCCGCGACGAGCACGGAGGTGGTGAGGGCGAGCAGGGCGAGAAGAATGCGTTTGGTCACTTCAAAGTCACCATGAGCTCTTCGCTTCAGGGCTACTTCAGATCAGCAAGACGGAATCCCCTGCCGTACACCGTCTCGATCGTCACCAGCTCGCCAAGTTTCTTGCGCAGGGCGGCCAGATGCACGTCGAGCACCTTTGTCGGGCCGTACCAGTGCGCATCCCACGCACGCTCGAAGATTTCCGAACGGGTCACCACCCGGCCCGGGTCCGTGGCGAGGCATTCGAGGATGTCGAACTCCTTCGGGGTCAATGCCACTTCCCGGCCACCGACCGTGACCTTGCGGGTACGCAGGTCCACGGTGAGCGCCCCGTACCGCAGCAGCTCACCAGCGGAGGGCCTGGTCCGCCTGAGCACCGCACGGACCCGGGCAAGTACCTCCTCCAGGCCGAACGGCTTTACCAGGCAGTCGTCCGCACCCTGGTCGAGCGCGAGCACACGGTCACTCTCTTCGCCACGTGCCGTGACCACGATGATCGCAACGTCGGATGTGTCACGGAGCCGTTTGCACACATCGACGCCATCGATGTCGGGCAGGCCGAGATCGAGCAGGACCGCGTCATGCGACGGCGCGAGCAGCGCGGCCGAGCCCGTCGCCACGCTGCTGGCGGCGTACCCGGCTCGGGTCAGGCCGCGGACAAGCTGGGTCGCGATACCAGGGTCGTCCTCCACCACGAGCACCCGGGCCGGACCTGCCTCCGCGGTCCGGGCCAGGCTGCCGGCACCGCTGGCGGCACGGCCGGCAACTTGGCTGTCAACACTGGGCGCGCCCACACATCACCTCATCAGATATCCCGCTGTATGCAGGGTAAGCCGGCCCTCGTATGAGGGCAGTAAGCAAGCCGCATGTCCCGGGTGCCGCCGGCCACGCCACCGCACGCACCGCGAACGCCGCAGCCCGCCTGCCCGGGCCGCCCCGCCCAGGCCAGTCAAGGCCGTCGGGGGAAGTCACAGCCGAGATGCCGCGCATTCTTAACCAGATCTGAAGAAAATCTGCAGCGGGTCTTAGCACCTTGTCCCGCAATCTGTTACCAGGTCGGCCGACGCCGGGGTCGTCCGTGATGTGGCGTTACGCGATACAGAACTGGGGACAGGGAGACAGGGTCATGAAGCAACCCGACGTCAGGTACGCGATGGTGTCGCGTGACTGGGGTTTGCGCCGGGTGCGGCGGCTGACCTGGGGCATCGCTGGCGCGGGCGCCGTGGGTGCCGTCGCTCTCGTGATCGGCTTCGGCGGGCACGTGCACGTGCCAAAGCTCGGCCAGCCCGCGCAGGCGCCCGCGGGCAATCAACCCGCGGGCGGCGGGCAGCCCGCGGGCCAGGTGCCCAGCGGCGGCCAGTTGCAGCCGCCCGCCGCCAATCCCCAGCCCGCGCAGGGCCCGGGCCAGGTCGTGTCGGGTGGCTCCTAACCTGACCGCCAGCACCGGGCGGCACGTTCGCCGTCTTGAGCGGCAGCGCCCGCGGTTGCCCCGGCCACCGCGGGCGCTGCCCACGGCAGGGGAGCGCGTGATCGCGCTCACGTCCACGGCACCCCCGCCGCACCCGAGCGCGGTGGTGGTGACCTCGACCAGCCCGCTGTGGTACACGACCCGCGCCACCGGCATCATCGCGCTGCTTCTGATCACCGCGAGCGTCGTGCTCGGGCTGCTGACATCGGCCCGGTTCACCCGGCCGAGTTGGCCCCGGTTCGTGACGGTGGGCCTGCACCGCAACATGTCCCTGCTCGTGCTCGCGTTCACCGGCCTGCACATCATCACGACGGTGAGCGACAGTTACGCACACATCAATCTGCTCGCCGTCGTCGTGCCGTTCGCCTCCTCCTACCGCCCGGTCTGGCTCGGCCTCGGCACGGCAGCCTTCGATCTGCTTCTCGCCGTGACCATCACCAGCCTGCTCAGAGTGCACGTCGGCCACCGGCTCTGGCGTTTCGTGCACTGGCTGGCCTACCTGTGCTGGCCCGCGGCGGTCTTCCACAGCCTCGGCACCGGAACCGACACGCCGCAGCGCTGGGTGCTCGCCATCACCGCATTCTGCGTCGCCGCCGTCGTCGCGACCGCGGCCTGGCGGCTCGCGCTTGGCTGGCGGCAGCGCACCGGCGCACGGGCCGCGCTCGCCGGGGCCGTCGTCGTGGCGCTCGCCGCGGGCACCATGTGGCTCGCCGACGGCCCGCTCAAGCCGGGCTGGGCGCGGCGCTCGGGCACGCCCGCCAGCCTGCTGGCCCGGTCGGCGGGCGCCGCCAGGGCCACCGGCGGCGCGCTCCCGGCCGGCAAGCTTCCCGCGGTGCCGTTCAGCGCGTCATTGTCCGGGGCCGTCGCACAGAACGCATCCGGCGACGGCGGCGCGGTCGTCCGTATCCAGACCAGGGCATCGCCCACCGGCGGCGGCGCCGGCGAGGCGCTCGGCATCATCATCACGGGCCAGGCGGACGGCAACGGTGGCGTCACGATGTCGGGCAGCCAGGTCACCTTCGGCCCGGCCGCCTCGCCGCGGCGCTACACCGGCCAGCTCGTCAGCCTGAACGGCACGCGCATGACCGCGCGGGTGCGCGACAGCGCGGGGCAAAGCCTGCAGCTCGCTATCGGCCTGCAGCCGAACGGCAACTCCGTGACGGGGACGCTGCAGGTGAGCGCCGCCCGCCCGGCCGGCGGCGGAGGATGAGCACGATGTCGATCCCACCGCACGGACTTCCCCGGCTGCTGCCCGCCGACCCGCCGCAAGAACTGGCCGAACACGTCGATCGCTACGGGCCCATACCCTTTCGCGGCCGGCCGCGCGGTGGCGGCCACCACCACGGCGCAGGCGGCGGCCGCGGGGGTGGCGGGGGTGGCGGCGGCCGCGGCGGCGAGGGCCTGCTCGTCGACAGCGTCGAGCGCGCTGGCCTGACCGGACGCGGCGGCGCGGAATTCCCCCTCGCCCGCAAGATGCGTGCGGTGCTTGCCTCCTCACGCAGGGCGCTGGGCGACCGGGGCGGCACCGTGGTGGTCGCGAACGGCACCGAGTCGGAACCGATCAGCGTGAAGGACCGTTCGCTGCTCACCGCGGCACCGCACCTCGTCCTCGACGGGATCTCGCTCGCGGCGGAAAGCGTCGGCGGGGCCGTCGCGTACTTGTGTGTCGCCGCTGGCGACGGCGTGCTGCGCCAAGGTCTGAGCGCCGCGCTCGCACAGCGGAAGCGGGCCGGCGTCGACACCGTCCCGATCCACATCACGGCCGTACCCGCAGGCTATGTCTCCAGCGAGGAGAGCGCGCTGGTCCACCTGCTCAACGGTGGCCCCGCGCTGCCCACGTTCGTGCCGCCGCGCCCGTTCGACAAGGGCGTGCGGGGCCGCCCGACGCTGGTCAGCAACGTGGAGACGCTGGCCCACGTCGCGCTGATCGCACGCTACGGCGCCGCCTGGTTCCGCGCTGTCGGAACACCGGCCGCACCCGGCTCCGCGCTCGTCACCGTCGCCGGCGCCGTGCAGCGGCCCGGGGTAACCGAGATCGCGCTCGGCGTGGACCTGCGCGAGGTGCTCGGGGCGACGGGCGGCCCATCCGAGCCGCCGCAGGCAATCCTGGCGGGCGGGTACTTCGGGGGCTGGGTGCCGGCCAATGGCGCGCTGGCGCTGCGGGTAAGCGGTCCGGAGCTGCGGGCCGCGGGCGCCTCGCTCGGCGCCGGCATCCTTGCCGTCTTGCCCGAGTCCGCCTGCGGGCTGGCCGAGACCGCGCGCGTCGCACGCTACCTCGCGGGCCAGAGCGCGGGCCAGTGCGGGCCCTGCGTGAACGGCTTGCCCGCCATCGCCGACGCGCTCGAGCGCCTCGCGTGGCGCGGCGCAGACGCCAGGACATACAAATGGCTGGGGCAACTGCTCGGGCTGGTCGAGGGGCGGGGGGCATGCCACTTCCCGGACGGAGCGGCCAGGTTCGTGGCGAGCGCGCTGCGGGTCTTCTCCGCCGACGTGCGCGAGCACCTGCGCCGCGGCCCGTGTGACCGGGTCCGCAGACCCGGTGTGATCCCGGTGCCGGATGCGGGACACGGCGCCGGAACTGACGAGAGCGGCCGCCGGTCACGCCGCGCGGCGGCGAGGGTGACGACATGACATACCGCAACACCGGCCAGGGGCGGCGCGGCTCCGGCAGGAACCGGGCAGATCCCCGCGCGGCCGGATCGCACCGGATCACGGTCAACCCGATCATGTGCGAGGCGCACGGCGTCTGCATGGAACTCCTGCCCGAGATGATCGGCAAGGATCCCTGGGGCTACCCGATCGTCTCTGACCAGCCCATCCCGCCGCACCTGCTCAAGCTCGCCCGCAAGGCCGAGTCGTCATGCCCGACGATCGCGCTGATCGTGTCGCGCATCGGCGACCCAGGCCGCTGAACGCAGAGCCCGCCGGCCCGCCCCGGTTTCCGTCATTCAGGAAAGTTCTCAGTGATAATCCCCAGCGATAATCGCTGAGAGTTCTCCTGAATCAAGGAAATCTCAATATACGAGAAGATCAATCTCTTATATTGAGACACATATCGATCGGATCTGGGATTGCGGACACGCTGATAGACGTTATCTATCAATTGCAGCCGTTCCCGCCAGCCGCCGCCACGCGGGTGACCACAGACCCCCCAACGCCACCGAGCCGCAAGCCCGCCGCCCACCACCGGCACGGCCACCACCGGTTCGCGGACTGCCTTACCCGCCTCGCTGCGCTCCTCGCCCGGCCGGGCACAAATGCTGGCCGGCTGGCCCGGCGGGGCTCGCCGCATACTTGCCGCGCGGGCGGCACGATGGGGGGCCGGGTAACGTCCGAGTCACTTCCGTGCGGGCGAAGGGCGAGCAGATGGGCCAGGGACCACTCCATGGCGTGCGGGTCGTCGAAATCGCGAGCCTCGCACCGGCGCCGTTCGGCTGCATGATCCTTTCCGACCTGGGCGCCGACGTGATCGTGGTCGACCGGGTGGGGGGCGCGGCCGGGCTGCCCGGCCCCGATCCGCTGCGCCGTGGGCGGCGGTCCGTCGCGCTGAACCTGAAGGACCGCGACGGGATCGGCGCGCTGCTGCGCCTGGTGGACTCCGCCGACGTGCTCGTCGAGGGGTTCCGGCCCGGGGTGGCGGAACGGCTGGGGTTCGGGCCGCAGGTGTGCCTGGAACGCAACCCCCGGCTGATCTTCGCACGCATGACGGGATGGGGGCAGGACGGGCCGCTCGCGCAGGCGGCCGGCCACGACATCGACTACATCGCGATCTCTGGCGCGCTGCACCCGATCGGCCGGGCGGGCGAGCGGCCGGTGCCCCCGCTCAACCTTGTCGGCGATTTCGGCGGCGGTGGCATGCTGCTCGCGGTCGGCGTGCTCGCCGCACTGGTGGAACGGGCGGCGTCCGGGCAGGGCCAGGTCGTGGACGCGGCCATGGTGGACGGTTCCGCGCTGCTCACCTCGTTCCTGTATGGCATGCTCGCGGCCGGGATGTGGCGGGACGAGCGCGGCGTCAACCTGCTCGACGGCGCGGCGCCGTTCTACGACACCTACGAGACCGCCGACGGCCGGCACGTCGCCGTGGGCGCGCTCGAACCTCGGTTCTACGCCGAACTGCTGCGCCGTCTCGGGATCGACGGCGCCGGCCTGCCGCCGCAGTACGACGCCGCCGGCTGGCCGGTGCTGCGCGCGCGCTTGACCGACGTGTTCAAGCGGCGCACGCGGGCGGAGTGGGCGCGGATCTTCGAGGGCTCGGACGCATGCGTCGTGCCGGTGCTCAAGCTGGCTGAGGCCGCCGGGCATCCACATAACCTCGCGCGTGGCACCTTCACCGATGTCGGCGGCGTCGTGCAGCCCGCGCCGGCCCCGCGCTTCGGGCGCACGCCGACGGCCCGGCCGGCGGAGCCGGCCGGGCCGGGATCGAACACCGAGGAGGTGCTCGCCGAGATCGGCCTCACCGCGGCAGAGATCGCCGCCCTGCGCGAGCGGCACGCGGCCGGCTGATGCAGCCCTGCGGGGATTACTCAGCAATGGCAGATGGGTGCGGCTTTCTGACGTGATCGTTTAGGTGGTGGCTGCTGGGCCGGTGACGCGCCGCGGTTGCCGGTGTGGCCGGTACCGGCCGGCGTGGCGGGTTGGCTTGACGAGATCGAGCCGAGGATAAGCGCGGCCGGTAGCGCTGGGGCGGATGGTGCCGCAGCGCTCCGCGCGGCGCGGACAGCCAGCGCCCGATCTCAGCAGCGATCAGCGGCGGCGGTAGCTGGGAGACAACGGTGCCGAACGGCACCGGCGATTCGGCAGCCTCACCGCCCACGCCTCACTCCCCGGCGCGGCCGCCCGGTGTGGGCGCCTGTCAGCCCGCGTGCGAGAGACTTCAGCGCTGTCGCAGGCTCGTAGCTGAGACGCCAGCCCGGCACGGTCGGTTGGAGCCGGCCCGGCGACGGTGGCCGGGGCGCGCGCTCCCGTGCGCGCGGCGCGATCGTTGCGGCGCGGCGCGATCGCCAGGTAGGGTGCAGTCGTTAAACGGGGAGTGCTTAGCTCACTACTTAAAGTTACGGTATCCGGGGGGATATATGCGCAGGTTCATGGCGGCCGCATGCGTGGCGGGACTGGGCGTCGCGCTCAGCGCGGCATGCGCCGCGTCCGCGTCGGCCGCGGCGACGATCATCGTGACGCCCGGCCAGTCGATCCAGGCAGCGGTGGACGCCGCCCGCCCAGGAGATACCGTTCTCGTCGAGCCTGGCGTGTACCGGCAGAGTGTGCAGATCCGAACCAACAGGATCACGCTGCGCGGGTCAGGCGCCTTCCACGGCGGAACGGTGCTTGAACCACCCGCCGTGTTCCCGCACAACGTCTGCAACGCCGGCTTCGGCCGCACCGGCGTGTGCGTGCTGGCGAGGAGGGTGAACACCAGGACGGGCGTCGTCCGCACGCCGGTCGTTGGCGACACGATCACGGGCATGTACATCGCCGGCTTCCCGGGCAACGGCGTGTTCGGTTACGGCACCATCGGCCTTCGGGTGGTCCATGTCGTGGCGGTCAACGACGGCGGCTACGGGATCTCGCGCTTCGCCTCCACCAGGACGCTGTTCGCGGATGACACGGCGATAGGAAACCACGAGGCCGGTTTCTACGTCGGCGACTCGCCGAACGCCGCCACGGTCGTGCGCAACGACCGCGCGATGGGCAACCAGTTCGGGATCTTCGTCCGGCATGCCCGCGGCGTCAGCATCCACGGCAACCGGCTGACCGGGAACTGCCAGGGCATCCTGGTGCTTGACGACGGGCAGCGCGGCGGCGCCGGCAACGTCAGGGTGTGGCGCAACATCGTGCTCAGGAACAACAAGTTCTGCCGCAAGCATGGCGATACGCCAGTGAACACCCGGGGCGGCGGAATCCTGCTGCTCGGCGCCACGCACACCTGGGTCGCCGGCAACAAGGTGAGAGGCAACGCGGGCCATCAGATCAATTCGGGGGGGATCGTCGTGGCCAGCGCCCACTCACTGACCCACGGGAGCGACCCCCGCTTCGACACGATCGCGCACAATACCGCCTTCCGCGACCATCCGGCCGACCTCATCTGGGACGGCAGCGGAATCGGCGTGCGTTTCCTCGCCAACCGTTGCCTGACGTCGATACCCGCCGGGCTGTGCCACCGGGGGCTGCGCCACTGAGAAGCTCCGCCGCTGACTGTGCGCGCCGCGGACTCCCCGCGGAAAATGTGCTCTCATCAGGCAGAACGCCCAGGGCGGGCTGGTCCGCCCTGGGCGTGCGGCTCCAGCGGGGAAGCGGCACGCACCAGGGCGGCACCCGCTACGACGTTTGAGCGGGCGCTACGGTTCCCAGGGGCCCGATGATTTCTTGCCGCGGCGCCTGCTCCCGGGGCCCCCGAGCCGTGCCGTCAGCCTGCCACGGCGAGTTGCACGATCTTTACCACGACCAGCCCCACGGCGATGAGCAGGTACAGACGCAAGCCGATCATGCCGGCCCTGTGCCTGGGCGACCACGCCGGCCTGGACAGCTCGGCCAGAGGCGACATCCGCCAGGTCAGCCGCTGCGCGGCCAGCACCACACCGGTGTCGAGCTCGGCCTCCGGGTCGGCGGGCAGTCGGCGCCGGACGCGCGCCCGCACGAGGCCGTGCCCGCCAGCGGCCGCCACGCCCACCGCGGCTCCGCTGGCGGGAGCAGATGCCAGGCCGGGGAAGCGGTGCGGCTTCGCCATCCCGGCCGGGCGCACCCGGCGGCCGCGGGCCACCGTCACGGTCGCGGTCAGCGCTGCTGGGTCTGCGCGAACGGGTGAGGATCGTCCGAACTGTGACTGCAACTTCGCTCTGGCAAATCCTCACCTCCTCCGCTCGGCGCACATCTGGCGCAAGACAGCCGTGACCGCGTAGACGCATTGGGTCAAACGGAGCCGGACAAGATACACATCAGGGCCCGGCTTCGCTCATTCTAGCCGAGGGCGATCTAGCAGACCAAAACGCGGCGCGGCAGGTCCGTCGCTGAAATTGAGTGCCACGCGAGTGCGTAACACACTCGGCCGCGGTGGTATGAAGGCCAGGTCGGGCAGAAAGCGGATGGAGGCGCGAATCGGTGGCCGTGCGCAGAGCGGTCGATCTTCTCGGCAGCGGCCGGGGCAGCGACCTTCCTGACACCTTCTGGTACTCGGTGAAACGCCGGCTGCTCGGCAAGCCGCTGGTGAACGAGCAGCTGTCCGAGCAGCGGCTGTCCAAACCACTGGCGCTCGGCGTGCTGTCCCCTGACGGGATCTCATCCTCCGCCTACGGCACCGAGGAAATCCTCATCGCGCTGCTCCCGATGGCCGGCCTTGCGGCGTTCACGCTGATCCTGCCGATGACGCTGGTCATCCTGTTCGTCATGACGCTCGTGGTGCTCTCCTACCGCGAGATCGTGATGGTGTACATCAGGCCGGGCGGTTCCTACGTGGTGGCGCGGCAGAACTTCGGGCCGAGAATCGCTCAGATCGCCGCGGTCGCCCTGCTCATCGACTATGTGGTCACGGTCGCCGTGCAAACCGCGGCGGGCACCGCCGCCGTTGTGTCGGCGTTCCCGTCCCTCGGCACGTACAGCATCGAGATCACGGTCGGTGTGATCCTTCTGCTGTGCTACGGGAACCTGCGCGGGATCAGGGAGGCCGGCCGTGCGTTCGCCGTGCCGACGTACCTGTTCGCCGGCTCCGTGATCCTCGTGATCGTCGTTGGCCTGGTCCGTGAGGCGACCGGCA
>WNGJ01007290.1_pt1 | contig 11762 bp, 13 predicted proteins | sample 5400611 | NCBI WGS metagenome assembly WNGJ01 (sample SAMN13153375, study PRJNA577476) | soil metagenome | isolation source: 40 cm soil or saprolite under Garry oak tree replicate 1 | place: USA:California | collected 2016-06-15 | reverse complement strand
GAGGACATCGACGTGACGATCATCGCGATCGAAGAGCACTGGAACAGCGTCAGCATCCGCGACGCGCTCAACCGCCTGCAGGGCGGGGCGCGCGACGAGAGCGTCGCGTTCAACACCATGGGCGACAACCAGGCCCGGCTCGAGGACATCGGCCAGGGCCGGATCGAGGCGATGGACGCCGCCGGGATCGACGTCTCGATCCTGTCGGTCGTCACGCCCGCCACCCAGGCTCTCCCCGCCCGGGAGGCCATCGCGCTGGCCAGGGACGCCAACGACGAGGCCACTGACTCCGTCCGCGCGCACCCGGCCCGCTTCCGCGCGCTCGCGACCCTGCCGACCAGTGATCCGCAGGCCGCCGCCGCCGAACTCGAACGGTGCGCCACCCGGCTTGGTCACGTCGGCGCCATGGTCCACGGGCGGACGGGCACACGCCCGCTGGATGATCCCGCCTACGACGACCTGTTCGCGACCGCGGCCCGCTTGCACCAGCCCATCTTCATCCACCCGCAGATCCCGTCGAACCAGCTGCGCGATGCCGCCTACCGCGGCCTGGACCCGCTGCTCGACCTCGGCCTGGCCACGTTCGGCTGGGGCTGGCACCTGGACGCGGGCCTGTCCGCGCTGCGGCTGATCCTGCGGGGCACGTTCGACCGCTACCCCGGTCTTCAGCTCGTGCTCGGCCACTGGGGCGAGATGCTGTTGTTCTGGATGGACCGGGCCGACAGCCTCTCCGGCATCGCCAAGCACCTCGAACGCCGGGTGTCGGACTACATCACGACCAACATCCACGTCACCAGCAGCGGGATGCTGCAGGAGCGACTGCTGCGCCACACCCTCGACTTCACCGGCGCCGACCGGGTGCTGTTCTCCACCGACTACCCCTTCCACCGGCCCGGCGCGACGGCGATCGGGCAGTTCTTCGACGCCATCCCCCACCCCGCCGAGCGCACCAAGATCGCCTCGGGCAACGCCGAGGCCCTATTCCGCCTGACCTGACCGCACCCACCCCGCCCTCCCGCCGGCAGGAGCGGCCGGAATGCAGGACCCGCCCTTGAGCGCCGGAGACCTAATGCCAGCCCAGCGGGCCAGTTCCTGACCGCAGCGGCCTTCCTGTTCAGACGCTGCCGTGCGATGGTTGACACGCCGAGGACCATACTTTGATCAGCACCTGGCTGATCAGTCCTGAGCAGTCGTGGCTGTCGATCAGCCGCGTAAAGGGGAGGAACAGCAATGGCGCATCCCGGCAAAGACCTGGCGAACCTTGGCTCTTTCCTTGAGCATTCAGCGGCCAGCCGCCCCGGCCATCCCGCGGTCCGGCTGGATGATTTCGTGCTCAGCTACGCCGATCTGCGCGAGGCCGCCGGGCAGATGAGCACGCTGCTGGCCGCGGCCGGGGTAGAGCCAGGGGACCGGGTGGGGATCATGCTGCCGAACGTTCCGGCGTTCCCGATCGCCTTCTACGGTGCACTGGCTGCCGGGGCCGTAGTTGTGCCGATGAACCCGCTGTTCAAGAGCCGGGAGATCGGCTATTACCTGGGTGACTCCGGAGCCAGGGTGCTGCTGGCCTGGCACACCGCGGCCGGCGAGGCGGCCAAGGGCGCCGCCGACGCCGGAGCCCAGGTCCTGGTGGCCGAGACCGCCGACCTGGCCGGCCTGCTCGCCGGGCACGCCTCCGCCGCTGAACCGTCCGGCCGGGGCGGGGAGGACGACGCGGTCATCTTGTACACCTCGGGAACCACCGGCAAGCCGAAGGGCGCCCAGCTCACCCACGCCAATATGACCAGCAACGCCGACCTCGTCACACGGACCCTGCTGCAGAACGGCACAGACGACGTGACGATGGGCTGCCTGCCGCTGTTCCACGTCTTCGGCCTGACCTGCGGGCTGAACGCGACCGTCGCGGCAGGGGGCACGCTGACGCTGCTGCCCAGGTTCGACGGGGCCAAGGCGCTCGAGATCATCCAGCGCGACGCGGTGACGATCTTCGAGGGCGTGCCGACCATGTACGCCGCCATGCTGCACAGCCCCGGCGGCGACCCGGCCCAGACCGCGACGCTGCGGACCTGCATCTCCGGCGGCGCCTCGCTGCCGCTGGAGATCCTGCGCGGGTTCGAGGAGAAGTTCGGCTGCGTCATCCTGGAGGGCTACGGGCTGTCGGAAACCTCGCCGGTCGCGTCGTTCAACCTCCCGGACCGGCCCCGTAAGCCGGGCTCGATCGGCGTCCCGGTCGAGGGCGTGCAGATGCGGCTGGTCGACGATCTGGGACAGCCCTCCCCCCACGGAGAGATCGGCGAGATCGCCATCAAGGGCCCCAACGTGATGAAGGGCTACCTCGGCAAGCCCGAGGCCACCGCCGAGGCGATCACCGACGGCTGGTTCCGCAGCGGGGACCTGGCCAAGGTCGACGAGGACGGCTACTTCTACATCGTCGACCGCAAAAAGGACCTGATCATCCGGGGCGGCTACAACGTCTACCCGCGCGAGATCGAGGAAGTCCTGCACGAGCACCCGGCGGTGGCCGAGGTGGCCGTGATCGGGATCCCGCACGACAATCTCGGCGAGGAGGTCGGCGCGGCCGTGGCGCTGAAGCCGGACGCCAGCGCGACCCCGGAGGAACTGCGCGCGTTCGCCCGCGACAAGATCGCCGCCTACAAGTACCCGCGGCAGGTCTGGCTAGTCGACGAGCTGCCCAAGGGCCCGACCGGGAAGATCCTGCGCCGCGAAGTCAAGCCACCTGAGGACGCCCGCTGACTCAGGCGCCCAGGTGGCGAGTATGGCTGAGCACTGTTTGGCGGCGGCCCAGCTAGTCCTGGCCCTGGTCACGGCCGCGCTCCCGCCCGGCCACCGCCACCCGCTCTCCCACCAGGCCCGCTGGCTGTACCGCACCCTGCACGCCGCCGAACTCGCCGGCCTGGACCCCGCCGAAGTGATCCGCACTGCTATCACCTGCCGGGACCTAGCCGGATCCCGCGACATCGCCGCCGTCATTGACGCCCGGATCCGCCCGCGCGTCTACCCGCTGCTCCCGCAGCCCCAGGGCGCCTGGACCGGACGGGTACCCCGGCTGCCCGACCCAGCCCGGGACGCCTACCTGGCCCAGATGGCCGCGATGATGGACGACCGCACCCGGCGCCTGAGGCAGCACACCGCCCAGACAGCACCTTCCTGGGCGGTCAGCGCCCACGGCCCGGTCCCCGCCGACTCCGCCGCCCGGACGTCCGGGCCATGCCCGACGGGCAGCTGTGGCTGGCCCGCGACGCCGACGCGGCCGAGACCGCACGGTGATTCAGAAGTCACCCGTAACCGTGTTGCTCCTGAACGTACCACTGAGTCCTTCTATATCGACGAGGGCATAGATCTCATCCCGGCCCCAGTCTTCGTTTAGCTGACTGCCGGGAACGGTTTCGGACAGTGAGAAACTCCCGTCGTGACCGACACGCTCGATGCCAGTGCCACCAATGCTAAAGAGCCTGTCGTCGAACCATTCGTCTTCGCCGCGAATTCGAGCACCGACGGTCTTACCAACTGACCCAAAAAAGCCTTCACCGTTGACAACCACGAGATAACTCCCTGGCTGGTTTTCGGCGGGGTTAATGAAAAGCGTTACTTCCATGGTATTGCTCCCTTAGACGAGCCGGTTAATCACTGCTCGAAACCCTCCGGGCCGACGGTGTCCGGTGCGGTACCCGGACAGCCACAAAAGGGCCTAGCGAAAACATATGCGACTTCAGGTATGAGCCGAGTGCGGACCCCAGTACGTGACGAATTCTCCTAGCAAGACGGCAGCGCCCTGGTCGCTTGTTGTTTGTGCATCGAACTCTGCATCGGTCAGGCTTTGCGGCGTAATTGTGATGTCAAGTACTTTATTACCGCAATCAGATCTTACTGCGGTCTGTGTGTCTAGAATCGTCCCGTGGGTGACGGCCCGTCGTATCCTCCATGCAGGCTCCCGAATACCAACCAAGGTCGAGGGTGGAGGCGGGAAGTCGGAGGTGAACGTAACAGGTCTTGTTACGCCCGCTAGCGGAGGCCGCCCGCTTGACTGATCATCGAAGGGAAAGAACGCTCTGACGTCGGTTGCGATCGCGAATCTGAACAGATACAGGCTGATGCCGATTTTAAGATTTTCGTTTACTATTAGGTCATTTAGCCAGTCTTCGGCAATCAATGAGCTTTCAACGCGGCCGAAGACAACGTCTACCGGATGCAGTTCTGTCTTGTTGTTGTGCCCGGTGTCTTCGACCCACACGCCGACTGCGGTGACCTCACCAAGCGTGGTGATATGGGAGGACGACATGCTGTCTATCCAGTTGCCGTGTTCACTGCGTAGTTGCGGCCATACGTTTATTTCACACTCGATCTTGACGTCCGCATTCCACTGATCATTCTTGTTCTTCAAAACGTAGTAGAACGGCCGGGTTGGCCGGATCATGAAACCCGTGTCGCCGTCGTCCCCGCTGCCGTGCGGGCTACCGGGCTTCACTTCGCTCAGCAGACCCACTACCTTATGTTGCGGAGTTGAGGGATCCTCTAGGAGCCAACCGGCCATGATTTATCCCATCTTAACCACTTGAACGCGAGATAGCCTGTCTCTATTAATCATCTGATCAGGGCCAGGAGAAACTGGCGCGTATTCGACGGGAGGCCATCACTCAACCCTCAGCAAGCCGGGCGCGACGCCATTCAAGACGCGCGCCAACTGCCAGCGTGGCAGTAATGATCAGGAGACTGAGGACAACTAGCCACTCGCTTGACCCGTTACCCCTGTCGGGATCCACCCCGAAGACAGCCTCGATCCAGTCATGCCAGAAGAGCGTGACCACGGCGACCACCCCAGTGATCGAGCCAAAGATGGATTCCAGCCAGAATCGATAGCGCAGGCCTGGCGGCATGGCTTTAACTGACCGACGTTGCCAAGCGCCCATTGCCAAGCACCCCGTCCGGTGCGGCCCTCGCCGGACTCGGTACGGACCGGACGTGCAGCCGCAGTTCATAGCTGGCTCGTAATTCGGCGGCAGATGCTGGATACGGGTTCGTGATGATTCTCCGGCTCAGCCTGCCTCCTACGAGGTCCAGTGTGTGCAGACCCGCCCCATCGCTGCCATCCGACGTTCTGCGGATACCCAGACCGCTCCGATCGGCGTACCGTGGGCGGGGGGCATAATGACAGCTCCGGTGACGGCCAGCGAACGGGACCCACAGCATCCTGGCGGGGATCACCGGGGATCACCGCGACGACCTCTCAGCGGAGTGAGGGCCGCCGTCGCCGCCGGACACACCAACATCCAGATCGCCCGCCGCCTCGGCCTGTCCGAAGGCACCGTACGCACCCACCTGGAGAACATCTACGGCCGACTCCACGTCTCTAGCCGCACCGCCGCCGTCAACCGCGCCTTCCCCGACCAGACCGCAGTGTAACTGCCACACGGGCGCCCAAGCGCTAGCCGCACATGCCTTCCGCTGACGGTCTCCTGGGCGCGAAGCGATCGCCTGCGACGCCGAAGGCGCCCTTGACGCGCCGGCCGTGACCGAGACACTGGTAGGTCGAGGAGACGGCCCATTTGCGGATAGTGAGCCATTGATCAGCCTGCATTGCCGGTATGTTGCCCGGCGTGCGCCGGGCGGGCCTCCCGGAGGCAGAGCCCAGCGCTGACGCCGGGCCCGCGACGCCGCAGGACGCGTCCTTGATCAAGCCCGAGGCTAATGATCCGATCGACCCTAGGCCAACCGCAACGACACGGAACGCGGGTCGCCTAGCAAGCGGGCGCTCGGAGCCCTGGGCCCGGTCGGGGAGTCAACGTCTGGGGCAATGCATGGTGGTCGTCTGCGGTTGTTCAGGTCGGTTACTCCGATGAAATCGCCTATCAGAAGGCATCAATGAGGATCGCGGGGTGAGTCGGGGACAGCTACTGGCCACGGCCCAGGCTCAAAATTCGGTCCATCACCTCAGCGCCTGTGGTGATGACGGGGCGCAGTTCATGGCGGTAGACGAGTTCTGTTGTCGCGGTGCGGTTGTGGCCGGCCAGGCGGGCGATCTCCTCGATGGGGACGCCGTCGGCAGACATCAGGGAGACGAAGGTGTGGCGCAGGTCTCGCGGCGCCCAGTCTGTGCCGAGGCCCGCCGCTCCGCCTCGTACAGGGAGAGGCGGTAGTCGAGCAGTTCGGGGCCTTGCTTGCCCCAGTAGCCGCCCCAGTCGCGGCTGCCGGTGATCGTGACACCGGCATGGTGGTCCGGGCGCTCAGCGGTGACGCGGTGCGCGACGTGCTGCTGACGCTGACGGACCGGAATCCCGGGCTAGTCGAGCGGGCGCTCGCCGACTGTGCGGATACCTGGGATCCGGTCGGCGCCGATGCCACGGCCGCCCAGGAGAGCTGACCGCATGGCCGAGATCATTCCCGTACCCGGCCAGATCCTCGGTGCCGACGTCGAGGGCCAGGCGGACGCGCTCGCGGACGGGGCCACCCGTCTGGCCAAGCTGCTGATCGCGTTCGGGCGGGAACCGCGCCGTTCCCTTGATGGGATCGCGGTCTTCCGCCGCCTGAGTGAGACCGCGGGGTCGATGGTGACCGCGGCCGAGGAGCTCCGTCGCCAGGAGTGGTTCGACCTTGATGCCGGTACGGACCCGGAGGCAGCAGTTGCGTGGAATGCCGCCCTGGACGGGCTCCGGTCAGCTGAGAGCACCTTCGAGCGGGTCGCTGACGGCTGGATCTGACCAACCTGCCCATACCGGGAGGCTACCCCCGGGCCACTCCCCCGGCCCGAGCCGGGCCAGTATCGGTAGCACGCCATCAGGCGCCGGGGTCAGGCCAGGAGGTCACCATGGCGCGGAAGCTGTACTACTAAGACTCTTACGGCCGCTGGCATCAGGACAAGACGGCCGGGCGGCCGGGGCCTACCAAGCGACGCGCCCCTTCTCCACTTCCGTGGAAGGACGCGGCAGAACGAGGTCAGGCGGTGTACCCCGCTTAGTATGTCGACGTCCCGACGCTGCTGGTACACCTAAAGGTTTATTTAAATCCGCCAACGGCTAGCGAGGCAGATACACCCATAGCGGCCGAGCCCAGAAGGAGTATTACCCCGGCAAGCAAGCTGTGGGCAAACCTACCGAAGATCGCGGACATGGCGGTGCCTGCGGCGGCCAGCACTCCCACCACGATCCGAGACACCAAAGCTCCTTATGCAGCGCCGTGCACCCTACGTGCATCATCCATCGGGCTAAGGCGGCTATCAGCGGTCATCAGTCGAAAATAACCGCAAGATATCCTAGTTCCCGCAGGTGAGAGGGCCGGTGACGCACCCGGTGGTGGTGGTCAGGGGCAGGGTCGAACTGCCGACCTTCCGCTTTTCAGAAGGTCTGTCGCCGCCCGGACCACGGGAGCTGTCAACAGCGTCAGCCCCGCGCTGCCTGCATAAAGGCTTGTCAGGGCTAACAAAGCCATGCTAGCAGCCGTGCCGTCTTGTGCCGGGGAATGCCGTTTCGTCCGTGGGGATTCTGTGGGGAACTACGCCGCGGACCCGGACTTGTGGGGATTCTGTGGGGCGACGACACGCAGCTCAGCCAGGTTCCCAGGCCACCAGGAGCACCTAGGCAACGCCAACGGCGCGGCGCGCCGGGCAGGACCTGATCGCGGTGCGAGCTTCAGCGCTGCCGCCAGTTCCTGCGAGGCCATAATGCTGTCCTGGACCACTGGCACGTGCGCGTCGTGTTACCGCCGGCATGCCCGGCATCTGGATGAGCAGCAAGCCGGTCACCGCACTGCTGCCCCCCGCCCATCCAGGAGAAGCACTCACCACCGATCCCGCTGACGCCGGCCAGCACCCGGAACACCCCTCCCGCCGACCCGGGCATCCCTGCAACAGCGAGTAACCACGCCAGGGATGCCACGGACGGACAGCACGCGCCGAACGAATATTTGCGCCTCTCCGCGCTCGGGTGCCAGTACCGATAGCAGGCCCAGATCAGCCAGTTCGGGGCGGGCTCAGCCGCCCCGGTAACCGGCCTTTCGGCCGTGCCGGTGACTGAGGCCACCTGACGGTAGGGTCACCGGATGCCGCGTTGGAAGCCACTCAGTCCGGCTGCGACGTCGGCCGAGGCTGGCGGCATACTGCTGGCGGGTCGTTGCGGCAGGTCAGCTTAGCCGGGTCAGGGCGCTGAGCACCATGTAGGCGCCCCTGGCCCTGGACGGCCAGTACGACCACCAAGGCGAGCGCGTCGGTGCTGGGCAGCACCTGATGCAAGCCGGAAGCGGCATCTTCCTCAGCCGGGCGCACGCAAGGGCCATACTGGGCTGATGAGGGTCGTAGTGACCCAAATCGAGTCCGGCGGCACCATCAAGCGCCGGATGGTCGACACCGCTGCCCGCAGCGACGCCCTCCAATGGGAGGAGCTCGCCGAACGTGCCCTGGCGGTCCCGCTGCCGTACCGGCCGGCTCCTGGCGGCGTTATCTACCATCTCCGCGTGGGCGAGCGGGATCTCATGGTTGCCGAGCACGACCTCGCCGGGCCGCTGCGGGACCTGGTAACCGCTGTGATGACACTGGGCGACGCGGTGTTAGCCACCGGCGCGAAGCACCGCAGCCGGTCATGCACCCAGCGCAGGTACAGGCTCGTTCTCCTCTGCCTGCTCGCGGCGGATGCCACGCCGGGCCGGCCTTTCAATGACCCGAGGCGGCGGCTTTGCCGCAGCGGGCCGGGGCCCCGTCCCGCAGGAGCGTCCTGCTTGCTGGGAGCTTGCATCGCCGGGTACGGTGTTCGCCTTCCATGCGGTTATCCGGACGCGATTCCCCGGCGTTTACACGCTCGGTGCATGCGGTGCCGGCGCCGCCGCGGGGCGGCTCGCCGCTGGGCTGGACATCGACCTGCCGGTGGTGCCGGCCCGTTGTTGCCGGGCACAGCAAAAATGACCGCTTCGTGCGCGTCCGGCCTGGTGGCCGCCGGCAGTCAAGCCGCTCCTTCCGGAGGACAAGCTGCCCGGCCGGCTTCCGCGTTAGCTCGCCGCCCGGGCGGCGGGGAACCGGCGCGGGGGGTGACCGGCTGGCCGCTGATGGGCACCGGGGAGGGTCAGCTGGCGTCGGCGCCCGTGGTTCCGGCGGGCGGCTCAGCCTGCTCGGCGGCGCTGCCCGAGATGGTGCGGCTGCCGCCGGCAGTGCGGGGGATCTCGACCCGGCGGGCCCGGGCCTTGGGTGAGGCGGGGATGGTCACGTGCAGGACGCCGTCGGCGTAGCTGGCGGTGAGGTTCTCCGAATCCACGCCCTCGCCGAGGGTGAGCTGCCGGGTGAACGACCCCTGCGGCCGCTCGGCGACAATGACCTGCTCGCCCTGGCCGTAGTGCGGGCTGCGTCCGGCCTGGATCGTCAAGGTGCCGTGCTCAACGGTCACCTCGACGCCGTCCGGGTCGACGCCGGGCAGGTCAGCCTCGACGTGGTAGCTGCCGTCCTCGGCGCGGTAGACATCCATGGGCATACCGAGCGGGGCACGCGTCCCGGTCGCGGCCATGGAGATGAGCCGCTCGAAAGGGGTCCCGGAAGGGCTCGTACCGGATCACTGACACCTGGCGGGGTGCCTGCGCGGAAACCGCGTACGGCCTCGGCCGGCGCGGCCTTCTAACGACAGGACAGGTCTCCGGATGCTCCCGTTCAGGCCTGCCAGCCGCCATCGGAGGTGAGGGCGCTCATCGTGTCGCCGCTTCGGGTCGGTAGGCCCCGGGCCAGGGTCCCTGGCCCGGCGAACCCACGTCCGGCAGTTACGGCTTCCGCCGGATAATGCGACGCACCGTGAGCACCATGGGCGGCTCCCTCCGGTGACCCCGGGGCACCTTGGCCGCCGTCGGCGGCTGATCCCGGTATCCGTCCTCAGCCTACATTCGCAAGTTAAAACTAGCAATATCTTTCTAGAAACCGAAATCTACGAAAGATGAAGAGCCGGAATTTCCTGACCAGCCATGCCCGGGTCCTGCTGCGCATCGCCCACGAACCGGGAGTGCGGCTGCGCGACATCGCGGCCAGCCTGGGCATCACCGAGCGCAGCGCCTCCGGCATCGTCGCCGACCTGACCGCAGCCGGCTACGTGGTGAAGCAGGAAGACGGCCGCCGCAACCGCTACCAGATCCAGGCGCACCTCCCGCTGCCCGAAACCACCAGCTAGCAACCCGCCATCGGCGAAGTCCCCGCCCTCCTGGCGGGCACCAGCGCGAGACTGCCGGTGACCCGGACCAGACCAGCCTGAGGCCACCGCAGCCGAGCGGCGTGCACGCACCCCGGCAGAGGGCCGGCGCCGGGGCAGCCCGGCCCGCCGCATCCGGCCAGAGGTCCGGCCAGGTTTGTGACTGAGCATTGAGTTTGGCATTTGGGCATCGAGTTTGGCGTCGCGCTTCAGCCGTGGGTTGCCGGCTGCGACCCCCAGCTATAGATGACGGCTGAGAGATGGCTGGGCAGCGAGTTCTGTCGACTCCCCAGGCATAGTTGGCGGCAGTCCCCAGGTTTTCTTGGCGGCTCCGTACATGATCTTGGCGGGATGAGTGTTCCCTACGGGGTGCGGGGCTCGGTGAACAGGTCCCGGGGCGAGGCGTCGAGGGCGTCAGCGATGGCGAAGATCCGGTCGATGGAGACGCTATGGAGGCCGGCTTCGACTTCGGCGTAGTAGGAGCGGTCGATGCCCGCTCGTTTGGCCAGTTCGGTCTGGGTGAGTCCGGCGGTTTCGCGCAGGCTTTTGATCCGTTCCGCGAAGGCCGCTCGCCGGGACGGAACGATCAAGTTCTTCGGTTTACCGTTCGCCACGTCGGCCAACGTATTACAGTCTCCGGTTTGTTGGATATTGCCTACAAATCAGGGGCCTCGTTGGCGGAGGGCGCTGGGCTGCGTGAGCTGCCCTCGGATCGGTGCAGGTGGGAAGAGCTGCTTGCGCCGGGCGGCGGCGTCCTGGCGGAGAGCCGGGGAGCGCTGGTGCTTGGGCCGGAATGGGTTCGTCGGTGGTCGACGCGCTGGAAGTTCGATGGGAGGCCGGTGGTCTGTCCGGTCCGTGATCTGGCGGCGATGCCGGTGCGGGGTGCTCAGCCGGTTCGGCGGTTTTCTTGGAGTACGTCGCAGTTCCACCGGCCGGGGCTGCAGTACATGGTGAGCACGGGCCGTCACCACGGGTTCGAGAGTCACGCTGAGCAGCAGTTGCTGCTGGCGCTGGATTTCGCAGGCGAACTGATTGAGGTGCTGTCCCAGCCGTTCCGGCTGACCTTCATCAGCACTGACGGGTCCGGCGATCACATTCCCGATTTCCTCGCGGTGACCCGGGCAGGCTCCTGGCTGATCGACGTCCGCCCTGGCGAGCGGATCAAGGCGGAGGACCGGGTGCGGTTCGCGGCCGCCTATGAGGCCGCCTTGTCATGCGGGTGGCGATACGCGGTGGTGCCGGGCTGGCGGCCGCACGTCCAGGAAACGCTCGGCACCGTCTCGGCGCAACGCCGGCCGTTGACCGACCCGCTCGGCCTGCAGCCCGTGCTGCTGGCCGCGGTCCGGGACAAGCCAGTGGAGTTCGGCGCGCTGGCGGGACAGACCGGGGTTCCCGCGGTGGCCCGCGCGCAGGCTCTGCACCTGATCTGGGACCGCCGCCTGGGGGTCGATCTCGCTGCGCCGCTGACCGACCGGAGCCTGGTCCGTGCTGGCCTGGGCGGCCGGTGAGTACGGCGATGGTGCTGGATCTGCTCGAGGGCTGCGAACTGGTCATGAACGGCGAATCGTGGCGGGTGGAGCGGCTGGAGCCCTACTGGGG
>WNGJ01026264.1_pt1 | contig 11763 bp, 8 predicted proteins | sample 5400611 | NCBI WGS metagenome assembly WNGJ01 (sample SAMN13153375, study PRJNA577476) | soil metagenome | isolation source: 40 cm soil or saprolite under Garry oak tree replicate 1 | place: USA:California | collected 2016-06-15 | reverse complement strand
AGGTCGAGCCCACAGTGAGCGGGGAAGTCTGACCGGGAGCTCTTCTTACGAGGAGGTTGTGGTCCAGTTCAGGATGAGCGAGGAAAAAGGCCACGACTTCGCGGTAGTGGCCGGTTTCATCTTTCACGCTTTCGGGCGCCGGCCCGTCGCCGAAATCATAGTAGCGAGAAAGGCCCGTGGATCCGGCCAGGTGAGGCTCTGCGACCCAGAGAGCGTGGTCCTTGACGGCAAGTTTGTACGCCTTGGCCAGCCAAGCGCGGTCTTCGTGACCGGCGGACTTCTGCGCCTCGTAGACAGCGAGGATCATGGAGGTCAGAAAAGGGGGCTGGGACCGCGTGAGATAGTAAGTGCGGTTGGCATTCAACACGGCACCGTAGTGCTCGACCTCGAAAAGAAAGTTGTTCACCATGCCCTGAGCCAGATCGATCCTGCGGTCGCGGACAAGACCCAAAATGATGAAGTAACTGTCCCACCCATACATCTCGTTGAATCTTCCGCCCGGCACCACGTAACGGTTTTCGAGATAGAGCAAGCCAGGCGGATTAATCGCTTCCGCACCGGTCTTTCCCAGGTGATCGGCGGAGGGAGGAAGAGTCTTGACCTGGACGTGGCACCGAGTCTCCAGCTGCTGCACGGCTGCAGGTGTGGGGAAGTCCGCGGGAAGATAAAGGTACGGCGCGGTGGCCAGCTTCGGATCACTGAAAGTAGCGCAATCGGAAAGAGAACGCGACAAGGTGTCCCAGCCGGCAGAAATGTATGAGCGGATCGGCTCAAGACCGGCGTGCGGGTCTCTTGAGGGCTGTTGCGCGCGGGTTGCGGCTGAGACGGTAAGTAAAATGAAAACCAAGCTGAGAAGCAGCGGCTTCACCGGGCAGGGAGGATGAGGAACTGCAGAGAAGGAACGGTTCGTTTCGGGGCGCATATCTCGGGTGAGGATAGACGGTTGCCATTCGGTAAGCAATGCTAGTTTGCACAGAACGAGTGGCTGCGGTTTGGGTCAGTCGCCGGCTGGTTTAGCCGGTTTCTCATGACCGAATCCAGTCGAATCCTTCTCGGGTGGGGAATTACCCAGCTCGCCGACCGCATCTCCTCTTTCGAGGAACGCGACTGGCAACAGTACAACTTGGGCGATCTCCTTACGGATGCGCTCGCTGCGTGCTGGAAGCACAAGCAGAACGAAGTAGAGAAGCAGTCGGACCTGCGCAAAGCTTTCCTGCAGATCCTCACGGAGCTCTGTGCACGTCAGGTTCCAAAAGCCCTACACCTGAGGAACAAAGTGGCGGAAGCGCTGGGCAGCCAAGCACAATCGAGTGCTCCATCAAGACTCTAAGGTTGAGCGCCCGCCGCATCCTGAGCGTTTCGATAGGCCCTGTCATCCCTGCGGAGCTGCGCCTTCCGCTCGGGCGAAGGATCGCGGGATTTCATCCTTTCCTCTCCTCGGCATGTCACCGATGACATAATCATCGAAAACTGGGCTCCGAGAGGCACACGATCACGGATAGCTGCGTCAATGTATGGGCGGCATTCTGCCCCGGTTCAGCCATCGAACCCACTCACATGAGTCTTACGTCCACGACATCTTCGAGTTTGAAGGAAATGCCGCGATGACCCTGGACGCCAACGACTTCCTTGTACCAAGCGACGTAGACGCCGGGTTGCTCTCGACCGTCTCGAAGAGTTACGACCAATCTGTGGACCCCATAGCTGTGCCAAGCTGCTCTCGATACCTTCGCGTCCGGCCCTGAACCATCGAGCGGCACGCAGTCAAGCTAGGTGGCTGACCGAAGTGGGACGGCTCCACCTAGCCCACGGGGAAAAGTCGGCGAGAACTCGCCTCCATATTACTAAGAGGCCTTCCAAAGGAGAAAACTCAACGCCTTTGGGTTCAATCTCAAGGACAGCGGGAGGAGGCGCTCCATCCAGGAGGTTTGCACTTCCACAGGTGGCACGCAGGCTCCCCGCTCCCCGTGATGGCTCTTGACCCGGTCTAGCACTCGGACTAGGCAAGACCTGGCGGAGTTCGGCGACTAATTCCCTCTATCTACACAGAGGCTTCCAGAAGAGAAAACGTGAAAAAGAATCTTGGTACCAGTACATTTTTTTGGGGAAATCGCGCCGGGCTAGCGCCTGCAGGCGAGGGGGCTCCTGAGTGGAACATTCCAACCTTGCTGGGCAAAGCAGCAACAGCGAATTGTCGGGGGGTGCAAAAACAATCGGCCGCAGGAGCCGGTCTGACGAATCGCTTCCGAGTGGCTCGTCATCCGCCCGCAATAGGCGGCAAGCGCCATGGAATTTCCAAATTTCCGCGATGGACTCCTAGCTCGCGCCAGAAGACTCTTGTGACCGCTCAAACCCTTCGCAGAACCGCATCGGCCCCTGCCAGAAGTGGTTGGGATTGCCCGGTTTGCGGGAACGGGTTATTTCAGGTGGACGGTTGGGTCGGCGAGGCGTTGGCCATTCACCGCGCCTTTGAATGGAGAATCCGCCTCGTTGCGGATGACGCTGGCGATCCACTCGGGACGCGCTCCACCTTCGGCATGGGCCCAGCGCGTCAGCGGTTCGTCTCCAATCTGAAGCATACCGATATGGTTGTTTCTGTCGGCGTCTTCTTTGGGGTTGTTGTAGAGGAAGCCGAGCGACCTGCGCAGCAACAGGATGTCTTCCGGCTTGCCGGTATAAAAGGTCCAGCCCGGTCCTATTCCGCGCGCCTTCATATATTGCTTGAGCACCTTGGGGGTGTCTTCTTCAGGGCTCAGGCTGATGGAGTACATGAAGATGTCGTGGCCGATGCGATCGGCCAGGATATTCTGCACCCGCACCAGATTATGGGTGATGATCGGACAAGCTTTGTCGCACTTGGTGAACATGAAATTGATCACCACTTTTCGGTCCTTGAGGAGGTCGTCGTAGAAATGTACCTTCTTGCCGTCCTGGTTGATCAGCTCTACGTTGGGAAAATGGCGTTGCCGGAGCAGTTCCCGCGGCGGGATGTTCTGGAAGACGCGCGGATGGTTGGGTGGCGGGTCGTCCGCGGCAACTAAGCCTGTCGCTCCCGCGGCCACGGTAGTTACTCCAGCAGTCGCCAGCCATTTTCTTCTTGGCATCTTTTCCATGATCTTTGCTCCTTTCCGTGATTCGCCTTTGCCCAGCAGGCACTGGCGGCTGGTTAAGGATTTTCGTTGTTGTCAATGACGCCGGGTAAGACCTTAAAGAGCAGCAGCATGGCGTGGTCCTCGTGGACCGTGTTGTGGCAGTGCATGGGCCAGTCGCCTTGGAAGTCGCGGAAACGGAAGAAGAGCGTGTCCGACTCGTTGAACTGAAGGCGGGTAACGTCCTTCCTCGCCACCTCCAGGTTCGGCACGCCCGGAAACTGCGAACTGATGCCGGCACCGCCTCCTTGAAATGAACCGGTGTCGTCGCCTTGTACGCATATGTTGCCGCTCGAGCCGCTGAAGCTGCTCAAGAGGGTCGGGCTTCCGGGGGCCACACCGCTGACACTGCGAAGTCGGCCGCCATTATTAACCCGGCTCAAGATGCGGTGCTCCTCCAGGTGGATGTGGATGGGGTGCTGCCAGTCGTTGCGGGGATTGATGAGGACCCAGTTTTCGGCGGTGTTCTGCTCCACGGTGAAGCGGAACGTGCTGGTGCCGTCCGCTGGGTTGCAGTCTGCAAACTTGCCGTTAATGATCCACTGGCCGTTGTCGCGGTCGAAGACAAAGTTACGCGATATGGGTTGGCCGGTTTGCGTATTGATCCTCGCCGGAACGATGCTGGGCAGGGAGTAGAAGCTGGGATGGGTGGCAGGATCGACGCTCCCGTCCGCGACCTTGGAGCCAATCTGGAACTCCAGGCAATAGGTGCCCTGGCCCGCACAGAAAATATCTCCCTTTGGTCCCTGGCCGTCGTCCTGCGCCAAACGGTTTTCCAGTCGAACTGTGTTATGGCTCCCTATCAGCTTCTTGACCTGAGCGAAGTCAATGATGATGTCGTAGCGTTCCGCCACACCAATCCGGAAGCTGGTGACTTGTAGCGGGGTAGGCAGCAGGTTGCCGTCATTGGCGATGACCCAGAACGGGATCACCGTGTTGACATTATTGGGATCGGTGAGGAATAGCTCATAGAACCGCGACGGCCCGCCGTCCAGCACTCGGAAGCGATAGCGCCGCTGGTTCACACTGAGGAACGGCTGGACAATCCCGTTCGCTAACTGGACATCGCCAATCAACCCTTTGAAGTTGAAGGTGTCGAAGCAGATCAGCCCTGTGCCGAGATCCAACAGTTTGTCATTTAGAATTATGGGAATGTCAAATTGCGGGTAGCTGGGCAGATGAAAAGCAGGGCTGGGGTCGGTTTCATTTCCGGTGTCAAACTGGTTGAACAGGATATGGAAGCCTTCCAGGCCCTTGTAAGTGTTTTCGGCGGTGTGGTCGATGCGATGGTCGTGGTACCACAGGGTGCTCAGGGACTCATTAATGTCGCCGTTGGGCTGATGGTCGGAGGCAAATCCGGCCTGCTGCGCGGTGAAGTAGTAATCGAAGTACTGTCCGCGGAAGAACCAGCGGCAGGGCCCGCCGTCGCTCTCCGGAGCGGTGTGGAAGTTGTGCAGGTGGGTGGACATCTCCGGAACGCCGAAGCCGCCATTTTGACTTTGGTCAGGCAACTCATTGAAGCGGCGAATGACCCAAGGCGTCTGATAGCGAGTGACGATGGTAGGACCGGGAAACGTGGCCACGTCGCTGCTTGCCGATCCGCCTAGGTTGTATCCCCATACGGTTTGCGCGGGGATGTTGGTATCCGAGGTGATCCTGAAATTCGGATTGGCCCTAATGCGCTGCACAAAATACTGTTGCGGCGGATATTGGTTGAAAAACTGGAAGCAGTCCGACCCAGGCACGAGGGACCCGTTGAACTGGCCGCGCCCCTCAAAGGGCAGACCGGTGGCGGGGTTAATGGCATTATTGGGACAGATTGTCGGGTTGGGCTGTAATCCGGGATCGGTGAGCGGGCGCGCCTGTAGTTGCGGCGGGATGGGCAGGGGATCAACAAAGACACGGGCCGGTTGCGGGCTGCATCCCGGCTTACAGTCGCCCGGGCTGCAACTAGCCCAGGCGTGAGTCAAGCCGACCGTGGGGATGAGAATGCCTGCCCCGGTCATAAGCCCCATCTTCATCAGGTCGCGCCGGGTGAATCCCGCCTTTACCAGCTCCAACCTGTTTTTCAAGGCATTCTGCATTGCCTTCCATTGCGCCCGGGAGATTCTTTCTCCTTTTGAGTTGTAATACATAAGCTCTCCTTTTTGTTAGTTGGCTTTACTCAGATAGAGACTCGCTTGACAAACTCTGTGTCGCACGATGGGACACCCGCATGAGCTAGGTTGAAGCACGAGCGTCATTTCGCTCTTAGATAAATGCTCTTGTAGGCGGGCTCGCGGCTTGTTTCGTCGGCACGCAGTTCTGATTTGATCCCACCTGCCCGTCACCAGGAAGCTGAGTCTGGGGCTCGCGGCTTGTTTCGTCGGCACGCAGTTCTGATTTGATCCCACCTGCCCGTCACCAGGAAGCTGAGTCTGCGGAGTCGTGCTCGTGCTCTGAGCCCGGGCGCTCAAACCGCTCTTAGCAACCAGCATACCGCCCGCCGTAAGCAGCCCCATCTTCATCAGGTCTCGCCGGCTGGTGAGCCCGGCGGCGATCAATTCCCGCCGGTTCTTGGCTGCCTCCAGCATCTCTTTGTATTTTCTCCTGGAAACTTTCTCGCCGAAAACGTTGTAGTACATGAGGAGCCTCCTCTTAACCGTGCAGGCTGAGCGTGGTTTAGTTTCAACAAGTCAACTGATCGGCTGGGTGGAGTTGGCTGGGAAGCGTGCTGGGATTCTGAAAACGTTCGCGAACGAGTGGGAATTTACGCTCGGCCCGCGTGCTTGTAAACCTCAAACAATTAGCCGAAACAGCTTTTTGTTAGCTTTTCATGCGGCGGCTCTGCTGCCTGTAAATCTGAGGGGCCTGCCGGAAGTGGCGTTCAAAAGCGCGGATGAAACTGGAACTATGCTCGTACCCAACGGCATAGGCAATTTCCTTAATGCGCAGGTGGCTGCGGGTCAAGAGATCAGCGGCCTTCTGCATTCTCTTTTGGTTGAGCAAGTGGCCGAGGCAAACGCCAGTCTGCTGCTTGAACAAATGCAGAAGGTGCGAGTGGCTGAGATTGAGTTCCAGCGCCAATTCATCGATTGTGCAGGGCGGCTTGGATGCGATCATCCCGAGGATTCTGTGGACTCGCTCTTCGTATGGTGTGGGAATTGACATTTCTGGCGGCGCCGGATGTGCCTGTGACTTGCGTGCTTTTGAAGAGTTTGATCTGGTGCGGTTTTTTTTTGGCTTGATGATGCGACAATTCCAGTCAGACACGGAAACCTCCTGCCGCTGTCGATTCAAGGGCTTTGCTTAGGTTTGCGAATGCGCTCAGGTGAGAACGCTCAATCGAGTCCGAGATCGAAGCGCAGGGCCGTGGATCAAGCCGTCGCGTGCGGGATGAAATATCGAAAGACTTAGAGGTAGGAAGCTGACTCTGACAATCGAGTCGTCCACGTCCCTCGCGGAAAGTACAATTTTGAGACTGCGTCACGACCGCGCCCCCGTTCCTGGCAACGGGGCAGGGCGCAGTATCCTCACAGATAATATGTTCGGATGTCAATAGCCTTCGTTAAATATTCATACAGTTTAGCGGTCTCGCGTTGCGCGACGCCGAGGGCTAGTTGCTGGAAGATCTCTTTTTTCAGCGCGCCTCCTTGATTGATCGCGTAGAGATTTTCGTCCTCGCTGTTCGCGTAAGCACTCCGCTCGCATCAATTATCGGAGCATTGACGCACCGTTCGGGTGGTCGGCAGGTTTTGATTCAGGCTCCGCCCCCGCGACATTCAGGAAGCCAATGTGCTGCGGATTCCGGGCCCATCGCGGCCAGGCTGGGTTATCTGCGACGGTCCGGCCGCTGTCGACGTCAAACAAAAAAAGAGCAGTCAGTAAGTAAAGGAATAGGTGGCGCGCCCGGGGAGATTCGAACTCCCGACCCTCTGCTTAGAAGTCGCTTGAGTACTTTTATCAAAACTTGCCGGAGTGAGCGCCAAGCAGGGGAGAATCAGCAAGTTGTGACAACTTCTGATCGACTATTTGCTCCTTCTTCATCACCTTTACGCAGGCTTTTTGCTGCGATTTGTCACAATTAGTATTACGTTTTTATGACGGGCGAGCCTTCTGCTTTCACGGTGCATGGGGGAGTTTGTTTGGCCGCAAGTTGGTGCCAACTTCGGGGCCGATGCTCCTATACCTGAAGCACAGTTGCATGGAGAGCGTCTGCCTTGGGCGCACGAAAACCGACTCCAACAACTCCTTCCCTTGCTGTTAACTACTAGCGTTTCCAACAAATCGGGGAATCTGCTTTCGCTCAAAAGCTAACCCGAATGAGATGAAAACGTTGGATTCTGGCACAGTCTTGGCACAGTGGACGCTCCGATTGCCAGCGTTCGGTTAACAGGCATCTGAATTAGTTCATCACATTTTACCGGAGCGGACGTTTTCCGAGGAGAATCAGTCAGTTGCGATGAAGCACGAGAGTCAACTTCTCTTCCGTATCTGTTTTGTCATGAATCAAGCTTGTCCGCTCACGTGGCGTGATGACTTTGCTTTACGCGAAAGCCCTCAACTTTGTGGATCCATCTTGAAGCGATTCTTGTCGATTTTCAGCGACTTAATCTTCGATTCCAGCGTCGACCGCGGTATGCCCAACTTGGCCGCGGCCCCAGTGGGTCCAAACACACGTCCACGGCTTGCCTTTAGAGCCTCCTCAATCATGTTCTTCTCTTGCGCCTCGAGTCTTCGAGGAAGCTCAATGTGGCGCTTCGATTCTGTTGCCGGAAGCGGCAAGGGTAACCAGCTTTCGTCGATCGAAAAAATGTCTGACTCGCAAAGGATCACCGAACGTTCGATAACGTTCTGTAATTCGCGGATATTTCCAGGCCAAGGATACGACTGAAGTACTTGAAGTGTTCTCTTCTCGACCTTCTTGAAGTGCTTGGCCGCTTTTCGCGCATAGCGATCGATAAAGTATTCCACGAGCAGAGGGATGTCCGTTCTTCGCTCTCGAAGGGAAGGTATCTCAATCGGGAAGACATGCAGCCGATAAAACAAATCACTACGGAAGGACCCGGTGCTGATGGCGGCCTGCAAGTCACGGTTTGTGGCTGCGATCACTCGCACGTCAGCGCGGATTCGATGACTGCCGCCGACACGCTCAAACTCGTGCTCCTGCAAAACACGCAGGAGTGCAATCTGAGTTTCAACTGGAAGCTCTCCGACTTCGTCGAGGAAAATCGTGCCTCCAGTTGCCAGCTCAAACCGACCCAGGCGCTGCTGAGTCGCGCCCGTGAAGGCGCCCTTCTCATGGCCGAACAACTCAGAAGCGATCAGATCACGGGGGATTACCGCACAGTTCACGCCGACGAACGGACGTGAGACTCGATCTGATCGTCGGTGGATGGCGCGTGCAACAAGCTCTTTGCCCGTTCCCGTTTCGCCCGTGATCAGAACGGTCGAATCTGTAGCAGCTACTTTGATCGCCCGCGAAAGCATAGCCTGCAACGCCGGCGACGTTCCCACAATCTCTTCAAACATGGAGACCCGATCCACTTCATCTCGTAGAACCAGGTTCTCCTTGTAGAGGTGTTCCCTTAAGAGCTCTAATTCCTCAACCGCGGATTGCCGGGTTGTCCTTGCTTCAAGATGCTCGGTCCCGTCCGAGATCGGGAGTCCTGAATCCCTGAGCTTGGCAGTCCGGACGAATTCTAAGACCACGTCCATGGCGGCGCGAATGCCCATGATCCTTTCGGAGTCATGGACACGGTTGTGGACAGATTCACTCGGTGAATTGTTTGTCCGGAGCTTGTTGCCTCGCGGCAGTCCGCCCGCGCTGTCATGTGTGTTAAAACGCTGGCGAACTACATCGAGGTCACCGACACCCTGATGACCGTCTCGGAAAGCTACCGTTTGTGTCGCCATAAATCCGAGCCCCCTTGCTGAACGGCCTCTTTTGAGGTGAATCTGGCCTCGCTGGGGCGTATTCTCGGGGAGAGGCTTTGGGGAAGTCCTTCAGGTAACTCTGAAAAAGTATGAAAAACTCGGAATCGTTCGCGTGTAACGAACTGTCGGCTTCCTAGGACTACCTGAGCGATCAGAGCCAAGGCATTCGGAATGGCTCTCACAATGGGCGATCTCGGTAAGGAAAGAGAGTCGAGCCTAGCCGACGGTTACTTGTACCGTTTCGGCCAATTTGCGCTGGATTCCCGGAAGCGCACGGTATCTCGCGCCGATTCACCTGTCTCTCTCACCCCTAAGGCCTTCGACGTTCTTCTCTTCCTGGTGCAAAACCCCAACCGCTTGGTCACCAAGGAGGAATTGCTGCAAGCCGTGTGGGGCGACACCTTCGTGGAAGAGGGGAACCTGACGCAATACATCTCCCATTTGCGCAAGGCGCTGGGTGACAACTCGGAAGACACCCGCTTGATCGTTACCATTGCTCGAAAGGGATACCAGTTCACGGCGGATGTCACCGTTGCTGAAGCGGCAGACGCCGCAATGCAAGCTGCGGTTCAAGTCTCGATCGCGGAAAGTTCGCTAGCCGATACGCAACTCGCCCTCCGGGGTCCCGCAGATGAGGCGGTTCCAAAAGCGCCAAGGCACTGGTGGAAAGCTGCGTTCGTGTGCGCGTCTGCCGTCCTTTTGGTGGTCGTCTGTTTTGCGTCCTGGCGGCACTTTGCGGGCATAACGCCGCCAAGGTCGCAAAAAATCATGCTCGCCGTACTGCCGTTTGAGAATCTCACTGGCGATCCCAATAAGGAATATCTGGCGGACGGTCTGACGGAGGAAACGATTTCACAGTTAGGCCGGCTTAACCCGGAACAGTTGGGTGTGATCGCGCGAACCTCCGTCATGGGATACAAGCACAAGGACGAACGCCTGGATCAGATAGGACGCGATCTTTCTGTGCAGTACGTATTGGAAAACAGCCTTCGCGAAAGCGGAGACCACATGCGCCTTACCGCTCAGCTCATTCAGGTGAAAGACCAGACTCACCTGTGGTCACACGATTACGACTATCCGGCGAAAGACGTTCTTACTGTCGAAGACGACGTAGCCAAGGCTGTTGCGCGGGAAATTCAGTTACGTTTGACTTCGAAACAGCAAGCAGAGTTGGCCCAATCGCACCCAGCTAATCCGGAAGCCTTCGATGCCTACTTGCAGGGGTACTTCTTCTTTGAGCGGAACACCAACAAAGATATGGATATGGCAGCAAAGTATTACGAACGGGCGACCCAACTTGACCCCTCCTATGCTTTGGCTTGGGTCGGGTTGTCTCGGGTACGCAACAGGCAGGCCAACGTAGGTCTTATTCCCGCTGAGGAGGGTCACCGGCTTGCACGTGAAGCAGTTGAGCGAGCTTTAGCGCTGAACCCGAACCTCGCAGAGGCCCATACCCAAATGGGACGGATTAAGCAACAGGTCGACTTCCATTGGGCTGGAGCAGATGCTTCCTTCCAGCGGGCGATTGCTATCGAGCCTGGAGATCCCGACAGTGTACGATCAGCGGCTTCCTCGGCAGCCATGCTCGGCCGCTTTGACGAAGCTCTTCCATTGAATCGCCGAGCCGTAGACTTGGATCCCCTCAATGCAGACAGTTGGGAGTCCCTTGCAGAGAGCGAGTTTTTCATGGGGCAGCTAGACGAAGCCGCAGCGGATTGCAAGAAGGCGCTCGAACTGAGCCCCGATGTTGCGGCTTCCCATATGGTGTTAAGCCAAATCTATGTGATGCAGGGGCGGCCTCAGGACGCTTTGCCGGAAATCGAGCTCGAACGCTATCCCTTCATAAGAGCATCTCTCTATGCTCTTGCGTACTACACACTTGGTCGGAAAAAGGAATCGGATGCCGCATTGAGTGAGTTAATTGCGAAATACCATGCAGGTGGTGCGTACCAGATCGCCGAGGTTTATGCCTTTCGGAACCAGTCCGACGAAGCGTTCGAGTGGCTAGAGCGAGCTTATGCCCAACGTGACAGCGGCCTGATCGGAACGAAAGTAGATCCCCTACTGAAGGGCTTGCACAACGACCCGCGATATGCCGCGTTCTTGAAGAAGCTCAACCTGCCGACCTGACATACGTTGCGATTGATGGCGCCAAAACGCCGTGTAATCCGGAAAATGTTTGGGGCGGCATGCCTAGAGTATCGCGGGGCTCAAAATGTCAGCTTGAGCGCGAACTGAATCTGTCGCGACGTTGTCACGGTCTGGAAGATGCGTCCTGCGTTCGGAGCTGGAATGGCGTTCCCGCTCGCATCACGGCCGAGGAAAATCTGATCACCATTTCCACCACTGGTCCCAACGGCAGCAGTGTTTACAGGCACGTTGAGATTGGGGTGATTGAAGAGGTTGAAGAGGTCAGCGCGAAACTCCAGGCCGACGCCCTCCTGGAGACGCACCTGTTTTGAGACGTTAAAATCAAAATCCTTCAAGGGCGGACCGCACATGATATTGCGTCCCGCGTTTCCGTATACTCCCGCGGAAGGCAAGGTAAACACACCGGTTGGATTGAACCATGCAGCGGGGTTTCCACTCGACAGACTGCAAGGTTTGATGCCCGGGTTCAGGTCCGGCCGATCGGCTGGAAAATTCGCCCCGTTCTCCGAGTTATTGAAACTCCCAAGGTTGGCGGTGAAAGGAGGGC
>WNGJ01007637.1_pt1 | contig 11763 bp, 17 predicted proteins | sample 5400611 | NCBI WGS metagenome assembly WNGJ01 (sample SAMN13153375, study PRJNA577476) | soil metagenome | isolation source: 40 cm soil or saprolite under Garry oak tree replicate 1 | place: USA:California | collected 2016-06-15 | reverse complement strand
AATAGCCTTTATAAAGAAGAAAGATAACAAAAAGCATTAAGTAGAGGGTATAGAATGTATGCAATAGTAAAACAGAAAAAAGATGGCTGATGTAATTTCTGCATGTCAAACTTGTATAAACAAAGTCACATAATCTTATTTATCACTTTTGGACTTGATCCTATGGCAATTTAGGCTGATACAAGAGTGTATTGCTAAAATAATAGAGGGTAAAAAAACTGTCCCAATGATAGAGTGTTTTATTTTACTTGGCATTTCAAATCTAAGGTTCATTTGAAAGCTAAGATGACCTAATATAACATATATTATTTTCAGATTATTATGTAATTTACTTGATTTATGCCAAGTCAGTCTTTCCAAAATAGCCAAACATTGGGACAGTTTTTTTACCCACTGTACAAGAAGGTGTGCTTAACTTTATCATGTTTCTGGTGACAACTCATTTTCTTGTCTGGTTAAGTTGGTCAATGCTCTCGCCCAATCCGTGCCATGGCTGGTATATGACTTGTGGAAGCTATTGCAGCTGAGAAACTCGATGAGAATGGGCTATATTCTTGTCACTTCATTCTACCCCAAGATGCGAAAGCATCTGCTAAACGCAAGCAACCCACCACTAATGAGTCACGTAGCAATGTCATTCAAGTTGACACTGATACCAAAGATAAAACTTTCACAGTTTCTGTTTAGTTGGATCTGATGATGACTCGTCAGATTTGGACAGCGATGATATTGATATCAGAAATGAAGAGGTATGAAGAGGTCTCTCTTAATTTTGATATAAACTAATTTAATCCTAAGATTGCCAACATGTTGCCTTCAAAAATGATACCTGAAGCTAAGAATCAGAAACACCACGCATTGAAGCCCAGGACCAAACTGACAGCTGCAGCCACCACCCCTCCAAGGAAGAAGGTGAGAATAACGTCTGGTACCAAGGTTGAGCTCATTGAAGACAAGGATAGCCCGCATGTCAGACAAAGTACAACAATTTCTCCATCAAGCTCTTTTCAAGCATCATATCCTGTTCCAGTAAAGGTACAATCAATGTTTCATAACACATAACCTGTTCTAATAATGATCATAGATTGCAAGGAACATGAAGAAGAGCCCGATCTATTTATTCTATGAAATTGTTGCAAATGGATCAGATGGAACTCCAGGAGATAATGGTAATGTTCATTATCACTGCCTCCATGGCGCTCATAAGATTTGTACTATCAAAAAGTCAATGAGGAGTAATCTAAATGGAGTGTTTTCTTTCCTTTTCAACTTAATATTTCTCACAGAATCTTATTAGTTCTTGTAAACAATCTGCATGTCCATGTGAAGTTGATGTATCAATTTTATTCCATCCTCAAGGACCGTGATGAGCCCACAACACCCAAGGAAATCGATATCGCCTCTGCAAAGTGACCACTGGATGATGAATACCTGCAGAAGCTTGAAAAATTGTCTGAGAATATCAAGAAAGCATTCCAAAGTCAGCAAGCTCACGCAATTGTAAGTGAAATGTCTTTTGGCTTTCTGTCGTTTTTGACTTATTATTTATTATAGGGGCCATGGAACCAGAAGAGGTTCAAGTAACTTGTCATAGAATGGGTCATCACATGTGACCAGCCATTCGAAGAAGTGCAGAGGCCTGAATTCGTCACGATGATGAATTATACACATCACTTCAGCACTTCAATAAAGATTCCGAAATGCGATGGCATTAAGCAGTGTCTGATGAAGATGGGCGATGATACTATTGATAGTGTCTGCAAGATGTTCTCGGTACAAACTTATATTTCCTTATTACATAGTGTGCTAACTACGGAGTAGACTCTAAAGGGAAAGGTTAGTCTATCGCTCAATGCATGGACATTAAGCAACCAGTATGCCTTTTTGGCCATTGTCGCACACTATGTGTCCAATGATGGGCAACTTGGTGCATATATCCTTTAATCCACCAACAAGATATTATTTATTCCTTGCAGAGAAACTCCTTATTGATTTTTATGAACTCATTGGGGAGCATTCGGGTGATAATATGGCAGAGGCCATTTGGCAAACACTGAAACTATATGGCCTCATTAGGAGGGCACGTTTCTCATATTTTATCTATGTATTCTGCTAACATTTTCACAGATCATCGCTATTGTAATGGACAATGCCAGCAACAACAACACGATGATGACATTACTTGAGTCACAATGCCAGCAGCGAGGCATATCATTTTTAGCACAAGATGCTCACATGTGATGCATGCCTCATACAATCCATTTAGCAGTAATCAAGGTATCATAATTACATTTCTTTCACGGCTGGTATCTAACTGCCTATTTAGCTCCTGAAAGGGATTGGAGCGATATCAAGGTCTGAGGGCAAGAAGGCTACTGCATAAAGTGCCAACTATCAAGACAACATTACCCAGCCTCTCTCACAGGATCATGACGACAATGCAACAGCTGACATTGATCCTGACATGGTTGACATGAATCTGGACCCAGACCTTAATACTGACCCAGCTATGCACATGCTCCCTGCGGTCGAGAGGGTAAGTATTGCTATGTTGTACATCCATTCACAAGTCAAACTAATGATATATTAGCTTTTGAAAGATTGTTAGGGCTGTCTGTTCAAGTCCACAACGTTGTCAATCCTGGGTGCATGAAATTCAATTCGTGCACCTTGATGGAAGCGATCCAAGCAAGGGTACCAATGATTGTAATGCCTCACATATGCTGATTCTAGATGTGAGAACGTGATGGGCCTCAACCCATCAAATGCTTTATACATTATCATTTTGGCTACTAACTGTATATGGGTTTCTAACTTATGGAATGTAGGACGCGCCCTTAACTATCGCAACACAATCGACTTGTTTGTTTCAAGAAATAAGGACCTTCATGCCCTGGAACTCAGTAACACCAACTGGGAGTCCATCAAGCTGGTGGTGTCTTGGCTAAAATCATTTCGGTTAGCAACTACGGAGATGTCAACTACAAAATCACCCATGTTATCAATGACTCATGCCATCTTCCAAGGCTTACAAGACGACATCAAAGGCATCCTTCACAGCCTTCCCAACTCAGTATCACCCAGAATCAAACTTGGACTCACTGATGTGCACCGCAAGTTAAGCAACTATTATTATCAGTACAATGCATCACCCTTCTATACTTGGGCAGCATGTATGTGAGATTTCATTGTAACCTTTAACTCCTGACTAACAACCACTAGTGCTTGATCCACGCATTTCTTATGAAGGCTTGAAGATTGAGTACGGCGATGATCTGATACTTTCCAATCATCTCGAGGATTCAAAGACAAGTTTATTCGAATACTTTAATGACAACTATGCCACCATTGCCACACATAGCCCAATGCTGTCGACACTACCTTCCACACCTGTTCAGGCATTGCCTGCAGATGGCTCACCTTAGAAATCATTCACAGCTCGGTATCACTGAAAAGAGAAGTACTCTACCAACAAACTGAAAGAGTACTTTAAACTCCCTGCAGAGGACTTTGAGACTTGCAACCCAATTCAGTGGTGGGTGGGCCAACGAGGTCAATTTCCATGTCTCTTTCAGCTGGTGCGCAACATTCTTTCTATTCCTGGTGAGTATTTTGGGAATTTTAATCCATGTGAGTGATGCAACTCAAATCTGATTCATCTCTCACAGGTTCTGCTGTTGCTGTTGAAAGGATCTTCTCTGGTGGGCGGGACACCATTTCTCTCCAACATGCCAGTCTTCAAGCTGACACAATTCACATACTTATGCTTGTCAAGAAGCGCTTGCATTATACCAGATGACATTAGGACTGTATTCGTGATGTTTGTAGTAGTACAATAAAAAAATTTTGGCCTTGAAGTTGTGATTGACCATACACCGCCATACACCATACTACAGCTGTCTTTAGACCTGTCCCATCTCTGTTAAGGGTCCTGCTACCCAGGATGGACAGACGGTGGACAGGTGGCCATACCCATCTAGTACCCATTCAAATGTACAGACATACCCATAGTACAGTATGGTGCACACCCCTATCGACACTTGACACTCGACACTCGATGCTCAAAACTCAACACTTGACACTCAATGCTCACCTGATGGCAGCCTTTGATCTGGCAAGCAAACTCGAATGCTAACTCTCAACGCTCAATGCTCAACACTCGACAGTCAGCAGTTGAATGCTAGCTTGATGCTGACACTTGACCCAAACCCCCCATGCTTGTCCAGAGTTCAAGAGAGAGCTTATTGATGCAATGACGGAAGAAGATCCAGCAAAGCACCTGACAATTGAGGAGGTTACAGTCCTCAAGAAAATGTCCTCCTCCCTGTTGAAGTCAACAATGAATATGCAATCACTGACTTGGCAAGTCTGATGGTAAGAAACTCAGTTGATGAAGAAGTGCCAGCACATGTCGTTGACACCATACCTCTAAGGATGAACCTCAGCAATGGGAGAGATGAGTGTACTGAGGAAGCTGTGCAGTGTGAAGAAGGTGGGCTTTAGTGCATTGTGAGTATTATGTCTTGTGTTTTGTTTCCCCCATGTGGTTCCTGCTGTAGGATATCCTGGGTCAATGGGTGAAGATGCAACAACTGTTCCTCAAATTAGCTTGACCAAACAAAGATGACGTAAACTATTCACCTAGCCCAGTGTCTTCATATCTCCCCACATTGGATTTGCAACATCAAGCCATCAAGCCTGTTGCGGCTTTCCAGCGACCAGATCTTTCCGAAATGTCGACACAGTTTGCAGTGGGTCTGGTGGCAGCATGGTAGAAGGTATCTTATCTTTCCCCTTCTCCACTATAAGCGATGGGCCACAAAGCGCCTCAGCATGAGATGTGTCACTGGATTAATCCTCTGCTTGGTAGGAATCAAGGTGGCATGATGGTAATGATGGTGGTGGTGGTGGCGATCAAGCTTGGTTCTAGGAACATGTGAGCAGTGCCATGGACAACGGTGTTTACCCAAGTTTTGCAACAGTGGGTTCAAATGTGGGAGCATCATATTTAGTGAGAACATGCACATGACCCATTGCTCCTCCTTGCTTGGCCGCATGGACTGTCAACACTTGGACAGTCGATAATGGACACTCAGAGTCTCGGACTGTCAACACTCAGACACTTGGACAGTCCATGTCCAAGACTTGGAATGTTGGGCAAAGGCAGCAAGGTGGAGGCATTTATGAGTAAATTTATGAGCTTTTTGTGTCGATGTCTCATGGGCAGCAGGTGTGGGTCTACAGCTAATCATGATGATAAAGATGACAAATACTTGCATAGCACACTTTGTAATTGTAGATATTATAGATCATTATAGCATAATGGAGGCATTTGAGTACATTTATGAGCTTTCCGTGGAATCTGCTGGCAAAGGTGGCTCATGCAACTGGGATGCTTGGTTGGCCCACACTCGGTTGGTGCATGCTGGGTCAGTCGACACTTGGTTGATCAACATCAACACTTGGTTGGTCAATGTGTCAACACTCGGTTGGTCAACCAGTCAACACTCAAGCTTGGTCAGTCCACATTCAGTTGGTCCACACTCAGTTGGTTCACATTTAGTTGGTCCACATTCAGTTGGTCCACACTTGATCAGTTCACATGTGGTTGGTCATAGTGCTGCTGCGACTCAGTCCAGCTTGGCTCCGCTCAGCTCAGCACCAGCTCATCCAAATTGGGACGAGTGGAGCAGAGCCAGACCATGGCTTACTGCTTGAGTGACTTTGAGTTGTCCAGATTTGGGTTATTTCCCTTTAAGGTGAGGTCATGACCCATGAGTACGCATGAGTCATGAGTGAGTCATGACCAACCTCAGGCTCCCATAGTGCCTCCTCAAGGCATAGAATGCCATGTCCACCATCGACACTCCCATCTTCTTTGTGCCCTTAGCTCCCTCCCATTCAGTCAACAGCTTCACGTTGCTGGGAAAGTGCCACCGGTGCCAAGCAGGACAATCACCCAAATGAGCTTCCAAGCAGATTGCAGCAACAATGACATCCTCTACAACGACTCCAGACTTTTTCTCCTGAAGAATTAAGATCAACTCCAGTTGTTGGCCCCACTCACACCTCAATACCCGATACTTTTCCTCCCTCAAAGTGGTGGCCTAATATATCCCTAAATCCCTGCTGAACATTGCCTGCAGGTCCTTGCTGGATCTGAGCTGAATTGGTGGCATGCAATTGTTCGGTCGGAGTTTGTTGTACAAGGCACATCTTACATCACCAATCCTCTTTATCGCATTCTTGTCCCTTGTGCTGGCCAGAAGATTGTCATCTGCCTGCTTGGCATTCAGCCCAACCAATTATCCATTTATGGTGCTGCATGTTCCTTTGGAAAATGCCAGCCAGATTTTCTTGCAATCGACATCCGCTATGATGCTTCCTCTTGCCTCATCAATCTTACATTATTTGAGGAGCACCAGCATGATGTGGCACCTCTCTAACTTCAGTTCAAATATGAGCCATTGCTTTCATATGTGCCCATCCACAAGATTGTGGAAGACTGCAACAACAGCATCAAAGAGTTCTACTGGTGATTGTGGTTCAGTGATGATGAGGAACCTCAGGATCTTGACATATGTGACACATTTACCAGTCCTGAGGTCACTATTTCTGCGAATGACATTGAAGCCTTTTGTGTGGTGGTTGGAAACCAGCAGGAGAAGTTCAAGACTGTCTGCACTGATGAGGTTAAGGTGCCCATGAACTATGCTATTGTAATTGGCCAGCAAGCTATAATGAAAGCTATCTTTCCTTCTGCCATCGATGAAGACTTACTTAAACTCATGCACCTATCTAATGGCTTTAAAATGATTCCTAGGTCTAGGCCGCTAAAGGCAGGTGATGTCTGTTGTGCTGAGGCATGGGTTGTCGCTGTTATGAACTGTGACTCTGGCAAGACAGTTCAAGTCTCTTGGTGTGTCCTGTGCAAGGGCAATCTGGTCATGGAGGTTCAGTCAGCATTTTTCTTCCATGGTCACTTCATGGACTATGAGAACACCTTCAAGACGATTGTCAACCTCTTTTTGCAGATATCAGTGTCAGCATGCTTCAACACACTTTCACACATCCAAAAGGACTTCTTTTTGCCACTCAATTTGTGCAGATTGCCCTTGTTGTTACATCACGTGCAGCCTTCAAAGACATGCATTCGAAAGGTTTGGTCCAGCCAGGCACCACCTTCGCTGGCCACTCACTGGGTGGATTCTCTGCCCTCGCTGTTGTTGCCGATATCCTGCCAAATTCCTCTCTTGTTGACATTGTGTTTTATTGTGGTCTGACCATGCAGCACATTGTTGAGTGTGACAAGCAGGGTCACTTGAACTATGCCATGGATTACAACAGCATTTGGTCCTTTTTGTGCACTCATGAATGGGGCAAGGGTAAAGTCCATACTGCTGCTATCTCTCTTTTTGATTGTGATATTGATCGCTTCAAAATGGACAGATGATCATTTTCCCACAGACATCATATGCTCTCTCACTTATGTTAACACACTACCATTATTCCCTCGCTCCTCCGATCATTTAAAGAGATGAAGGGTGTTAAGTGTGAAGTCAAGGTCCAGGGGCTCAAGTGTGCACACCAATGTGATAGTGCCTGTTACATGCAATTCCTCACTTGGATGGATGAGAAGATGTCCAAGGGTTTCGAGATCACTGAGTGGGAAGCCACCTGGCAACTAACGGAGTTCAGGAGAAAGGCAAAGAACTATATAGGACTCGCTTATAAAACTATCACCACTAGAGGACCCAATGCCGCCATCCTGCATTATCAGCCCCTCAAGAGTGACAGTTATAGGTTACCCCATATCTCAACAACTCTGAAGGCCAGTATCATGATGGCACATACAACACTACTCAGACAATGCACTATGGTCACCCAACTGCAGAACAGAGTAAGGCATACACACGGGTGTTGCAGGGTCATGTGGGTGGATATTTCTTTAAACTCTCCATTTAAATGTGTGCTCATTTCTTGTACCTGTAGATCGCTATTGACACTGCTGTCTTTCCAAAGGGCATGACAGGTGCCCAATTGGATGTCCTTGTGTAGAAGAATTTATGGCAGGACAGCCTGAAATATCTTGTAAGTTAATCCACGTGTTTGATCTGTCTATCCTTGCAGAACTTGATCGACCTGATCTAGGTGAACAAACTAGTGCACTTAAAAAATAAGATTTTTGTCCAGCCAATTGAGTACACCGGTGAGTTGAACACTTAAATGTCTTTACTCTGTGACTTATTCATTGGCAATACCTGCATACAAGCAAAGATGCCTCAAGAAAACTTGTCAACGTCCACAAGTGGATCAGAACTTACACTCCACCAACTGGTACATTGCCATCCAAAAACACATTGTCACTGTCCCAGCGACACATTGGCACCTTGGTGACCAATCTTGCTTCCATTGGTCTGTTTACTTTTGGTTTTTCATGATGGCTTGCTCACGTGATACCAATTCAGCCTATGTTCTAAATCTGCATGGAGACAATATCCCCTACAACCCAGTGTTCATACCTGTATATTGGTTTGAATCATGCCATTCTGTTAGTTGAATAGGAGAAGATTGAACATCCTGTGCACGAGTATCTTCAGAATCTCAGGTTGAGTTTAGGGTGTGCCATCAATCTTAGCCACATTGACAAGACTTTTGATGATGCAGCCCTTCGTGAGATTGTCAACACCATTTCAAATGGCAGGGACTGTCTCTTAGGAATCGTGAACTTCAACGTTGAAGTGCATTAACAAGTTTTCATGTCACTAAGATAGGCCATGTTCATACTTAAGGTCATCACATGATCTAGACCTAATAATATGTTGATTTCTCTATTGATGAGGTTTGGTTGAGAAAAGGCTCTATTCCTCCTAGCATTACTTGGAGATACCCTGTAGCAGTGTGATTATTAACTTAGAATGTTCATTTTTGAAGAATCTGGCAAGGAGTAGGGTTTGTGGTGGTGAATATGCCATTGTTACTGGTTTGTGACTGATGTGACATGTGTTGTAACTTATGCCGCGCTGGCATGCTGGCAGATGAAATGACTCGTAGTGGAGCTCATAGTAAGTCAATCCTTGTTTCTGCTGTGTGTACATTGGTATAGTGTCATCTACAGTAATTATGTTGTGTATATGTGCAATCTAACATTTGAAATTAAGAAAAAAGTCGGTGTTCAAGCCAATTGTGTGACTGCCAGATCAACCATAATAGTGTCTGGGAGCACACGATGGCCCCTGTATTTCTTTGCAGCCCAGGCTGCTTGCTTTCCATCAAGACCTTTACGATAGGCATCCATAAATCGAATTGATCTTGTGGAGAATCTGAGCAAGAAAAATCAAAATTTGACTTGAAAGATAAAAATAAGGTCTTACCAGTGAATTGACTGCAGCAGAACAGACTCCAAGGCAGCAAGAACATTCTGTTCAAGATCAGCTTCCTTGGATGACACTAGAAGGTCACAATAAATCTGCTTTGAATAACCCCAGCACTGCTCAATGAAGTTCAGCTCACAGTGAAACTTCGGGAAGAATATTGCCTGAAATCCCCTTGCTTCACACATAATCTCAAGCAATGACTTAACGTTTACAAAATCAGGCTCATTGTAAAGCATCCATTGGCAGCAGCAATGGATGACACCCTTTTTACACTGGAATTTGGGGCATTCGGCTCTGACTTTTGAGACATCAGCATGCCCTCGCTCGTTCAAGATTGTGGCCATCCCTTTAAAGATGCCAGCAAGCTTGTGACCATTGGGAAAGTAAAGCGATTGAGGTGATCCATCTTTGAATGTCGCATCACACATCTTGACCTTTATCTTCTTGATCTCTCCACCCAGTTCATGAATGGGTTTTCCATTCTCACTCATCACATTCACCTCTACTCCTCAGTTCTTTGGCCACCTTCCTTCTTTCCAATTGCTCCCATCCCACTCATTCCCATGCTTAGGTGGAAATTTTGGCATTCTACAGGCAGAGAGTGCAGTATCAGCATGTTTGAGGTGAGTAGTAGTGTTATCAAAGACTATAACATGGTCTTCATCTGGGAAATGTTCTTTCAGGATATCCATTGCATTTGATGCCTGAACGAGAATATCTTGATTGGTGAAGTATCCTTCACATGCATTGCCAGCCTTAAACAGGACGTGAGCCTCTTGCTTCCTATCAGGTGAGTGCAGCCACCCATAATCTGGACTCACCATATCTGCAACCATCAATAAGAGTCCCTCACCTTTCACATATGGTACTGCGGTCTCTGATTTATGCACCCATCAAATCTTGTGGCAATCATTTGCATAATATGTTGACTTATCATGGTTCCATATGACAATTCAGCAAGTTGTTGAGGCTGGGATCAGACATTCATTTCCATCAGTTGCAAAAATCTGAGTGCAAGAAAGAAGTTCCAACCAAACCGGGAGGAACACAAGTTGCCTGTACTCAACCACATCAGACCTCTCATGCCCATTAACAAACTGCCCTAATGGTGTCTTTGACCACTGATAGCCAATGTGTTTCATCTAACGCTGGGCTGTTGCAAGTGAGATGGGCTTATTAAGTTTCAGCCAAATAAGTATGTCTGGCTTTTTGACATAATCGACGATGTCCATTGCTCTGACATATTTCCCAATGCTTTGCAGGTGAAGAAGCAGCTCCATTTTGAAGTCCTCATCTTTCAGAACTAAAGAGTTCTAAGTGCCATAGATATTAAGTGGTAGATCGTTTCGGTCTAAAATGTAAGCCCTTGCCCATTCTCAAAGTCAACCTGCAAGCCAACCTCCCTTTTCATATGCTTTTGCTGTCCTCAGGAATGCATCTTGCCACCCACAGGGGTTATTTGGATCAGTGTACATCCACAAGAACATTCGCACTTTCTCAAGGCAGCTGTGTAGCAACAGATCAAGTTTTGGATTCTTGTGCCCAACACCTGCATCGCACAGTGGTGCAATTACTAACCTCAAGTCTGCCAATGCAACAGCAGCCTCCCCTTGGTCCAGAGCAGGAACAAATACTTCAGCAGTGAAGGGGGAATGTGTCCAAGGTGTGTTCTCTTCTTCCATAACCTCTTCATCATCTTCACATCCCTCCTCATTTTCATCACTGTCTGACTCCTCTGCATCCTCTACAGAAGCCTGTTGACTCCAGTTTGTCATCGGAGCATCTGGCAGTTTGGAATGGTGGAGACTCAAAGGTGGATTTGTGGGGTGTGCTCTGGGGAACAGAGTGATCTGTATGACCATTTTAGCATTGAAATGGCAACTGCATAAGTTAATTACATTTTCTTTATCATGTCCATTGAGCTTCTGTCGCTTCGGACCCCAGCATCCTATAAGATTATTGTTTACTTGTCTTGCTCTCTTCCGCGGCATTGTGTTGGAGAAAGGATCACATTCGGGCCTGTCATGCTTATACAACCCAATTTGGCTTCTCAATCACCATGAAGCCTACTTGTTGTCCATTTTTTCGAATTAAAATGAAATTATTGGATATAAATATAACTATCAGCAGGGTGCTCAAACCACTAGGAGGAATTGCAACCAGATTGCACATGAAATGAGTTATGTGTAATTACGATGAAAAGTCACGCTAAGTCATGTGATGACCTTGAGTATGAACACAACCTACAGTGGGTAAAAAAACTGTCCTAATGTTTGGCTGTTTTGGAAAGACTGACTTGGCATAAATCAAGTAAATTACATAATAATCTGAAACTAATATATGTTATATTAGGTCATCTTAGCTTTCAAATAAACCTTATATCATG
>WNGJ01007289.1_pt1 | contig 11763 bp, 11 predicted proteins | sample 5400611 | NCBI WGS metagenome assembly WNGJ01 (sample SAMN13153375, study PRJNA577476) | soil metagenome | isolation source: 40 cm soil or saprolite under Garry oak tree replicate 1 | place: USA:California | collected 2016-06-15 | reverse complement strand
TCATCAGGGGCTAGCTGTCCCGGCGGCAGGTCGGGCCGCGATTACGCCGCACGACCCCATCCGGCGGGCCCTCTGGCGGCGCGTACTGCGCAGCCAGTTCATGGTGACCATCGTCGAGGTCTCGGTGATCCCGTACCCGTCCAGCAGCGGCACGCCCGCGGCCCGCTCGAATCGCTCGTTGAGCTCGGCGCTCATGATCGCGCCCGCGCTCACGCACACCCGCAGCGCGGCCGCGCCGAGCGGCTCGCCGCCGAGCGTCCGGTCCAGGTAGTCGTACATGGTCGGCACGCCGGGGAAGACCGTCACGGGTTCGGCGCGCAGCAGCTCGATCACCCGGGACGGGGAGAACCGGGGCAGCAGCCTTATCGCGCAGCCCACCGCGACCACGGCCAGCACGGACAGGTCCAGGGCGTAGGAGTGGAACAGCGGCAGCGGCGACAGGACCAGGTCGTCCGGCGTCAGCTCCAGGGCCGGCGCCCAGCACGCCGCCACCACCCACAGGCACGAGTGCTGGCTGAGCAGCACGCCCTTGGGACGGCCCGTCGTCCCCGAGGTGTACAGCATGAACGCGGGCGCGTGCAGTGGCAGCGCGTCGCCCGCCGGGGCCGGCGGCGCGGTCCCGGCGAGGTCCTCGAACCCGAGCATGTCCGCGGACCCGGCGGGCAGGTCGGCGACGATCAGCCGCACGTCCCGGCCGACGCCGGCCAGCATCCCCCGTACCCGCTCGAGCTGGCTGGCCTCGGTGATCAGCAGCCCGGCGCCGCAGTCGGCGATCATGAACGCCAGCTCGCCGTCCCCGGCCCTCGCGTTCAGGCACGCGGCCACCGCGCCGGCCCGGACCGCCGCGAGGTAGGACTCGGCCAGCTCCACCCGGTTCTCCATCACGATCGCCACGCACCCGCCCGCCGCGCCGAGCGCCCCGAGATGCCCGGCCAGCCGCCCGGTCCGCTCGTGCAGCTGCGCCCAGGTCCGCACCACCCGGTCGTCGCGGAACGCCATCGCCCCGCCGCGCGCGGCGGCATGCCCGGCCAGCAGCTCAGGCACCGGCCTGATCAGGTCCACATCCAGCATGCGCCCACCTCAACCCGGGTCCGCCCGGCCGCCATCCCCCCGCTAACTAACGTAAGTAAGTCACGCGGGCCCCGGCCGCGTCAACACGATCAGGATCCCGAACGGCCCGGGCCGTCGGCGGGCAGGAACGCGGCGAAGCGGTCCGCGGCCTGCCCGAGCTGGGTCAGGATGCGCTCCCGGGCCGGGGCGTCGAGCGGGGTGTCAGGGAGCGCGATCAGCTCCTGCAGCACCGGGACCAGCGGCGCGTACTTGCCGGCCAGCCGGTGCAGGAGCGGGCCGGTGGTGTGGATCAGGCCGACGCCGTTGTCGGTGAAGTCGGAGGCCTTGATGACCCGCGCCCACGGGTCGCGCCTTAGGCTCTCCGCGACGTGCTCGCGGTACTGTTCGTGCGCGTCGCGGTCCGGTGCGTACTCCGGGTTGGTCACCGCCGCCACCAGCCCGGCCACCCGCGGCCCGAACTCCTCCGCCAGCGCCGCGAGCGCGGCGGTCTTGGTGCCGTCCCGGGCCAGTTCGGCGGCGTGATCCTCGACCGCGTCGTGCAGCAGCGCGGCGCAGACCACGTCGCCGTCACGCACGCTGTAGTGCGACATGATCCGGATCGCCACCCGGAGCAGGTGGTTGACGTAGGGCTCCCGCTCGCGGCGGTCGGCGGCGTGCAGCCGCCCGGCGAGGGCCAGGGCCTGGTTCAGGCGGCGCTGGTCCGCCTCCGGCCACGCCTCGATTTCGGCCGCGAACCGGGCCCGCAGGCCCTCCTCGCCGTAGGCCGAGGTGATCGCGTGCAGCGGCATGGTCGCTACGAGCCGCCGCTCGCCCGTGTCCATGCCCTAGAACTAGCACACGGCCGACCGCGCTGGCGCCCAGCCAAGTATCTGTATATTAAGATAGTGAATATGCAGATATCTAGCACGGACCGGATCGAGCGCGTCCGGGCGGACTGGGCCAGCCAGCGTCCGGACCTCGATACCTCGCCGATGGAGGTCATCGGCCGCATCCTGCGCGCCGAACACCTGGCCGGCGCCCGTATCCGGGGCGTCTTGCGGGCCGAGGGCCTGGACCGGGGCGGTTTCGACGTGCTGGCGACGCTGCGTCGCAGCGGCCCGCCGTACCGGCTCACCCCGACCAGGCTCTACCAGGAGCTGGTGCTGACCTCGGGCGCCATCACCCACCGGGTCGACGCGCTGGCCCGGGCCGGGCTGGCCGAGCGGGTTTCCGGCGGCCGCGATCGCCGCAGCACCCTGGTCGGGCTGACCGCCGAGGGCAGGGCCGTGGCCGACCGGGCTATGGCCGCCAACCTGGAATGCGAGGCGGCGATGGTCGGCTCGCTGGCCGACGCGGACCGCGAGATGCTCGCGGCGCTGCTGAAGCGGCTACTGGAAGGACTCGAGGTGGAGGAGGCCGAGGTTCAGTGAACGCGGACGATACGGTCGTCGTCATCGGCGGCAGCTCGGGCATCGGGCTGGCGGTGGCCCGGCGCAGCCTGGCCGACGGAGCGACGGTGGTGATCGCCGGCCGGTCGCAGCAGCGCCTCGACGCGGCCCGCGCCGAACTCGCCCAAACCGAAGTGGCCCGGACTGAACTGGCCCGGACTGAACTGGCCCGGACTGAACTGGCACGGACCGGACCGGATGCCGGCCGGCTGAGGGCCCATCCAGCGGACATCGGTGACCTGGCCCAGGTCACCCGGCTCTTCGAGCGGGTCGGAACGCTCAGCCACCTGGTCGTGACCGCTGCCGACCTGCCCTACGGTCCGGCGGTCAGCCTGTCCGAGGACAGCATGGTGCGAGCGGTCCGGTCCAAGATCCTCGGCCCGCTGTTCGCCGCCCAGCAGGCCGCGCCGCGGATCACGACGCCGGGCAGCATCACCTTCACCTCGGGCGTCGCCGCGTCCAGGCCCGCGCCCGGCGGAGCGCTGGCCGCCACCGTCAACGGCGCGCTCGAGGCCATGGTCCGGGCCCTGGCGCTCGAGCTGGCGCCGATCCGCGTCAACGCTGTTTCGCCTGGATGGGTGGACACCCCCGGGTGGGACAAGCTGGCCACGCCCGATGTCAAGAACGCCCGGATGGCCGACCTGGCCGCCCGCCTGCCCGCGCGCCGCCTCGGCCGCCCCGAGGACATCGCGAACGCGGTCGCCTTCCTGATCGCTGACACCTTCGTGACCGGCACCGTCCTGCACGCCGAAGGTGCCCAGATCCTCGTTTAACCGGCCAGGCGTCACGGAACGACGCAGGTCAGCGTGATGGTGGCGGTCTGCCCGGCGGCCACGACGGCCGACGTCGGCTGGGAGCACGGCACCTCCCGGCTGCGCCCGCCGTCGATCTCCATGACCTCGGGCGAGGCGCCGGAGACCTGGTAGCGGCCGGCCGGCAGCGGCACCGAGAACGTCCCCGAGGACCCGACCTTGACCGTGATCGGCTGGTGTCCCGCCGTGGAGAAGGTCACCGTGCCGGACATGGCTCGCTCACCTGGCTGCTTGCCGCCCGGACCCAGCGGACCGCCCTCCCTGACCAGCTTCCCCGTGACGTGACCCGAGGCCGGCTGCGCTCCGGCCGAGGCGCATCCGGCCGCCAGCCCGGTCAGCAGGATCCCGCCGAGCAGGCAGGCCGAAATACGTAGTGGTGTCATTGCTCCCCCTCATCCCGGTTAGTGTCCTTTGGACGCATCCGCCCGCACAGCGGTTCCCGGACCAGTGGTCAGACCGGGGAGGCCTGCGGCTGGCCGGCGGGCTCGCGCAGCAGCGGGAGCAGGATGGCGAACCTGGTCATGCCCGGGCGGCTGGTCACCACGATGGCGCCGTCGTGCGCGGCGACGACCGCTTCCACGATGGCCAGGCCCAGGCCGGTGCTCTTGCCGGCGGCGCTGGCGTCGCGGGCACGCCCGGCCTCACCACGGGTGAACCGCTCGAACAGTTCGGGCAGCAGCTCGGGCGGGATGCCGGGACCGTCGTCGGTGATGCTCAGCTCCACCCGCGGCCCCGCGGGCACGACGCCGCGCCGCACCGCGGTCTCCAGGGAAGCGCCGGGGGAGCCGTCGCCGGAGGAGCTCTCGCCGGAGGAGCTCTCGCCGGGGGAGCCGTCGCCGCGGGAGGCATCGCCGAGGGCCAGCGCGACGCTGACCGTCGAGCCCGGCGGGGTGTGCTTGCCGGCGTTGCTCAGCAGGTTGGCCAGCACCTGGTGCAGACGGTGCTCGTCGCCCTCCACCAGGACCGGCTCGTCCGGCAGCTCCAGCCGCCAGCGGTGGTCGCCGCGGGCCACCCGCGCGTCGCTCGTCGTCTCGATGGCCAGCCGGGACAGGTCCACCGGCTCGCGTTCGAGCGGCCGCCCCGCGTCGAGCCTGGCCAGCAGCAGCAGGTCGTCCACCAGCACGGTCATCCGGGCCGACTCGGACTCGACCCGGCGCAGCGCGTGCGTCACGTCCCCGGGCACCGGGCCCGGGTGCCGCAGCGCCAGCTCGGCGTAGCCGCGGATGGCGGACAGCGGCGTCCGCAGCTCGTGCGAGGCGTCGGCGGCGAACCGGCGCAGCCGGGCCTCGCTGGCCGCGCGCCGCCCCAGCGCCCGCTCGACGTGGAACAGCATCCGGTTGAACGCGGCCCCGACCCGGCCCACCTCGGTGCGCGGGTCGCTGTCGGGCACGCCGGCCGGGAGCGTGACCTCACCCGAATCGAGCGGCAGCTCGGTCACCTTGGTCGCGGTGGCCGCGACCCGGCGCAGCGGCCGCAGCGACAGCTGCACCATCGCGGTCCCCAGCACCAGGGCCAGCACCAGGACGGCCGCGTACACCACGTGCTCGGTGTTCTCCACGTGCGCCAGCGTGGCCTGCACCGTGGCCAGGGACAGCCCGGTGACCAGCGTCGTGCCGCTCTCCGGGCCGGTCACCCTGGTCAGCAGGAACTGCCCGCCGAGCGAGTCGAGCGTCCTGATGTACGTCCTGGCCGGCGGCGGGCCGGCCGGGCCGGAGCCGGCCTGCCCGGCCGGGGACTGGCCCGGGCCGGGCGGCAGGGCCGCGAGCACGGCCTCGTCCGGGACGGACAGCAGGCACTCCTTCTTCACCGTGTTCTTATAGCTGACGGTATTGCCGGTCAGCACGACCTCGAACGTGCCGGGCGCCTGGCCGACGTTGCTGCACCCTCCGTAGCCGGGCGGGGCGGCCCGGTAGGCGGCCTGACGGGGGTTGCCGTGATCGGCGTCGCTGGTGCTGTGCTGGACGCAGCCGTACCAGGTGTCGGTCGCGGCCTGCAGCTGCTGGTTCAGCGACGACATCAGCGAGGAGTTGAGCGAGTGGTCGGTGACCACGCTGACCCCGACGCTGGCCACGCCGAACAGCAGGGCCAGCCCGATGATGAGCTTGCCGCTGATGGTGCGCAGCGAGAACAAGGCGGCCAGCCGGGCGAGCCCGCGCGCAGGCGAAGCGGACGGCCCGGACATCAGCCAGCGGGCTTCAGCACGTACCCGACGCCGCGAACCGTATGGATGAGCGGCACCCGCCCGGCGTCGATCTTCTTGCGCAGGTAGCTGATGTAGAGCTCGACGACGTGCGCCTGGCCGCCGAAGTCGTAGTTCCACACCCGGTCCAGGATCTGTGCCTTGGACAGCACCCGCCTGGGGTTGCGCATGAGGAACCTGAGCAGCTCGAACTCGGTCGCCGTCAGGTCGATGAGGTCGCCGTCGCGGCGCACCTCGCGGGCGTCCTCGTCCATGGTCAGGTCGCCGACCACCAGCGATCCCTCGGTCTGAGCGCGGCTCAGGTTGGCCCGGCGGAGCAGCCCGCGCAGCCGGGCCAGCACCTCTTCCAGGCTGAACGGCTTGGTCACGTAGTCGTCGCCGCCGGCCGTGATGCCGGCCACCCGGTCCTCCACCGCGTCCCGCGCGGTCAGGAACAGCACGCACACCTGCGGGAGCTCGGCGCGCAGGCGGCGCATCACCTCCAGGCCGTTGAAGTCGGGGAGCATGATGTCGAGCACCACCGCGTCCGGGCGGAACTCGCGCGCGGTCCGCACCGCCTCCGCGCCGCTGCCCGCGGTCAGGACGTTCCAGCCTTCGTAGCGCAGCACGCTGGCTAGGAGTTCGGCCAGGCTGGGCTCGTCGTCGACGACGAGCACGCGCACCGGCGTGCCGTCCGGCCGCTGGACGTCCGCGTTGCGCGCTCCGGGAGACTGCGCCGCCCCCGTGCCGTTGTTCTGCATATTCGTCAAGCTCGCCCATCTCAATCGGACCTATGCCCAGTATGCACAGGCCGAGATGCCATCTCAGGTTCTCATAACATGCGAACCGGGTCAGGCCCAGGTCAGGATCTGCTATGGATTAGCTCTGAAAGCACTCTTCAGCCGGCGTTCAGGACGCGCGCGAGTTTCGACCCGGAGGCCGAGGGTCTCGCGCCGGCCTCGCGCAGCACCGTGCCGACCGTCTCCAGCATGGCCGCCGCCGCCGCGGAGTCGGACGACAGCGCCTCGACCTCGATCTCGCGCCACTTCATCGGCTCGCTGTCCGGCTCGCCGAACCGGATCGCCGTCACCAGGTCGTCGGCGACCTCCACCAGGGGAGCTCCCGACGGTCCGGGCAGGGTAACAACCGTCCGTTCGGTATCCAATATGGCCACGGGACGCAGCGGCTGGCCTGCCGTGATGTCCTTAACCTGATCGGCCAGCCGGGCCGGGATGCTGCCGGCGGTCCCCTCGTCGAGCGGCGCGTGCCGTTCCTGCCTGGTGTCCTTGCGCACCGGCAGCTTGAGGTGCCAGCCCTCGTCGTCGCCGCCGACGCGGCGGCGCAGCGTGACCTTGTGCTGGATGAGCGCGAGGTCCTCGGTGTCGTAGTAGGTGGCGCTCAGGTAGATCCGCTTCGGATCCGCCGCCCGCCTGCCGCCGAGTTCGGGCAGGCTGCCGAGCTTCGGCAGGACGAAGTCGGCATCGGCGTCGTATTTCTGCTCGGTCTCCAGGTGGTCGCCCTTGCTGCTCGTCACGTCACAAGGCTAACTGTGGTAGACCGCGAAGCGTGTGGCGGACCGCTCGATTAGCAGGGCATGGTCGGCCATGGACGGGTCGGGCTCGTCCGCGGACGACCGCGGATAGGCGTCCACGTGCAGCCGGGCCGCGCCGGGCTGACCCGCGGCGTCCCAGGCCTGCACGTGCGCGGCCAGGGCGGCGCCGAGCTCCGGGCCGTGCGGGCCGAACCCGGCCACCGCCAGGGCTAGCTGCCCCGGCCGCGGCCCGGCCGCCGGGACCAGTTCGTCCGCGGTGAGCACGGCGATGCCGCCCGAGTCCACGATCCCGGTCGTGGCCGCCATCCCGTCGCCGCCCAGCGGCGTCCGGGTGAGCCGCCGGGCGCCGTCCCCGGTCTCGATTCCCTCGGTGACTCCGCAGGACCGGCGGTCACGGGTCGCCAGCCACAGCGCGAGCCCCCAGAAGACCTGCACCGAACTGGCGCGGACGCCGGTACCGGCCTCGGCCGGCGCCTCCTCCATGAACGCGGCCAGCGCCGCGCCGTCCGCCTCGTGCCCGTCCGCCAGCGTGAGCCCGTCCGGCAGCGTGACCGACAGCCCCGGCTGGAGCACCACGGTGCGTTCCGGGCCGGCCAGCGACCCGCGCATCCGCATGAACCCGCACGGCGCGATCGACCGGCTGACCCAGTGCCCGCCGGATCCGGAGCGCCCGAACGCCACTGCGAGCTGCGACCCGCGGACGTCTAGCGGCACCACGATCCGGGCGCCCGGCCCCGCCTGGTCCAGCCAGGCCGGGGCCAGGTCGCTGACCCCGACGGTGGCGATCACCCGGTCGTACGGCGCGCCGGGCGGGTAGCCGTCCGCACCGTCCGCGGCCACCACGGTCACGTCCGGGTACCCGGCGCTGGCCAGGTGCTCGCGCGCCCGGCCGGCCAGGTCGGCGTCGATGTCCACGCTGATCACGGCGCCCGGCGGGCCCACGATGTGCTGCATCAGCGCGGCGTTGTAGCCGGTGCCCGCGCCGATCTCCAGGACCCGCTGGCCGGGGGCGAGGGTCAGCTGGTCCAGCATGATCGCCATGATGGCGGGCTGCGACGAGGAGCTGATCGGCTGGCCGTCGGCGTCCCGCTTGGTCACGATCGCGTCGTCGAGGTAGGCGTCTTCTGGCGGCAGGTGTGGCAGGAACAGATGCCGTGGCACGTCGCGCAGGGCCGCGGCGATCCGCTCGTCGCGGATCCCGCTGGTCTGCAGGACCTCGGCGACAAGGCGCTCCCGCAGCCCGGTCAGCGACGTGCCGTCGGTCACGGCCCGGGTTCCCTGGGGCGCCCGCGGGCCAGGCCCAGAACCGCCGCCACGGCCAGGGCCGCCAGGCAGGCCAGCCCGGCCAGCACGGCGCTGTTCCCGGCCAGCAGTTGCAGGCCGTGCCAGTGGAACTCGTGGTACCAGGGCTTGCTGCCGGTCGCGAAGTAGGTGCCCGGCGCGTACCAGCCCAGGCCCGCCGGGGTCAGCCCGGACTGGGAGAGCTTCCAGAACTGCGGCCAGCAAGCGAAGATCAAGAAGAGCACCGCCGCGGCCGCCCACCAGGCCGCCCGGACCCGGCCACGGGTGGCGGTTGCGCCCAGGTGGGCCAGCAGCGCGATCCCAGGCGCCACCCAGACCCAGTGGTGGTCCCAGCTCAGCGGCGATACCAGCAGGCCGGTCAGCGCGCAGGCCAGCATGGCGGGCACCGGCTGCCGGGCCCGGTACAGCAGCGCCGCGGCGACCAGCCCGGCCACCGCGACCAGGACGGCCGCCGCGATCCACGGCACCGTGCCCGCCGACACGCTGCCGGCCAGCCGGGTCAGCACGCCGCGCAGCGACTGGTTGCCCCGGGTGCCCAGGAACACGATCCGGTTGGCCTTGAGGAAAAGCCCGTGCGCCCAGTAGGTGCCCGAATCATGCGGCAGGATCGCGTAGCCGAGCGCGACGGTGGCCGCGAACACGCCGGCGGCCGTGGCCGCCTGCCGGTACCTGCGGATGAGCAGCAGGTACGGGATGAAGATCAGCGGGGTCAGCTTCACGCCCGCCGCGATCCCGATGCCGAGTCCGTGCCACCAGCGAGTGCGCCCGCCTGGCGTGAGCGCGCCGCCGGCGAGCAGGTCCGCCACGACGAGCAGCATGAGCAGCAGGTTGACCTGGCCGAGGGCGAGGGTCTGCTGGACCGGTTCGGTGGCCAGCGCGAGCGCGGAGACGCCGAGCGTCGCGCCGAGCCTGATCGCGGGCCGGTCCCGGTACCCCAGCGCCCCGAATACGAGCCACAGGGACAGGCCGAGGGCGGCCAGGCTGGCCAGGGTCATCGCCCAGCGCATGGCCGTCCAGGACAGCACGGAGGCGACCGCGAAGATCACCGCGGCGAACGGGGGATAGGTGAACTGGACGCCGTTCTGGCCGGTCCAGTCGTACAGCGGCGAGCCATGGTGCGGGTCGTAGGCGGGGGAGGAGTGCCGGACGATCAGCCCGCCGTCCCGGTACACCACCAAGTCGCGCATGGCGGCCATGTAGGACAGGTGCGTGACCAGGTCGGCCAGGTAGGCCGCCAGCACCGCGGCCAGCAGGAGCGCCCCGGCAGGCAGCAGCCACCGTGGCCCCTTCGCCCGGGGCCCGGTGGCTGCTGTGGCTTCGGTTACCGCCGCTGGCTCTGCCCGCACCGGATGCGTCCCTTCACCGGCCATCACGGATGTATCGTGCCGATGATAGTGGCAAGCGGCCCGGGAGAGGCTTACCAGGCGCGGGGCTTACCCGATGGTCTGCGTGGTGTCCTCTCTCTTCCTCGTGGGCAGCAGCCTGGTGCGGGCCGGGCTGGTCTCCTCGCCCCTGACCGTCTCGACCGGCACGGTGTCAGCCGGGACGCGGGTCTCCGGGATCTCCTCGATCTCCTGGATACCGGACGCCACCGACGCGATCCGGCCGAGTGCCATGGCCGCGACGAACACGATCACGACGCCGAGCGCGGTGAAGAAGCCGAGCTGCTCCATGATCCGCATGTACACGGTGCTGCTGGCCGGCGATCCGCCCATGGGGACGTGGTGGTTCCACAGCGGGCTCAGCACCGTGCCGAGGGTGAACCAGGCGCCGGCCGCCACGGCCAGCAGCGCGCCGAACCCCGCGGTGTGCCTGCCCCTGGCGACCATCAGGAGGAAGCCGCCGACGAATACCGCGGCGCCGGGCAGCAGCTCCAGCCACAGCCGGCCGGTGTTGTACGTCCAGGCCTTGTCCGGCGTGTAGGCGTAGTGGAAATAGGGTCCGATGAAGGGGATGAGTGCGCCCCACAGCCCGAGCAGCATCAGCAGGAATCCGCTGAAGGCTCCTCTACTGCGCCGCATCTGCAGCATCCCAGCCATACCAATCACTTCCCGAGTGAGTAGCGATGTTGTGTTGTGCCGGCCTATACTCCCGGCCCCTACCCGGAGAAGGGCGCGGTATTCCGCCGCCGCCCGGGTATCGTTCGCGACGTGGATAGCAGGCGCAACGTGCCGCGCACTGACCTGCTGCTGGCCGATCCGCGGCTGGCGGAGGCCGAACGCAGGCTGGGCCGCGCCCTGGTGAAAGCGGCGGTCGGCCGCGCCCAGCAGCAAGCCAGGGACGGGCAGATCGCCCCGGAGCAGGTCGCCGACGCGGCAATGGCCGAGCTGCCCGCCCGGGCCACCGCGCTGACCCCGGTGATCAACGCGACCGGGGTGCTGGTGCACACCAACCTCGGCCGGGCGCCGCTGTCCGCCGCGGCGGTCGACGCCATCGTGGCCGCGGCGGGTTACTGCGACGTGGAGTTCGACCTGGCTTCCGGGGTCCGCGCGCGGCGCGGCGCGGGCGCCCTCGACGCCCTGGCCCGGGCGGTCCCGGCCGCCGAGGCGGTCGCGGTGGTCAACAACAACGCGGCCGCGCTGGTCCTCGCGGCCACCGCGCTGACGAGCCCGGATGCGGACGAGATCGTGATCAGCCGGGGCGAGCTGATCGAGATCGGGGACCGTTTCCGCCTGCCCGACCTGCTCGCCTCCACCGGCGCCCGGCTGCGTGAGGTGGGCACCACCAACCGGACCACGCGGGCGGACTACGCTGCGGCGACCGGGCCGCGGACCGCGTTCATCCTCAAGGTGCACCCGTCCAACTTCCGCGTCGAGGGCTTCACCGCCGCCGTGCCAATCCCCGAGCTGGCCGGGCTCGGGCCCCCGGTGGTGTTCGACATCGGGTCCGGGCTGCTCGTCCCGCACCCGCTGCTGCCCGGCGAGCCGGACGCCGCCACCGCCCTGCGGGACGGGGCCGCCCTGGTCACCGCCAGCGGCGACAAGCTCCTCGGCGGCCCGCAGGCCGGCCTGCTGATCGGCCGGTCTGGCCTGGTGCGCACGCTGACCCGGCACCCGCTGGCCCGGGCGCTGCGGGTGGACAAGCTGACCCTCGCGGCGCTGGAGGCCACCCTCGCCGGACCGGTACCGCCGGTCGCGGCCGCGCTGGCCGCCGATCCGGCTTCCGTCTTCAAGCGGGCCGAACGGGTCGTGGCGCGCCTGGTTTCCGCCGGCCTTGACGCCCACGTGGCGGCGGCCAAGGCCGCAGTGGGCGGTGGCGGGGCGCCCGGCGTGGAGCTGGAGAGCTTTGCGGTAAGCCTGCCGGAAGCGCTGGCGGTGCCGCTGCGCCGCGGCGATCCCGCCGTCGTGGGCCGCCTGGAGGCGGGGCGGCTCTTGCTCGACCTGCGCTCAGTCTCGCCTGACAACGACGCCCGCCTGGCTG
>WNGJ01025578.1_pt1 | contig 11764 bp, 15 predicted proteins | sample 5400611 | NCBI WGS metagenome assembly WNGJ01 (sample SAMN13153375, study PRJNA577476) | soil metagenome | isolation source: 40 cm soil or saprolite under Garry oak tree replicate 1 | place: USA:California | collected 2016-06-15 | reverse complement strand
CCAGCGAGATAATCATGACCAATTTCCGAATCTTCATCGACCACTGTTGGCGACACATCCATTCCCTCCCTGCCGCCGGCGAGCTTCAGAAAATGCGTCGCCGTTTTGTGTCCCAGTCCGCGCGAGCCGAAATGCACGCCCACCCAGATACGATCCTGCTCGTCCGCGAAAAGATCGACATAGTGATTTCCTCCGCCGACTGTTCCAAGTTGATCTTCGGCCATCGATTTCAATCCGTCCATGGGTTTCATCTCCCACGCCGGATCATCAAACAACTCGTGTTCGACACGCGTTTTGCTTTTGCGGCCAATCCCAAATGAAATCTCGTGCACCACGTCGTCCATGATCTTTTCGAGCATCGGCGCAATCTGTTCGCGCTTCGCGTCCGTCAAGACGGCAAGATTTCCGCAAGCGATGTCGAAGCCGACACCGCTTAGCGAGATTTTATCCTTGTAGGCAACGACACCGCCGATGGGTTGCGCGTATCCTTTATGCCCATCCGCGCACAGCACGCCGCGCTCCCCACCCTCCGCAACGCATCTTTCGATTTGCTTGATCGTTGCCTCGTCGTGTTTGCCGAAAATTTCCGTCCTTGTTTCCATCGCTACAGCAAATTTAAAGATAGGGGCGATTAACCGCAATCGCCCAGGGGGTTCGGTGAAGCGTCCCTACCAGCGAAGAGTTTTTGCGGCAACTACGTGCCACGCTTCCACATCAGAGCGCGTCTTTGTGGACGATGCGCAACGCACGGCTTTGATCGAATCGAAGAGAACGGTCGAAAACGGCAGTTGAATCGTGGAAGCGAGTTGTTTTTTCGTCGATGTTGGCATCTTCTTGTAAATCAAACTCACGTGCGGATTATGTGCCGATTTCGCAGGGGATCGCGTTTCCCGCGCAAGATCGACAACTAATTTCGCCAATGATTTGTTTGACGTGAACCGAACGAAAAGCGTCTTCGTGAAGTTGGACGAAAATCCTATCCCGCGGACTTCCAGAGAGATTGGGAACGTTCTGATCTGCTTTAGAATCTTGCCTGGCGACAATCTAATTTCTGGAGTCACAATAATTGTAAGATGCGGCTCAAAACGCGGCGCATTAAATTGTTTAGACAAAATTCGAATCGCTTCGGAAAAGAAGTCGCGTTGCTGTTTGGTCGGGATGAGCCAGTAAACGAGGGCTATCGATTTTGGCATGCGGCGTAAGCAAAAATGCGTTGTCGACCTCGCGGGACACGCGCGCGGTCCCTCAACTCCACTTCTGCAGCTCAACAATGTTTCCTTCGGGATCTCGCGCGTAAACAACTTGGAGCAAACCAACGCCCCCGATTTCCGCAGTTGCAATTTCGCCGACTGAGCCGCCGCCAGCGGAAATGACCGTTTCCAGCGCCTTTTCGACGTTATCTACCGCGAAGGCGATGTGCGCAAAGCCAGGTTCGTTGGGCATCGGGGGTTCCTTGTCCGGCATGTCGTCATAACTGAAAATCTCGAGCGTTGGGCCGGTCTCTCCATAGCCTGGCAAACACAAGTGAACACCACAGAGACGTGCGGCGGAAAGCGCTGTAACTCGATCGAGCCATTCGCCGGAAAGATCGCGTTCTGGACCTTTGGGAATGCAACCGAACACGTCGCCATAAAACCGAACCAGCTTTTTCCAGTCCCGAGCGATCAGATTTGTATGAACATATCTAGCATTAATCGCCATCATCTTTCACTCGTTGAGGTTTCCACCGGACAATAACGCGATATGCTATTTCATGCCCACGAATGTTTTGGGAACGGAACTGAAATGTTGTTGTCGCGACCCGATGACCGGCTTTTATCGCGACGGCTTCTGCCGTACTGGCTCGGAAGATCTCGGGTTGCACACAGTGTGCGTTAAGGCCACGCGCGAATTCCTGGATTTCTCGGTGCTCGACGGAAACGATCTCGTCACGCCGCATCCGGAATGGGGCTTTCCCGGACTTAAGCCGGGCGACAAGTGGTGTGTTTGCGTCACGCGATGGAAAGCTGCACTTGATCACCGGCGTGCCGCTCCTGTCGATCTTGAGGCCACACATGCTTCGGCGCTCGAATTCGTTACCCTCGAAGAACTAGAAACGCACGCGCTCACATAACTGCATCGGCGCTCTATGAGCGTCGCTTTATTTTTCCGTCGTTCGATTCGAGCGACCCATACTTCGTCTGGAAAATCAGCGGATTTGCGGCCACGGTATCGCCAATTTGAAATTGCCCTTCAGTCTTTTCCTTGCGCTGCGGTATTTGAAGCCCAAGCGCACATTCTTGTCTATCATCACATTGATTTCCGTCATTGGCGTGATGCTCGGCGTGACAGTGCTTATTTTGGTGATTTCGGTGATGACCGGATTTGATCGCGAGTTGCGCCAAAAAGTGATCGATTTCGATGCGCACATTCTCGTGAGCACCGAAGATATTTTGCGCGATTGGCGAACGCTCAAAGGAAAGATCGACAATACGCCCGGCGTAATCGCGACCGCGCCTTATATTCAGGGCCCGGTGATCGCCGAATTTCAAAATCGGAGGCTCGCGCCCATGATTCGCGGCATCGATCCGGCGCAGGAAGAAATGGTGATCCCGCTGCAAAAGTTCATCAAATACGGCAAGCTCGATCTGGAAGGCGAAGCGACCGTCCTCGGCGTCGAGCTTGCGCGGAAATTGCAAGTGCATGTCGGTGATAAGATCACAATTTATTCGCCCGGTAATCTTGGCCAGATCCTGGATAGCATTAAGAAATTGGAAAACGCGAAGGGCGACGAGGAAAGAAAAGCAGTCGACCAATTACGCGATGTGATCCTGCCGAAGGAACTCACCGTCACCGGCATCTTCGAAACCGGTCATTACCTGCACGATTCTGAGTTCTTGCTCGTTCCAATTTATGTCGGACAGGAGTTGTACGGTTTAGGCGACGCATTACATGGCATCACGGTTAAAACCGACAATCCGTACAGCGCCGAGCGTGTAAAACAATCGATCGAACAATTTCTCGAGCCGCCCGAATTTGCGCAGACTTGGATCGACATGAACCATCAATATTTCGAAGCAGTGCGGCTCGAGCGGACAGTTATGTTTTTCCTTTTGTTCTTCATCGTGGTGGTCGCGGCGTTCGGAATCATGAGCACGCTTATCACGGTGACGGTGCAAAAACGACGCGAAATCGGAATCATGAAAGCGCTCGGGGCAAACATCGGGCAAATCATCTGGGTTTTTCTGGGCCAGGGAACTGTGGTTGGCCTTTTCGGAACTCTTACGGGGCTCGGGCTCGGCATGACGCTTATCCGCTACCGGAACGAATTCAGCCATTGGCTTTCGTCGACGTTGCACATCGAGATTTTCCCGCGCGAGGTCTATCAGTTTTCAGCCATCCCGGCAGAAGTGATTCCGAGGGACGTAGCTATCATCTGCGTCAGCGCGTTTCTTATCTGCTCGTTTGCCGCACTGATTCCCGCTTATTTCGCGGCGCGCCTCGATCCGGTAAAAGCCCTGCGCTACGAGTGATTCTATCTCTTACTCCTGCTCATGATCGGCCGATCAAATTCAGAAAAATCTCTAACGCCCGAAATGCGTACTCGTATCCTTCCGGCCATTCGCTTTGCCGCGGGCCAGCCACGTTGAGAATATCGATTTTGTGTTCGCGTACAAAATCGACAACCAACTTTGCCGCGTCCTGCGAGGAGATGTTCGCCGCATTAATCAGCTTGCGCGGACGCTGAAGCTGCTTGCAACACTGAACCGTGTATTCGGTACCGGCGCGCAATTCGTTGAAGTAGATGACGACAGTTCCATTAGAGTCTTTGACGTTCTGCAAAGTGCGGTCGGCGAAACTCCCCTCTTCCAATTCTTTCAGCGGATAATGATCAGGAATCCGGCCAGATTCATCCAGACGTCCAGCAGGACACGAACCGCCACAATCAATTCCGTGCTTCAGTGCGACATCGAGCGCCGCTCGATCAACTCCAGTTTGTCCACCGGAGATGATTTTCACATGCAGAAACGTGACGGAGCTTTCCGAGCGTCGGGAAGATAGATAACAGCGAGAGATATCTCGACTCCCCTCGACATGACAAATATCTATTCTTCGCCGTCGAAATAATCGGTTTCTTTACCTTTTACGACGACGCGCTCTGTTCCGACCCTGTTCACCTTCCACTTCCCGCTGTCCGGGAAGTAGGCAGATTCACCGATCGGATTGTCGGCTATGACGTAGTAGAGAAGGTCTTCCTCGCCGGAATTTGTGATTTGGTGCGACTCGTTCGGCCCAAAAATGAACCCGTCGCCCTCGACCACTTCCGTCGTGCCATTCTCGTGACGCACCCTGCCTTTGCCTGCGATAACCAGATAGAGTTCCCATTGGGCTGAGTGCGCGTGATAAGGAAAATTGTGTTTGCCCGGCGGGAGGCGGTTCCGCTCCAAATCAAACGGATGCCGTTTCGCCAGATCAAGCGATTTCGGGTCGCGACCAAGAGCTTCTGAGATGCCTTTAAACGAAACTGCGTATTTTCCGTGGGGCGATTGCCACGGCTCTTCCTTAATGTCGTTGACGTTTACTTTGTGCATTCATCTGTAGTGGCGGGCGGGCCGCCCGCGCTGGTAAGATTTGTGGCTGATATAGTCGCCTCTACAACAATCGACGAGATTTCACTCCTCGCCGTCGAAATAATCGGTCTCTTTTCCTTTCACTATTACTTCTTCCAATCCCTCTTTAACTACCGCCCATTTGCCGCTGTCGGGATAAAAACAGGAATCTCCGGTACCTCCACTCCGCGGATTATCGGCAATGACGTAATAAACAAAATCTTCATTGCCCGCGTTGGTTAGTTGATGCGCTTCGCCTGGTTGAAAGAAAAACGTGTCGCCCGCGCTCACAATTCTCGATCCATCTTTATCACGAGCACTGCCGCGACCGGAAATGACGAGATAAAGTTCCGATTCAGCCGAGTGCGCATGGTACGGACAATACGATTTGCCTTTTGGAATCCGCACCAGGGCGAGATCAAACGGGTGCCGCTTTCCCAGATCGAGCGACTCCGGTTCGCGACCAAGCGCGATCGAAATATTCTTCACGAACTTGTGAAACTTGCCCTTCGGTGATTTGCGTTCCTGCTCCGGAATATCTTTCACGTTCACTTTGCGCATATGAAACAATTCCTAATCATCGTCGTAGCGACCTAATGAGGAGAAAGTCGCTTTCTAGTTGTGATCGAAAAAACTGCTATTCCTATCCAAATCATATTCACGAAAGAGGAAGGGTAAGCTCCATAAGAGATCGTATTTATGGCTAAAAGAAGGCTGCCGACGATGTTGAGAAATTGGTAAGCAGTTGAGTCCCCTTCCAATTTCTTAGAGGAAACCATCGCGTAAGCAACAAGGAGGGCGGCTGCTCCCGTCCATCCGAAGAGATCGCCAAGTTTTTCGACACGGGCGAGAACTTTCTCGGAGCGGAATTTCAGGAGGCCAGCTTCCTTCTTTTTCAGACAGTTCTGAACTTCATCCCAGGTGACGGGAGTTGAAACGGTCGGCTCTTCTTTGGCGCGAAGCGAATAGACGCAGATGGTCGTTTTGTGTTCGTCGTTCTGGCTCCAATCGACAAATACCTTTCCTTTGCGGACTGCCTTCGACATGTTCGAAGTGACAAGATCGGCACGATCTGTTTCGAGATGCTGAGCGAGAGAGCGCGATAAATCTTTCGTTTGATCGAACGTGACCGAGCTATTCAGCGGCACATAGACTTGAAGACCCTTTGAGCCGCTCGTTTTTGCGAAGCTTTTCAATTTTATCTTCACAAGCAGATCGTGCAGCAAAAGACCGACTTGGCAGCACTGCACGATGTCGGCCGGGGGACCCGGATCGAGATCGAACACCATCATGGTTGGGCGTTCGACGTTCTTCTTACGCGAAAGCGACGTGTGCAATTCGAGATCAGCGAGGTTCGCAGCCCAAACGAGCGTCGGTAAGTCCTGCGCGAGGCAATAATTCATCATGCGGTTATTGCCTTCGCTCCAGACCTTCGCGGTTTTGACCCACTTCGGCCGATGCGACGGGCAATTCTTTTCATAGAAGAATCCGCCCTCCACGCCGTCGGGATAGCGTTTCATGGTGAGGGGCCGATCTTTCAGATGCGGCAAGAGCACGGGCGCGACACGAATGTAGTAGTCGATCACTTGTCCTTTTGTGAATCGAACCTTCGGATAAAGCACCTTGCCGAGATTCGAGACCTGAATCTTGCGATCCTCGACAATTAGCTCGGCTTCCTCGGGCATAAAAACGATCAGGCAAAGAAGCGTTCGGGTGAAAGCATAGGCTGTGGCTTGCAGATGCGGGCAACGCAATGTTGCCAGCTTTCGTGGCCGCTGAGAATCTCGATTTCGACGCGCAAAAAGCAGATCGGCACTCGTAATTCCGAATCCGGCAAGTGTGGCATGCGGACTGCGTCTTTTTCCGTTGTCACGATCATTTGCAAATCACGTCGGATGCAGCGGTTGATGAAGCTCTGTAACTCGGCCTCACTATAACGGTGGTGATCGATGTAGCGCTTGGCAAGATCGACATGCGCGCCAAGTTTTTTCAGCCCGCCTTCAAAGCTTTGTGGCGCAGCGATCCCGCAAATCGAGCCGATAAATGCGTCGCGGAGGTGCTCAAGGGGCACTCGTTCGCCCGTGTAAACATTCTGGAGATAGAGCGGTTTGTGTGCGCATTCGATGATCTCGGCAGTGCGATTATAACGCCGAATACGCTGGATGAGGGCATCATTTGGCTCGCCCGTATTCTTAGTAATAAAGATGTAGCTCGCGCGCCTCAGATTGCGCGGGCCCTCGCGCAAGGTGCCGCGAGGGAGCAGGAATTCGTTCCCAAATGGCGCTTGGCGATCTACCAGCACGATGTCGAGACGATGTTTGAGATGTAAATATTGTAATCCGTCGTCGAGCAACAATGTGTCGACGTTCCATTTGTCGATGGCGAAGCGGCCGCTTTTTACGCGGTCCTTGTCCACCAGCACAATCACATCCTTCAAATTGTGCGCCAGCATGTACGGCTCGTCGCCGGCAGTCAGCGAATCGAGCAGCAACGACTTTCCATCCGAGACGATACGCGGTAGATCGGCATCTTTTCCACGAAGCCGGTCCAGCCAATTTCGTCTGAGTGGTACGCTCTTGTAACCGCGGCTCAGGATCGCGACCTGGCGGCCACCCGATTGCAGCGCACGCGCGAATTTTTCGACGATCGGCGTCTTGCCCGTGCCGCCGACAGTCAGGTTTCCAATGCTGATGACCAGACAACCGAGCGTGCGCTCTCGGAAAAGACGTTTCCGGTAGAGATAAAGCCGGAGTTGAACGAGACGTTCATAAATAAAGGAGAGCGCGTAGAGAATTCCGCGCAGAATACGCGCGCGGAAGCCGTGGCGGCGCTCGAGAACGACGTCGATCCCAAACTGCTCCAGATTCTCAAGGTGGCGGCCCATAAGAGAATAATGATTAGTGAGCAGTAACTGGTGATTGATGGAGAATCTGCGCGCCCGTGTTATCCGCGGTGGTGATGAGCGTGCGTGCAGATGTCGATCCGTTCGATTCGCGCTTAGGACAGGTTCTTGCCGCGCGCAACATGGCGGTCGCGACTTTATCTCCATCTTGCAATGTGACAGCGCAGATTGTCGATCCACTGCCGCTCAGAAATGCTCCGAGCGCGCCGGCTTTTTCGGCGGCGGCGATGACGCGCGGCAGAAACGGAACCAGTCTTTGCCGATATTGCTGATGTAGATGATCGCGAAACGCGCCGCGTAAACTGCGATAATTGCGCGATGCGAATGCCGCGGTGATCGCGCAGGCGTTCTGGCAGCTTTCAACTGCTGCGATACGCGAAATTTTCGGCGGTAGAACTTTTCGCGCTGCTGCCGTTTTGATTTCGAAGTCTGGGATCAACAGAACAAAATGCAGTCGCGCGGAAATTTCAAAGCGCTGAAGCTCAGCGCCGCTTACCTCGACAGGCCGGAGCCGCGTCTGCCGTGACGAGTGAGACAGCTGTCTTACAACGGTGAAACCGCCGAAAGCTGCTGGCGCGGCGTTATCGGGGTGTCGTTCCAGGTGCGCGCATAATTGAAAGATCGACAATCGATCGAGACGATTGCCGGTCAAAAAATTCAGAGCAACCAGAACTCCAAGACGCACCGCGGCACTGCCACCCAAACCACGCGAAGATGGAACGTCGCCTTTGATCAAAATAGAAAATGAAAACGGCGCACAACGCGTTCGTTGAAAAAACAAATCCGCTGCGGCACACACGATAGCTGGCGGCCGAGATTTCGCGCCGCGAGTGAGAATCACGTCGTTGTAAAGACGCAGCGCCACACCGAGACAATCAAAGCCGGGGCCGAGATTAGAAGTGCTCGCCGGAACGCGAACCGTTACTTGTTGCATAGGTCAGCAGTCGAGTTGTGCACGCGACGCTCTGCGATGCGGGAGTGTAACGCGCCCAGCCCCGGCGGCAACCGATCCGTTGCGCACTGCCGATTCGCAAGTATGCCGTTAGAGATCACCGCGGCCGATGAAACCAAAATCTGGATGGATTGAAGCAAACTTGCTGCGCGATTTTGAAGCGGAGGGAACCGACGCGCATCGGCTCTGCACGCTTGAAGACGGTTGGGTTGAGCGCTTCGGATGCGACGTCCTCATCTCGTTCAAAAGAGTTCTAGCGCGCGAGCGTTTAATCCAGGAACTACACTCGTGGGCGAGCACGGTGCGCTTCGAGTTTGGACGTATTTTCGCTCGATTCCTTCCCCGTAAAAATGAGGAACGCGAAGCGCCACGCCTCATCTTTGGTGATGCAGCTGAGAATTTACAGACGATTGCGACCGAGCGACATCTGAAGTTTGGAATCGATTTCGGAGCAGGCTACTCCGTCGGCTTGTTTGTCGATCAAAGGGAAAATCGGCGCTACGTGCGCCACATCGCTCCGAAGCGGCTCTTAAATTGTTTTGCCTATACCTGCTCGTTTTCTGTTAGCGCTGCGTGCGCCGGGGCAACTACGATCAATGTCGATCTTTCCAAGAAATGGCTGGCGCGCGGTCGAGAGAATTTTGCCCTCAACAGTCTGCCGACGATCGATCATCGTTTCATTGCCGACGATGTGATGGCGGTGTTGCCGCGGCTCGCGCGCAAGGGGGAGAAATTCGACATGGTCATTCTCGATCCGCCGACCTTTTCGCGTTCACCCGGCGGGAAGACTTTTCACGTGGAAAACGATTTTGAGAAACTGCTCGTCAGCGCACTCGAGCTAGTGGAGCGAGATGGCCGCGTCCTCATTTCAACAAATTGCTCCGCTTTGCACGAGCACGCGCTCGAAGTCATGGCTCGCTATGGCCTCAAAGCAGCGCGACGCGCCGGAATATTCCATCGACAACCTCCTCTGCCTGATTTCCCCGTGGGTGGGGGCGCGAGTTCGATTTGGGTGATTTTGCGTTGACCAAATTCGTGCGCGCAAGCATTGATTAGAATCCGAATCATTAAGGGATATGGACCAATCATCAGCAAGACTTGGAGAGTTCCCGGAACGTGGATTGTTCTGGGCAAAAGAGCAGTTCGAGACGGTTCTCAGTCAAACTGAGGATTACGTGCGAGAAAAACCGGCCCAGTCTCTCTTATACGCATTTATAGGCGGTTACATTTTGAATCGCCTGCCGATTGGCCGGATCCTGGGCGGTCTGCTTCGCCTTCTTGCAGTCGCCTTGAAGCCAGCCATTTTGATTTACGGCGCGACTAAATTGTATCAGGCGGCGCAGGAAGAGGAATAGGCGGATCGAGCAGTTTTGTGCTCGATGTTAAAGAATTATTCCCGAAAGCTTTCGGGCGCCCACAAATAACATCACGCGGCAACGCGATCAGTCTCAAGGCTCAAGTGTGAAGCCAATCTTCAGCGTCACCTGCCAATGACCGACCTTGCCGTTTTCGATGTATCCGCGGGTCTCGGCCACCTCAAACCAGCGCATGTCGCGAACTGTTTTCTCGGCACGCGCCAGCGCATTTTTTATCGCTTCTTCAAATCCGTTGGGCGAGGAGCCAACCAACTCAATTTTTTTGTAAGTATGATCAGACATGTGCCGATTATTTCGCAGTCAGGCATCGAAAACAACAAAAAGCCGGTTTTGGACTGACTAAGATGTCACCGAGGACGCGCTGCGCAGGTATCTTGTCGTCATTATCGATAATGTGCTTTACAAATAATGCTTTATTTAGGCAGCCTCGGCGACGTGGGAAAGGTTCTTACACCTCTTTTAGCGCTCATTGCTTTCTCCTTTGCCGGGGCTCAGGATCAAGAGAGTAAGCTTGTCGACCGCCTCCTCAGACCCGATATGACTTTGCAGAATACGACACAGAACAAAAAGTTCATCGCCGATGGCACGTCCATAAACAAAAAGGCAACCGTTGGCACATTTTATTTTCACGAGAAATCCAATTCCAAGAGCTTTTCCAACCCGCGGGAATTTTCTGCGAGACAGTTCGATTCTCGATCTTTCCAAGGCACGCACACGGTGCCCGGTATTTCATCGCAGCAACACATCGGAAACTCACAGCCGAGTTATTCAACCCGAACTGCGCGCGGTGTTCGTGACGCCCACGACGCTGACAAAGCAGCCGCCAGTCGGTCCTTCGCCGGGAACCGCCCATTCCTCGGTCAGGGCAAAAGCCAAAAGGCGCTCAATCGCAAAAATGCTGCACTTACGATTGAGCAAGTGCGGGAGTTGCTGAACAAAAACAAGTAGCGCACCGAGCAGGTGCACTATTTCTTGGAGGAATCATGCAACCGGATGAAGCTCTCGCCTTTTTAAAGCAAGGCGCGGCGCAGATTATCAGCGAGAATGAACTGCGCGAAAAGCTCGCACTCGGACAGCCGCTGCGGGTAAAGCTAGGGGTGGATCCAACCACCTCCGACATTCATCTTGGCCACAGCATCGTTTTGCGAAAACTGAGGCAGTTTCAGGATTTGGGGCATCAAGCGGTCCTTATTATCGGCGATTTCACCGGGATGATTGGCGATCCGAGCGGTCGCTCGGCGACGCGACCGCAATTGACGCACAAAGAAGTGATGGCAAATGCTGCAAGCTATCGAGAGCAGGCGTTCAAGATTCTCGATCCGACGCGCACTGAAACGGTTTGCAATGGCGATTGGTTCCGAGCCATGTCGTTCGAAGACGTCATTCGTCTGAACAGCCGGGTAACGCTGCAACAAATGTTACAGCGTGAAGACTTCCGGGCCCGTATCGACAAGCAAGAGGCGATCCGCGCCCACGAAATCCAGTATCCAATTATGCAAGGTTGGGACTCAGTCATGGTGAAGGCGGATATCGAGCTTGGCGGTACCGATCAACTTTTCAATATTCTGGTGGGGCGTGAGTTCCAGAAGGAAGAAGGCTTGCCACAGCAGGTCGTTTTTCTTCTTCCGATTCTAGAAGGTTTGGATGGTTCCAAGAAGATGAGCAAAAGCCTCGGCAATTTTATTGGAATCAGCGAGCCCGCTGCAGACATGTTCGGAAAGCTGATGAGCATCTCAGATGAATTGATGGCGCGGTATTACCCATTATTGCTTAGGCGTGAGCTCCGCGAAGGCACAAATCCGTTTGAAGCCAAAAAGCAGCTTGCATTTGATATTGTGCAGACCTATCACTCGCCCGCGGTCGCACAACAAAATCTCAACGAATGGAACATTCGTTTCAGCAAACGTGATTTGGAACATGCCGACCTGCCGGAATTCTCATTGGC
>WNGJ01016746.1_pt1 | contig 11764 bp, 9 predicted proteins | sample 5400611 | NCBI WGS metagenome assembly WNGJ01 (sample SAMN13153375, study PRJNA577476) | soil metagenome | isolation source: 40 cm soil or saprolite under Garry oak tree replicate 1 | place: USA:California | collected 2016-06-15 | reverse complement strand
GTTATTCCGTTCAGTCCACAATTCGGGGATGCTACAAGGCCCCGGTATTGATCATCAGCCCACCATCAATCACATAGGTTGAGCCGGTGATATAGGCTGCGGCATCGGAGGCAAGGTAGAGAGCCAGTTTGCCCACCTCTTCCGGCTGTCCCATACGATGCAGGGGAATCTCGTTCAGTAGAGCTTTCATCTTCTCTGGATCAGCCTCTACGTCAGCGTCAATTGGTGTGTGAATCGCTCCAGGGGCAATATTGTTGACCGTAATGTTATACGAAGCAAGTTCCAGGGCAATGGTACGCATCAGCATACGCACACCGCCTTTAGCACAGCAGTATGGGACATTTTGCGGCATGGCCAGATCCTCATGAATAGAGGAGATGTTAATGATACGTCCGGGCGTTTTACGTTTGATCATCTCACGGGTAGCGGCCTGGGCGCAGAAAAAGACTCCTTTGAGGTCAACACCCAGCACGCGATCAAACTGCTCTTCCGTGACATCAACAAATGCACTATGTATCTCCATACCTGCGTTGTTAACCATAATATCCAGGCGGTTGAAGTGTTCGACCGTTTGCTGGATCAGCCCCATGGCTTGCTGGTACTGCGAAACATCGGCCTGGATGACAAGAGCCTGACCCTTGTTCTGCTCGATGATCTGGCGTACCTCCTCAGCCTTATCTTTCGCATGAGCATAGTTCACCACTACCGTTGCTCCTTCTTTGGCAAACTGAATGGCGATACCACGCCCGATACCACTATCGGCACCGGTTACAATAGCAACTTTCTGATCTAATAGCATGAGATATCTCTTTCCTTTCTGGAAAACCTTTTAACAAAACAATTGCACTTAGCTCACCACAAGCCAGTTCAGATCGCGAGGAATGGCCTTTGAGAGCACCTCATTCCCGTTATTCTGAACAGCCACGTTGTCGTTGAGGCGAATGCCGCCTTGCCCATCCAGATAGACGGCTGGCTCCATATTATGCACCATACCGCTATGCAGGACAGCGTTTGAAGCAGGATGAAGAATGGGAGCAGCTGCAAGCCACTGCGTATCAACAGACCGATAAAGAGTAGATTAATGTAATGGCTGATCCGTAGCCATAGCGGAAAGCCGAGCGATGCTATGACGATAGACATGTGCATATGCCCCTTGTTCCTTCCAGGTTGAAAACAACTGCTGTGGATAATCTTTATCTCATCCCTCGGGTACAGGATGATGCTCGAGGTAAGCAAACGATTTTTTAGACTTTTGGTTAAATAATCATCGTAATACGATACTTATTTATATCACGTATCAACATCCCAAAAAAGATACGCGGCTATTTGGTGGTGAGCAAAGAGGGCGATGAGAGCACAATCCATGCCGCAACAGCAAGCGGTTCTCGTGCCTCCTGGAGCTCTGTAGGAAGTCGCGTCCTCAGCCATCGACGCACAAATTCATGACTGGGGCCAATGACGAGCGGGAGATAAAGATGTTGTGGCAAGCGTACAATGGTGCCATCATTGATGAAAGGGGCTAGCCAGTCAAACAACTGCTTCGGAAAGGTTTCCATCGGCAGGACTGCCTGTGTCTTTTGACGGAGTACTTTCACGTACGCGCCAAGATATTCTGTATTACCAGCTTGCATAATGTATTGCCCTAAATCTGGATGCTGCTCAAACCAATCGAGATAGGCACGTACGAGATCTTTGATTCCTTCGCAAGGGTGCTTGGCAGTGATGGAGGCGAGGAGCACTGTATTCAAATCACTCCGTCCTTCGAGATAGAGAGCAAGTGCAAGCATTTCTTTGTTTTCGAAGTGATGATAAATGCTGCCAGTGCTGGCACCGGAAAGCTGTCGGATATCCTCCATTGTAGTCTCTGTGAACCCTTTGGTAGAGAAAGACGTAAGCGCAGCTTGCAGAATTGCTCGCCGTCGTGCTTCTCTTGCTGTCGGACGATCTGAAGAACTCTCCTCCATACTGGAACTCCTTATGATCACATTGTGTTCTCATCACGGTACACCTGTCCACGATGGTTGCCTTGTGCCTGCCCATCATTGTATCATACACTTGACCAGAATGATATTCTAGAATAGAATTTTATTTAAACGTATACAGTTCTGGGCACCTTCCACGTAAGCAAGCCCTGGATTAGGAGAGAGAGCATGGACACGACAACACAGCATATAGAAAAGCAGGAGGCTCAGCGCGTTTCACGGAGGAACAAACCCGTTGGGCCACATTATAAATGGATTGCCCTTACCAATACGACCATTGGTGTCTTGATGGCGAGTATTGATATAAGCATTGTCTTGATCTCTTTGCCAACCATCTTCAAAGGGATCCAGATTGATCCGCTTGCTCCGGGGGAAACGAATTACTTCCTCTGGATCCTTCTGGGGTACATGGTTGTGACGGCAACACTGCTGGTCACCTTTGGGCGTATTTCCGATATGTTCGGGCGTGTCAGGTTCTACAATCTGGGGTTCGCCATCTTCGCGGTCGGCAGTACTTTACTCTGGCTGACGCCAAGTACAGGCAACGCTGGAGCATTAGAACTGATTCTCTTCCGGTTTATTCAAGGCATTGGAGCAGGATTTCTCTTTGCCAACAGCGCAGCCATTCTCACAGATGCCTTCCCAGCACATCAGCGCGGTCTTGCCCTGGGCATTAACCAGATTGCCGCCGTTCTTGGCTCCGTCTTAACCAGATTGCCGCCGTTCTTGGCTCTGTCATTGGCTTGATCCTGGGAGGCATTCTGTCATACTACAGTTGGCGACTGGTCTTTCTCGTCAGCGTCCCTGTGGGGATCGTAGGAACGATTTGGGCCTACATGATGCTTCGTGAGATTGCTACTATTCGCAAACATCAACAGATCGACTGGGCTGGCAATATCACCTTTGCGGCTGGCGCAACTATTCTCTTGCTTGGCATTACCTATGGAATCGAGCCATATGGTGGTGCGCCAATAGGGTGGGGAAACCCACTGGTGCTTGGAGCACTTGTCTTGGGTGTCATCCTGTTGGCGGCATTCATCTGGATTGAGCTACATGTCCAAGACCCTATGTTCCGCCTGGGACTGTTTCGGATCCGTATGTTTGCCGCTGGCAATGCCAGTAGCTTCCTGGCCAGTATTGCGCGTGGTGGTTTGCAGTTTATGCTCGTCATCTGGTTGCAAGGTATCTGGCTCCCGCTCCATGGCTACAACTATGATGTAGCCCCATTGTGGGCAGGCATTTACATGATACCGCTCATGATTGGCTTCCTGCTGATGGGTCCGTTGAGCGGATGGCTCTCAGATCATTTTGGGGCTCGCTTCTTCTCAACCATTGGGATGCTCATTCAAGCCTTCGGTTTTTTCTTGCTGACGGTCTTACCTCTGAACTTTCCCTATATCTGGTTCGCACTGATCCTCTTCATACTGGGTCTTGGGCAGGGAATGTTCTCCTCACCAAATACCTCATCCATTATGGGGAGCGTTCCCCCGGAACAACGTGGAGTCGCGTCTGGTATGCGTGCGACATTCCAGAACTCCGGTTCAATCGTGAGCATCGGCGTCTTCTTCAGCCTCATCACGGCAGGCTTGGCAGCATCCCTGCCTGCAACGCTCTCCATTGGTCTCACAAGCGCGGGGGTCCCGACAGCAGTAGCGGACAAGATTGCGCATCTCCCACCAACGTCAGCACTCTTCGCGGCCTTCCTTGGCTATAATCCGATGGCCACGCTGGTGCCTGCCAACGTACTGCAAGCCCTACCTGCAGCAAGACGGGCCGCGCTCCTCGGTCATAGCTTCTTTCCGAACCTCATCTCGCCCCCCTTTCAGCTTGGCCTCCATAGCGTCTTCTACCTTTCCACCGCTATGTGTCTGATAGCTGCGCTGGCATCCCTGTTTGATTCTTGCTTCATGAAACACTCATAGAGCTAGCAGTGAGAACGTTTCACCTAATGAAGTTCTTTCCGTAAGGCCTCTTAAGGTCGTAGCCGATCCAGTGGTTGTCTAATGGATGCTTTCATGCTTTTTCGGTCGATCGTGGGTCCATTGGCGAAGGTCCAGAAACGCATAAAGGTATATGAGATAATGGTGCCTGCGATTACTGCCACAAGTTTTGATGCGTTGCCCCATAACGTGACGTTGGTAATCACTGGCTGTAAGGTCTTTCCTGCTAGCCATATCAGACCATTACTATAAAGGACTTCGAGAAACAGGCTTATGACAAAGCGTACCACCTCTCTCCGTGTCGTTCTCTGCTTGCGCCGAAACGTCCAGTACTTGTTCAAGAAAAAACTACTCAACGCGCCGCTAGTATAGGCAATGGAATTGTATGCCACCAGGACCAGCACATTGTTCGTGGGAAAGCACCACAGAAGGACATTGAGGGTCAACAAATCAACAAGTGTGTTTGCTCCACCCACCAGGCAGTAACGAAAGAACTGCCAGAATGTGCGGCTCCACACCTGTGATCGACGGACGTCAGCATCTTGTGCCTTATTGGATGACTCTCCCGCTGTCTGTATTCCTTTCGTCTCTTTCGTCTGTATCAAAGACAACTACAACTCCTCTCGATATCTTTTATTACCTTGCAGTTAATCATCAATATTTGTCGGAGCCAGACCACTATAATTTTATACGTTTCGTTATCAATCTTGCCAATATTCCTCCCGAGTAGTTACGGAGGCGCAGCACCGCCAGTGCGATTTTTGGCAATGCAAGCGTTGTGTTGACAATAAGATAACGACTCTCCCAGTGTGGGTGAAATTTCTGTTTGAAATTGAAGAGCGTACGGCGAGTCTCTAGCAGGTGAAGACGATCTATAGCAAAACTGGTAAGCTGCTGTTGACGAGGAGTCATCTCCTGCTTGGCATCAGCCATTGCCACCATACCTAAACTGACTATCTGTGCTCCGCAAGACTGGAAGCGCTCGATGGCACGCACAAGTAACAGTTCAATCACTCCGGGTGGTGCATCTGGAGCCCTACGCATCAAATCGAGAGACCATCCCCAATCCTGAACTTTAGATTGGTTACCGATAGCAGTCGCTTCAAGCGTCGAAACACCGTAGATGGGTGTAAAGGTAACAAATGCGCAAGCTTTGCCTGAATTCGTCGTTGCAACTTCGGTCACGAAGCGTGGAACGACTGGATGAAACTTGTTTGATGGTGTGGAGATGTTGGCAACCATATCAGCCCGCTCAGCAATATTCGTCAACTCATCAAGTCTGCTCATACTGAAGCCCATCTCTTCTAACGTGTGCTTGCCAGCTTTGCGCTCCAACCAGGCACTTGAGACTTGCTCTAGTTGCCGCATCACTTCTGCGGGAGGTATACCTTCGTAGCAATGGATGACTACCCCTTCGCGCTCGGCGCGTCGACTACTGGTACGTACATTTGCCATAGCTGAGCCACTCAGCGTAAAGGTTTGGGGATGTATTATCGCTTCCTCACCCATTTTGAATGCATGCAATTTGAGGGCGCGATATGTGGCCAGATGTTCAGGCTGTGCTTGATACAGAGCCACTCGCCACTTATGAAGTGCGCAAAAATCAAGGAAGCTACAAGTCACATACTCAAATGCCTCTGGTGGGCACACCGGGTCACCAAGCACAACTGCGACATTGTTCACCAGTCGATAGTTCACCAACCCTTCTCCATCAGGTGCCAGGAAATGTAAATTTTCAGGAGACAAACCAAAGAATGCAAGAGAATGATTGCCATAGTAGCGGATCAATTCTGCCTCTGTACAGGCAGGTTGTTCCATTGAATAGGTGTCTGCAATCTTTTGTTGTATTTTGATCATGCAAAGAGTTCCATTTCAGTAAAAAAGTGTCAAGAGCTGGGCACTGCTGCACTGCTACGGCGAACAGGGATCCAAACCCTCGTGTATTATCAATGTGTCGTGGCGCAATCATATAATTGATTCGCAAAACCACGGCCAAATCCGCCACCAGTTCCGGAACTGGTCGAGGAAGATTGCCACAACTTTGTCGGAACTGTAGTGCAGTGTTGCGTCACCCAGGTCGTGAGAGCGCCCTGTTGACCGAATCCGCCAAATCCGCTAGGCCCGTTTTGCAGGCGATTTCTGAACTGCTGAGGGATCTGGTCAAGAATCTGCGGCGGTAGTTGCCTCAGGTTGAACGAGGGCAGCAGGAAGAAGCGCACTATTCCCTGCGCGACCAGGGATGCCAACTGGTTGGTCGTTAGAATGGGATCACTACCAGAGAAGCCTCCCATGGCCATCACGGGCTTGTTCGTTGCGAGAATGAGGCTGTCAGCCGTCATTGAGTTGGGCGTGGCGACCAGAAATTTCGCATTGCCCTGGTTGGCCTCCAGGTAGCGCACCAATGCGGCGTTCGAGTTGGTAGTATTATCTCGCCCGCCCCCAAAGTTGCCACCGAAGCCATCCCCCTGAGTTGGTCCCGCCACCAGGGTATCCGCTTGCGTGCTCTGGAAGATGGGGACGAGTGCCCACACCGTTGGAGCAACCAGCAGGGCCAGTACCACAGCGCCGAGTGCTGGCAAAAGGAAGCGGACACTTGGGGCTTTAACACGCATACGTGGTGCGATGCGGGCACTTATGAACGCTCCCACTGCAATGATAGATGGGACGACCAAGAGCGGGATCATCCACTGGCCCCATGTGGGATAACTGCTGAGAATGTGTACTTGCTCAGCCACAGTGGCGACGAGCGCAAGCGGCAGCAGCCAGCCTCTCCAACCATTACGCCGATAGTCTTGCCACATCGTCACGAGACCTATGCCGAAGAGTGCCGCAATGGCTGGGGCCATCTCCGTCATGTAGTACTGGTGGAAGAAACCCGCCACGCTAAAGAAGGTGCCCATGGTGAGCAGCCACATGCCCCAGAACACCATCGACTGTTGCTTCCGGTCGCTTTGGAAGCGCGGTCTCCGTTGCCAGGCGACCGCAAGGATACCCAAGAGTGCCATTGGCAAGAGCCAGACGATCTGTCCTCCTAGCGGCTCATTGAAGAGGCGTAACGGGCTAGGGTTCCCGATATCAAAGAGTCCGCCAAATCCTCCCTGTGGTTGCTGTCGCCCTCCTGCATTCCTCCCAGGGTTGGGCGTTCCACCATTTCCATTCGTAGGGGGAGTTCCAGGAGGGGATGAAGTTCCATTTCCGTTAGTGCTACCAGGACGAGTAGTGCCGTTTGTGGGAGTGTTTGCACGGGGGCCGCCTCCTCCGAATCCTCCCCCAAATCGCCCAAGGAGACGCTCAATGCCATTGTAGCCAAGGGCCAGGCTGAGTTCAGAATTATCCTGCGTGGAATCAACATAGGGTCGTTGCGAAGCCGGGGTGAGGTCCACCGCTGCTATCCAGGAGAACGAGACGACCAGGAGTACCAACCCTGCTAGAGCCAGGTGTCCGATGCGCTTCCATATACTCTTGGGAGCAGCGAGCAGGTAAAGTAGTCCGTAGGCAGGTACGACCAGGTAGGCCTCGAGCATCTTGATGTTGAAGCCAATGCCAACGATTACGGCAGACAGCAAGAGCCAGCGCAAGCGTCCAGTCTCAGCTGCACGCATGACTGCCCAGGCACCTATGAGCAGGGTCAGGGCCAGGGTACTATCAATCGTAATATTGCGATTGGTCACGATGCTGATGGGGCTCAAGGCCAGGGCGAGAGCTGCTAGCAAACCAGCTGTGACCCCAAAGTGTCGGCGTACCAGATAATAGAGCAGGATCACTGACAGCACACCGGCCAGTGCTTGGGGCAACAGTATGCTAAAGGGCGTAAAGCCGAAGAGCTTGGCACTGGCTACCTGGAACCAGAAGCCCACAGGAGGTTTATCGATCGTCACGAAGCCACCTGGATCATAGGAGGCAAAAAAGAAATTATCCCAGTTGTCCATCATGCTTCTAACTGCGGGAGGGTAGTAAGAGCCGAAGCCGTTCTTTCCCAACTGGAAGAAGTTCATGAAGACAGAGATGAGAGTGATTCCTACCAGTGCTAGTTGATGCCAGGCCGGAAAGTGCTTCTGTACCCGTTGTTCTATTGGGTATTCAGGCTCGGCCTGAGTGATTGTCGTTGTCGTATCAGCCATAAATTGTATTCTCCTTACGTTTTTGTCGCTTGGGTGTTCCTATCTTTGAGAAAGGACACCTGCTGAAATGCATCCTCGATAATATCTTTATTGTTTTTGTTGCCAGTGATTTTACCCTCCCAGGGTAGCATACGTCGAGTATATTGATTTTTCATTGGAAAAACATGAGAACATGAGAACTTTCTCATGTATGCGTTCCAATTTATCTCCAAGGGGCTTGACAGAATGGCAAGATACTACTACTCTTATGCTTATTCTTAATGGAAGGAGATCTCCTTCCACATATTTCTTTCCCATCATAGCGAACATATTAAGGGGAATCGTTTTTCTCAGGGAGGTGGCAAGCAAGCAATGAAACCACCGCGTTTTCAATACTGTGCGCCAGCTATTTTGGATGAGGCTCTGGCTTTATTGGAGCAACAAGGAGACGAAGCCAAGGTTCTGGCTGGCGGTCAAAGCCTCATACCATTGCTCAACATGCGTCTGGCCGGGCCAGCATACCTTGTAGACATCAACCACATTTCTGAGTTGCACTATGTTGAGCTGGAAGATGGCTATCTGGCTGTGGGGGCAACCGCTCGTCAACAGCAAATCGAACGTTCAACCCTGGTACAAGCACAACATCCTCTTCTTAGAGAGGCGGTACAGCACATTGGGCATATGCAAATACGTAACCGTGGAACCATCGTTGGCAGTATCGCTCATGCCGACCCTGCTGCCGAACTGCCAGCCCTCCTGACTTGTCTGAATGGCGAAGTTGTTGTACAGAGCGTTCATGGCGAGCGCGTAATCAAGGCGGAAGAATTTTTTACTGGCTATCTTTCCACTGCTTTAGGGCCAGGGGAGATGCTGATCGAGGCTCGCTTTCCCTGGATATCCCCTCAATCAGGTTGGGCCTTTATGGAGTTCGCCCGTCGCTCCGGCGATTATGCACTGGTAGGAGCGGCTGCCGTCGTTACTCCCTCACTAGACGACCGCTGTCTATCCGCTCATCTGGCCTTCCTGGGTATTGCTGGTGTGCCTGTACGGGTGCGAGAGGTAGAAAATATACTGGTCGGCTCCACCTTAGATGACCAGACCCTCGAGGCAGCGGCAGAGATAGCACGTACCATGGTAAGCGATGATATGAACGATGTTCACGCTACTGTTGCGTATCGTCGCGCACTCACTGCCGAATTGACGAAACGAGTATTAAAGGCCGCCTGGGCACGGCGCAAGCAGTAATAGAAAGAACAGGTACCATGCAAGAAGTTCCCCCCGCTTTTACTGAGGAAAGCCACATCGCTCTTACTGTCAACGGTCATCATTATGAAGAACAGGTACCCGTACGTCTGCTGCTCTCAGATTTCCTGCGTCATCAGTTACACCTGACCGGCACGCATGTTGGTTGTGAGCATGGCGTCTGTGGTTGTTGTACCGTCCTCGTGAACGGTGAAGCGGTACGCTCCTGCCTGATGTTGGCCGTACAGGCCGATGGTATGGCCATTACGACCATTGAAGGATTGGCAGGTACACAGAGCGAACTCCATCCTATTCAACAAGCCTTTCAGGAGAAACATGGCTTACAATGTGGTTTCTGTACCCCTGGTATCATTATGTCGGTTCATGCCATCCTGCATGAACATGCTGATCTTACCGAAGAGGAGATTCGTCATCAGCTTTCTGGTAACCTCTGCCGTTGTACTGGCTACCAAAATATCGTTGAGGCCGTCAAACTTGCTGGCGAACGTTTGCGCGAATTCCAGAAGGAGGTAAGTTAATGACCACACGCTGGTTTGGTACGCCTGTGCAACGCATCGAAGATCCCCGCTTGCTGCGCGGCAAAGGCACCTATGTCGATGATATCGATCTGCCCGATATGTTGCATGCCGCGGTCTTGCGTAGTCCCTATGCACATGCACGTATCGTACATATTGATACGTGTGCCGCTTGTAAACTGCCTGGCGTCCATCTCGTGCTTACAGCAGCCGATCTTGGAGAGACCCTTGAACCCTCACCGCTCCTTATACCCCATTCCGCCTTGACACAACCACGTACTCAACTGCCCCTTGCGCTTCACGAAGTGCGCTATGTAGGTGAAGCCGTCGCTTTTGTCGTAGCCGATGATCGCTATATTGCGGAGGATGCGCTGGAACTGATTGATGTGAGCTATGAGCCTTTGCCCGTTGTGCATAACCTTGAGGTAGCTGTTGCGGAAGATGCGCCGCTCGTACACGCCGACGTTCCTGGCAATGTTGCAGCCCATCTCATCCAAGCGGTCGGTGACCCTGAGAGTATCTTTGCTCACGCTCCCCATGTTGTGCATGAGACACTGACCATGGAGCGTGGTGCAGCGATGCCTATGGAGGGCCGCGGCGTGGTGGCACGTTGGGAAGCCTACGAGGGCATGTTGACCTGCTGGATATCAACGCAGGGGCCCATTCCTCTACGCAATGGTCTGGCCGCTATTTTTCATCTCCCTGAACATAAAGTGCGTGTTATTGCTCCTGATGTTGGGGGGGGCTTTGGTACGAAAATCATGCTCTTCTATCCCGAAGAAATCTTAACTCCCTTTGCCGCTATGCAACTTGGCAAGCCCGTCAAGTGGATCGAGGATAGGCGTGAAAATTTCATTTCCTCGAATCAAGAGCGTGGTCAGACTCACGAAGTCGACTATGCCTTCGACGATCAGGGTGTTCTGCTGGCTGTGCGTGACACCTTCTTGCACGATGCAGGAGCCTATACGCCCTATGGGATCGTCGTGCCGATCATTACGGCCTGTTCCTTACCGGGACCCTACCGACTGAGGAATTACTATAGCGAATTCACTGTTGTGTATACCAACAAGGTACCCGTCAGTCCCTACCGTGGAGCGGGCCGACCACACGCCGTCTTTGTCATGGAACGCATCATGGATCGTATTGCACGGGAATTGCATCTGGATCGTTGCGAGGTACGCTCACGCAATTTTATTCAGCCTGATGAGTTTCCCTGGGATGTGGGGCTGGTCTATCAGGATGGCGGCCCAACAAAATATGATAGTGGTGATTACCAGGCTGGCCTTGATAAGCTCAAAGCTCTGCTGGATTACGATAACTTTCCTCAGATGCAGGCGGAGGCTCGCCAACAGGGGCGATACCTTGGGATCGGTGTTGGTTATTATGTTGAAGGTACATCGATTGGTCCCTACGAAGGTGCGAATGTATGTGTCGAGTCGGATGGACGTGTTTTCGCTAGCACTGGCGTTACCTCTCAAGGGCAGGCCCATGCCACTACGTTTGCTCAGATTGTTGCCGACCAACTGGGCATACACCCCCAGGATGTTCTGCTGACCGAGGGAGATTCGCAGGCGTTCCATTGGGGTGTTGGTACGTTTGCAAGCCGGGCGGCTACCGTGGCTGGTTCCGCTATGCATCTGGCTGCGGCTAAAGTGCGCGAGAAGGCCAAACAAATTGCCGCCGATCTCTTTGAAGCCTCACCTGACGATATTGAACTGGCCGATGGGAAAGTCTTTGTCAGAGATGCTCCTCATCGTGCGCTTACACTTGGTCAGGTGGCTATAGCATCCAATCCTTTGCGCTACTCCTATGGAGAGAATGCACGGAAGCTGATGTCGATGAAGCTAGCTGGCCCTCGTCCAGGGCCAGCCCTTCAGGAGAAATATGGTGTGCCCGGTTTAGAAGCTACCGAGTTTTATAGTCCACCTCATGCCAGTTTTGCCAGCGGTGTGCATGGAGCCATT
>WNGJ01008532.1_pt1 | contig 11765 bp, 11 predicted proteins | sample 5400611 | NCBI WGS metagenome assembly WNGJ01 (sample SAMN13153375, study PRJNA577476) | soil metagenome | isolation source: 40 cm soil or saprolite under Garry oak tree replicate 1 | place: USA:California | collected 2016-06-15 | reverse complement strand
CTATGCGTGTGCCAGCGTGAAGATAGACCTTTTCTGGAAACACGCCGAGCTTGGCACCTATGCGCAGCGCTGTGTCATAAACATAAAGGTCTCCAATTCCTGTCACGTCCACCAATTCATCCTTGATGAGCGTGAAGAGACTGGAAAAATCGGCGCACTTGCTGATGGGCCCTTCCAAGTGCGACAAAATCCCCAGCGAGTGCTGAATGGCAGCGCGCTTGATGCGGCGCTGATGCGAGTAACGCTTCTGTTGACCGTTGAGCGCCGGCGCAGCGGCGCGGATCGCGGCGGCGAGGGTCGGCTGAGAACCATCCAACTCCGCCTGCGCCCGCGGCCTGATTTTCAGCGCATAGATGCGAACGATGCTTTGTAGCAAGTGGAGGACCTCGTGGGCTTTCTCTGATGAAGGGACTCGCTACGGTTTCTTGTAGGTTAGGCGGCTAACATCGCTACTGAGCTTTTTCATTTTCGAGGCCTCTTAATGTTGTGGGACATGACTATTTCAAAGAGCCTCGGTCGCTATTTGCCACGCGGGAGGGTGACGGCTGCATGAAAGACACAGATCACCAAATCCGTCACCCTGACAGTCACCTTGGCCATGCACATGGCGCGCCAGCTTTAGTCTCGGCAACCAGTCCTCCGAGCCCTATCAAGATTCGTCCGGCCCCCGGTGTAAGTTCAAGAAATGTTCGGTTATGGTAAAAAGTATTTCTCATACTACTTTATGTATAGTAGGGGGATCGATCACCTCGGTACTGCAGTCCAATCCTCTTCCGTCCAATCGGCGGGTCTCATGCAATGCTCCAGTACAGCGGGGATGACTTCCCGATTCACCAAGACCACGGCCTCGGTGGTTTAAGTCCACCCAGGCCCACCATTCAAATCACAGTAAATACGCGGCTTTTCTCACTTTCCCCTCACAGGGAATTGCCATCAAAAACGATTTCGCCAAAAATTTGCCAAATCTTCGCGTAGGCCGAGGTCGGCACCATCCAGCGCCAACGCTGGGACAATAATGCCACCAGACAGCCAACCCTCTGCCAGCTTGAAGAGTTGATCAGTCCAACCAGATGTGTGACAGCCGACTCGGGAAAGAGTTCTTCGCCGCCCACTTCAAGAGACGGGACAGGTTGGGATGACTGAAGAGTTGTCTCGCGACCAAGCGCCGCGCAGTCAGCCACTCGCTGCTGTGCCAGGTGCCGGGCACCTGATAGACGGTACCTACGGACGCGACAACCAACAGGTCTGCAAACTGTGAGATTATTCCTGGACGAGTGACAGATGGTAGACGACGGCGACGATGGCTCACCTGAACAAATCTGATCCCAAGCTCATGGACCTGCGGTCGGTTCTTGCAGAGGTGCAGCGCTTGCTTGAAGAAAATATTCGCCTACGGTGTCTTTTGCAGGAGCACGGCATACAGATTCCATCGGTGCCGTCCACCACCGGGATTCCCGTCACTATGAGCGCACTGCCAAGTGCTCATTTCCCCGTCTTGAAAGCTGAACAACGAATCGCATTGTTCCGGAGCCTCTTCCACGGGCGCGACGATGTTTATGCAGTTCGCTGGGAGAACACCGACGGGCGATATGGGTACATGCCCAAGGCAGATCGTGACTGGAAGGCCTATCTTCGCGCCAAAGACGAGGACCGCAAGAAGGTTGACCGCCAGACTCGGAAGTTCAGACCGCTGACTGACGAGGTAGTGCGTGGGCACCTCGTCGGAGATCACACCATCGGCATTTATCCGCTGCTGCAGGATGAGACCTGCTGGTTCCTCGCGGTCGATTTCGATAAGAAAACATGGCAAAAGGATGCCCTTGCATTTCTGACCGTATGCTGCGAACTGAACGTACCAGCGGCATTAGAGCGTTCACGCTCAGGAAACGGTGGCCACGTGTGGATCTTCTTCGACCGAGCGATCCCCGCAACCACCGCGCGAAAACTCGGCTGTGCGATCCTGACTCGTGCCATGGAGTCTCGTCACCAACTTGGACTGGATTCCTACGACCGTTTTTTCCCCAACCAAGACACCATGCCAAAGGGAGGGCTTGGCAACCTGATCGCTCTGCCTCTGCAAAAGCTTCCGCGCGCAGATGGAAACAGCGTCTTCCTAGATACGGAGTTTCGCCCGTATGACGACCAATGGACCTTTCTGGCAAGCGTGAAACGGATGCCCGTTTCTGCTGCCGAGGCCGTCGTTCTGGAAGCTCAACGAAATGGAGACCTTATCGGAGTGAGAATCGCCTCTGCGGAAGAAGAGGTACAAGATCCTTGGACGTTGCCACCAACCCGAAAGCGAGCAGACCGTCCAATACCCGGTCCCTTTCCGGTGCAGGTCCAAATTGTTCGCGCCAACCTCTTGTATGTCGAAAAGAAGGACCTCCCTTGCGCGATGCTGAACCGGTTGCTTCGCCTTGGGGCATTCCAGAACCCCGATTTCTACAAGGCACAGGCAATGCGGCTTCCTACTTACAACAAGCCGCGAGTCATCGCCTGTGGCGAGGAACTTGCTGACCACATTGCCCTACCACGCGGTTGTCTGGTGGAGGTCATCGGGCTGTTGAAATCGCATCGCATCAAGCCAATAGTCAGGGACGAACGGTTCGTTGGTCGTCCGATCGAAGTAGAGTTCTCCGGTCGACTGCGCCCGTTACAGCAGGATGCCGTTGACGCTTTCGCGCAGCACGATGAGGGAATTCTCTGCGCTCCCACGGCTTTTGGTAAGACGGCTGTCGCAGCATGGTTGATTGCGTCACGGAAGGTGAACACATTGATCTTGGTGCATCGTCAACAGTTACTGGATCAGTGGAATGCGAGATTGGCAATGTTTCTTGGTCTTCCCGCAAAGTCAATCGGCCAAATCGGGGGAGGCACGGCCAAACGCAGCGGCGGTGTGGATATTGCCATTCTTCAAAGCGCCCATGACAAGGAAGGGGTGAAAGACTTCGTGGCAGAGTATGGTCAAGTGATTGTTGACGAGTGTCATCATCTGTCGGCGTTTACATTTGAGCAGGTGATGAGGCGAGTGAAAGCGAAGTACGTCGTCGGATTGACAGCAACTCCCGAGCGGAAAGATGGACGCCATCCCATCATCTATATGCAGTGCGGCCAGATTCGATTCAAACTCAGCGCCCGATCAATGACGGCAGCTACGCCTTTCGAGCATGAAGTAGTTCCACGGTTGACGGACTTTTCTTTGCCGCCTGAGCAAACCGATAAGACGATTCAGGAAGTGTACGCCGCACTCGTCGATGACCGCGTCCGCAATGAGTTGATTCTTCACGATCTCATCCAGGCAACCGCAGACGGGCGCTCCCCGTTGCTGCTTACCGGCAGGACTGATCACTTGAAGTATTTCGACATGGAGCTTGCTGGCAAAGTGAACAATGTGTTCATGCTGAAGGGTGGCATGGGCAAGAAACAACGAAGATCGATAGCGGAGGCAATTGCGGCTGTGCCGGAGGGCGAGCCAAGAGTCATTCTGGCGACCGGCAGCTACATAGGCGAAGGGTTCGACGACGCTCGCTTGGATACGCTCTTTCTAGCAATGCCCATTTCCTGGAAGGGAACGCTTCAGCAATACGTTGGGCGTCTCCACCGACTTCATGATGCAAAGCGTGTTGTCCGGGTCTACGACTATGTTGATTCTAATGTCCCGATGTTGGCGCGGATGTACGCGCGCCGCCTAAAAGGCTATGCCCTCATCGGCTACACGATCCGGGACACCAGCTACGAAACGTCGTTCCTTCAGCAGCTTGAGCAGCAAGCTCCCAAAGAGCCTTCGATCAATGGAGAAATATGACGAGACGGATCAGTCGCCCGGCGGTTTTGCATCTGCGAAAGCTGAAAGGAGAACTTGGGACAAATCTCCCTTCACTCAGCAGTGCAAAGCTGACGAAGCTGATCGAAGAAGCGGTGGTGGATGCTTACACCGAAGAAGAACAAGCAGTCGGGTTCCTCACGATGATTGAGGAGCATCTAGCGTTGCCGTTCCCTGTGAAGATCCTCGGCGTCGACGCTGACGTGGAGAAGGTCGACATGGCCCTGGATGGCCAAATCGTTGCCATTTGCCGCCGAGGCAAAACGCGGCAGAAGATCCCAATCCTGGACTTGCCTTTGCCAACGCCGACTCCGGCAGGCGTGGAATGGATTGCAGCTTATCGCCGCTGGTGCCGAGGTTCCTGGTGAGCGAATACCAGTACTACGATTTCCGTGCCCTCGACCGCCCGCTGACGAGAAACGAAGCTGTGACCGGATGTGCCGCGACTGGCACGATCGCAAAAGTGGCCCCATCGATGGGCAGAGTTTCCCTTCAATAGCCCTTGGCATCATCAGCTGACATGCGATGGCCGGTCCAAGAGCTCCTGCAGGTGACGTATGCGCCTGGCACTCAACGAACGGGACGGATGATTTTGTTCAAGATCATTGCAAACGCCGCACTACTTCCGTGGTGAAAACTTGCCACTGAAGCCGTGAACATTTCGTCCTGCGTAACGAGATCCCATGCAACCTCATAGCCGGCTTCCAAAGCCAGTTCTCGAATGAATTCACGTTGCGCTCGTCCGTTTCCCTCGCGAAAGGGATGCAAAGCGTTGATCTCGCCAAAGTAGTGCGCGGCGCGTTGACAGAATCCCTTAGAATGCTTTCCTCGCAAAGATTGCTCGCCGGCGAGTTGGTGAAATAGCTTCTGCAGTTCCGGTCCGATGTGCTCCGGTCGAGCGAAAAAGGAATTGCCCTTGGCGATGGGAACCGTGCGGAATTCTCCGGCCCAGGCGTACACATCCTGAAAAACAGATACCGATGGATATGCCTCAAATGATCTGAATCAAAGGATCCGCGAATTGAGTTTTCGTAAAGCTCGAGGAGTCGTGCGAAGAAATGGTCACTTTCAAATTGGCTCAGGCGTTTTGCATCGCGAATCTCGGCAAGGTTGCGGAGGACAGACGTGTCCCCGTAGAGATAGGGATCACCTTGAATGTTGGCTTCTTGGCTCAATCCCGACGGTAGAGGCGCCTAACAGCTGCTGTCAGCTGCTTCACTTCGAGCCGGCCCTCGACGTATTCGTTCGCAAGCACCGTTACTTCCTTGCTAGGAGCCAGGTCCTCGAGTCGTAGTGTGGCGAGCGCTTCGCGCACGCTTCTTTTGCGTCTGGCGCGCGAAGAAGCATCGAGGCGTTTAGGAGGGACGGTCGTAGTGCTCATCAGGGTCCTCTGTCAATGCCCTTATTTTACACCAGCCGACATAAGAAACCACGGACGATCTTTGGGGCTGCCTTAGCCTCAAGGGCCATGACTCTCGGATACGTCGATTCACGTATCCCCCCGCCGCCGTTCGTGTGCGGTTTCGATCTTCTGCGTCATGTGCACGTTGATCTCGTCAAAATGCCAAGGACTAAAATCATGAGTGTCGACACCGACGTCCATGGAAGGCAAATTCTCGCTTTCCGGCAGCCTGCCGTGTGAATGTCCGTAAAGATGCCATGCGCCGTGAGAAGACTGATTCCATACCCTCATTGCATAATGACAAAGGACAATTCGTTGGCCGTTAAGCGACACTTCTGCGAGATCGTTGGGCCAGGAAAACTCATGAATCAGTTTACGCGTGTCTTTGTCGTGATTTCCGGGAACCCCAAATATCTTCTTGCAGCGAATTTGCTTTCGAAGTTCCGCAGCTCGCGCTTTCGGCCCCATACAAAAATCCCCCAGGAAGTACAGAATGTCATTCGCTTCTGCGCAAGCGTTCAGGCGTTCAATAATCGTATGATTCATCTTCTCAACGGCTTCAAAAGGGCGATTGCAGTACCGAATAATGTTCTTGTGCCCCAGATGAAAATCAGCAGTGAACCAAATGTTTGTCATGAACTTTCTCTTTTGGACGTGGAACTCAGCTCATCTGAAATATCGTAGCGCCTTTGGCCGTCCAGCGCTCGCTGATCGATGGAACTGTAACAATTCCTAATCTGTTTGAAGGTGCACCAGTGGCCGATCAGTGTTTGTCTATGGTATGCCGTAAACAAAAAGCTATGACGCCGATGATGGCGCTGGAGGCTGAATGTGGTAAAAATGAACCTATGCAAAATTGGCGCGGGCGAATCAGCATAAACCCGGCTGTCTGCCACGGCCGAGCGTGTGTCCGCGGAACGCGTGTCTTGGTATCCGTCATAGTTGACAACGTTGCGGCAGGTGTACCGCACGAAGAGATATTGCAGAGCTACTCGGCGCTGACGCGCCCGGATATCGATGCGGCATTGGCGTATGCGGCTGAGTTGACACGCGAGGGCACCGTGGATTTGCCGCTGGAAATCAAAGCTTGAACACCAGATACGAAGGAATGGATTTGGCTGCCTCATATCCCTCGTCGGCCATCTCGTTACGCAGCCGCTTCAGAATCCGGGTGACGCCCTTAAACCTGCGTCCGGTAGCCTCATTCAAACGTTTAGTTTGCTGCCGTCACGATAGGCTCAGCGGCCTGCTGATGGTTCAACCCGAGCACTCCCTCGATGACCTTGAGCATTGCGTCGCGCGTTTGCCGGGCATTGCGCAACGTAAAGGCTTTTTCACCGCTTCTCCTGGTCGAAGGCACCAAAATGCCGAGTTGCTCCCAAGACGGATTCTCACGTGAGAACAGATCAACTTCCCGCTCTTCTCCCGTCGCGCCATGCTTGATCACCACCGGCTTACCGAGCTTATCCAGTGTGGAGAAATCCAGGCTTTGCTCGTGCATCTTACGTGCGACTGCAACGTACGCTGAGATGGCCAGCGCGGAATCGACCAGCAAGGTCTCGCGTACCTTCTTGCGACGCGTAATATCCAGTTTTCGCAGCTCGGGGCGAACTTCCGCCAATTTGTTCCAGTACCGGACCGCGTAGTCAACGTCGGCCTGCAGCGCATCTTTATCTTCCGGATTGCAATCACTCCAGTAGGACTCAAACGCCCCGCTTAAGGTGTTGAAGACACACAATCGCGGATTTTTCTTGCTCAACCGGTCGCGGATGGTGTCCACGTTGTCCCGCAGGGAGGGACACTGATCCGCGAGGGCTCCGGCAATCTTGGCGGAGCCAATTCGGTGCCGCCATTTTGAGCGCGTTGGGTCGGCCTTCTTGCCTTCCTGGTTCATGGCGTAAAAAATCCCGTTCTCCTCGCTTGCCGGGACGTTGTAAATGCGCACACTCACTTTGCGTTCGAGATTGAACGAGCTACCCTTCGCAACGCTGTCGGCGGCCTTAAGGATCGCCATGTGGCGGTGGCCCGAGTCCGGGATGGTCGCAGCGCCCGCTCCAATCTTCAGCGAGCGCTTCTGCTCGTCATATTCGAGCACCGTTTCGTCTTTGCGGAAGTTCCAGCTGACCTGACCTAGGTAAGCCTCGCCTTTGACGAGCTGCTCGGCCCAGCGGTCTACTTTCTCGTCATCGAGGATGCGTTTTCCAGTAACGGCATCGATCTCACGTTGCCGATCATGGTCAATCTTGAGGAAGCCCGTTTTGTAGAGCTGCGAGATGTCGTGAGCGGTCACTACCGCGTCGTAACACGGATAGGGGCCATCCTCGGTACGAAACACATTCTCCAGTGAAGTCTGTATTCCCATGTTGGGCCTCTCCAATATATGCGAGTACGAGTATGAGTACGAGCTATTTATATTACAAACACGAGTATCTCATACTCGTACGAATGATGTCAAGCGCGAATTCGTGGGCTGAAAGACGTCTGCCTAAAATCTGTCTTGACATTGTCTGGCATACCCACTAATATTTGAACCTGAAGGAGCCACTATGTCTTCCCGTGCCACGCGCAGTGAAAAGCTTGACCTGCGGCTTACGCCTGACGCCAAAACAGCGTTGCAGACAGCGGCTGCGGCTTCAAATCGTTCCGTGAGTGAGTTTGTCCTTGAGAGTGCATTAGCGCGTGCCGATGAGGCGCTGGCGGATCGCCGCAGCTTTGGACTGAATGCAGCTCAGTGGAAAGAATTCATGGCGGCGCTCGATGCGCCTCCGCGTCCCCTCCCTCGCCTCGAACGTCTTTTGAAAGAGCCTGGGTTCTTTGACGCGGGCACTCGTCAATGAGCGATGCCCGGCGCGTCGAAAAACTCCGACGCGACCACCCAGTAGAGAACTTCGATTGCGGCCGCGAGGAACTGAATCGTTATCTAGTGCGCTATGCCTGGCAGAACCAACAGGCCGGTGCTGCTCAAACGTATGTCGGCCTCGTTGACGCAGTCATCGTGGGCTACCACACTTTGGCGGTGGCAAGCGTGACACTAGAAGATGCTCCTGAACGCTTGACCAAGGGCCTGGCGAAGCATCCGGTGCCCGTGATGCTGCTTGCACGGCTTGCCACTGATCAGCGATGGCAGGGCAAAGGTGTCGGCAAGGCTTTGCTAAGGGACGCGATGCAGCGCACGCTGCAGGCGGCCGAGATCGCCGGGATACGCGCCCTGGCCGTGCATGCCAAAGACGAAGAGGCACGACGCTTCTACGAACACTTTGATTTCGTCCCCTCACCTACAGATCCCATGCACCTTTTCGTCCTGCTCAAAGATGTGCGGCGGATTATCTCGGAATAAACGCCTGAATCGACTTGGGTCGCACCGCCTTTCCCCACATCGCAACAATGAGTCAACCTTTTCCGCTAAGCAATTCTTCGACAACGGGATCAATCTGTTCGATGGTGTCGATTACTGCTTCCCGCACCATTCCGCGCTTCTTCGCCACTGAATCAGGAAGGGTAGTTGCCGCGACAAACTCGCCAGCTTGGCGGTGAGCCTACCACGACGCAAAGCTCGTGGCTTATGTGACGCGTACTACCTAGAACGAGAATGGCGGGACTGGTGGGTAAAGAGTGGAATGCCTGAGCTCGGCTTTCCCGGTAAGGCATTCGTAGGGTTCTGCAAGAAGCGGCATGAATTCAACTCGAACGCCTAGAATACGGAGCGATTTCCCAACCCATAATGCAACCCACAAATTGCGCTCTCTTGTGCGGCTTCCGCGTATTTTGGCAGTCCCCGCGGTCTTGTAAGCGTTGTTGTAAAACCTCTTAACGCTAGTCTGATAAGGGCGAGGTCGGTGGTTCAAGTCCACCCAGGCCCACCATTCCTACTCACCATCCATACTTCCAATAGATTCGCATTCGCTTCGTTTGGTTTCGTGAAACCTGAACTAGGGCGTCGAAGGTTTCTGTGCTGCCGATGGCGGAATGGCGAATTTGGAGTCGTCCACGGGAACATTCTGTTGAAGCTGCTCGACCTGAATGGTGAATCGGTTGCCGGGGCGCGCAAGTATCCAGCGGAATGGCGCCTTCACGCCATTCGCATTGCGATAATCCGCATAGTCGATCTGCGTTGGGTTACGGCCGAGAGGAGTTTCGGCGTAGCGCACGAGTCGCAGCAGCAGGCCCGATTCCTTGTCCAGATACAAGCGGAGCGGCGGTTGGCCCTCGGTGCGGCCGGCAACCAGGTAAGTGTCATGACCATCGATTTTTTCGCCAATGTCGACGCGGAATTTCTCATACAGCGTCTTCAGGTGCGCCGGCAAGTAAAGATCGGCATCGATGCGTGCGACGGCGTTTTCCGTTGCCGACATCGTGTGCACACGCCCGGGAACACTGAGCCATCCCTGTTTCCCATCAAAACCAGTGAAACTGTCTCCGCCCTGGAGATGCATGACCGAAAGCCGCTTGTCCGGAGCCTTCGAATAAACATCGACGGGAAAATGCTGGCCGCCGAATGCAGTGATCGTTCCCTTCTGCACGCGGCTCGTGATTTTCTGGAGCGCATCGGCCCCGCCGATGGCGACGAGATACTTGTCGAGTAGCTGCTCCGCACTCGGCAACATGGCTTTTGCCTCGCCGGGCTTTTTCTCTCCTGCGGCTGCCGGCTTGGCTTCTTCGTCAGTGATGATGGGTGTGGCCACAGGATCTCTTGAGCCGCGGTGGCAGGAATAGCAGGTAACTTCTCGATGGCCCTCGAAGTTGTCTTTATTGATCGCCATCATCATGTTGATCATCTTCCGCGCGGTGACTTTAGGCTTTTTGTCGTCTTTTTCGTTCGCATGCGCGACGTGGCAGTATTCGCACTCGACGCCAAGAGAAGCGGCAATGAACTGCATCGAGGGGATCACCTGATCGGCCGGGATTCCCTTGAGAGCTTGAATATTCTTGAACTCTTCCTCCGCGAGTTTAGGCCCCGCCGGGGCCGCCGGCGCATTCGGTACAGTGGACTGCGCCCAGGCCTCGGCAATCGCCAGCAAGAGGCCCAGCGATGTTCCGCAGACGGCAATCCAGAGTTGCTGACGATTCCCATTCATCGAATTAATCCTCGCAGGTGATGTAACGAAAGTGCGCGCGGTACGGTTACAAGAAACTGCTAAATCCTTTGGAATGGAACGCAAGATCAGGCGCTGATTTCGCCGCCCTTCGCGAGCTCCGTAATGCGGTCAGCGGCGCGGAAGGCCAGCGCCTCAATGGTCATGGTGGGCTGGCCGCGGCCGGAAGTCACCAGGCTGCTGCCGTCGCAAAGAAAAAGATTCTTGACGTCATGCGTCCGGTGGTCCGAATTGATCACCGACGTCTTCGGATCTTTTCCCATGCGGCAGGTGCCGAGAAGATGCACGGCGAACTGCTGCTCCCTTGCCGGAAAACTCCACTTTTTCTGCGCGCCGGCAGCGTCAAAGATTTCATGAGCGCGTGCGAACATCCAATTCCCAAGCTTCAAATCATCAGGATGATCCGTGTAGGTCAGGCGGAGCGCGGGCAGGCCCCAGGCGTCCTTCAGGTCGGGATCGAGCGAGAAGCTGTTGTTTTCGAGAGGCAGGGACGTGCCATGGCAGAAGATTTCCATAGTACGGTTGAAATCCTGGGCGAGAGCGGCCTTGAAGACCTTGCCCCAGCGGGGCGTTTCGGGCGGTAGACCGCCGAAAGCAAAACTGATGGGTGTGAAATCGAAGCGCGCATCAAGCCCGCCCCCGCCGTAGAATCCAACTTTCTGTGGATCGAGTTCGTAGAAATCGTGCATCACGCGGCTGACGGCGAATCCCTTGTAGTCATTGAGCGGATGCTCGAACTGGCCGATTACCACGCCACCGCTGTTAAGCATCAGATATTTTCCGACGATGCCGCTGGAGTTCGCCAGACCGTTGGGAAATTGTTTGTTGGCAGACAGCAATAGCAGGCGCGGGGTCTCTGCGCCGTTCGCGCAAACTACCACAGCCTTGGCTTTCTGTAGATGCGTGTTGCGCTTTTCATCGAAGTAGATGGCGCCGGTTGCGCGGCCATGGGCGTCCGATTCGATGCGATGCACGTAGGAGTTGGGACGAATCTCGCAGCGGCCGGTGCGCTCCGCCATTCGAATGGCGGTGGCCAGCGAACTGGATTTCGCGCCGACTTCGCAGCCGAAGGAGAGACAAAAACCACAATTGATGCAAGCGCTTCGTCCCGCTCGCGCCTGAGAAAGAATCGCCATGGGTGCCGGGAAAGGATGCCAGCCCAGCTTGCGCGCGGCACGCTCGAAAATCACGCCGGAAGATTTCACCGGCAGCGGAGGCATCGGATAAGGCTTCGACCGCGGCGGATCAAAGGGGCTGGCGCCGGCAAGGCCGGAAACACCGATTTCCCATTCCACTTTCGTATAGTAGGGCTCGAGGTCCGCGTAGGTGATCGGCCAATCCATCAGTCCTGTGCCGGAAACCGCGCCGATCTTGCTGCGCTCGATGAAATCGATTTCGTGAAATCGCCAGAAATTCGCCGTGAAGTGCACGCTGGTCCCGCCGACGC
>WNGJ01007283.1_pt1 | contig 11766 bp, 4 predicted proteins | sample 5400611 | NCBI WGS metagenome assembly WNGJ01 (sample SAMN13153375, study PRJNA577476) | soil metagenome | isolation source: 40 cm soil or saprolite under Garry oak tree replicate 1 | place: USA:California | collected 2016-06-15 | reverse complement strand
CCGCGGGCGACTGTTTAAAAACGGTACCTTCCTCAGCTTGATCGGTCTCCTGCTTTCTCACATTCCTTAGTCTTAGCCTGGGATACCGGAGTTGAAGATTTCGAATTGTGGCTTCAGCCTCATCCTGAGGCCTTCTGAGGAAATTGGGAATCTTCAGTGGGTCTTCACCAAGCGAGGCGACAACGAGATTCACAACTGTACCTGGGGCAACACGCCTGTGCCGCGGCGGATTTGTTCTAACCACATTGCCAACCGGCCGACAATCCTCTTGTTGCTCGGTGGTTCCGACTTTCAGATGTCTGTCATTGATTCTCCTGGCCGCTGTTTGTTGCTGGTCGTCGGTCGTATCCGGAACCTCTGTCCCCCTTTCAATAACGAGATCAATAGCGGAGCCGCGGGCGGCAGGCGTGTCAGCGCCGGGCGTTTGACTAACTACGATGTACTCCGGCTTAGTCTTTTTCGCAGTTACTTTTCCTGGAACAAACCCTGCTGCCTGAATCGCACTCAGCGCCTGTGCACTATTCATATTCAAGACATTGGGCACGGTTCCGTCAGCCGGCGGGATTGGAGTTGGTCCAGGCGGCCCGGGTGGAACTGGAGGCGGCTTCGGACCACCATCTACAGGGCGCGGAGGTGGTTCAACATAGTGTCCTTGCGTGATTGATCGAGCATTTGTTGCCTTTTCTCCATGTTTGAATGCTTCGGGTTCGAGTTGCAAATAGGTGGCGGCTAAGGCTGCGGCCAATTGCGGATTTTCTTTTTGTATGAGCAGAGCCAGAGGGTAATAGGAAGCAGGCTGTTCGGGTCGAGTCTTGAGGGCCATCCAATAGTTTTCTTTGGCCGCCTCTTTGTCGCCACGGTCATCGAAGAGATCGCCCAGGTTGAAATACGCTTCGGCAAAATCCTTATGTGCGGCTATAGCCTGCTTTTGTTGGCGCTCAGCCTTGTCATACTCTGCGTTTGCCTCTGACGCGTTCCCCTCGAGTTGGGCCACGTTTCCTAGTCCCTGATAAGCTCTACCCAAATCGGTTATCGGAAATGGATATTGCGAATTAGCCTGCGGCACAGACTCCAGCTGGCGAGCTGCGTTCTCATAACTTGTCCCGGCCTTCTCGTGATCTTGCTGGATCTCAATATTGCCTTCGGCTATGTAGGTCTCGGCAAGATTCGTCTGAATAGTCGCGCCCACGCGTGGGCCAGGTTGCCCGCTGGTGTTAACCTGCGTTGATTGGGACGCCAAATTATAACGTTCCCTCGCTGCTTCGACTCGCTTCGAGGCTTCGACAGAGTCTCGCTGGTCCATCGCGATCGTGGCGTAGTCAAGATTCAGATTTCCGTAGGCATTTTGCGCAGCAATTGATTGTGAGTCGGTGGCGGAAAGTCTACCCAGCGTCGTTTCGGCAACGTCCAACTTTCCAGTCAGGCGATAAGCTTCAGCTTTGTCCACTTGAAACGTTTCCTGTCCGCTTCCTGATGGGACTTCCTTCTCGTATGCGAAAACAGCCTGCGCAGCCTGGCCCCAATCGCTATAAACATTTCCGAGAACTGCATTGCTGCCGGCTTCGTTTCTAAGGACGGCGCCTTCCCGGGCCTGCTTAAAACGTTGGCTTCTTTGTTCCACCGTCGTGAAGTGAGGAATGATATTTTGGGCTGAGTAGGTAGGTTGCGTCGTTAAGATGACATTGTTGGTCCAATCGAGCACTGAAAGCACGTGGCTATCCAACGCTCGTGCCTGACGATCAAGCGCGCTGGTAAACGTCATCTCTTGCAGTGTTCCAATCTCTCCTGTTTGAGTCGATGACCCGAGCGTGTCTTGCGCTGGGAGCGGAGCGGACGGCTGCGGTTTTGGAGTTAGGTCAGGCCTGACAGTGACGTTAAGCGGCCAGTCCAACTGGAACTGAGTGCAGTTCGGCTCACTCTTGCAATCCAAACAGATAGCGTAAATATCTGCTCTGTATTGACCGGGGGAGAGTTGGGTCGCATCTATTCGGACGGTTGCCTCTACCGGAAGACTGACGTGCGGCGGAATCTCCGCCTGCTGCTGGACAGCGAGGTGTAGCCAGCTCGTATTCGAGATGCGAAACTCAAAGTAGTGTGTGCGCCGGCAATCATTCAAGACATGATAGGTACCGCTGAAATCCGTGACCTGTCCGGTTTTAACGTCCAGAGTATGGCCGGTTTGTACTTGCGCGGAAACCGCATGAGCAAAGTCGGTAACAAGTGGAAAGGTCGATCCAGAACCCGAACCCGTTAACTCCGCGATTTGAGTATTAGTCTGTTCTAACCCGGCCAGCGTAAATGTGCCCTTCTCAAAATGGAGCGATCCCTCGATGAGGATTACTGTGGGACGCTGCTCACCTTGCGTGACGTCCAACTGATATTCCGTTCCGGTAGCGCTTAAACGCACATACGTAGAGTTTGAGTTAAAAGAGCCTTTGACTTTTACCCAGATTTTCCCCCACCAGCTAATGGTCGAAGAAATGCCAACCTTCGAATTGGCTTTAACAATTACCTCGTTGTCCCGCTCGGAGACTGGAGCATCAAGGAATAAGAGAGTCACGTCAGTAGCATCAAAGGTTTCAATGATGTCATTCCGATAGAGAAACATTCCGGCGCTTACGGAATCGGTTTTACCGCTGCCTGCCCGCGTCACCGTTGCCCTGTTTCGATCTGCTTCGCGCTGTTCCAGATCGTTTATGACAATACTCTTAACTACTGCTGCCGGTGTCGACAATAGCGCTCGAGCAGGGCGACTCTGACCCTGGGTGTAGGGCGCCAGCACCAAAACCATTAAAGGCAAGCTGAGGAACAAGGCCTTCCGGCTCAACATGTTTTGCTGTCGATTATTCATTGATGCGACTCCTTTAACCTGGCTTCAGGATAGCCTTCTTCCGCATCTTTCCAGTTAGCCAGTAAGCGAGGAACGGTGCAGCCAAATGGTAGGACTTTAGGATGAACAGACGTTCGTTCTTGTAAAGTTGGAAAGCGATCAGCAGATAGATCACATCAACCGTGAATAATAGTCCGGGGATATCAAGCTTCTTCTTATGTTCCCCCAGCGGTAAGGTCAGACTGCTGCTGAAGACGTATCTGAAACGTGCCTGGACCAGGGCGCCAAAACCAGCCATGAACGCGACAATAAAGAAATCGTAAGAGGACGGCAGTAATCGAATATAGATATCACTAAGAATATTTGATATGACGTTGGCATGAATCTCCGTACCGTATCTCTGCTCACCCTTTAGCACATTGAACGAGTGGTCCGGATCCTTAAAACCCACCAGCACGATCTTTCCGGCGTAATCGCGAAGATAATCGTCTTCTCCGCGCCGCGAATACACATCCCGATAGGAACGCGTGGCATCATTGAGCCTGGACCGCGTCACCAGGTCATAAGGAAAATCGTAGACTGATTGGCTGTTCTCATACACAGGAATTGATTGGATCAGCTTGCTATCCGAGCGCAGTTGCACCTCCTGCCGGCTTCCGTCAAAAAACAACCTAACCCCTGGGCCCTTGAACTTGACAATAGCCTGCAGACCCAGAGAAGGAACCACTGCTACCTCTTGTCCCTCTTGAACTGAAGAACTGTTTCTTACCGGCTGACCCAACTGGTAAACGCGAACGAGACCACCTCGCTGACCCCCGACATCTGTGTTTCCCCATCGATCGCCAACCGCGCCCCTGAGCTTCTCAGCGATGTCTTTTACCGTATTACCTTCTTCGTCGAGAGCTTTCGGCAGTATCACGTACGTGCCCTGCGCCGCCGCACGCTTGATGGCCTCCGCGAATTGCTCGTCGTAGCTGGGATTAGGATCGTCAACAAGAAGGTCGAAAACAATAACTTTAGCCCCGGCTTTAGTAAGGGCATCGATCAGTGGTCCATGATATTGCCGCCAACTCGGACCGGGTTGGCCCAGTTCGCCGTTATTACCCTCATCGGCCAGGATGAGACGCACATCGGGACTGAATTTCTTGGTGACATACTGGTCCATGTACGGAATAAATTTAGTCTCCAGCCAATCATCTACCTGAAAAGGAAAATTGAATAGCCCGACATAGCCCAGCATAAAGATAATGAACGTTGCCAACAACGAGGCGAGAAAAGTCTTGTTCCATTTGATGATTTGATCATCGACGGCAGTGATTTCTTGTTTCTCGCGAGCGATTGCCGCGTTTGCCTCGTGAAGGGTGTCCGGCGCGCCCTCTTTCGTCTTCGCTTGCCAGGCCGCTATATTTGTCTCACGGGTTTTCCTGACTGCTTTCAGTCGGTTGACGTTTTTTACCGCGGAGGAGTTAAAGAGCCTTAACAATCGACGGGCAAAACCTGAGTGCTGCTCAAGATCGAAAATGATTCCTGTGGGCGAGCGCATGAAGAGCACCGGTGTGGCAAATGCCAGCGGCTCCTTGATATCCATATGGATTCGGTTGCGTGCGTGAGAGATGGCCATGTCCACCTGGCCGCGGTTCGCGCCCTTACAAAGCTTGAGGTAAAACTCTTTCGCAAATGTGAGCGCAGCGTCATCGGAGATTGGGTATTGCATAGCAACTACTGCCGGTATGCCTCGAACGACCAGCTGCGGCGCCAGACCTGCAAGTTGAATGGTGGCGGATGTTTCAGCGCCCTGACAGGAATTCAGCACTATTAGTTTTAGCGAAGGGTAGGTTCTGAAGAAGTCTGCAAAAGCATCGGCGGAGATAAGATCGCGCCCGCCGCTTTCGGAATTGATCACCAGGTATCCCTGGTCCGACTGAAATATCCCGTGTCCGATAAAATGCAGAATGTGATACTCCTCCTCGACCAGCGCGCGACTGATTAGTGAGCGAGTAACCTTCCCTTCGAGCACGCGGATCCGAGCGGTCTCTAAGTCTCCCAGGGCCCCCGAGATGATTCCTTTCTCTTTTTCTACGTCTAAACCGGAACCTTCGGGAATCAGCACCAGGACATTAACCGGTGGCGTGATTTTTAGTGATCGGATCGGTTCAAACAAATCTATGTAACGCGTAATGGGAGTTTTGCCGGATGTAGATAGGAAACAATTCGTTCTTTGATCGTAGAGGAACTCCCAAGGCAGCGCCGCTATCTCAGGTGGGGAGAGTATGAGCCTGATGCGCATGCCTTTTTCATCATCACGAAGTACCTCCCCCAGGCTCACACGCAACATGTCTCCGATGCTGTCATGGAAAAGGCATTGATGTAGCGAGACACCGAAATTCATCGGCAAATCGCTGCCCTCAAGTATGTGCTCGACGTCCTTCAGCTCAGCGACAATTTTCAGACAGTCTGATGGTAAGGTGAAAACTCCCGCCGCCTCTCCCATCGTTTCGGACTGCGCTTTGACGCGATAGTTCTCGCCAAGCTTGCTTTCGATATAGAGATCGAAATTCTTGTACTCCATGGCTACCTCAGACGCAGATTACTTATGAATCTGACACAAAGGCCGTTCGACTATGCTCCCGAGTCGATTATGTGAACGTTTTCAGTCGACCCGTTTGTCAACTCAATTTCAGGAATGGTTCTTCAGGTAGATTGAGTGTGCAACATCAAAACGATAAGTTGTGAAAGTTGATCCACGCCACAAATCAAGGTGAAGAGTTAGTTTTGGCGAACGCGTGGGCGAATTGCGGAGCGCTTGAGAACGCAACTCGCGTCAGTCGATAAAGTGACGGCGAGGACTTTATGTTCATAGCGTTCGCAAAGTCAAGAGTTTGGGGAGGGAAAGTGACAGCGGGGCTTTACGCTCGCGGCGACTGGGACTCAAGGATCACCTTCAACGCTAGTGACAACATTGCGTGCCATTTATGATGGCCCTCGGTTCCCTCGCAGGTCGTCCGGAAAAAAGTTTTCCTTGCAAAAACAAAAGGCCGCCGGAGGTAATTCCAGCGACCTTTGTCCAATCTGGCTCCCCACAGTGGACACTCTTCGCAACTTTTTCTACGCGCTTACGGCGGACATGAAGTTAACCTTTGAACTTCTGAGGCAGGGTCCACTAGCTGGCTAACACGACTCCAAAGCCTGCATTATCTTAGGGAGCCAGGCTCATTCGTATCGCAGCGCCGCCAGCGGATCTACTTTCGTCGCGCGGCGCGCAGGCAGGTAACACGCCAGCAACGCAGCGATCGTGAGCAACGCAGCAGTGAGACCAAACGTAAGCGGATCAGCCGCGCTCAGGCCAAAGAGCAAACTCTTGAGCAGCCGCCCTATTTTCGTGATTACCAGGATATGGTGTTGGCGTGCTATCGAGTTTTTTCTGTGGGCGCGGTCTGGTCCTCTCCTGTGGTTGACAAGGGAGTCGTGTATTTCGGGAGCACGGATGGATTCTTGTACGCACTTCAATAAGATCGATTTGACAGATGACCTCGATGTCGAAAGCTCCCTGAGTTGTGATGGAAGTGAACGGTGAGACCTCGCGCTTCTGTAGCTCCCGTTTGCCGGAGCCTTGAATTTCGCTGTACATGTGATGACAGCCCATTCCGATCAGCGACACCAGTACGAGCAAACTCAAAACTTTTTCATCGTTAGTTCCTCCTTAATCATTCAGCGCCGGCTCGGCTATCATTTACGTCGCTCGTACTCGAGCGTGCGAGTCGTGTTTTCCGTCACGCTCGGTACAGGCTCACCGAGGTTCGAAGCCTGCGGCAGGCGAAGATCCTGATCAACCGGCGGCAGCGAACGTTTCTTGCTCTCCTGTGCGCCTGAGAGCTTCGACAGGTTTTTCACCAGCATGAATTCTGTGAATCCGACGAGCACAAACATACAGACTATGAACAAGCCGATGAAGTCCTCAGCGAAGCCGGCTTTTTTAAAGGACAATGCTCCGCCAAACATAAGTCCCAGACCAATCACGCCGAGCAGAGTGATGGCTGTGAGAAACGCCGCAATAGAGCCGGTGCTCGACTGAGTTCGCGTTCTCACATCGAAGCCGCACCGATTGCAATAACTCAGTCCCTGCACGAGCTGCGTGCCGCAATTTGCGCAGTACATATAAAACTCCTTTCCCCTACCTTAGATCATCGAGGATGATAAGTGAACCAAAAGTAAATGGCTTGTCCGACACCAATAAAGAAACCGATTATTGCCCCAAAAAGTTCAATCGTTTTTAGGTGATGCTGGGCTACGGACAGAACGAGCTCCTCGAGTTTCTCGATGGGATAATCGGAAACTTTCCGGCGGACAAGGCCGCCCACGTCGAATTCGGCGATGGCGACCGGGAGCCGTTCCCTGGCGGCTTGCGTGATTCTTTCCCACCAAAGCCGCGCTGGCGCGTTGCAACGCGGTTGGTGAAACGTGGTCGCCGAGCCTGCCGATCGGCGCGATCAGCAGCCGCTCGATTTGTGCACTCAGGATCGCGTTGATCGTCCGTGCAGTTTGGTCGCGCGAAAGGAGACCCAACAGACTTCGCGTCAGAAATTTCTTGGCCTGTTCAATCGATCTTGAATCGAGTTGCTCCATGACTGAGCCAATGGTTTGTGGAAATGGCGATCAATCGCATCCGAGAAGTGCATTGATACTGACGTGAACAGGACTTCGCTGCGGAGCATCTCATGTAACCGATTATGCGCGAATTATCTGGCCTGAGGCTGCTCCCGTCAAATAGACAATCCTGTACTTTTGAAGCGGATGAGGTCATCCCGATCTTTAGGTCTGGCGCTGTCGGCCAAGAGTCGCGCTCAAGTCCAAAATCTCAAAAATTAAAAAATGATGTGTCCGGAGTTAGCCACGATCCTTGAAGGGGACGGCGGCACCCGCGACAACTCAGGCGCACCCCGCGCTACGATTCCCCCAGCTCAGTTCGTGGGTCACGAACGTTTGGAGGTTTGGAGATAATGGAGATAGTTTTGAGATCAGAACGAGAAAGTGAATTTTTCTGTTAGCGATCCCCGAAGCATCTCCACGGACCTCCACATCCCCAGGCGAGTCAAAATTGGGGGGCTTGACAGCGGGTTTATAGTTGCCGTCGCTCAGCCAATTCGGAGCGTTTGACATCGAATGCGGGTATCAAAGCGGGTACAAAAGAAAATGGGGCAGTCCAAAACCGCCCCAATTCATTGATAGGAATGGCTCCCCACACTGGACACTCTGCGCAACCTCTTCTACGTACCGAGTGTGGAGATGAAGATAACCTTTGAACTTCTGGAGGCAAGGTTCATTAGCTGGGTAACGCTCAAACAGGTGGCGAATGACAAAACATTTCCGATCTGCCTACCGCGCCTCGGCTGCAAGTAATGAGCCGGCTTGCTGGCCTGAGCTATAAGTTTATCCGCGGCTCGATAGCGCTCCGTTGCCGGCAACTACAATCATCGGCGGATTTGGAACGATTCTCGTAAATCCAGAAGGGTGGCATCACTATTGATCTTGCGTGCATTTGGCAACTATTAGAGTGATGTCGTCGTGCTGTTCGTAAGGACTGAAATGCTGGACGTCGTCAACAATCGACGCAAGCAGGGCCTCTGGTGACAAGTCACGGTTTCGCCGCAAGGCTTCAATCAGACGCTGTTCTCCAAATTCGTCTCCGGCATTGTTGAATGATTCAGTTATGCCATCAGTGTATAGTGCGAGCGTGTCTCCTGAAAAGATCTCGCGCTCGGCAATCGAGCAATCCCACTCACTGAAGAGTCCCAGTACTGTGCCTGTGGAATCGAGCCGCTCCAGAGTGTTATCGCTTCGGAGGAGAAGAGCGGAAAGATGCCCACAATTTGCATAGCGCAAGCGCCGTGTTCTGTCGTCGTATTCAGCAAAGAAGAGCGTAGCATAGGCGTTATCCGGCGTGTTTTCGTAAAAGAGCTTGTTCACTGAGCGCAAGAGCCGCTGCGGCTGATCCCAGGCGATTACACACTGACTGCGCAGGTTCGCCTGCAAATGGGCCATCAAAAGTGCCGCAGCGATTCCTTTCCCTGAAATGTCGCCAATCACTAGCCCAAGCTGTTGTCGACCCAAATTGAGAAAATCGTAGTAGTCGCCGCCGACCTCGCGAGCCTGAAGGCAAATACCCGCATAGTCGAGCGTGCGAAGTGCCGGCAGCGTTTGCGGGAAAAGCCTTGCCTGTACCTGTTTTGCAATTTCGAGCTCCTGGGCGGCGCGGCGTTCCGCTTCCAGCTTCTCGGCAACAGCGCGGCGTTGCGCATCGATTCCCTGGCTCACTTCGTCACGGCCCATAAGGACAAAGCAGTTTCCGTCCGGGTCTTCAAACCGGGTGAAGGTACCGCCCCAGGGTGTTGCCTGCGGCGGATGATGGAAGCGAACCCCGCTCTCGCGCCATTGGTGGAACTTGGCAGTTACGTCCTCAGTCACAAAAACGACGTCCCTGTTTCGACCGATGAGCTTGTATTCGTCGGAGTCGGGCCGGGGAGTAACAAGCGCAAGGATCGCGATGCCATCTGGAGGGGCAACCGCTACCCAGCGATCACCGGATTCATTACGAACGTCAATGAACAGATTGAACCCAAGCTGGTCCAGGTAGAATCGCAGGCTTCGATCCTGATCGCGGACCAGGATCGTAACGTGGTGCAGGCTAAGATGAAGCTGTCGATCCGGGCGATCACTGGATTGATCCAGCCGATGTGATGAAGCAGAGTTGCTCATGGCTAAGGATTATAAAAGCGGAAAGCCGTTCGGGCATAATACTGTTGATCTTCGCACGATGTCGCCGTTGAGGTCTTCATTGGACAAGGTCAATCCATTGGGCTAAGGCAATGTAGAACTTGCCGCGCAGATTCTCTAACACGTACACATAGAACATGAATTGGCTCCCCACACTGGACACTCTTCGCAACTTTTTCTTGATGCCAACTACGGAAATGCTCTCTGTGCTTCAAAGGGTGTGTGACGTAATGTTGTGAAAATCCAACTCCGGGATTATGACTCCCCTCGCGGCACTCTAGTTAACTTAAACAAGATCTTGAGGTTTCCACAACGGCGGTTTTTCGGAGTTTTTATATGAACTATATGGAGTTATTTCCAGTATTGATGCTTCTATCTAAATCCCGGTCACAATACGGTCACAAAGGATTTCAGTCAGAAGGCTCAGTTTATGGTTTCGGCGTAGCCTTGCGCGCCTGCTTGGCCTTCTTGATCGCTTCTTCTAAATCGGCCTTCGAACTGGGATCAATCTTGAGGGCGGTGTCGAAGTCCTGCTGTGCTTCCGCGTCTTTTCCTTGTTTTAGTTTAATCAACCCTCTGAGTCCATATAAATTTGCGCTCTGAGGCTTAAGCTCGATAGCCTTGGTGGCATCGGCTATGGCTCCGTCCGTGTCGCCTTTTTCGCCTCGCGCGTAGCCACGGTTGGCATACGCATTAACGTCCTGGGGTTTAAGCTCGATAACCTTAGTGTAGTCGGCTATCGCTCCGTCCCATTCGCCTTTAGCGAATCGAGCATTGCCACGGTCGAAATAAACTCCGTCGTACCGAGGGTTAAGCTCGATAGTTTTCGTGAAATCGGCTATGGCTCCGTCCGTGTCGGCTTTAATGTTCCGCGCATTTCCGCGGAGGTAATACGCGTCAGCGTTTGCAGGGTTAAGCTCGATAGCCCTCGCGCAGTCGGCTATCGCTCCGTCATTATCTTCTTTAACGAATCGAGCAAGTCCGCGCGCGAAATGCGCTCCTTCAAACCGCGGGTTAAGCTCGATGGTTTTCGTGTAGTCGGCTATGGCTCCGTCATTGTCGCCTTTCTTGTGCCGCGCACCTCCGCGGCTGAACCAGGCATCATCGTATGTCGGGTCGATCCTGATCGCCTCAGTGTAATCGGCTATCGCTTTGTCCAGTTCGCCCTTAGCCTCTCGCCTGACACCTTCTCCGACCATTATGGTAGCGTTGGTCCGGGCGGTGAGCTCCCACCGGTCGGTCTGCCCATAGGCGACTCCAACTGAGAGAGACAGGACGAGGAGTATCAATAAAGAGAAGCAGCGCATATCACCTCCAAAGTGCGAGCGGTTGTTATGGGAAGCGGAGCAGTCCAACCATCAGGTTGACTGCATTCCCGCAAAGAGTCTGACAAGACGATTCACGGCTTCGGCGTAGTCTTGCGGGTTTGCTTAATCCTGTTGGCCGATTCTTCAATCCCGGGCTTCAGTGTAGCGTCAAGCTCGATGGCTTTCTTGAGGTCTCGTTCGGCCTCTTGATCCTGCCATTTGAACAGCAGTGCTAATCCCCTAAGTGCGTAGGCTGGAGCAAATTTAGAATCAACTTCGATGGCTTTGGTGTAGTCGGCAATCGCTCCGTCATCATCACCCTTGCCGTGCCGGGCAGCACCGCGAACGTAGTAAGCCAACGCGTAACGCGGATCGATCCCAATGGCTTGAGTGGAGTCGGCAATGGCTCCGTCATGATCGCCTTTGGCATATCGTGACATGCCGCGGAAGCAGTAAGCATACGCGAATTGCGGATTAAATTCGATGGCTTTGGTGTAATCGGAAATCGCTCCGTCATGATCGCCCTTAGCATTCCGGGCAACACCGCGACTGTAGTAGGCCAACGCGAATTGCGGATTAACCTCGATGGCTTTCGTGTAGTCAGCCATCGCGCCATCAAGATCGTCCTTACCGTCTCGTGCGTCGCCGCGATTCTCGTAAGCCGACGCGTTACGGGGATCGATCTCGATGGCTTTGGTATAGTCAGCAATGGCTCCATCGTAATCGTGCTTGTTATATCGGGTAATGCCGCGATTCACGTAGTCCGCGGATGTCGTGGGCGTTTGGCCTTGAACCGGCCAAACCACAACAAACAAGACAACCAGCAGTGTTAAATGTGTAGCTCGTTTCATTGGGGCA
>WNGJ01024422.1_pt1 | contig 11770 bp, 8 predicted proteins | sample 5400611 | NCBI WGS metagenome assembly WNGJ01 (sample SAMN13153375, study PRJNA577476) | soil metagenome | isolation source: 40 cm soil or saprolite under Garry oak tree replicate 1 | place: USA:California | collected 2016-06-15 | reverse complement strand
CGCCGCTCCTTTCCCTGAGGCCTCATCGTAGGCGGAACCATCCTGCGCCGCCCTCTCGACCAGCTCCCTTGCGCGGCTGGCTGACATCCCGACGTCAGCCGGCCTTATGCTCGGCAAGATCGGCGTCTCGGCGGCCGCAACCGTGCTTCTGATCGTGGACGTCGGCCAAGGCAAACACGATGACCTTCCGCAGGAGCCGTCCAAGCCCCTTCGGCTTGCCCTCCACCCCCTGGTCCCGGCCAAGCCTGACCAGGTCTGGTCCAAGCGGTCTCTCGGAGTGTGGGGTCGACCAGTGACGCCGGAGCGTGTGGCCCAGCTTGGAGGGGACCTTCGACCCTGGTCGCCTGTACTCGCCAGAGGTAGGTAGGTGACGAGCGACGAACGAGGAGGAGCGTGACGTCATGGCCGAGACACGCCGCCTGGACCGGCTGACCGCCCAGGATCTCCTGATGGTGTGGCCGGACGATTTCGGCTGGCCGGAGGACATCGGCGCGCTCGCCATTCTGGACGGCGCCCGGCTGCTGGACCGCGACGGCCGCGTCCGGATCGAGGCGGTCCGCCGCCAGCTGGAGCCGAGGCTGCCCCTGGTGCCTCGCTTCCGGCAGCTGTTGTACCGGCCCCGGCGGGGGCTGGGCTGGCCGCTGTGGGTCGACGCGCCAGCCTTCGACCTCGCCGACCACGTCCGGGTCCACCCGCTGGCCGCTCCCGGCAACGAGGCCCAGCTGCTGGCGGCGTGCGAGCAGCTGCGTCGGCGACGGCTGGATCCGTCGCGGCCGCTGTGGGAGCTGTGGTTGCTGGCTGGCCTGCCGCAGGGACGGGTGGGCCTGTTCCTGCGGGCCCATCACGCCATCGCCGACGGGATCTCGGGGCTGGCTGCCTTCGGCGCGCTGCTGGACCTGACCGCCGACACGCCCGCGTCGGTCCCATCGCCGTGGACGCCGGCACCGATCCCCTCCGCAGGCCAGCTGCTCCACGACAACCTGCGCCGCCGCCTGCGGGGGCTGGGTCGCGGGCTGTGGAGCCTGACCCATCCGATCGGGATGGTGCGCGGCGCCGGGCGCACGTCGCCGGTCTGGCGTGAGTTCTTCGCCGAGCGTGCCCTCCGCACCAGCCTCAACCGCCCGATCGGCGCCGACCGCCGGCTGGCCATCGTCCGCAGCCGCCTGGAGCTCGCCAAGCAGATCGCGCACGCCCACCACGCCAAGGTCAACGACGTGGCCCTGGCGGCGGTGGGCGGCGGTCTGCGCCGCCTGCTGGCCAGCCGTGGGGAGCCCGTCGGGGACCTTGTCCTGCGGGTGTCGGTGCCCATCTCCCTCCACCAACAGCAGCTGGGGCAGGCGAGCGGCAACCAGGACGGGTGGATGGTCGTGCCGCTGCCGCTGGGCGAGTCCGACCCGGTTCGCCGGCTGGGCCTGATCGCCGCCGAGACGGCCGCGCGCAAGCAGCAGGCCCGTCCGCAAGCAGGGTCGGGGGTCATGAGCTTCGCCGTCGTGCAGCGCGCCTCTTACCGGCTCCTCGCCCGCCAGCGCTACGTGAACCTGTGGGTGACCAACGTCCCGGGCCCGCCAGTGCCGCTGTATCTTGCCGGGGCGCCGCTGCTGGAGCTGTTCCCGGTGGTGCCGATACTGGGCAACCTGACGCTGGGGGTCGGGGTGTTCTCCTATGCCGGGCAGCTCAACCTCACCGCGGTCGCCGACCGGGACACCTGCCCCGACGTGGAGGTGTTCGCCCAAGGCGTGCGCAGCACCCTTGACGAGCTGGCGCGGTCGGTGCTTGCGTCCGCTTCGTGAGGAGGACGTGCGTCCCGCTCAAGAACAGCGATAAGGCCGTGAGCGCGCGGTCATCGCGCCATCCCGGCGCTCCCGCACCACCAGCCACGCGCGTCAGCGGAGCAGCTGGCCGGTCCCGCTCCATCTGCGGGTACCCGATGCTTGCTGTCGCGTCGTAGGTGGGCCGGCAAGGCCGACCAGGTGGGCGCTGACCGTCCACAGGCGCTCGGCCAGCGCTTGGTCGTAGGACGCCTTGCTGGTGCGTGCCTGGCGGCGGTTCGCAAGAAGCGGCCCGACACACCATCCAGATCCGGGGAGGTTGCCGCGCACACCGACGTGTTCGCGTCCTGCTCGGGCTCTTCATGAACGCGCGCAGCAGCGTCCACGCGACCCGGACCGGCAGTGAAAGCTCGAAATCGTGCAGGCGTGGCGCGCCGACGGGGCGGTCGTCGTGATGACCGGTGACGGCGTCAACGACGCCCGGCCCTGCGCCGCGCCGACATCGGCGTCGCCATGGGCAGCGGGGCACCGAGGTCGCGCGGGAGGCCGCCGACCTGGTGCTGGCTGACGACGACCTGGCCACGGTCGTCGAAGCGGTCGAGGAGGGACGCCGCGTCTACGCCAACGACAATACTCGGGCCGCCACGACCGCCGAACGGTTGGCATGGTGTAGGGCTGGGTGCACGGGAACCGTGCCTGCGCACTTCCGCGGTTGGGTGGGCTGTCGGGCTCGCATCATCAGCCACGCCATCGGGGGTCTGCTTCCTGCACCGAAGCAAGACCCATCTGCGCTTGCGCGTGGACACCCTCTAGGGGTGGAATGCCACCCCCAGTCGGCGGTTCAAGGGAGAGACAATGGCGATGCAGCAGGCGATGTACCCAGTGCAGTTCTCGGTCGACTATCCGGATCGCCCGCTCAACCGGCTGACCACCGCCTTTCGGATCTTCGTGGCCATCCCGATCCTGATCGTGCTGGGGACCGTGTCGGGCAGCACCTCCACGGCCGGCTCCAACGGATCCAGGTTCGCGTTGTCGGGGGCGGGAGGTGTGCTGGTCTTGGGCCCCCTGCTCATGATCCTGTTCCGGCAGAAGTACCCCCGGTGGTGGTTCGACTGGAACCTGGAGCTGCAGCGGTTTACCAATCGGGTGGTCATCTATCTCGCGCTCATGGATGACCGCTACCCGGCAACCGATCAACCGCAGGCCGTCCACTTGGAGTACGTCTACCCGGATGCGGCCCGTGACCTGAACCGGTGGCTCCCGTTGGTGAAGTGGCTCTTGGCGATCCCGCACTACATCGTGCTGTTCTTTTTGTGGATCGCGGCGTTGGTGGTCGTCATCATCGCCTGGTTCGTCATCCTGTTCACCGGGCGGTATCCGAGGGCCATGTTCGACTTTGTGGAAGGTGTGTTGCGCTGGGGGCAACGGGTGATCGCGTACGCATTCCTGCTGGTCACCGACGCATATCCCCCCTTTAGGCTTGCTCCCTAGCTACTTCCCCCGGATAAACGGCTGGATTTGAGGCGCCGAGCCGCGTGTGGCATGGCGGTCTCGGTGGTGGGGTGCTGGGCTCGAGCTGGTCAGCCGGTGTGGATGGCGAGGGTGTCGAGGGTATAGGTCAGGATCGCCCAGCCGGTCCAGATCCGCTGGCCCTGGTCGCCCTTGAGCCGGCTGTGCCGCAGCCCGTAGCGACGCTTGAGGTGGCTGATGCGCCCCTCGGCGCCGGTGCGGTAGCGGGCCAGGCGCTTGTGGGTGCGCCGGGAGCCAGGCTCGGCACGGCCGGCGATGAACAGGCGCGTGGATGCCAGCGGGCAAGGGTCTGCTGGGTGGGGCCGAGCACGAACCCGCCGTCCACGGCGACCTCACGCGGTCGAAGGCCCAGGCGGTCCAGCTCGGCGGCGGTCTGGTTCAGCAGGCGGTTCTCGCCCGGGTTGCCGGGCGCGCTGGCCGCGGGCAGGACATACCCGCGGGCGCCGCGTCGAATGTTGGCGGTGACCTCGGCGATCTGGGCGACGTAGCCGAACTCGCCTGGCTTGCCAAGCTTGCCCTTACGGATCGGGCGCGCGTCGGGATCGCTCAACGACACCAGCCGGTCGCTGATCTTCTCCTCCCGCAACCGCTGCTGGATCTGGGTGCCGACCCGCTGGCAGCGCTCAGCGAGCGCCTCCAGCCGCCGGGCGGCGCGCAGCTTGGCCTGGGCGCCGCGCCCCGCGCCGCGCCGCGTGCCTGGGCGGCCAACCTGCGCGCCTCGCCGATCGAGCTGGCCAGCGCCCGCCCGGCCGCGGCGTTGAGCGCCAGCACCTGGTCGACACGCTGGCCGGTGCGCCTGGCCAGCGTCCTGGAGATCGCCCGCACCAGCTTGCCGATCCGTCGGGAGCGGTCGACCACCCGCACGGGCCGGCCGCGCAGCCGACCGGCCAGCTTGCGGCCCGCCCGTGCCAGCGCCCGCGCGCCCTGCAAGGCCAGCACCCCATCGGACGGGTAGCGGATGTCGGCCTCCACCACGGCCTGGGTCGATCCGGACCGCACGGGCCGCAAACCGGGCCTCCCGGCATGCCTTGCCGATCACCACGTAGGATGCGCAAAGTCGGACGTGGCCTCCGAGCTGCCCATTCGCTCAATCATCGCGCGATAGGGTGACGCCTCCACTGACCCGTCCCGGAGGCTACCTGCGTGCTGTCGAAGCTCGCCTACCTGACACTCTGCCACTCCATCCAGCTGCTCGTCCTGCTGACCCGCGGCGACACCCGTAGGGTTCAGAAACCCGGCCGCGTGCGTTGAGTCATGGCACGCCGGCTCGTCGGCGTCCTGCTCGGGAGCTTGCGAAGCGAGCACGCCAAGGACGTGGAGATCGCCGTCCTGCGCCACCAGCTCAGTGTGCTGCGCCGCCAAGTCAAGCGAGCCGAGTTCCGACCCGCCGACAGTGCGGTTCTCGCGGTGCTGGCCCGGGCGCTTCCCCGCGCGCAATGGTCGACCTTCCTCGTGACGCCAGGCACGATCCTGCGGTGGCACCGCCGGCTGGTCACCCGCAAGTGGACCCAACCCTCCCCTCGAGGTGGCCGTCCACCGCTGGTTGAGCACGTGGTGGCGCTGATCCTGCGGCTGGCCCGGGAGAATCCCCGATGGGGCTACCGGCGCATCCAGGGTGAGCTGAAGAAGCTCGGGATCCGCGTATCGGCGACCAGCATCCGCACGGTGCTGCTGGGCAACGGGCTTCGGCCTGCGCCCCGCCGGGCGTCGGTCACCTGGCGAGCGTTTCTGCGGGCGCAGGCATCCCGGCATCGTGGCCACGGACTTCTTCACCGTGGAGACCCTGCGGCTCACGACGCTGTACGTGCTGTTCTTCATCGAACTTGGGACGCGGTAGGTTCGGCTCGCCGGTGTCACGCGCCACCCGAACGGGCCCTGGGTGGTGCAGCGGGCCCGGGAACTCTCGATGGAGCGGCCGGAGGGCACGACCACCCCTCGGTTCCTGATCCGCGTGGATTGGCTGCTCATCTGGGGCCGGCGCCACCTTGAGGCAGTTCTCGACGAGTATGTGCGGCACTACACGATGAGCGACCGCATCGAGGCCTGGATCTTCGGCCGCCAACGGTGACCAGCGCCGAATCTGCCCCGCACATTGTCGCCATCGCCACGGCGGTCCGACGCCGGGACCGTCTCGGCGGTCTTGTTCACGAGTACCACCAGGATGCGGCATGACGTCGAGGTTTCTGAACCCTACGCCGCACGCAGCCCCACCGGGCGTTCTCCCTGGCCATCCGGAGGATCAGTGCTGCGGTCTGCGGGTCGATCGGCGGCCTGCCCGGCTTACGCGCTTTCTGGAAGGTCCACTTGCGTCGGACCAACGTGCGGTGCCAGCGCCCCAGCGTCTGTGGTGCTACCAGAAACGATGTCCACCGATCCCTGGGCAGGAGTCGGCTGGTGGCCGCGAGCAGGATCCGGTCGCGTGCGGTGAACTTGGGGCGGCCGGCCTTGCGGCGCAGCACCCGAAGCTGATGCCGCAGAACAAGGATCTCCAGGTCCTTGGTGCCGTCATCGCCGTTCGGAAGGACCAGCAGACGGGTCAGCACGCGAACGGTCAGCCAGAGCATGAAGAGCATCGAGGGATGGTAGGGAACGCCTGCTCACGGCGCGAATCCGGGTTTCCGCGCCCTACAGGCCTGCGGTGGCCGAATTCACATCCGGTCCCCGGCCTTGCTACACCACTCTCTCCTACTCGACCTCGAAATCCTGCCAAACGCGGGAACAGATCAAAGACAGATCGGGAACAGCAGCAGCCATCGTCCAGCCATCGTCCACGTATCCTGATCTGTTTCTTGCGTGTTCCTCCTGATCGGAAGTCGATGGAGCGCCTAACCCTCGCCGTAGTCGCGCACTCCCCGGGCGCGCTAGCCCCCTCCGGGCCGGCGGCACGCCACCGCTCGGGCTGAGTCTCCGCTTCCCGGCCCGGGCAGAACGGGCAGGCCAGGTCCAAGCTCGACCGCAGCGCGGCCATTGGCGGACACGACCACGAGGCTCACGGTTGTCAAGCTGTCCCCTATGTTGCGCATCCGGGACCGGTGGAGTCGGACTGTCAACGATCGCCTCGAGCTTCGCAAAGCCCGGAGCGGCCTGTCCGCCTACCGGAAGTTTCTCGTATCTGCTGACACCGGAAGCTTTATCGGCTTTATCATAACTCCTCCCAGTGCCACACTATCCGTGTTGGACACGACGTAGGGGGGGCCCTATGACCGAGGTCTGGCTCGCACTGGCCATTGGTGGGTCGTCAGCTTCGGACTATCGCCCGGGGGGGCATGTGCTGAGGTGGAACCGCTGACGACCGTAGGTATGCATAGCATGCCCACGCGAACGCAGCTCCGATGCTTCTTGCCTGGGAGTCGGGAGCAATCCCTGGTGCTCTGCCGACCGGACGGCCGCGACGGGAGGATCGGCTTCCCAACGATTCGGTCTCATGCTCATGAGCGATTCGTGGACAATTGCGGACGGGCGCGTCGCCATGTCGCGGTCTCGCGTGGACGTGCTGCGAGCCGACATCAACGGCTGGCTCGCTCACCGGCGGAAGGCGGATACCTTCGAGCAGTTCGCCACGCAGCTGGAGAGGATCGAGGGGGTCCTCCTCCGGTCCATCGACGCAGTGGCAGCCACAATCCCGGCCACCGGCGGCGAGGTGGCTGCGGTCTATGAGCGCTGCCGCCTCGCCGATCGGAGAACGGTGTGGGTCGAGCGAGTGTGGCGGTACTTTGCCGAGCGGTTCGACCAACGCGACGGCGACAGGCGAGTGGCTGCGTGCGCGCTGGCCGCCGACGAGGTGCTCTGGAGCTGCTGGCGGCCCTGCTTTTCCACCGGCCTCACCGACTCCCGCCCGCCGGCGCCCCGCCGGGTGCCGCTCCCCTACCTCGACGCGGTGCACACGCCCGAGGCGTTCCCGGCCGGTCTGGTGCCGGCCGACCTCAGCGCCGTTCACGCCGACGCACCGTTTGTCCGCGAGCACCTTCAGGCCCTGCCCGTGCCGACGGTGCGGGTCCCGTTCGGTGCGGCCAGCGAGCCATGGCTGCTCGCACTGGTCGCTCATGAGACTGGCCACCATCTGCAGTTCGCCACCGGGCTGGTGGTGCCGTTCCGTGACGCCGTCAAAGCCGCCGTCGAGCGCGCCGACGGCGACACCGAGACGGTCCAGCGCTGGTGTGACTGGAGCATCGAAGTGTTCGCCGACCTCGTCTCGGTCGCGCTGCTCGGGCAGTGGGCGCTGTGGCCGATTGCCGAGCTCGAACTGCGCGATCGCGGCCGGATGACCGAGCCCCGCGGCGCCTACCCTCCCGGCCTGGTGCGTCTGCGCCTGCTGGCGGCCGCGATCGAGGCGGCCGGCCTCGACCCCAGCCAGGCGTGGCCGACCGGCACACCGCCGTCTGACGCTGACAGCCTGCCCGACCTGGCGTTCGTCGATGACGTGGTCGCCGCCGGAACCGCCATCGGACCCGAAGGGTTCGATCTCACCCGCTGGATCGATCTTCGGGCCGGGGGCATGGAGCCCGGCGGGGAGGTCGACCAGTGGCGACGTTGGTTCAGCGGCGGACCGCTCCCCCCGACACCGCGATCGCTGCGGGCACCGCGGTTGGTCGTCGCCGGCCTGGTCGCCGCCACGGCCGATGCCCGGCGAGAAGCCGCGGCGCGCCGCGACACCATCCTGGCCACCATCCGCGGCCAGGCCTTCGAGCGGATCATCGCCCTGCGCGCTCTCGGCAGGCGAGCCGCCGACGAGGCCGCCCCGGAGGAGGCGGACCTTGGGGCGCTCGGCAAGGAGTTGGCCGAGTTGGATCCTGACGCCCTTGGCGACGGCGAGGCCGGACCATGAGCCGGCGCATCGTGGCCACGCTCGCCGAAACCGGCGGGCACGGTGACGGCTGGGAGGCAACGGTTGGCAACGCGCCGCCCCGTGCCCTCGCCGCTGAACAGACCCCCCTTGGCCTCCTGCCCGTGCCGCCCGACGGCCCCGCCCTGACCGCCACCGCCCTCGCCGCGGCCCTCGACCGTCTCGACCGCAACGCGCCGAACGACGGTGACGCAGTGGCGGTGGGGCGGCACCTACTTGCCTGCCTGGTCGCTGACGCCAACTGGACAGCGTGGCGGGACGCAGGTGACGACGACCTCCATCTGGTCGTGACCACCAGCGTCAGCGCGCTGCAGCGGCTGCCGTGGGAGCTGCTCCACGACGGCCAGCGGTTCCTCGCTACCCGGTCCGCACCGGCAGTGACGATATGCCGAGCTGTCAAAGCCGCTGACGAAGCCCCGGGAGCGGTGGCAGTCCGGCCCTCCATCCTCGTGGTCGTGGGCGGGACGCTGGACGAGCCCGGCCTCCAACCGGCGGCCGAGTACCTCGCCCTGCTCGACACCCTGCGGCGCGGAGCGCTCGCCATCGATGCTCACCTCGTCGTCGGCGCCCGGCCGCGCGACGTGCGGGCGGCCTGCGCCGACTTGCGCCCCGACGTCGTGCACGTCATCGCCCACGGCGACCAGCTGGCCGATGGGACTGGCCATATCGTGCTGGCGCCGCCGAAGCCGGGCGAGCAGCCGGCCAACGTCGACGCCGACCAGCTCGTCACGCTGCTCGGGGCGGGTGGGGAACTACCCAAGGTGCTCGTCCTCACTGCCTGCCGGACAGCCACCAGCCGCCCCGTCGCTGGACCCCCGGCCGCCACGCAGGCGGCACCGGCCGTGCCGAGCCAGCCAGTCTCCAGATCGGATCCGTTCACCTTCCAGCCCTCGCTCGCCGCCGCCTGTGTCGCCCGCGGAGTGCCGATCGTCGCTGCCATGACCGGCGCCATCGCCTCACGAGCGTGCCGCGAGTTCACCTGGGGTTTCTACAGCACGCTGTTCTCCGGTGGCGACGCCGTGGCAGCCGCCGCCGCCGGCCGCAGGGCGGCATTCGTGGGTGGCGACCCACCGGCACGGGCCGTGGACTGGGCGTACCCGGCGGTGTTCTGTGGGCCGGGCGTCGACGGGACCGTGACCGTTACCGCCGGTCCGCTGCTGGTCGCCCGAGCCGGGAGAGCGCGGCACCTGCTGGAGCGGTTCCACTCGCCGCGGACCTTCTGCGGGCGCCAGGACGTCCTCGACGCCTTCCGCCGGCTCGTGCTCACGGCCCCGGCCGCGGCGTTGGACCCGGCGGTGCTGGCGCTGTGCGTCCCCCACGACGTCGCCGCCACCATGAGGGTCGGTGCGAGCCGGGCGCTCGCCCAGCTTGGCGCCGCCGCCGCCCTGGCGGGCCACGCGGTCGCCCACGTCGTCCCAAGCGAGGGTGATGACCGCGCTGTCACCTTCCAGACCCTCGCCGGCCGGCTGGTGTACGAGGCCCACAAGGGTGCCGGACTCATCAACGCGGCGACGCCGGATGTCAATCAGATCACCCTGCTCCACACGCGGGACGATGCCGCGCTCGACCCGGAGCTGCGCAAGCTGCTCGAGCTCGCTGGCGCCGCACCCGACTCTGATGAGGCGATCGGACTGGCGCTTCGGCTCGATCTCGCTGCCACCTGCCGGGCCGTCCGGGAGGCGGAGGCTTCCGGAAGGGGTCTGGTCGTCCTCATCGATGACCTGCACGCCTACGGACCGGCGGTCGCTCCGTTGCTCAGAGAGGCCGTGGGCAACCACGGCCTGGGCACCGCCCAGGAACGAGTCCCGCTCGTGTTCTCCTACGGCGAGCTCGACGATACAGCCGGCTCCGGCGCAGTCGAGGCGATCCGCTCGTTCGTGCAGACCGGCCCGGTGGAGCGGGTCGATGTCAAGCCCTTCGCACCGCCGGGGGCGTGGCTCGCCTACCAGCAGCTACTCCTCGGTGCTGACAAGCCCTTGGTCCCCGTCCCCGAGCACAGGGAGAGGATCCTCGAGCGGATCCACACCGTGACCGGCGGCAACCCCGATGAGTTCGACAAAGAGGGCGTGCTCATTGCCATTGCCGCGTTCTGTGATGTGAAGGCGCTGGTTCCGGCCACCGATGCCAACCGCCTCGCCCAGCTCTCCCACCTCACCCAAGCCTCCCAGTTCTCCCAGCTCTCCCAGCTCTCGCAGCACGGGTGATGAGCGCGATGTCCCTGTCCGGCACAGACGCAGCCTTTGAGGCGGCCTACGAGGCGGCCCAGCTGGCAGCTCGTGATCGCATCATTGCCGCCCGCCGCTCGACGGTCGAGCGCATCGGCACCGATGTTGTCGCCCGCCTGGCGCTGGCGCCAGTTTGGACAGCCGACGTGCTCGCCGCCTCCGAGCTTGCCCCGCCAAGCGTGCTCGACCGACTGGTGGACGCCGGCGTCGCCACCCGCTTCGGCGACCGCTACGTGGTGTCCTGGCAGCGTGCTCACGCCCTGCTGCCCGGCATCCTCGATATGGGGACGGAGACCGTGGCCAGCCACCTCCGCGCCATCGCCGCGGGCGTGGACCGTGCCCGCAACACCGTCGACATTCCCGCGGCCCTCGACCGGTTCGCCGTTCTCACCAGCGCCGGGCCCCCCGCTACTGTGGTCGCCACCCGTCTCCTCGAGCACGTCAAAGCGGCACGCGACATCGCCGAGGCGGTGAACTGGATCGACGCCGCCGCTAGGCTCGAGGTCGCACTCGGACGCCCGATCGTCGGCGCCCGGCTCCAAGCCGGCAGGCTCGTCGCCGGGCGCCGCCGTGACGACGAGATCGCCCGGTTCCTCGACGGGTATTTCGAACGGCCGGCCCTTCAGTCTGTTCTGGAGGCGCTGCTCACCCACGGCGACCACGATGGCTCCTGGGCCGTGCACCTCCACGGCATGGCGGGCACGGGCAAGACGATGCTCGTGCGGTGGCTGGAGGCGAAGTTCCCAAGCGACGGGTCGACAGGCTCCGTCGTCCGAATCGACTTCGACTACTTGCACCCGAACTACCCGGGCACCGAGCCCGGCCTGCTGGTCCAGCTGCTCATGGCGGAGCTTCGCCTGTTCGCTGGCAGCGAAGCCATCTCCCGCTTCGACAGGCTCGACGCGCTCGTTACCGAGTGGCACCAGCGGATCGACGAGGCGGAGCGCACCCGCCCCGACGAGGTGCCCTGGATCCGCGAGGAGCGCCTCCATCTCGTGCACGGCGCCTTCGGCGACGCTGTCAGGCATCTGCCCCGCCCCGTCGTCGTGATCCTTGACACCACCGAGGAGCTCGAGAAAGCGGCCGGCGGGAGCGCCAATGTGGCCGCCACCATAACCATGCTTGCCCGGCTCCACGACGCAGTCCCATCGATGCGGACCGTGCTCTCAGGTCGCCGCGAGCTCCCCCTGCCACCAGACGCCGACGTGCTCTCCGTCAACGGCTTTGACCACGAGGAGGCAGCGCGGTTCATGGCATGGGTAGGCGTCGAGGGCGAGAGGGCGGCGGCCGTGATCCAACGGGTGGCGGACGACTCGCCAACGGACAAGCTGAGCCCATTCGACCTGTCGCTGCTCGCCCACTGGGCGCACGACGACCCGTCACTCGACGCCGCCGCCATCCGG
>WNGJ01007274.1_pt1 | contig 11770 bp, 13 predicted proteins | sample 5400611 | NCBI WGS metagenome assembly WNGJ01 (sample SAMN13153375, study PRJNA577476) | soil metagenome | isolation source: 40 cm soil or saprolite under Garry oak tree replicate 1 | place: USA:California | collected 2016-06-15 | reverse complement strand
AATAGTGATTAACCTTTACATCAATGAGCGCCGGCACGGGGACGTGACCGTGCTCGACTTAAAGGGCAGGTTAAGAGTCGGGGGTAATACGGTAGCGTTGCACAAGTCGATAAGCTGTCTGGCCGGAGAAAACAGACTATTGATTCTATTGAATTTGGCGGACGTTTTGTATATCGACTCGTGTGGCTTGGGCGAGCTGGTTGCAGGCCAGATCTCGCTGGAGAATAAGGGCGGAAAAATGAAGTTGGTTGGTCTTACGCAGGCGCTTCGTGAATTACTGACGGTGACCCGGCTTCTGACTGTCTTCGATATTTACGAGAAAGAAACTGATGCAATCCAGGATCTTGTTGATCAGATTTCAAGAAGCGAAAAACCTCGGCTCGCCTTCGTTTAATGCGGTCCCAACAGTTTCGCAAATATTGTCTGGTTGCAAAGGCTTCAGCGATGCCGGCAAATTTTTCCTGGAGGGTTGAGCGTGAGTGATGCTCTTAAACAATCACTGGCAGAGAGTGAAGTTGTTGCGGCGACTACTTTGCCCGAGTCTTCGGACAAGTTGCGCTGGGCTTTCATCAACGGCTGGAAAGTGGAACCACAGAGTGACGACCGCCCGCCCCTGGTTGCGAAGTCAGCTTCCAGCGCGGCATCACGATCGGTTTATCGCTCAAGCGCTCGAAGGAAACACCAGGCGATGTTCAAAGCGTGGTCACAAGAACGACATGACTAGTAAAAGCTAACGGGCGGTCAACCTAACTGCAACTGCGCGGCGTCTGATTCGTAGTCATGTATGATATATTGAAAGTGTAGTTGTTCTTCGAAAATCTACTCTCGACATCAGGATTTGCGCGTAGCTTCCTTCTCCTTGTGCCGTCTGTTTGTTTTTCAAACGTGACCAGGACCAGGAGATTCTGATGTCAAACTCCGCAACCAAACACCCAAAAAGAAAACGACCAATGTTGCAAATTTCTATGAACGCGACGTGTTTTCTGGTGAGAGTCTGCGCGCAACTTACTCAAGGTCAAAATGCGACAACGGAATAAATCGAAGTTAGTTACGAATTGAGGAAAACAATGAGCTATGCGAGAAAGAATCTGAAGAACGTTACGGGGGCGATAGCCGGCGTGGGTGTTCTGGCAGCGATCGCTGTCTGGCAGTTTTACTTATTCGTCACCTTTAGTGGAACAGCGGGCACTGGCAACGCGCAAGGCGGGACGAGCCACCTTTGGGTTGCAGTAGTGATGGCCGTTTTTGCCTGTGGCGCCGCATTCCTGGTGTTTTCAGTTTTTGTGCGCCATGACGACGATGATGATCTGCACATAACTTCAACGAGGCGCGCCTGACCTTATTGCATTGATCGAGGCTAAACGGATGAAGACTTTGTTTGCGATGCGACGCGCCAATGGCGATTGGTTTGCTCTTGATGATCAGGGCAGTTTCCGCGTTCCAATATTTCACAGCAGCAGCGAAGCAATGGTGGCGCGTTCGCGTGACGCGGGGATGGAATGCTTCAGACCCGTCTTGCTCGATGTTGAGGCGTTTAAGAATCTTACTACCACCGACGAAGGCAAAGCCTGTTTCTGGTTGGTCGCAGATCCCCTCATGCAGCTGAGCGATGGTCGCGCTCTAAATCGACAGCAGCTTGAACAATTCATGAGCAACGGCGAAGGAAAACCAGCGAAGAGCGGAGTAAGTCAATGATTTCTTCTTGCGATCACTGCGGCCGGATATTGGCATTGTGGAGGATACGTTGTCCGAGCTGCAAAAAGTCGGCGATGAATTGGCTGCAAATCCTGGCCATTGCGGTTTTGGCATTGCCGGCGCTCTTCATTATTGCGAAGTTTCTATAGTTTGAACACTAACACCTTCTGAAAATTCGAAACCACTCCTAAATCCGAAAGGCTTGAAAAAACAACCAATGATCAATGCGGAAAAACTAAATGGCAACAACTTAGCGGGAGTGGCAAGTGAGGGCACTTGGCCGGGCATTGATTCCCGGTTTCGGCTCATCATCGTTGCTGGTTTAAGAACGAAACAACTGCTCCACGGTTCCAAACCACGTATCGAGGCTGATAAGGCAAGGCGCCGCAACACAAGCATTGCGCTCGAAGAGGTAAAACGCGGTCTGGTACAGTTCACGGAGCTTGAAAAAGAAGAAGTGCGCTACGCTCACGGTGGCGGACTTGATTAGTAAACTGATATGACGACAACGATGAGTGGACTGCGCGTATACGTCAGTTCACCGGCCACCAGTCTTTCGAGCGCTATTTCGATTGAAACAGACCTTCAGGTCAACAGAGTCTTCTACAGCCGGCGCGGTAATGGGCCCATCTATCGTTGGCTCTACGAAGAGAGGCTTGCTCACTGGCGGGCTTTGCGCTTGCACACTTCGGATTTCGATCCTCACAAACTCAGTAATGCCAGCTGGAAGTCGATACCGGAGAAGTTGCAGGTACAACTCGGCGCACATTACCCGGACTAGATTTGAAGGCTTGCTCCATTCTTACTCCCCTCAGATCTAAAGGCCGCCGGTGATTGAAAGTGACCCCACTCCGGATTTGAGTTCATACCAGACAAACAGGTAGCGTATCTTTCTTTAAGTAATAAGGGAGCTAAGTGTGACTACCGCCTGGTTGCCGAAAGATACGACCACCCATCAGGATCACGTAATCGCGCACGTAGTGGGCGCCACCGTCCTCGGCTATTTTATTGTGGACGAAGCGTTGTATATTTTGCTCGACATAGGATTCATCTGGACGGTCTTCCTGGACGGTGAAATGGGATTGCTACCCCATCCTGTAGTTGTGAGTGAACTGCAAATTGCGAGTGCAATCAAAGAAGAGATAAAAGCGGATATAGATTTTCTGCTCGGCAACTATGCGGACGCCCAGAGGCCGCTGCACCTTAAACTGCCACCGGCTCAATGTCAGATAAAAGAGGTCGCGTTTTTTACCGCTGAACAGCAAAGCCGTTTAGCAATCACCGGCGAGGATTGCAACCTGGCAATAGAGACCTCCCTTGCCACCGCTGAGATTCGAGTTATGACTCTTGAAGAAGAAGACAACAAACATTCTAACCAAAATGCCAAATTGGAAGACGTGGCTGCGACTGAGCACGAGTATCTTCATGAACGTCTGCGTCAGGATCTGGGGCGGGAACCCACCGAAGCAGAGTTGGATGAATGGCTTCGTCAGCATACCGAGGGATATTAAGAAGTGATGAGTGATGAGTCCTGAGTGCCAAGTTATGAACGGGCGATTGATGGTTATCAAGAATAAGGCGCCGCGATAACTCAATCGCGACGCCACTCTTTCCAGCATTGAGTCAGGGAAGAGTTGCCTACAACTCATCACTCATGACTCATCACTGATGACTTGCTCTTAACTCATCACTACAATCTGGTTGTCAACCCGCTTGACTCCCTTGATCGCTCTAATCGCTCTGTCAACCTGCGATTTGAGCGCCTCGCTTTTGACTGTGCCAGTCAGCATTACCTTGCCATCCAGAACCGTAGCGGTGATTCCCAGAGCGGAGAGTGTTGGATCATCGCTAATCTTCTTGTCGATCGCGGTTTGTACCACGGCATCGTTGGATGCGTTACCCAGCGCTGAACCACCGCTTGGCGCCGGTTGGTTGAGAATTACCGGCGGTTGATTCGCTACCGGCGCCGGTTGTTGAACTATCACCGGCGGCTGTTGCTGCGGGGCTGGCTGCTGCACAATTACCGGCGGCTGTTGTGCCGGCTGTTGTTGCGCTGCCAGATTCGCATTCGTAGTATCAGGAGACTGTCCGTTCATCAGAAACAATACGACTATTGTTATCAGGGCAATCGCCACTACCACGATCACTCCTACGGTTGCTCCGGAAACGCCACCGCGATCATTGCGTACAGCTTCCGTCTGGGTGACCTCACGCCTCGAATTGGGTGTCTCAACTACGACCCTGCTTCTCCTCGCCTGTTCATCATCATATGCCATCTGCTACCTCCTAACGTATTTAGACAACTAGACTTCTATAAGGTGTGGGGCACTCACAAAAACTCCCACACTCTGCGAGAGCAATCCTTATTCCCAGCAAAGCATGAGCGATCACTTCTACCAGGTGACAACGAATGCCCAAGAAATTACCCTGTTTTGTGAGCGTTTTTTTGCCAGGGAAGCGGAATTCCTTGTACGCTTTTGAGTCTTGCGGAGCGTGGACTTGTTTAGATCAAGACACCTTCAGTCGTGAATCGTAAAATCGTAAATCATTAATAGTGGAATGCGGTGAGGTTGCGACGCTTCCGATTCGTGAAAGGCTTTATCATTTACGATTCACGATTTACCCTTTACGATTCAAGCAAATGACCACAGCAATCATTCATCATCCGGTGTTCAAGGAACACGATACTGGTCCTCATCATCCGGAGTCACCCTCGCGTTACAGTGCGGTGATGAAGGCGTTGCGAGAAGACGCGAAGCTTTGGCCACGCTTGTTAGAGGTGCAGGCGAGGGAAGCGCCTCGAGGGGATGTGCAGGCATGTCACACTCCGCAGCTTTACAAACAGATCGACCGCGTGGCGAGTGAAGGAACCGGCTATCTCGATGCGGACACAGTTGTTTCAATGAAGTCGATGGATGCCGCTTTACACGGCGCCGGCGCAGCGTGTCAGGCTATCGATTTGATGATGAGCGGCGAAATAACGAATGCATTTGTGCCCGTGCGTCCTCCGGGCCATCACGCGACTGCGGAGCGGGCCATGGGCTTCTGCCTTTTCAACAACGTGGCGGTCGCTGCCCGATACGCCCAGACTCACTATCCGCAGATCGAGCACGTGGCCATCGTTGACTGGGACGTACATCACGGCAATGGAACGCAGGGCATCTTTTATGACGACCCGACAGTATTCTTTTTTTCAACGCATCAATATCCATGGTATCCGGGCACTGGCGCCCGGGGCGAAAACGGAGTGGGCCGAGGTCTCGGCTCAACACTGAACATTCCCTTGCGCGCGCTGACGCCGGCGCGTGAGCAGAAGAGAATGTTTGATGCGGCGCTTGATCAGATCAGCAGCAGGTTTAAGCCCGACCTGATAATTATTTCGGCGGGCTTTGATTCACATAATGGCGACCCGTTGGGTCAATTGTTGCTTGAGGACGAAGACTTTGTTTCCCTGACCAGCACGGTCAAAGATTGGGCCAACGAGGCTTGTTACGGCCGTATCGTTTCCTGTCTTGAAGGTGGCTATAATCTTGAAACCCTGGGTGAAACTGTGCGCGCGCACGTGCAGGAATTGCGTGGAGAATAGTCCGTGTGCATAAGCAGTTCAGCGGATACGGCCAATGGTATTCTAATCGAGTTGCTCGCGTTCCCGCTTTGCATAGTCCGCCAGGTTGCGGATTGCGTTGGCCAGAGCCACCAACTTGTTTTTTTCGCCCATGCTCAGTTCGATTGCTGCCTGGTTAATCAAAATTTTAGCAGCAGAAAAGAAACTCGTGCTTTCAACAAATTCCACGGTCTGAATATCGTCATAAGTGATCTTACCGGGACTGCTTGTAATGTTATGCCAATATACTGCATCGCTTGTTAAGAGCAGCCCATCCTTCCCTCCACCGAAAACGGTATTGTCAAAAAACAAAAGAACATCTTCGGGAGAGACCCGCGGAGCATAAGCTCCGAGTGCATTATTCAGTTTGGTCAGAGGGATCGCTTCGCCTACGTATAGATAGGGACTGGTGAAGTCCTTTAACGCTTTATTAATCTCTTCCAGCACAACTGACGGATCGCCAGTCGGCTTCGAAGTCTTCCGCCCCCTGGTATCGGCGGCACGCTTTTTACTGGATCGGCCTTTTGCACTACTCGGTTTTTCGCTCGGTCTCAATTGTTCTTCGGCCGGGGCCAGTTCTTCGTTAGCTGTGGTTGTTGTTTGCGCAGGGCCCGGTTTTTCGCGGGGTAACGTTTTCTCTTCAGTCTTAGGCGATTTGAAGATCGCTTCCAAACCCACAATAAGTTGTTCAATATGTTGTCGCAGATCTCGGCCAGCGCGAATCTCGGCGGCGTTGCGAAAAGCCAGACTTTGAATTGCGTCCGGCAGATCCGCAGGCGCCGGCATCGTCGCTTCTTCTACTAAGACTGGAATGATGGGAATGTTGCGTTTGAGGGCAGACTCGATCTCTATTCGTACGTAATCGGATGGATCATCGATGCGTCTTTTGCCTTGACTGTTAGGCGGGCCCAGCCACTGATCTCCGATGATTACCAGCAGCACATCACACTGCCCGACAGCGTTGCCGATGTGTTCGCGAAAATCGACACCCAAAGGAATATTATCGACGTCGAAGAAGACGGAGTTTGGGCCAAAGTGCTGTTGCAGTTTGTCGTTCAGCGTGGCGGCAACATACGCAGTATCGTGACGACGATATGATATGAAGATTTGCGCCATAACGTTGGGTGAAGATTTATAGCAGTGGTGCAGCCGTATTCTAACTCACATTCGCGTCTCGTTCACTCATTTTCCGGTGGTCATGCAGTTTGCAGCGTGAAGTTCAGGGTTTAGCTTTAGGCTGCTGCGCACGCTAAAGCTTAAACTCTAAACTGAGTGGAGTGGCATTTTCGAGCCCGTCCAGGAACTAACTTCTCATCTGACTCAATCCGTATCAGACTCCATCCATGGCTTTTGCCGATTTAGGCCGCATTCCAGGATACCCACTTCCAAATTAGAGTTTGAACCGCGCATTGCGGTGGAGTAAACTCAGGCCCACTTAAACCGTTTCGGAGCGCGAGCACCGTCGGCGAACGCCTGAGCGCCAGGAACTCTTGCCATGGGTTTAACAGCCACTTGAAACGGAACCTGGATTCGCTTGCGTCCCGAAGAGTAACGAGAGTGGCGAGACCTCAGTCCCACTCGTGGAGACAGCCATGCCAGACATCGAGATTACTTGCGCGGAGTGTGGAAACACTTTTCCGTTCACCGAGCGCGAGCAGGAGTATTATCAGGAACGCAACCTGACTCATCCGAAACGTTGCAAGCCTTGCCGGGATGCGCGCCGCTCCAACTTCGGCGGACCAAAAGGGAGCGGCGAACGTCAGAGATTTGAGATTACCTGCGATCAGTGTGGGAAGACCGACACTGTGCCCTTTAAGCCGTCAACAGGGCGACCAGTTCTTTGCGGTGATTGTTTCAGCGCCAGTCGAGCAGCACAGCCCAGAACCTAGGTTATCCAGTCAAGTTGAAGCCGAGCCAAGCAGCCGTTCTGCGAAAACGAAATCGGGATACGAGTATGTTATCTGATACCCGCTTTGTTGGTTCGAGGAGTGCGTCCACATCACAACCATGAGTTACGTCACTATTCAACTTGAAATACGTGAGTCGGTCGCCGTTATTACTCTAAACCGTCCTGATTCATTGAATGCCTTGACCACTGAAGTTGGTCGAGAGTTTCAGGCCGCGATTGCTGAACTTCGCAACCGCGGCGCGCGAGCGGTGATTGTAACGGGAGCCGGTCGGGCCTTCTGTGCCGGAGGCGACCTGCGCGAGATGCAGAGAATGGCCGAGCAGGAAGGTAAAGTTGAAGCGTTTTTCGATGAACCATTACGCATGCTAAACGAATGCATCCTGCTCATTCGCCGCACGCCGGTGCCATTCGTTGCCGCAGTTAATGGCGCAGCTTCGGGGGGTGGCTGCAACCTCGCGCTTGCCTGCGATCTGGTGGTGGCTGGTGAGAGTGCGCGATTCAACCAGGCCTTTATCAGGATTGGACTTGTTCCGGATTGCGGCGGCACTTTTATTTTGCCGCGTCTGGTAGGTTGGAAACGCGCCACCGAGTTGATGATGACGGGTGGCGTGTTGACATCCGCACGCGCTCTGGAGATGGGGATGATTAATGCGGTTGTCCCCGACGACGAGCTGCTCGCCAGGGCCCTGGCGATGGCCGAGAAACTGGCGCAGGCTCCGACCGTGGCCCTCGGAAGAATTAAAGAATTGTTGGAAGCAAGTGTGACGAATGATTATGGTGGACAACTGGAACTCGAAAGAAAGGCGCAAATTCAAACCGGGCTAACAAAAGATTTTAGAGAAGGCGTCGCAGCCTTTATTGAGAAGAGGCCACCGAGGTTTGTTGGCGGATAGATTCTCAGGATAGTCTCCGAAGGTTGCGAGCCGCTGGTTTCAAACTGGCGGCTTTTCTTTTAAGTTTCGAGTTTCGGGTTCCGGGTTCCGAGTACTAACTCAAGATTGAATCCGAAACATCGTGACGCATGAAGCTAAGACCGACGCCAAACCAGGAACTCGAAACCCGAAACCCGAAACTCAAAACTAGATATTGGTAATGGACTCACTAACCTACATTCAGTTGCTCCGTAGCAATCGTTCTTTCCGACGTCTGTGGTGGGGACAGGTCATTTCCGAACTTGGCAACTGGTTTAATTTCATTGCCGGGTTGGGATTGGTGCGCATGGTGTCGCATGGGGATGCAGCCGTCACCACTATCATCCTGCTTGCGCGGCTCTTGCCCTTTACATTATTTGCCCCTCTGGCCGGCGCGTTTGTGGATCGCTGGTCGCGCCGCATGGTGATGATCGTCAGCGACTTCGCGCGCGTCGCCATCGCTCTTGGTTTTCTCCTGGTCCAAAGGCCGGAAGATCTCTGGATTGCATATCTCTGCACCGCGCTGCTTTCTTTTTTTGGCTCCTTCTTTGAAGCTGCGAAGAATGCCGCCGTTCCGAACATTACCGGCGAGCGCGACTTGCTGGCAGGTAATGCGTTGATGTTTTCGTCGCGTTTCCTGTTGATGTCGTTGGGCGCCGCCCTCGGTGGTTGGACTGCGGCGAATGTTGGTTATCGCGCCGCCTTCATCGTTAACGCTGTTTCCTTTGTCGCTTCGGCTGTTTCGGTTTGGCTTATTCCCGAACAGGAAACGAGGCAACTCGGGTTGGAAAAGGACGTGGGCGGCACAACCAAGAAACCCAGCTATTGGTCAGACATCCGCGAGGGCTGGTCCTACATAACCAGCCATGCTCCGGTAGCTGCCATTCTCCTGATTAACGTGCTTTGGGCCAGCGGCGGTGGCGCGGTCAACCTGATTCTGGACAGACTCGGCGGCATTGTCTTCACAGGGCAATACGGAATTAGCGGCGACTCCGCTGTCGCGGCACTCTACTTCGCCGGTGGCCTTGGTCTTTTCATCGGGATGATGATTGCCCGGCGCGTCGCATACTATTTTGAGTTTGTCGGGAAGACTACTGGATTCATTGGTTGGAGCTTAGTGGTCCAGGGTTTCCTGTTCGCGTTCATTGGCTTGATGCCCAACCTGTGGCTCGCATGTCTGTTCTTTTTTCTGGGACGAATACTGCTGGGCGCTGAGTTTGCCGTTCAGGAGACGCTGCTGATGCGTTCCGTGCCTGATAAGCTGCGCGGCCGCGTGTCAACCACCGATCGTGCAACAGAACTTCTAACCTGGAGTTTGTCGACCTCGATCGCGGGGTGGTCGCTGCGCGCCATTACTCCGCGAACTTTAACAATATTCAGCGGCCTGCTTTCAGCAGTTTCAGGCGGGGTATGGTTGGTGCTGTTTGCTACTGGAAGGATAAGCGTACCGCGGAAGTGGAAGGCGGCGGACTTGATGGAGAAAAGTTAAAGGGGCGGACTGGTGTCCGCCCCTCGAGGTAGATCTTGCGTTTAAATCCGACTGCCGGATCGTATTAGGCATCGGCTCGTGAATGAATTAGCCGGCGAATGCGATCGGCGAAGAGGACGTCAATCTTTCGTGGCTCGATCAGCGCCGTTACTTCGCCCGCGCCCCAGATTGGATGGCTCATGGTTTGGCCGGCACGATAAGTACGCGTCCTATCGTAGGGCTCACTATTCACTGACTTTGAGCGACCGCGCGTGAGCTTGGCGCCGTTGGAAAAAGAACCTCGAGTGCCGCACTTTGGACAGGTGACGCGGGAGATTAGTCCTCTTTTGGTTATCGAAGCCACTACGTGGCCACGTTCTTCCTGGCAAACAGCGCACAGTTTTTCAACCCTGTCGCCGATTGCGTACGTCTGCTTTTCAATAGTTTGCTTTTCTACAGTCTGCTTTTCCATATATACCTTTCGAGTAAATCGTGAACCGTCAATAGAGAGTAGTTTAAAAAATGACCGGCGCCTGTCTTAATAGTTCCTGGCGAATAGTGAACTTTTTGGCTGTTCACTATTCACCATTTACTATTTATGCGCTTCCTACCAGCGAGGCGAATTGTCGCGTCCGCCCCCGCCACCGCCATAACCGCCACGTCCGCCGCTGCGGTTGCCGCCGCCACCATAACCCCCACGTCCGCCGCCGCCGCCGCGATTGCCGCGATCTTCACGCGGTCTGGCTTCGTTGACGGTCAGGTTGCGACCATTCATGTCGGTGCCATTAAATTGTTCGATTGCTTTCTCGCCTTCTTCCTTCGAAGCCATCTCGACGAAACCGAACCCGCGTGAACGTCCAGTGTCACGGTCTTCGACAACCGACGCCGACTCCACTGTGCCGGCCTGGGCAAATAGTTGTTGCAGGTCTTCGCTCGTAGTTTGAAATGAGAGATTTCCCACATAGAGTTTCATAGCCATAACTTTAAGTTTTCCTTGCTCGCTTAGAGCATTAAGAGGAAGCTTCGAATCAGAGGTGGCTTCGGAGTACGGTTGCAGCGAAGGCCCGCGTTCGGGCGCTCAGTTTGAGCAGCTTCTTCAGATTTTCATTGCCCGCTCTCGCACTATCTCAAACGCCGAAGCCATTACATAAGGCGTGGCGCATCACCGTTGATGCAGGAGAGAAGGAGTAACAAGGTAATAATGCACTATCTTGCTCACTCAGGCAAGTTGAACGCACCCTCATGGGCCACTGAAAGCCAGGGCTATAGTCACTAAACAGGCTGATTACATAACTATTACAACCACACCGGTTCACACTTGTTAGGATGGCTTGCGGTCGGCATCAAAGCTACGACTAAATACTTTTTCATGGAGTCTTGATGGATAAGAAAACCAGCAATATTAACAAGCGTGGTGCTATCAAGTGGAACACCACAGTTTTCATGGTCATCTTTCATGCTTTAGCAGTCGCTGCGCTATTCATGCTTAGTTGGAAAGTGGTCCCAATTACCATAATACTTTGGTGGGTTTCCGGAAGCCTGGGCATCGGTATGGGATTTCACCGCCTGTTGACGCATCGCGGTTATAAGACACCAAAAGCAGTTGAGTACTTCCTGACATTTTGCGGGCTGCTGGCTTTGGAAGGTGGCGCCATTAACTGGGTCGTGACTCATCGTATTCATCATGCGAACACTGACGAGCCGGGCGATCCCCACACACCGCGAGACGGACGTTGGTGGTCCCACATGGGATGGATCCTGCGGGGCACGGCGCAACAACATGAAGAGCGCGTGATGCAGCGATATGCGCCTGACCTGATGAAAGATCCTGTTCACATGTTTCTGAACCGGTTCTATTTTGTTCCCTTGATTCTTTGCGGTCTTGCTTTATTTGCGATCGGTGGTTGGTCGTTTATGTTTGTGGGTGTGTTCCTGCGAGTCACAATCGGACTCCACTTCACCTGGCTGGTTAATTCGGCCACTCACTTGTGGGGAAGCCGCCGCTTTCAAACGAGTGACGACTCAACGAATAGCTGGTGGGTGGCCCTGCTCTCATTTGGCGAAGGTTGGCACAACAATCATCACGCACACCCGCGCGCGGCGAGACATGGCCTGACCTGGTATGAAGTCGACGTCAATTGGTGGGGTATCCGCACCCTGCAGTTACTCGGTCTTGCTGAAGG
>WNGJ01007273.1_pt1 | contig 11770 bp, 10 predicted proteins | sample 5400611 | NCBI WGS metagenome assembly WNGJ01 (sample SAMN13153375, study PRJNA577476) | soil metagenome | isolation source: 40 cm soil or saprolite under Garry oak tree replicate 1 | place: USA:California | collected 2016-06-15 | reverse complement strand
GTTCACGCCAAAAGCAACGGGCGGCGGACCGTAAGGAACCGCCGCCCGCCGATCGTGCCGATATGGGCTTACTTCAGATTGGCCATGGCCGTCAGATCGAACTTGCCGGTCACGACGAAAGACGCGCTGCACCAGCTGGAGCCGAACCCAGCCGGATTAATCGCGGTGAAATCCCCCGAGAACCGTGCCGTGTGGTCGCTCGTGAAGGCGTTGCAGTCGCCCTTGTTCAGGTCGGAGTCGTAGTAGCGGAAATCGAGCGTGAACACGCTCTTGGTGATACCGATGCCGACGTTCCAGTTGGTATAGCTGCGGTAGGGAATGCCGTTCGGAAACGGCGGCGTGCAGCCGGGAACGGCGCCGGTCTGGGTGCAGTAGAAGTTATCGCTCGTGCCCAGGAACCAGTGGCCCGCCTCGCCGGACAGGAACAGTCCCCAGCCTTCCGGCATGGCGCTGCTCGGTGCCGTGAACTTGGCGCCGCCCGAGACGTAGGTGCCGGGGGCACCGGAATTGAGCACGGATGGCGAATAGAACACGGCGCCGCTGAAGGCGACCTGGTCATTCACCGTGAAGGTGCCCTTGGCATAGCCCTCCACGAAGCTCAGATCCCTTTTGATGACGTTGCCGTTGATCGGCAAGCCAAAACCCCCAGCTGCATTTGCAAGACAGTCGAGGCCGAACACCGGGGCAAGGCTGCCGTTGAAGCACTCCCCGCCCGGATACCAGTAGTACCAAACGCCGAAATCGAGCGCGAGCGGACCGAAGGTCGGCCGGAAGCCGGCGAAGCCGTCGATCTCGGCGGCCGCGCGGTTCGGGAACGAGATGCTCTCGCCCGCAATGCCGGCGTAGAGCTGCAAGTCCTTGGTCACGTTGTAGCGCGGCTCGAAATAGGCGGCGACCGACGGCTTGTGGTTGGATTGGGTGATGCCGCGGAAGATATAGTCCGACGTGATCCCCCCGCCGAACGCGACATCCCACGGGCTCGGCGGCGCCGGCGGCGCTGCCAGTGCCGTGACCTTCTTATCGGCCGCCAGTGCCGGCGTCGCAAGCGCGACCGCGGCCACTGCACTCAAGATAAACTTTTTCATCTGTCGCCCCTTTCAAATGTAACGCCACCCCGGCGGCTCTGCTGCTCGTCCGATCGCGACTTTAGTTTTCCCCGCAGTCGCGTCCCCTTGCAGATGTCCGAAACCTAACAACGCGCGAAGACACGTGAGAAGGAGATTCACGCGGCAGTTGGCGTATTTTTAGGCGAATCCGGCCTTTTCAGATCGAAAGAATCCAAGTGTTGCGATTCCAACACAACGGCCGGCCGTGGATTAAGGACGAAGTTTTCCGGCCTGCCTGCGCGCGGAAGTGAGCCAAAGTCGGATAAATCCGACTTCAAGCCGGGACAGGCACGGAAGATGCGAGCGGCGAGGTCTGCCTCAGGCGGCAGCCGCCTTCTTGCGATTGGCCTCGAGCCGGGCATCGACCAACGCGACCGTGGCATCGATGACCGCATTGCGCAGGCCCTTCTGCGCCGCGATCGCCTGCACCAGCTTGTCCGCGCGTTCGATATTCGGCACGCCGTTGTTGAGCGCGCGGGCGGCCGACGACGGGCGCGTGAGCGACTGGGCCGCGGCGGCGTATTTCTCGAACGGCACCAGATCGTCCCGCTTGGCGCCGAGCTTGACGCAGAGGTCGACCACGAAATTGTAGACCGCGCGCGACGCCTCGACGTCGCGATGCACTGCGTCCTTGATGTCGATTGCGCCGTCCTTGGTGACGCAGCGGTAATTGCCGGTCAGCAGCATCGCCCACTTGGCGAGCGGCACGAAGATCGACTCGTGCACCTTGAGCTTCACCGGCAGTTCGATCTTGCCGTCACCGGTGTCGAAGCGGACCGCCTCGATATCGTCCTGCAGCCGGCGGAGGATGGCGGTGTCCTTGTCGGACTCGAAACGCGCGACCTTGAAGTTGGTCGGCAGCGTGACCTGCAGTACGTTGACCTTTTCCTCCGGCGGGCGGATCGCCTGCGGGTCCGGGCTGCACAGCGTCAAGAACCGGGGATCGAAATTGTCCCAGACGCTGGGGTCGGTATAGGCGACCTTCAACGGGTCGGTGTTCAGGCCTGGGATGCGCTTGAGGTAAGGCAGCGGCGGCATGTTCATGATCGACATGCAGGGCACTTTGGACCTGGCCACGGCATCGAGCAGTTGGCGCACGCCGGGGGAGCGATATTGCGGCTCCTGCATCGCGAGGCCGACGAGATCGTACTCGGTCGGATCGACGTCGGCGGGGCCGCCCGCGGACACCTTGCCCGGGAGCTTGCGCGAGTCGATCTCGATCGGGTCTTTGCGGCCCTTGACCGGCAAGCGCACCCGGAAGCCTTCGGCATTGATCAAGTCCGCCTCCGCGGGAAGGCACACCAGCTTCACCTGATGACCGCCGAACAGCAGCTTGGAGGCCAGCAGCGACCCGTAGGACGCGCCCATGATCAAGATGTTGTGAGTCGCCGGCATAGCGAACCTCCTCCGCGTGGCGGTGGAAGAACGAGAGCGTTCATCCTTCTCGCGCCGGCGATGCTATTCGGCCCGCCATCCCCACGCAATCCGGATCGCCATGGCATTGGCGGCCGCGGTGCCTACGCGAGGCCTGTCCGAGGTGAGTGAGCCGTTCGCCCGAGCGCGCTTCCGGCGGCGGACGCGATCGGCTCCCTCTCCCGTGGGGAGAGGGAGCCGACCGGTACCATCGTCAGGCCCGTGCTTTGTCGCGGGAGATATTACGAGGAGGTCCCGCCGCCCGAACCGCCGCTGCCGCCCCCGGACGTGCCGCCCATGGGCGGCCAGGCGGGCGGAGGGCTGTAAGACGGCGCCGGGCCTGGGGCGGGAGCGGGCTTCGGCGCCGCCGGCTTCGCAGCGGCCTTGGCCTTGGCCTTCGGCTTCGCCTTTTTCGCCGCGCTCTTCTTCGCCACGACGCGCTTTTTCTTACGGGCTGGCGCGGCTTTTTTCCCCGACTTCCGTTTCTTCGTCTTCGACTTCGCTTTCTTCGCTTTCTTCGCCATGATCGCCTCCCGATCTTTGCGGCTTCGCTACTGTCACTTCGCCAGCGCAACGGGCGCTGCCGCTGCGTTGGATCCCCGCTTCCCGGCGAGCGCCTCGGGTTCGGGGCCTCCGGTCGCCCAGTCGATGAGCTCGGCGGTGTGGACGACCGGGATCACGGTGCCCGCAGCGATCTGCGTCATGCAGCCGATATTGCCGGCGGCGATCACGTCGGGCTTGAGCTTTTCGATATTCCCGACTTTACGCTCGCGCAACCTCCTCGCAAGCTCCGGCTGGAGCATGTTGTAGGTGCCGGCCGAACCACAGCACAGATGTCCTTCCGGTACATCTTTCACCACGAATCCAATCTTGCAAAGCAATTCTTTCGGGGCGCGTGCGATTTTCTGACCGTGCTGGAGCGAGCAGGCCGAATGATACGCGACCACAAGCCCCGCCGGGTCGCGCTCGGACGACAGTTCGAGGCCGCTCAGATACTCGCTGATATCCTTGGCGAGCCGCGACACGCGCAGAGCCTTGGCGGCGTAGGTTTCATCGGTGCGTAAGAGGTAGCCGTAGTCCTTGACCGTGGTGCCGCACCCCGAGGCCGTGACCAGGATGGCGTCGAGGCCTTCGCCCTCGATCTCGACGGTCCAGGCGTCGATTTGCCGGCGGGCGGCGGAGAGCGCCTCCTGGGCGCGGCCCATGTGGTGGACGAGGGAGCCGCAGCAGCCCTCATCCGCAACCACGACCTCGATGCCATGGCGGGTGAGGACGCGGATGGCGGCCGCGTTGATGGCGGGGGCGATCACCGGGCTGACGCAGCCGGTCAACAGCGCCACCCGGCCGCGGCGGGGGGCGGACGGCGGGAAGAGGCGCCGCCCCGACCCGGCGAACTTCGCCGGCAGCCGGGCGGGCGCCAATCGCAACATGGCCGCAACCGGCTTAAGCCCCAGCGCGGCAAACAGGCCGGCGAACGGCTTGCCCAGGCGCGCCGCGGCGAGCGCCCGGCGCAGCAGGTCGTTGTTCGGCAGCACGCGGGCAAGGAGCGCGCGCAGCAGGCGGTCGATGCGCGGCCGCGCATAGGTATTCTCGATATGGGCGCGGGCGTGGTCGACGAGGTGCATGTAATGCACGCCCGACGGGCAGGTGGTCATGCAGGCCAGGCACGACAGGCAGCGATCGATATGCTTGACAACCTCGGCGGTCGCCGGCCGGTCGTGCTCCAGCATGTCCTTGATCAGGTAGATGCGCCCGCGCGGCGAATCGAGCTCGTCCCCGAGCAGCACATAGGTCGGGCAGGTAGCGGTGCAGAAGCCGCAATGCACGCAAGTGCGCAGGATGCGGTCCGCTTCCGCGATATTCGGGTCGGCGAGTTGCGCGAGGGTAAAGCTCGTTTGCATTGGATCATACCCCGGCCCACATCCGCCCCGGATTGAGCACGCCCTTAGGATCGAAGCTCTCCTTCACCCGCTTGGTCAATGCGGCAACAGCGCCATCCTGCGGCGCGAACACGTCGATCGCCGCGCGCGCCGAGGCCGGCGCGCGGATCAGCGTCGCATGCCCCCCGGTCGCGGCCACCGCGCGGCGCACCAGCGTCGCGCCGGCATCGTCGGACGCGCCGAGCGCGACCCAGATCAGGCCGCCCGCCCAGTCGTAGAACATCTGCGCCTGCGCCCCCTTTGCAATCATTGCGGCAAGCTCGGCGCCACGGCTTGGTGCGGTCGAGACGCGCCAGAGCGGCCGCTCGTCTTGCAGGGGCGAAAGATTCGAGCGATTGGCCGCAAAGGGGATGACGTCGCGCACCGCTTTCCAGAACGCGCGCGAGCGCGGCGCCTCGGCCGTCGCGAGCTCGCCGAACGGCTTCATCAGCGCCTCGAGCGTGCGCGTGCGCTCGGCGACCGAGGGCGAAAACCCCTCGAGCCGCAACGCGGTGACGGCGCTGCCCGCGATCTCGTCCGCCGCGATGCGGCCGGCGACCCCCGCCGGCAGGTGCGCGGCGCCCGACACGTCGCAGGACGACCCCATGGCGCAGGTCATGGCCTCGACCGCCCGCGCCGGTTCGAGACCCAGGATCAACAGCGTTTGCTCGGTCTCGGGCCGGGGCAGCACCTTGATCGTGACCTCGGTCATGGCGGCGAGCGTGCCCCAGGAGCCCGCGATCAGCTTGCAGAGGTCGTAGCCGGTGACGTTTTTGACCACCCGGCCGCCGGACTTGAAAGTTTCGCCGCGGCCGGACACCGCCGAGAAGCCGAGGAAATGGTCGCGCCCGGCGCCGGCCTTGATCCGGCGCGGGCCGGAAACGTTCGCCGCCAGCGCGCCGCCGATCGTGCCGCGGCCGGCGACGCCGCCGAGAATGCTGGCGTAGTCCATGGGCTCGAAGGCAAGCTGCTGGCCGTTGGCGGCGAGGAGCGCCTCGATCTCGGCGAGCGGCGTGCCGGCCTTCGCCGAGAGCACAAGCTCCTCGGGCTCGTGCAGGGTGACGCCGGTCAGCGTGGAGAGATCGAGCGTGAGGTCCGTTTGCGCGGGCCGGCCGATCGCGCGCTTCGAGCCGTGCCCGACGATTTCCACCGTCTTGCCTTCCGCCAGCGCCCATTGCACCGCCGCCTCGACATCCCTGGCATCGCGGGGTTGGACGGTGTCGGCCATCGCCGGTTCAGAACCTCGGAATATCCGGAAACGCCACCCGCCCGGCGTGCACGTGCATGCGCCCGAGCTCGGCGCAGCGGTGCAGCGTCGGAAACACCTTGCCCGGGTTGAGCAGACCCTTGTCGTCGAAGGCGCATTTGAGCCGCTGCTGCTGCTTGAGATCGGCCTCGGAGAACATCGCCGGCATCAGATCGCGCTTTTCAACGCCCACCCCGTGCTCGCCGGTGAGCACGCCGCCGACCTCGACGCAAAGCTTGAGGATGTCCGCGCCGAATTGTTCCGTACGCTCGAGCTCGCCCGGCTTGTTGGCGTCGTAGAGAATGAGCGGGTGGAGATTGCCGTCGCCGGCATGGAAGACGTTGGCGACGGCGAGCCCATAGGCCTCCGACAGCTCCCGCATGCGTTTGAGCACCTGCGGCAGCCGCGCCCGCGGGATGGTGCCGTCCATGCAGTAATAGTCGGGCGAGATGCGGCCGACCGCCGGGAACGCCGCCTTGCGCCCGGCCCAGAACAGGAGCCGCTCCTGCTCGGAGGTCGAAATCCGGCAGGTCGAGACGCGGTAGGATTTTGCGATCGCCTCCACGCGCGCGACCAGGTGATCGACTTCGGCGCGCGGACCGTCGACTTCGATGATCAACAGCGCCTCGACGTCGAGCGGATATCCGGCATGCACGAATTGCTCGGCCGCATGGATCGCCGGCCGATCCATCATTTCCATGCCGCCGGGAATGATGCCCGCGCCGATGATTTTGGCCACGCACTCCCCGGCATCCTCGGACGAGGCAAACCCGACCAGCACAGCGCGCGCGCAGTCGGGCTTCTTGAGGAGGCGCACGGTGATCTCGGTGACGACGCCGAGCAGTCCCTCCGAGCCGGTGATGATGCCGAGGAGATCGTAGCCGCCGGCGTCGAGATGCTTGCCGCCGACGCGGACGACTTCGCCCGTCATCAGCACCAGCTCGCAGCCGAGCAGGTTGTTGGTGGTCATGCCGTATTTGAGGCAATGCACGCCGCCGGAATTCTCCGCCACGTTGCCGCCGATGGTGCAGGCGATCTGCGAGGAGGGATCCGGCGCGTAGTAGAAACCGGCGTGCTCGACCGCTTCTGTCACGGCAAGATTGGTCACGCCCGGCTCGACCACGGCGAGGCGGTTGGCGAGGTCGATCTCGCGGATGCGGTTGAACTTGGCCATGCCGAGAAGGACGCCGTCGGTGAGCGGCAACGCGCCGCCCGAGAGCGAGGTGCCGGCCCCGCGCGGCACCACCTTGATGCCTTCGGCGTGGCAGAACGCGAGCACGCGGCTCACCTGCGCCGTGGTCTCGGGCAGCACGACGACCATGGGAAGCTGGCGATAGGCGGTCAGCCCATCGGACTCGTAGGGGCGCATCTCGCGCTCGGCGGCGATCACGCCCTCACCCGGCACGATGGCGCGAAGCGCCGCCACGATGCGCTCGCGGCGGGCGAGCACGGCTTGATCCGGCGCGGGCATTGCGAGCGACACGTGCGCGCTCCTCGGGCCGATTGCGGGCCGATCGCGACCCCTCTCGTTACGCCATCTTTATAGCGGCAACGCGCCCTGAAATCGCGCTGTTCCGCAAAAAAACTGCGCGCGTCACGGCAGCGGGACAAATTGTCCCTTTGGGCCGTTGACACCGCCGGCACTTAACGCCATTCGAACAGCGCGGCGATCGCGATCGCAAGTCGGCTCGAGCCGACTTGCGCGTTTATGAGCGGCGGGTTTCGGGTCGATCCGGGACCGGCGCCGGGCCGGGGGCGGCGTCGATCGGAATTCCAAACAGGAGAAAAATGATGAAGACCTTGATGATTGCCGGGATTGTTGTTGCAGCTTCGACCGGCACGGCATTGGCGCAGGATGCCGCCGCTGGCGAGCAGGTGTTCAAGCGATTGTGCTCGCCCTGCCACGACATCGGGCCGGACGCCAAAGTCAAGCTCGGTCCCCCGCTCAACGGCATCGACGGCCGCAAGGCCGGCATCTTCGAGGGCTTCAACTACTCCCCGGCCAACAAATCGTCCGGCATCACTTGGAGCGAGGAAGCCTTCCCCAAATATATCCGCGCGCCGATGCAAGAGATGCCGGGGACCCGGATGGCATTCGTCGGCATCAAGAATGACAAGGACATTGCGGACCTGTGGGCCTACCTCAAGCAATTCGGGCCTGACGGGGCGAAGAAATGAAAACCGGCGGGCGCAATGCATCGCGCCCGCGCCCGCCCCATGATTGGTTCGACGCACAATTGCGATCACGCGCACGCAGACAGTGTAGACTTATCCGCGTTGCAACGCCGCGGAGCTGGCGTAGACTTGCGTAGACTTGTCTGCGGATGCCGCAGGTCCGCCGCGTCGTGAGAAGGGTCGAGCCATGCTCAAGGATGTCGTCGTCAACCTTTCCGGCCGCGGCCCGCGCGACTTTGCGGCCGACTATGCGACCTCGATCGCCGCAGCGTTCGGCGCCCGCATCGCCGGCGTCTCCTTTCTTTACGAGCCGGTGATTCCCGACGGCACGCTCGGAGGCATTCCCGTCGACCTGATCGAGCTCCAGCGCGAGGAAAACAGCAAGATCGCCAAGGACGCGGTCAGCCGGTTCGAAGCGGGGGCGAAAAAGGCGGGAATTTCGGCGGAAACGCGTATCCTCGACGCGACGTTCGGGGGCGCCGCCACGCTGTTCGCCCAGATCGCGCGCCGCTTCGATCTCGCCGTGGTCGGTCAGGCGCAGCGCGAGGGCGGAGCGTCCGATGCGCTGCTGGTCGAGGGGGCGCTGTTCGAGTCCGGGCGTCCCATTGTCGTCGTGCCCTATATCCAGAAGCGCGGCATGACGCTCGAACGCGTGCTCGCGTGCTGGGACGGCGGGCGCACGGCGGCGCGCGCCATCGGCGACGCCATGCCGTTCCTCGAACGCGCCAAGGCGGTCGACATCGTCATCGTCGCCGAAGCGCACAAGAGCGACGAGATCAGCGGCGCCAATATGAGCGAGCACCTCACGCGCCACGGCGTTGCGGCCAGCCTGAAACGCATTGCCAAGGGCGATCTTGCGGTCGAAGACGTTCTCTTGTCCTACGCCGCCGACAGCGGCGCGGATTTCATTGTGATGGGTGGCTACGGGCATTCGCGCCTGCGCGAATTCATCCTCGGCGGCGTCACGCGCGGCATCCTGGCGTCGATGACCGTGCCGGTGATGATGTCGCACTGAGCGCCCTCCCGCCGCAAGCTTTTGACGGACTGTCATTTTTCGCCGAGGGAACTTCGCCGTCCCAACGGCGTTATCTGGCCGCCTTTCTCCCCCTGCTGTTGCGTCGTCCGAATCGCGTCAACCGTTGCTGGATCTGCTCGGTGGTCGGCCCAATGGACTATGCCCTCGCAGAAAGACCGAAAATGCAAGGTCTACGAATGGCCGGTGCATTCACGTTCGGAATCGAAGAGGAATATTTCCTGGTCGACGCCGAGACGAAGTCGCTCGCGCGCAACATGCCGCAGGCCTTCCTCGAGGCTGCCAAGGCTGCGGCCGACGGCCGAATCTCGCCCGAGTTCCTGCAGCCGCAGATCGAGGTGATCTCCTCGCCCCACGACAACATGGCGGACGCGCGCGCCGAACTGCGCGAGCTGCGCCAAACCATCGCCGCGGTGGCGGCCGAACACGGGCTTGCCATCCTCGCCGCCGGCACCCATCCGACCGCCGCCTGGCGCAGCGCCCAGCAGACCAACAAAGAGCGCTACGACAACGTCATGCACGACCTGCAGATGATCGGCCAGCGCGATCTCTTGTGCGGGCTGCACGTGCATGTGGAGCTGCCTGACCCGGATCAGCGGGTCGACGTGATGTATCGAATGCTGCCCTATCTGCCGCTGTTCCTCGCGCTCTCGACCTCCTCGCCGTTCTGGCAGTCGCGGCGCACGGGACTGAAGGGCTACCGGCTCGCCGCCTACGACGAGTTGCCGCGCACCGGCGTGCCGGAGTTGTTCCGCACCCGCGAGGAATTCGACGCCTATGTGGCCGCGCTCGTGCGCGCCCGCGTGATCGAGGATTCGAGCTACATCTGGTGGGCGATCCGCCCATCGCTCCTCAACCCCACGCTCGAGCTGCGCGCGCCCGATTCCTGCACGCTGGTCGAGGATGGGGTCGCCATTGCCGCGCTCTATCGCACGCTCGCGCGTCACCTCTATGTCAACCGTTGGCGCAATGCCGATCTCGACGCGGTCGGCCGTGCCATTATCGTCGAGAACAAGTGGCAGGCGCAGCGCTACGGGGTGCATGCCACCTTCGCCGCCGAGGATGGTGCAGTGACGGTTGCCGAGATGCTTGAACGCGTGATCTGCGACACCGCGGCCGACGCCGCAGCGCTCGGCTGCACCGCCGAGATCGACCGTTGCCGTGCCATCGTCGGCGCCGGCACGTCCGCCGACGCTCAGCTCGCCGTGTTCGAGGCACACAAGCAAAACGGCAGCCGCGGCGCCGCGCTGCGTGCGGTCACCGACTGGATCGCAGCCGCCACGCTGCAGTGACATGGCACGCAGCGCACGGGCGGCCCGCCGCGGAGCAAATCCGCGCGCGGGGCGCTTTCGTGTCCGCTAGGACGGCGCGCTCGGCTGCGGCATCACCGTCTGCACGACCAGTCCGCGCGCACGCGCGTCGATGACCCCGAGCGCGCGCAACGCAAACAGCGTGAGCATCTGGACCCGCGCGCGCGCTTTGGCAGGATCGTCAGGGGCGGCGGGCGCGCGCGAGCCGATGAGCCCCTCCACCAGGGCGCCGAGGAGCGCCGGCGCTGCCAGTGCAGCGTCCTGGTCGGGCAGGCGTCCGGCGTCGAACGCCTTGCGAATGAGCTTTTCGAATTCGCCGATGAGCGCTTGCCGATAGGAGGCGCGCGCGCCGTCGATTTCGGGTTCGACCGGTTCGGCCATCAGCGCGAAGGCGAGGCGGCGCCGCTCGAGCGCGCGCGCCGCGAAGGCGGAGATCGCCGCCGCCAGCGCCGACAACGGCCCGGGCGCTGCTTTGGCCGCGCCTTCGAGCGCGGCCACCTCGCGCTCGCAAAGCGCCGCCACGAGCGCGGCGACGAGCTCGGTCTTGGAGGGGAAATAGCGATAGACCGTGCCGGTGGCGATGCCGGCACGCGCGGCGACCGGCGCAATCTGAACCGCCGCCATGCCCCCCTCCGCCGCGGCCTCGCAGGCCGCCGCCAGGATCGCATCGTGGCGGGCGGCGAGCTTGCGGACAACGTTTGCCGTGCGACGGTAGGGCATCGCGAATCTCGTAAGCAAAAAATGAAGGATGATTCATGAGGACGCAACTAGTGATCCGATTCCGAAGTTCGTAAGCACTCGCAACACGTTCAGATAACGAACTTCGGAATCTAAGGACCACTAGCAACGCTATGATTCTAGTGCCCCTTTTGAATGCCGCACAGTGTGCGCGAACTTCGGGTTCGGGGCACTAGGCGCTGCCGTGGCCGCCCCTCCCCGGCGGTGGTATCGTCGCACGCAAAGACGGGGATGACAGCCGACGGGAGAAGACATGCGCGCATTGCGGTGGGTGCTGACCTTGGCCGTGCTCCTTGCGGGCGCAACGGCGCACGGCGCCGAGGGGGTGAAGATCCGTGCCAGTTGGATCGTGGCGCCGTCCGACTGGACGCCGCTCCTTCCGGAGAAGCCCGAGCTGATGAAGAACAACGGCAAGAGCTACGTCTTCGAGCCGATGCGCTTCCAAGGCACGCCCGCGGTCATCACGGCGCTGGCGAACAACGAGATCGAACTCGGCAACCTCGCCTTTTCCTCGCTCGCGCTCGCGATCGAGAATGCAGGGTTGGAGGATTTGCGTATCGTCGGCGATCAATTCAAGGACGGAACCGAAGGCCACTACAGCAACCAATTCTTCGTGCTCAGGGACAGCCCGATCCAGAAGGTCGAGGATCTCAAAGGCAAGATCGTCGCGACCAATGCGGCCGGCAGCGCCGTCGACATCGCCATGCGGGCCATGCTGCGCAAGCACGGGCTCGAGGACAAGCGCGACTATACCGTGGTGGAGGTGCCGTTCCCGACCATGAAGGCCATGCTCACCCAGAAAAAGGCCGATCTCGCCTCGTTCGTGGCAC